>Ga0197142_1000431_pt1 | contig 38403 bp, 33 predicted proteins | sample GBS60_MetaG_FD_148614 | JGI IMG/M metagenome (GOLD analysis project Ga0197142, IMG submission 148614) | Sediment microbial communities from Great Boiling Springs, Gerlach, Nevada, United States - GBS 60_MetaG | ecosystem: Environmental > Aquatic > Thermal springs > Hot (42-90C) > Sediment...
TGGAGGTATTCGTCGGCGTGACGGTGGGCGTTGGCGTGGGGAAGGTGCCGGCCGGCGGCAGGGTGTAGCGCAGCTCAAGCCTGGGGCGGAGGGCCGGATCGCCGTATTCGACCGCCGCCACCAGGAAGCGGGAAAAAGCGCCTGCCATTTCGATCAGCCAGCCGTGATTGACGGCGGTGCCGTTGACAAACGCCGCCACATCGGCCGTCACGTCGAAGCCGATCCAGCCCAATCCGGTCATGAGCCGGGTATCGGTGGGGGTCGCCGCGCGATCGGCAGCCCCACGCGCGCCGGACACCTGCCAGGAGCTGCCGGTCGCGGCCTGTTGCCAGGTGGCCGTGTTCACGTCCCAGGAACGGAGCACCCGATAGAGGCGGGCGGTGAGGTCCTGGCCGCCGTCGAGGGTGGCGTAGTAGGAGAGGGTGGCCTGTTGGATGAGGATGTTCGGCGGCAACGTGCTCAGGTCGAAGCGCACCAGGCCGCTTTTGGCGGGGTCGTTGCCCGCGGCCCGCCATTCCAGGGTGGTCTCGGTGGCGTGATTGGAGGTCGGCGTCCACGAGTTGAGGTAGGTATCGACGGCGCCGGCATAGCCACCGCTGCCCGGTTGCAGGGTCAGGCTGTAGGCCTCCAGACGGATTTGCCCCAGATCGGCGAAGACGCCGCCGGGACTGGCGCCTTGCCAGACGAGCCAGCTCTCGGCGCGGGCATCGCCGGCATCGTCGTCTTCCAGGCCGATGTTGAAGCCGAAGACGCGGTTATGGGCCAGGCTGCCGCCCAGCATGCTCTGCGGAACGGCGACTTCGACCTGGTAGCCGTCGGCCGTAGGCGTCACATAGGCCAGGGCCAGATAGCCGTTCTCGACGCTGCCGTCGGCGCCGATGCGGATGCGCCAGTCGGTGGGGCTGCCGTAACGGCCATCGCCGTTGCCGTCGAAGGCCAGATGGACGGCATCGCCCCCGCGCACGGCATCGTCGCGCACGCGGATCCCCAGAAAGACATAGTTCGGCCACCAACGCGCCCGCACCTCGGCGCTCAGGTCGGTAGCGGTGACCGGCTGTCCCTGCTGGGTATCGGCCGTGGCGGCGGTCAAACCGAGGATGTGCTCGTTACTCCATTCGGCCAGGCTGCCGTCCATGGTCATGGCCCCGGCCGGGACGGCCGTCAGTGTGGCCGTGCCACCGCCAAAGGGCTGCAGCGTGAGGGTGCCGAAGCGATCGGGTGGGCCCGTCATGGTCGGCCCGGCCCAGAGGATGCTGCTCTGTTCGCCACCGCCGTCGTCAAAGAGGCCGATTTGCAGACCCAGGGTGCGGCCGGCGGCAAAGTTGCCGCCCAGGGCTGCCGCCGGGATGCCGATTTCGAGGCGATAGCCGCCGGCGAAGGGACGCACGGCGGCCGTCACGGCCACGCTTCCGCTGCTCAGGCGGCCGTCGTGGTAGAAGACGAAAAGGTGGTCGTCGCTGCCTCCGCCAAGGTTGTCGTTCAGGCCGTCGAAGGCGATCTCCACCCGGTCGTCGCCGGTCACCTGATCGTCGGAAACCTCGACGGCCAGGAAAAGGCGGTCTTCCCACCAGCGGGCCCGCAGGACGGCCGCCAGGTCCGTGGCCGTCGGTGGGGGATCGCTGACGGCATCGGCGTTGGCGGCATCCACGCTGACGGCCCCGGCGGTCGTCCAATCCTCCAGTTCGCCGTCAAAGGCGATGTTCTGTTGCGGGGGCGCGGCCACCACGCGACTCGAACCGGCCTGATAGCGCAGGATGACGCTTTCCTCGCCGGCCACATAGACCAGACCGGCGTGGGCAACGGCCACATCGTGCAGGTGCTTGTCGGCCGGCACAGGGATACGGGTCCAGGTGGCGCCGCCATCGGTGGTCACGGCCAGGGCGCCGTTCTCGCCGGCGGCCCAGCCCGTCCTGGTATCGGCCATCTGCAGGCCCAGGATCTTGCTGAAACCGGGATCGAGGACGACATCGGCCCAGGTGGTGCCGCCATCGCTGGAACGCAAGACGGCGGCCGCCTGGCAGGGGGCCTCGTGGACCCAGGCGCCGGGAGCGCGGGCACAGCCGGCCAGCCAGACGTGGTCAAGTTGGCCGTCGTCGTTGGCGTCAATGGCCTCCACGGCCTCGAAGAGCCAGGAGCCATAGGCGCCGGGCAGGCTTTTGTTGAGCCAGGTGTTGCCGCCGTTGGTGGTGTATTTGAGGAAGGGTTTGAGGATGGCCATGGCCCCTGTGTTTTCCGAGATCATCTCCAGGTCGATCCCGGGGGTGTTGCCGCCGTTGTTGCTGGCCTCGATCCAGGTGTTGCCGCCGTTGGTGGTGTAGAAGTAGCGCCAGGTGCCGACGACCAGGCCCTTGTTGGCGGCCGTGCGTTGGGCATCGTAGAGATAGCCGCCGTAGCCGGGGGTATACTCGCGACGCCAGGTCTGGCCGCCGTTGGTGGTGTGCAGGACGAGGGCCTGACGGCCGACGGCATGACAATCGTCGGCGGTGGCGCAGTCAATCCCCAGCAAAAAGGAGCCGATGTTATCGGCCGTGGGCGGTGTGGCCGGGTCGGAGCGCATCTGCCGGTAGAGGTCGCGCCAGGTCTGGCCGCCGTCGGTGGTTTTCAGGGCCTGGACATGGTCCCCGACGGCGTAGGCCGTGCGGTCGTCGGCGGCGACGATGGCGAAGAAGCGGGGGAGATGGCCGCCGATCAGATGCGACCAGGCCGTGCCGTTCGTGGTCCGCCAGAGGAACCAGCTTGGGTAGCGCTTGACCTGGCCGTTATCCCAGTTGCCGTCGTTGACGGCCAGCACACTGCCGCCGGCCCAGGCGCGCGTGGTGCCGGCAGTGGCCAGGGCGTACAGGTCACGGCCGGATTTGCTGTCGCCGTCGACGGTGGTTACGTTTGTCCAGCTGACGCCGCCGTTGGTCGTGCGGGCCAGGCTGCCGTCGCGACCGGCCACCCAGCCGATCTGGTTCTGGCCGGGGGCAAAGGCGACGGCATAGAGATGGTTGCCGGTGGCAACGGTGCGGGCATTCCAGGTGGCGCCCCGGTCGTTGCTGTAGCGCAGGGTGTCACTATCACCGACGATCCAGGCCTCGTTGCCTTCGATGTGGATGTCGTGCAGATGGATGGTTGTGGCGACGACCCCCGCGCGCGGGGCCCAGGTAGCGCCGCCGTTGCTCGTCGTCAGCAGCGTGCCGGCATCACCCACGGCCAGACCGTGCTGGCCATCGGCAAAGAACCGCACCCGTCGCAGGGCCGCGGTGACGCCGCTGGTCTGGGGGCTCCAGGTGGTGCCGCCGTCGGTGCTGCGGGCGATAAAGCCACCGGCGCCCACCACCCACCCGCGTTGACCGTCCAGGAAGTGGACCCCGTAGAGGGTGGTGGTCAGGTTGCCGAGGGCTCGCCAGTTCACGCCGCCGTCCTGGCTGAAGAGGACGGTGCCATCCTGACCGACGGCCCAGGCCCATTGGCCGACCAGGCTGAGGTCGAAAAGGTCCTTGTCGGGCCGTGGGGATTGGTAGTTCCAGGTCTCGCCGCCGTCGGTGCTGCGCAGGAGCATGCCTTCGCTGCCCACGCCCAGGACGATTTGCGCATCGCGGGCGGCCAGCGCATAGACATAGCCGTCGCCTTTCCAGACCCGTTGGAACGACGCGCCGCCGGAAGCCATGGCCGTGGGCGTCGGTGTACGGCCCTGGGCCGAGGCCGTCAGCAGCAGCACGAAAACGAGGAAAAGTACCGCGAAGCGGTAACCACACCGAGGCAGGCCGGACATACAGACCCTCTCACAAAAGCAAAGGCTATACCGAAAAGGACGTTCTCACCATACCATCCTTATATGCCCCCGTCAAGAGGAAACGACGGATGATGAGAAAACTGTCATCGGCCCCCGGTTCCCCTGCCCCATGATGACAAAATTGTCATCGAATCGGCCGGCATGCGACCGGCCCAGGAAGGTGGCAGGAGGTCTGCCCCCCTGCCACCCGTGCCGATCCGTTCAGGCCGTTTGGCGTCGGCGGTGCAGGGCCGTTTCCGGCGTCGGTTCGGCCGGAAGCGTATCGTTGTTCGTGCCGGCGATAAACTCCTCCACCAGACGCCGGGCGACGTCATCGGTGTACTGGATGGGCGGCGACTTTTTGAAGTAGGCGCTGGGGGCCACCAGGGCGCCGCTCAAGCCCCGGTCAAGGGCCAGTTTGGCGCAGCGCACGGCGTCAATGATGACACCGGCACTGTTGGGGCTATCCCACACCTCCAGCTTGACCTCCATGTTGATGGGGACATCGCCGAACGTGGTGCCTTCGATGCGGATGTAACACCACTTGCGGTCATCCAGCCAGGGGATGTAGTCGCTGGGACCGATGTGGATGTTGCGGCCATCGAGCCGATGGGTGGTGAGCTGACTGGTGACGGCGTTGGTTTTCGATTCCTTCTTGCTCTGCAGGCGTGACCGTTCCAGCATGTTCAGAAAGTCGGTGTTGCCGCCGAAGTTGAGCTGATAGGTGCGGTCGATGCGCACCCCGCGCTCCTCGAAGAGGCGGGTGAGCACGCGATGGGTGATGGTAGCGCCCACCTGGCTCTTGATATCGTCGCCGATGACGGGTAGCCCGGCCCGTTTGAAGCGGGCCTGCCAATAGGGTTCGCGGGCGATGAAGACGGGAATGGCGTTGACAAAAGCGCAGCCGGCCTCCAGGACCTGCTCGACGTACCATTTCGTGGCCATTTCGCTGCCCACCGGCAGGTAATTGACGACGACATCGGTCTTCGTATCCCGGAGGATCTCGACGATGGGAGCCGTGGGTCCGGGCGCTTTTTCGATCACCTGGCTGAGATAATGGCCCAGGCCGTCGTGGGTCATGCCACGGTACACCGGCACGCCCAGGTAGGGCGGTTCGGCAAAGCGATAGGTGTTGTTCTGGCCGCGGAAGATGGCCTCCGAGAGGTCGTAGCCCACTTTGTCGGCGTCGATGTCGAAGGCAGCCGTGAATTCGATGTCGCGGACGTGATAGCCGCCCAGATTGACGTGCATCAGGCCGGGGACGAAGCTGTTGGGGTCGGCATCGCGGTAGTAATAGACCCCCTGGACGAGGGCCGAGGCGCAGTTACCGACGCCGATGATGGCAACGCGAACCTTGTTATCGGACATGGGATACTCCTTGCGGGTGAAGAGAAGGGATGGTTGGGAAGCAAGCCAGGGCACAAAGGGTATGGACACCATCAACCGTTGCCGATCGCGGTTGTGCTGCCGCGCACGATGAGGTCGCCGCGCAGGCGGATATCGGAGACGGGTTCGTGGCGCAAAGCGGCCAGCAGGGTCAGGACGGCCAGACGACCCAGCTCCTCCTTGCGCTGGTCGACGGTGGTCAGGGGGGGCAGGCTGATGGCGGCGTAGGGCACGTTATCGAAGCCGACGACGGAGAGATCATCGGGCAGATGCAGGCCCCGGCGATGGGCGGCGGCCAGCAATCCCAGGGCGCTGAGGTCGTTGTAGCAGAAGAGGGCCGTCGGCCTGCGGGCAGCATCCTGGGCGAGGAGGTGGTCGAGGGCAGCCTCACCGGCGGCCAGCGAACCGTCACCTGGGAGGACGAAGGTCGGATCGAAGCGCAGGCCGGCCTCTTGTAAGGCCCGGCGATAGCCCGCAGCCCGCGCCTGATGGGAGCGGCCGGCCGTGGGCCCGCCCAAATAGGCGATGCGCCGATGGCCCAGATCGAGCAGGTGCCGCGTGGCCAGCCAGCCGCCGTACTCGTTATCGGTGGCAATGGAGAAGACCCGCTCGCCGGGTTGGGTGCTGTTGACGAAGACGACCGGCACCTCGATCCCCTTCAACACCTGCTCGTAGGCATGACCGGCGCGGGCGCTGAGGATGATCAGCCCGTCCGGTTGCTGCCCCATGACCACCCGGAAGGCCTGGATCTCGCGCTGGGGGTCGCCGGCCGTGCTGGCCACGACGAGATGATAGCCTGCGGCCAGGCAGGCCGCCTCGATGCCGCCCATGACGGCCGCCGCATAGGGGTCAGAGAGGGTGGGGGCCAGGATCCCGAAGGTCTGGCTGGCGCCGGTGACCAGGCTGCGGGCAGCGACGCTGGGGGTATAGCCCAGCTCTTGCGCAATCGTTTGAACACGCCGACGGGTGGCCTCGCTGATGCGACCGGAGCCGGAAAGGGCACGACTGACCGTAGACGGCGTGACCTGGGCCCGACGGGCAATGTCTTTGATGGAGGGTCGCGGGGACATAAAGCGGGTGAAACGGGGGAGACGGCTCCAAAACGGCTCCGGCAAGCCGGCAACGGCCCGGTTTGCGCAAACGTTTGCTCATCATATCTCACATCCTCCCGCTTGTCAAACCCGGCGCCAAAGCAGCCGCCGCCCCGAAAACCTCTCCCACGCCCTGCTTGCTTTCACGGCCGAATTGACCTACACTCAGAACCGAAACGCCATGTCCCTGATCGCCGTTTTCGCCGATGTCCACAACAAAACCCAAACCCTGGCACGCGCCCTTGCCGTCCTGGAGCGCCGCGGTGTCACGGCCTACTGGCAGCTCGGCGATTTGGGCGCCGAACCTCTGGCTTTACTCGAGGGCCTGCCGGTCTCCCACGTCTTCGGCAATTGGGAGGTGAGCGGCCTGCCCCATCTGCCGGCCGACCGCCGCGCTTGGGTCGCCAACTGGCCGGCCCATCTGACCGGCCCGTTTTGGATCGCATCCCACGCCACGCCGGTCTATCCGCCCGGTTGTACCACCACGGCGGCCACCTGGCGGTACATGCACGAGCATCATCCCCGCTGGTTGCAGGTCTTCCCCAGCCTGTTGCATGACGAACGGGCCATCGCCGCGGCCCTGGCCGCGCTGGCAGAGGGCGATCGGCTGGTTGCCTTTCACGGCCATACCCATGTGCAGGCCGTGCAACAACTCGGCCCGGACGGCCGTTTACGGCGTCTGGACGGGCCTGTGATCGCCCTGACGCCGGGCACGCGCACCCTGGTCGGTGTCGGTTCTATCGGCGTCCCCCGCGATGGCCCTCATCCCCGCTGTGTGCTCTTCGATCCGGAGGCGCGTACCGTCGAGCTACTCACCCTATCCCTCTGATCCGTCCCTGACGGGAGGTTCTCTATGCGTATCGCCTTAGGTGCCGACGAACGCAATCATCTCACCGATTTTCTCGTTGCCGATCTCACCGCGCGCGGCCATGAGCTGATCCTGTTCGGGCCCCTGCGGCCCGATGCCCAACCCCACGATGAGGCCAATCTGTGGCCGCGCGTGGCCCATGCCGTGGCCACGGCCGTGGCCGATAACCTGGCCGATGAGGGCATCGTCTGCTGTTGGACCGGGACCGGCGTCAGCATCGCCGCCAACAAGGTGCCCGGCATCCGCGCCGCCCTCTGCGCCGACGCCGAGACGGCCCGCGGGGCCCGCCTGTGGAATCGGGCCAATGTCCTGGCCCTCAGCCTGCGTCTGACCAGCGAGCCGGTGGCCAAAGAGATCCTCGATGCCTGGTTTGGAACGCCTTTGGGCGAGGACCCGGTGGATATCCGCTGTGTGGACTATCTGACGACCATCGAGCAGAGCGCCTGAAGCGGTTATGCCCATCACCCTGAGCGATTTCGTCGCCGTGGCGGCCGCGCGACCGTACGGTCCGGTCGACGCCACGGCCTGGAGCGATTTCTGCCACGATTCGCGGGTGGCCGCCGCGGGGCAGTTGTTCGTGGCGCTGCGCACCCCGGCCGGCGACGGCCATGACTACATCGCCGAGGCGGTGGCCCGCGGGTGTACCGGCGTGCTTTGCCAGGATCCGCCTGCCCACCATCCCGGCGTGACCACCTTGCTGGTGAGCGATACCGCCGCCGCTCTGCGCGCCTGGGCTACTCACATCCTGCGCCGGTGGCAGCCCCTGGTCATTGCCATCACCGGTTCCGACGGCAAGACCACGGCCAAGGAGCTGACCGCCGCCTTGCTGGAGCGGCGCTATCCCGGCCAGGTGTTTCGCACACGCGAGAGCTACAACGACCGCCTGGGCATTCCCCTGGCCCTGGGCCGCCTGTTGCCTGCCCATCGTTTTGCCGTCATCGAGATGGGCACCGATGCCCATGGCGAGATCGCCGAACTGGCTGCCCTGGTGCAGCCGACCATCGGCGCCATCACCGTTATCAACGACGCCCATATCGGCGTGTTCGGCGGGCCGGAAGCCATCGCCAACGAGAAAACGGCGCTATGGCGGGCCCTGCCCCGCCAGGGGGTGGCCGTGGTCAATCAGGCCGACCCTTATCTGGCGCCGTGGGCCGGCCGGCTGGCGTGTCGGGTGCTGACCTTTGCGCCCGAGGCCATGGCCGTCTATGCGACCCAACTCCTCGGCGAGCATCAGCGGGTGCCCATCGGCGTGGCCGTGACCATTGCCCGCCATCTCGGCGTGGACGAAGCGGCTATCGCCGCGGGGGTGGCGGCGTTTACCCCTCTGCCCGGTCGTCTGCGGCCGTTACCGGGACTGGCCGGCAGCACCCTGCTCGACGATTCGGAGAGCGCCACCCCGGCGGCCACCCGGGCGGCCCTGCGGGTGCTGCAGGCGCAGTCCCTGCGGCCGCGGATCGCCATTTTGGGCTCCCATGCCGATCTCGGCGCCGAAGCCGAACGCCTTCTGCTGGGGTTGGGCCCTGCCATTGCCGCGGCTGTCGATTGGCTCATCGCCGTAGGCCCGCAAGCCCCCATGCTGATCGCCGCGGCCACGGCTGCCGGCCTGCCTGCTTCCCGGGCCCTTATCGTCGATACGCCTGCCGCTGCGGCCGATATGGCCCAACGTCTGCTGATGACGGAGGGGCCGGGGGTGGTGTTGGTAAAAGGCAGCCGGGAGGCCCGGTTAGAGCGCACGGTGGCAGCCCTGCTGGCCGATCCGACGACGGCGCCGGCCGTGCTTGTGCGCCAAAGTGCCGCCTGGGAACGGTTGCGCCCGCGCAACACCCTGCGTCCAACCTGGGTCGAGATCGATACCCTGGCCCTGGCCGATAATCTGGCCGCAGCCCGGCGCCGTCTGCGACCGGGCGTGCGCCTGATCGCCGTGCTCAAAGCCGATGCCTACGGCCACGGGGCGGCGACGGTGGCCCGTATCGTCACGGCCGGCGGCGCCGATATGCTGGCCGTGGCCTGTTTGCCCGAAGCCCAGGCCCTGCGCCGCGCCGGGATGACGGCGCCCATTCTCATTTTGGGCTACACCCCGCCCTGGCAGGCGCGGGCTGCCCTGGAGACGGCCGCCGGTCACGAGTTGCATCTGACGGTGTACGACCCCGATGTGGCCCTGGCGCTGCACCGGGCGGCGCTCGACCTGCGGCGTCGGGCGCGCGTCCATGTGAAGGTGGATACGGGCATGGGTCGGCTGGGCTTGTTCCCCAACGAGGTCCCGGCCTTTTTGCAGTTCCTGAGCACGTTGTCCGGCATCGAGGTGGTCGGTTTGTTTACCCATCTGGCCGTCGCCGAGGAACCGCAAGAGCCGTACAACGACCTGCAACTGGCCCGTTTCGATGCCCTTTTGACCCGCCTGGAGGCCGAAGGCCTGCGACCGCCCCTGGTGCATGCTGCCAATACGGCCGCCTTGCTCACCCGGCCGGACGCCCACTACGATGCCGTCCGTCTGGGCATTGGTCTCTACGGCCTGGCGCCCGGCCCCGCCTGTCCGCTTCCACCCGATTTTCGGCCTGTGCTGAGCTGGAAGACCACCGTTGCCCAGGTGAAGACCCTCCCGCCCGGTAGCCCGGTGGGCTATGGCCTGAGCTATCGCACAACGCAGACGGAGACCATCGCCATCATCCCCGTCGGCTACGCCGATGGGTTCCGCCGCAGTCCGTACAACTGGGGTGAGGTGCTTGTGCGCGGACGGCGGGCGCCGCTGGTCGGTCGCGTGAGCATGGACCAGGCGGCCATCAACGTGACGGCGATTCCCGGTGTGCGCGCCGGTGATGAGGTGGTCCTCATCGGGCGTCAGGGTGAGGACACCATCACCGCCGCCGATGTCGCCGCCCGGTTGGGGACGATTCCCTACGAAGTCGTCAGCACCATTTTGGCCCGGGTTCCCCGCATGCCGGAGTGATCGGCCTATGCGACGGGGAATCCGTTGTCGACGGAGGCCGACAATCGGCGCGAAGCGTCTGGAGAGGGCGATTTCAGGCTGTTCGGTATCGGCCCGGCTTTTCATGCCCGGTGGCAGCGGACGCTCCGGGTCTGCCGCCGGGCCCAGAGCGTCGAGGAGGCCTTCGTCGAACCGGAATGGTCACCGCTGCTCACGGCGGCCGTCGATATCACCTTTTGGCCCGTCTACGCCTGGGCGAATGGGTATCACAACGGTCGGGTGTTTGCAACCTGCCCGGAGTGATCAGGGCGTGGGGGTGGCCGTAGGCACCGGCGAGGGCGTGGCCGTGGGCGTGGCCGTGGGCGTCGGTGTGGGCGAGGGTGTCGGGGTGGGGGTGGCCGTCGGGGTCGGCGTCGGGGTCGGCGTCAGCTCGGGGAAGAGGAAGGGGGCATCGCTCTGGACCCGGTGCGGTCCGGCGCCGGGTATAACCGGGCGGATGTTGCCGTAGCGCAGCATAAAGGTCAGCATGATGGCCAGGAACACAACGGCCAGAGCCGGTCCCACCCAATGCCAGAGGCCTCCCCAGGTCGGCAGGCGTAGCCGTCGGCGGTCCGGGCGGGGCTGCCCTCGCGCCGCCGCTGCCAACAACGCCGTTCGTCCCGGACGCAACCCCCGGGGAGGCGGGGGGACTTCGGCCAGGGCGGCGCGCAACGGCGCTGCCCATGCGGCCAGCGTCGCCAATTCGGGGTCGTCGATGGTGGCCTCGCCGTCGCCGGCCAGGATGGCATCAATGGCCTGATCGAGGAGGAGATCGGGCGGAATCCGCTTCATGATTCGTGTTCGCTAAGGGCGATAGGGGAAAGGAGATGACGCAGGTTGGCCAGCCCACGTCGTTGCAGCGCTCGCACGGCCTCTTCGCTTTTGCCCAGAATCTGCGCTATCTGAGGAGCGGTCAGGCCTTCCCCGAAGCGTAAGATGATCACCTCCCGCTGATCCGGGGTGAGCTGAGCGAGGGCCCGGCGGATGTGTTCGTTTTGCAGCTTGCGGCCGACCAGATAGTCGGGATCGGCCTCGGGAGGCAACGAAAGGCCATCGTGCAACTCGCCGGTAGGTCGCCGCTGCTGTTGACGGGCGTTATCGATGATGATGTTATGGGCGATGCGGTAGAGCCAGGCCTGAAGGGCATCCTGGGCAAAACGCTCGCGTTCGAGGGCTTCCAGCATCTTCAGGAAAACGCCGGAGGTCAGGTCTTCGGCCAGATAAGGGTCGCCTACATGCCGGTAGATGTAAGCGTAGATTTTGGGCGCGTAGGTTTCGTAAATGGCAGCAAGGACTTGCGGATCGCGCTGTCTGGCGCCGGCGAGCAGTAAAGCCTGATCGGTCATGAACACGCGTGGGAAGAAGGACCTGGATGGCGTCCGGCGCGGACGCGATTCGTCATTAGGACGCCGGGATAAAAGGATTCCGTATGGGGCTCAGCGTCGCGGGGCCCCACACTGCCGGCAGAAGCGGTCGTCGCGGGCGAATTCGGTACCGCATTGCCGGCAGAAACGGTCGCGACCGGCGGTGCCTGCCGATCGTCGGGAACGGCCAGCCTTGATCGGGGACCCAACCGCAGGTGGGGCCGTTTGGGTACGTTCCCGCCAGAGCAAAAACCCGCCACCGGCGATCAGGATAAGGGCCACAGCCCCCAACAGGATGAGGAGCAGCGTATTGGTCTCTCTGGGGGTGGCCCGGTTTGGGGCCGTGGTCGTCTCTGTCACAATGGCCGGGGTCGTGGCAGGGCGAGGCGTGGCGGCTACGGTCAGGGCGCCGGTAGGGTTGTCATAGCCCAGGGTCTGGACCAGTTCCTCGGTGGCGGCCAGCGCCGCGGCCGTGCGGCCCCACAATTGGCCGGCAGGTATTGCCGTTTCAGCGCGGGTGAGTGGGGGATCGGCGGTGATGTTCTGGGCCGTGGACGGAAGAAGGACCTCCAGGCTGACCACGGCGGCGCTGACAAAGCCCGCCGGAAGCCGGAAAGAGGCCGTGCGCCGGGCGCCGGTCACGTTCATGGGCACGTAGTACTCGACGCGAAAGGTCGGGCGGGGCGGGGTCAAGGTCACGACGTTGGCATTGAGCTGATAGGCCGCCGTGAACAGTTGACCGTTTTCATCAGCCACGGCCACGGCATTCACTTCGGCCCCGGCCGGCAGGGGAATACGCACGGTCTGATCGGCGGTGGTCAGGGTGCCGTCGATGATGACCAGGAGCCGCGGGTCGTCGTATTCGGGCCACAGGGCAATATGCAACTCGGTCAGGGGCACCGGTCCCTGGGCAGCGACACCGGTCGTGAGCAACAGGACGAGGATGAACAGGCTCAGGCGTGACATGAAGGCAAGTATAGCACGAAGGGAACCCCCAGGGGAGCAAAGCCCGACCGGAGGAACGGAGGAAGCCGTTGTCAGGGCGCCGGGGACCGTTCAGCAAGGGTCTCGGCGCGTCCGGGGACGGGCGCGTTCGTCTGTTTTGTTAGCGAAGCAAATCAAAGCCTGTCCTCACCCCTGACTCCTTCTCTCCGCCATGTCAGACCGGGGATAGGTCGTGCCATCTGAAAAAGGGCTTTTCCCGGCACCGCACCGGAGGTAAGCCCAACAGGGGTGAGGATAGGGACGAGCTCTCGTCTCTACGGTTCCACGTTGCGCAAGGAGGAACGGATGATGAACGCCATCGGTTTCTTCCTCGCCCTCCTCCTGGGTGTGTTGATGCGTCCCTGGGGCGACGTGGGCATCATAAGGGAACCCGATCGGTTCGGAGGGCCCGGGTATACCTATCGGACCTATTGGCCGATGCAGTGCCGGGAGTGGCGTCCACCGCGGCCCACACCTACGCCGACCCCGACACCCACGTCGACCCGGACGCCGACGGCCACACCCACCCGGACACCGACGCCTACCCCTACCCGCACGCCGACACCTACGCCCACCCCACGGCCGAATCCGACACCGCCCAACGGCACCAATCTGATGTGTCGCCTGTACGGCCTGGCGCAGATATGCGCCTGGGTGAGCGACGGCCATCCCGAGCAGCACAGCAACGTCACCGTGTTCGGCCGTTTGTACGTGGCCGGCTTTCCGGCCGTCGGCGCACCGATGCACACGGTCTGGTACTATCGCACGACCACCAACACCCAGGATTGCCTGACCGACACCGAGGGTATAGGTCGCTGCACCCGCAACATCGGCCGTGCGACGCCGAACTACATCGTGTGGGTGGATGTCCTGATCCGCTACCAGGACGTCGAATACGGCACACGCACCTTCTTCACGCCGCGCTAGGGCATGAGCCCTGTGGCAGATTCGTACAGGCGGTATATCCGACCCTGAAGGGGCTGTTGGCGTCGCCTGCTTTCGCCGGATGGCCGTCTGGACAGCAGCGCCCATCCTCGCGATAATGGCCATTCTCCGGTCCTGTGCTGGAGCCGGAGCTCTGCGCCGCGCCGGGCGATGCCGGCGCCGGTGATGTCGGTTATCCCCCATCCTGTCGTCTTTGCCAGTTGTCATGTCCCGTCGTTATCAGCAACGTGCCCGTAGCTGCAGCGCTCTTTTCATAGCCGGCTTCCTGGTTTTGATCGTCCTTATCCAGTGGCTGCTCAGCCTGCGCCCGGCCCCGCCCCCGCCTCCGACCCCCACGCCGACGTTCACGCCCACTTTCGTCAGTCGCCATGCCGTGGCGGCCCTGCCCACCGACACGCCCTACCTGCCGCTGGCGACGCCGCTGCCCACCTTCACCCCCACGCCCACCTCCACACCGACGCCCTTACCGACGGCAACGCCGACCCCCACGCCCATCCCCACCTACGCCGCCGCAGTCGGTCCTGTCCTCAGCAACCTGCGCACCGGCCCTGCCACCCTTTTCCCCACGGTGACGGTGCTCGGCCCCGGTGAAACGGTGATCCTGCAGGGCAAAACGGCCGACGGTGCGTGGGTAGCGGTCCAGACCCAAGGCGGCCTGAGCGGTTGGATGGCGGCGCCGTTGCTGGCCACTACGGAGTTCGTCGCCCATCTGGCCGTGCTGACGCCGCCGCCTTTGCCGACCCCCACGCCCACTCCGACGGCCACGCCCACGGCCACCTCACGACCGACGACTGCTTCTCCGGCTGCCGGGGCCGCAGCGGCAGCGATGCCGCCGTCGACCACCGTCCGGCGGGTGCCGCCGCTGGTTTTGGCCAATTACTTCGTCTGGTACGATCTGAGCAGTTGGGAGGCATGCAACATCAGCGCCGGGGATCGGCCTCTGCAGCCCTATAGCTCGGACGATCCCCAAACCCTGGCCCGTCACGTGCAAATGGCCCTCGGCGCCGGTATTGACGGGTTTACGGTGCAATGGATTGCGCCCGGTGAACGCACCGATCGCAATTTCGCCGTGCTCCTGACCCAATCTCAGGGCACAGATTTCCGTTCGACCGTCATCTTTCAGCGGCATTTCTGGCCCGGAACCGGCCCCACCCAGGCCAATACGGTCGAGGCCATCCGTTATGTGCTCCGGCAGTACGGCCATCATCCCAACTTTCTGCGCCTTGAAGGCCGACCGGTCCTCTTCTTCACCGATGTCGGTCGGGTGCCCCGCAGCGGCGGCAGCGCCCCCGAAGCCTGGGCGGCCATTCGGGACCAGGTGGACCCCGACCGCAGCTCCTGGTGGATTGCGGAAGGGCTTGATGCCGGCTTTCTGACGGTGTTCGACGGTCTCTGGGTGTACAACGTGACCCATGCCACGTCACCCAACGATTACATCAAAGCCACGCGCTGGGCGACGACGGTGCGGGCCTGGGAAGAGCGTACCGGTCGGCCCAAGCTGTGGGTGGCCACGTTGATGCCCGGTTCGGACGATTCCCGGGCCTCGTGTCGGCAGGATGCGCGGTTGCCCGCACCCCCGCGTGTGCGCGCCCGCGAGGAGGGCCATTTCTACCGCGCCACGCTGGCTGCAGCCCTGGCCAGTCAACCCGATCTGCTCTGGATCAACAGCTTCAACGAATGGGTCGAGGGCACCTATATCGAACCGGGTCGTCTCTACGGCGATTTCTATCTCCACCTGACGCGCGAGCTGGTGGCGTCGTTCAAGAACCGCTGAACCGGCTGTCATGAGCACCCTACCGCCTCCCAACCTGGCCCATGTGACCATTGTGTTGGTCGAACCCCGCAGTTCCGACAACATCGGCGGTGTCGTGCGGGCCATGATGAACATGGGTCTTGCGCGTTTGCGGTTGGTGCGGCCGCTGACCTTTGAACCGGAGCGCATTCTGGCCGCTGCCCATCGCAGCGAGCGTTTTTTGGCCGGGATTGAGCTGTACGATGCCCTGGAGCCGGCCCTGGCCGATTGCAATCTGATCGTGGCCACGAGCAGCCGTCGCCGGCGGCTGAGTCCTCGCCTGGCGACGCCACGCCAGTTGGCGCCGATCATCCTCGAACACACGCGCGTCGGTTACCCCGCCCTCCTGTTCGGTCGGGAGGATTTCGGTTTGCCCAACGCCATCGTCGATCAGGCCCATTATCAGCTCATCATCCCGACGGATCCGAGTTATCCCAGCCTCAATCTGGCCCAGGCCGTGTTGCTGACGGCCTACGAGTTGCGCCTGGCCGCGTGCGACGAAACCACCGTTCTGCCGGAATCGATCGATCCCGATGACCCGCCCGCTACCGATGCCGAGCTGACGGCTGCCATCGAAATGCTCCATGCCGGACTCCAGGCGTTGGGCTTCTACAAACCGGGTCAGGAACCGGCCAAGCGCATCAAGCTGGGGCGGTTGCTACGCCGGGCCAATCCCACATCCTCCGAAGCCGGGTTGATCCGGGCCATGGGCTACGTGTTGCGCAAACGGGCTTCCGGCCGTGCCGACGAGGCGTAGGCGCAATCCCATCCCGGTGGCAGCGACGAGGCCGGGAGCACTCCCGAGGGCACAGCAAGGAGATGGGCCGGACAGCCCTCGCGACAATCGCCGTTACCGAAACCGGGGACGGGTGTCCAGACGCCGGGCAGGGCCAGTAGCTCGCGCACCCATTGGCATTCGCGGCGCTCGCGGCCGCTTTCCAGCCGCCAGAGCCTGGGCTGGACCCGGAGGGTGAGATAGTCGATATGCCAGTAAGGCCGTTTCTCCCGGCGACCATGGCGGGCCAGACGGGCTTGCAGGCCGCCCGGTCCCAGGGCCGAACCCACATACACCAGGTCGGCCGCCGGCAAGACAACGGTACCCAACCGCCCGACCGTAAGGGTCAGCGGTTGCTGGAGACGGAAGAGCAGGGCATAGGTGCCGGTCATGGCGCCAAAGCAGCGGTGCGCGTGACGCCATCAGTATACCGCTTCGGTTCTGCAAGGGCCGTATGAGCCGTCCGGTCGGGGCTTCGCTCGGTCCGTTTTCGCAATGCCCTGGACTTCCTTGCCGGCAGCGGCACAACCGGCCCCGCGCCGGCGCGGGGCCGATGTTGCTTCCTCGTGGCCGACAAGGAAGAGGTCCTGGCCGTCACGCGGTGTTTTGACGGCATAGCCGGCATGATCCGGGTCGGTTGCCAGCCCTTGCCCTATCCGACGCCGGGCCGCAAAGGGCCGGAACCGGGAACCCCTTGCCGATAGCTTCGCCCGGCCGGGCTCGTCTCAGCCGGCCATGTCCTGGGCCAGTTCTTCGGGCAGGTGGCGGGGGACGCGCGGGAGATACACCGTGAAGGTCGTCCCTTCGCCCTCCTTGCTCTCGACCTGAATACGGCCACCCTGCATCCGCACCACCTCCAGGCAAACGGCCAGGCCCAGGCCGAAGCCGCGGGCCTTGGTCGTGAAGAGCGGCTCGAATATCCGCGCCATCTGATCGGCCGGGATGCCGGGACCGCTATCGCGGATGACGATCCGCACGCCCTCCGGCGCCGGTTCCAGGGCCACCCAGATGTCTCCCCGTTCGCCCACGGCCTCGATGGCATTGCGCAACAGATGGCGCAGCAAAAGACGGATATGGTCGGGATCCGCCTGGATGGGTTGCAAGATGGGCGGGATATGCAAATGCAGGGCGACGTTGGCCGGCAGATCAAGGGTGGCCTGCTCGTTGATGAGCAGGTCATCGAGGTTGACATTCTGCGGTTGGATGTCGCCGAGGTCGGCGAATTGCTCCAGCCCGCCGAGCAGTTCCTCGGCCTTCGCCAGCTCGGTCTGGATGGCCGCGCGCACCTCCGGCCGACTCAGATCGGCTTCCGCACGGTTGAGCTGGCGCTGAATGGCGTTCAGGGGCGCCCGCAGCGCCTTGCTCACCTGCCGGGCAATCTGGCCGATGGCGCTGATCTGCTCGATGCGGCGGGTCTCCCGTTGCACATCGTAAAGCTGAACATCCCGCTGCGCCAGCTCGCTCTGGGTTTGGATAAGCTGCACCTGGGTCTGCACCAGAATCTCCTGGGTTTGAAAGAGGTGGACCACCAGGGTTTCGACCAGGGCATTGAGCATGATGAGGATGACACCGACGGCCAAAGCCAGGCTCAGGACTTGATCAGCGGGCAGGCCCATCTCCAGGGGAATCCGTTGCAGATAGACGGCGGCGGCAAAACTGCCGAAAATGAGCAAGAGGCTGAGGGAGACCAGGCTGTTGAAACCGGGGCGGGCAATGATCAGACCGCCGGCCAGGCCCAGGGGGATGAAAAAGAGCCAGGTCATGATGGCAATCCGGCCCAGACTGTAGTTCAGGGCAATGAGGAGTAGACCGGCCCAGACCAGTTGCAGATAGGTGCTGAGCTGCGGCCGGTACCTGAAAACCAGGCCATAAAGCAGCAGGCCGGCGATATCGAGGGCCACGATAGCCCATAAGGGGATGAACGCTATCCGTTGGGGGATCTCGAAAGCGATCATCAACCCCACGGCATCGATGCTCAACCGCACCAGGATGTAGACGCGAGCCCGGTAGTGGACGATCTGCTGCTCATCGGGAAGGCGATCGCGATCGGGCCATTTGTCGGCCATCAAAGGTTCTCCTGTTGGCGCAACATAGCCTCGAAACGGGCTAACCCAACCGTGAGATCGTCGCATCCCTCCAGCCGCGCCGTCAGATCGGTGCTGAGAGGCGTTACGGCGATGTGCCGGTCCTGGGCAAAGACGGCAATATCCGACAGCGGCTCCAGCCGTGTCCGGTCAATAACCACCTCGTAGTCGAGCGGTTCCGCCGCGCTCAGATCGCGGCCGGGCACAACGCGGGCGACGAAGTAGGGCTGACGGCTTTGCCGGGTCAGCCGCCACGGTGTCTGCGGTGTGATCGTGGCGGGCAGATCGATTTTGAGCACGGCCACATCCGGCGGCCAGGGCCGCGGGTTCAGCGCCAGGCGGGCAAAATAGCGCAGCCAGTAGATGGCGCCTGACCAATCCACATCCTGCCCGTAGGAAAGATGATAGGCCTTGTGGGTCTCCAGGGAGACGGCGAGACTGCGAATGCCCATATCGCCGGCCTGGAGGGCAGCGCCCACGGTGCCGGAGATCATCGTGTTGCTCCCCAGGTTCTCCCCGTAATTGATGCCGCTCACCACGAGATCGGGCCAGCGACCGTACAGTCGCGAGGCGATCTCCAAAACGCCGTAAAGCACGGCCTGGGCCGGGGAACCGGCCAGGTGGTAGGCCGGCAGGACTTCATCGGCGGTTTCCAGACTCGTGGTGGCGATACGACCGTCGAACCAGGCCGGCAGACTGCGGGACATGCCCGATTGTTGCCCGGTGGGGGCTACCACAAGCCGCTCGCCCAGTCCCGCCAGCGCCGTCACGGCCGCGCGTAGACCGGGCGAGTGAATGCCGTCATCGTTGGTGATGAGGATGAGAGGAGGCATAGGCAATCCGCGAGCAAAGGCCGTAGGGAGCGGCGGCGTCAGCGACGTCATTATAACAGGCATCCTGGTATGACCGGACATCGTCATCCGCTGCCGGTCGGTTTGCCAGAATCCTTTTTCCGGCCGACAATACGGTAAGCGACCTCCCATTTGTGCGCCGCAACCCCGTTGGCAACGTTCACAGGCGTCGAATTCCGGGGTAACCGCTGCGGTGGCAGTCCCCTTTTGCAGCCCTATGAGGAGATCGGGCCATGAAACTCGGACCCTTACTGCTATGGTTGCTCCTGGCAGCGGCAATGAGCGCCGCTCAGGCCGTCACAGCCCAAAGTGCCCCTCCTTTTGCCCGCGAGGTGGTGGTGGCCGATTCGCATCGCGATGAACAATTCCAGGCCGTGGCCTACAACACCACCCGCGGAGAAGCTGTGGTCGTATGGTCGGTGGATACCGGGAATGGGGATACCGATCTGTGGGCCCGACGGGCACGGCCGGAAACGCCGGGCTTGTGGGTAGGGGCCGCCTTTCCGGTGGCCGCCACCACGGCGCCGGAATCGCGCGGCCAGGTGGTTTTCAACCCGTTGGATGAGGACTTCCTGGTCGTCTACGAACGCCGGCTGCCCAGCGGCGATGTGGACATCATCGGCCAGCGCGTGGCCGGCCGCTCAGGCGCCGGCGATAACGGCCCCGAACTACGCGGCATGCCCTTTGCCGTTGCCGCTTCCATCCGGAAGGAGGAACAACCCGATGTCGCCTTTTTGCCGGCGACGCAGCAGTTCCTGGTGGTGTACACCCTCGATGACGATGTGTGGGCGCAGCGGGTGGCGCGCTATCGTTTGGGCGATGGCGGCGGCGAGACCATCGGTTCGCGTTTTGTGGTGGCCGCCGAGCTGGAGAACGCCGAAAGGACGCCGATCGTGGTCGCAAGCCTGCTACGGGCCTACTTTCTCGTGGCCTATGCCTATGAGTTCGAACCGGACGATTGGGATGTGCGTGGCCAACGCGTCCACGGCATGGCCGTTGCCGGTTCGCAGCTCCTGGATGAAGCCTTCGACATTGCCTTCGACAGCGTCAACGAGACCGAGCCGCGGTTGGCTTACAATCAGAACCGCCAGACCTTTCTGGCTGTGTGGACGGCTACGGCCGGCGGCAACCGCGATGTCCGTGGGGTTTGGCTGGACGATCGCATCCAGACGGGCAGCCCCCTCATCGGCGTTTCCTTCGCCGTGGCTGCCGGTCCGGTGGCGGAGGAGTGGGCACCCTACCCCGCCATCGATCCCATCGGTGGCGAAACGGCGGTCGCGCTGAATTACGCTGCGACCACCGGCAGTACGCCTCACCTGGGCCTGGTTTGGGTGCAGGAGCGTTTGCCGGCCCCGAATCCGCTTGCCCATCCCCTGGCCCTCTTCGCCGAACGGCCTTTTCCTATGCTGGCCCCGCGATTGTTCCTGTGTCCGGCGCGACCCTGTCTGCTCCTGGGTTACAACGCCCGTTTCGGGATCGGGCCGAACTTTGAGCACGATGCCCATCTCCTTCTCGGCGGGCGTTGGTCTGTCGCCTTGCCGCTCCTTCGCCGCGGTCCCTGAAGCACCTCCTGACCGACAACGCCTCTCACTTACCGGCTTCGTGGTACAATAAGGCCGGCTGTACCTATTCAGCCATACTCGCCATGTCATTGCGAGGAGCGCAGCGACGAAGCAATCTCCAAGCTGGCCTTCTTAACCATGCGAGGAGATTGCTTCGCTACGCTCGCAATGACAAAAAGACAAGAAAAACTGAGTCTCCAAGGATGTGGCTGAACAGTTACGGCCGGCTTACGTTCCTTATGTTTCCTTGCTGTCTTCCTCTGTCTATGCGTGACAACCCCTTTGCTGGCAAACTCATCCTGGTTGTTGATGATGAGCCGCGCATGATCAAATTCGTCCAGTACAACCTGGAACTCGACGGCTTTCGGGTGATCAGCGCCAGCAACGGTCTGGAGGCCGTGGAAAAGGTGCGCACCCAATTGCCCGACCTGGTGGTGATGGATGTCATGATGCCGGAGATGGACGGCTACGAGGCCCTGCGCCGGATCCGGACGTTCTCCGATGTGCCGGTCATTATGCTGACGGTGAAAGACGAAGAGGAGGATAAACATCTGGCCTTTGCCGCCGGCAGCGATGACTACGTCACCAAGCCGTTCAGCCCGCGCGAGCTGAGCGACCGCATCAAGGCCGTATTGCGCCGGGCCGGCGGTCCTTCCATCACCGATGCCGAACCCATCCGGGTGGACGATCGACTCCAGATCGATTTTGCCCGCCGCGAGGTTATCGTGGACGGCAAGCGCATCGGTCTACGCCCCACCGAGTGGCGGCTGTTATATCATCTGGTGAAAAATCCGAATTGGGTAATGACTGCGGAGATGCTGCTGCAGAAGGTCTGGGGCTTTGAGTACAAAGACGATGTGCAGCTCTTGCGGCTCTATATCGCCTATTTGCGCAGCAAAATCGAAAAAGACCCCAGCAATCCCCAGTACATCCTCACCGAACGCGGGGTGGGCTATCGCTTCGTGATGCCCGAAGCCTCGAACTGAAGCGCATGCCCGGCAACGGGAGCGGGGCGCTTCAGCGGGTGGTTTCGGGATACATCGGTTCGACGGCTTCCAACTGACCGCTGTGCACCCGCCAGGTCTGAGCCTGAGCGAGCACGGTCGGGCTGAAGGGGTGCCAGTCGGTGGTGGTGATGACGGCCTGCGCGACCGTGGTGAGCACCTGCAAGAGCATGGCGCGGCGATCGCCGTCGAGTTCGGACATGACATCGTCCAGCAGCAACACCGGCGTCGTGCCGGTGGCCTCGGTCATGATCGTCAGCTCGGCCAGTTTGGCGGCGAGGGCGGCCGTGCGCTGTTGGCCTCGCGAACCGAAATGCCGCAGCGGGCGCTCTCCCAGATAGAAGCCCAGGTCATCGCGATGCGGTCCCAGGAGCGTCATGCCGGCCGCCAGGTCGCGCCCGCGGTTTTGATGCAACCAGGCCAGAAACACATGGCCGGCGCCCTCCGGGGTGAGGTTATCATAGCGCACTCCGGTGGCAGCGACGGCAGGCAGGGCGTTTTTGGCCGGCGCATGACCCGGGTCAAAGCTGGGCAGATAACGCAGGCGAAGCCGTTCGTAGCCGCCACTCAGGTCGAGGTGATGCAGCGCCGCCGCCTTTTCCAGGGCATTGATCAGCCATTGGCGTCGCGCCATGATCAGCCCGCCGGTCTCGGCCAGCTTCTCATCCCAAAAGCGCAGTTGGGCGACGGCCTCGGCGCCCGGCCGGAGGCTGCGCAACAAGGCATTGCGCTGTTCCAGCCCTTTGTTGTACTCGCTCAATGCCCGGCAATAGACCGGATCGATCTGGCAGAGGGCGATATCCAGATAGCGACGCCGACCGGCCGGAGCGCCGGCGATCAGGTCCACATCCTCGGGTCGAAACAGGACGACCAGCAACAGCCCCACCAGGTCCAGCGCACGACGGACCACGCCGTTGATGCGCACCTGCTTGCGAAAACCGCCGTTGCCGGTGGCCGGTAGCAGGGTGATATCCACCTGTTCCAGGCGACCTGCGCGCTTGAGGTCGGCGGCCAGCCGGGCATACGGAAAAGGCTCTTCCAGCGCCAGCCAGTTGACCAGTTCGGCATCGCTGTTGGTGCGAGGCGAACGGCTTGTGGCCAGATAGGCGATGGCCTCGAGCAGATTGCTTTTGCCCTGGGCGTTTTGGCCCTGGATGATGCTCAAGCCCGGTGGCAGGCTAAGCTCCAGGCGGACGTAGTTGCGATAGTTGGTGAGCGAGAGCCGTTGCAGCCACATGGCGAGGACATTATAGCACACAGCCTTGCGCCGGCCCTGTTGTCCGGGTCCAGGTCCAGGACGGCAAGGACGAGGTTGGGGGTGCACCCTACTCCCCATTCCTGCCTTTTCGCTTTGCCATCCGCGCCCCTCTGCCGGCATAATGGGCGCCATGGATACCCTACGCTTACCGACCCATCTTCTCCTGGTTCGCCACGGCGAGACCACGGCCAATGTCGAGGGCACCTGGCAAGGCGCCAGCGATAGCCCGCTTACCGAGCGCGGGCGTCGTCAGGTCGAACGGTTGGCCGCGCGCCTGGCCGCCATGGAGCGGCCCATCGCCATCGTTTATACAAGCCCACTGGGACGCGCCCTGACCACCGCCCAAATCCTGGTTGCCGGGTTGGGCAATCCACCTCTGGTCCTCGACCCGGGGCTGGCCGAGTTCAACATGGGCGAATGGGAAGGCCTGACGTACCGGCAACTGGCCCAGGAAAAACGCCTGTGGGAACGCATGGCCGCCGACCCCCATTTTGCGCCACCCAGGGGCGAGTCCGCCGTCGGGTTTGCCATGCGTCTGCTGAACACCTTCGGCGCCATCCGCCGTCGCCATCCCGGTCAGACGGTGCTGGTGGTCAGCCACGGTGGCGCCCTGGCTACGGCGCTTTCGCTCCTGTTGTACGGCGATGGCAGCCGTTGGAACGCGTTCCAACTGGCCAACGGCAGCCTGACCGAGCTGGAATGGATCGAAGAACGTCCACGATTGCTGCGGCTGAACGACACCGGTCATCTTGATGGCATCCTCACGGCCTTGCGTGCGGACGTTGCCTGAACGCCGGGGCCCATGTTCGTTTTCCTCTCCAAGCTGCTGCCGCTTTTCGTTTACCCGCTGGGGCTGACCTGTGTCTTGCTCATCTTTGCCCTGGCAGTTCGCTGCCATCGGCAGCGTTGGCTCGTGATGGCGGCCCTGGTGTTGCTCTGGCTGGGCGGCAATCGCTGGGTGAGCAGCCTCCTGGTGCGCTCGCTGGAGTGGCGTTATCTGCCGTCGACGCCTTTGCCTGCGGCCCAGGCCATCGTTCTGTTGGGTGGGGGCACGCGGCCTCAGGCCCTCCCCCGTCCCCTGGCCGAGGTCAACGAAGCCGGGGACCGCCTGTTCTATGCCGCCTGGCTCTACCGGGAGGGTAAGGCTCCCCTGGTGCTCATTACCGGCGGCGGGATCGAATGGCGCGGTCCCCGCCTGCCCGAGACCGAGGCCATGCGCGACCTGCTCGTTTTCCTGGGAGTGCCGGCCGAGGCCATTCTGCTCGAGCCCAAAGCCCGCAACACCTACGAGAACGCCCTGTATACCCGGCACATCCTGGCCTCTCAAGGCATTGACCGCATTTTGCTGGTCACATCGGCCCTGCACATGCCGCGCTCGGTGCGCCTGTTCGAACGCCAGGGCTTTACGGTTATTCCGGCGCCGGCCGATTTTCTTGTTTCCCAGGCCGATTGGGCCTCGCTGACCTATCCCGACCTGCGTCAGCAACTCATCCAGCTCTTCCCCGATGCCGAGGCCCTCTATTACACCACCCTGGCCCTGAAGGAATACATCGGTATGCTCATCTACGGTCTGCGAGGCTGGCTATGAGGGGCGAGCTGACGCTGCTGTCCTGGAATGTCAACGGCTTCCGGGCCGTGTTGCGCAAGGGCTTTGATGAATGGTTTGCCGCCGCCGCGCCCGATATCCTCTGTTTACAGGAAACGCGGGTGGAGGCCAGGCAGGTTCCGGCCGGATGGCAGCAACCGCCGGGCTATCGGGCCTTCTGGTATAGCGGCCGGCGGCGGGGCTACAGCGGCACGGCCTTGCTGACACGGCCGGAACCGGAGGAGGTGCAGTTCGGGTTGGGCATTCCCGAATTCGATGCGGAGGGGCGCACGATGATCGCCCATTACGCCGATTTCACCCTCATCAATGCCTATTTCCCCAACGGCGGTCGCGATCGGGCCCGTGTACCTTTCAAATTGGCCTTTTGCGAGGCGTTCCTGGCCCTCTGCGAACGTCTGCGGGCCGAAGGCCGGGCCGTCCTCTTCTGCGGCGATCTCAACACGGCCCATCGTGCCATCGATCTCACCCATCCCAAAGCCAATGAACATGCCAGCGGGTTTCTGCCGGAGGAACGGGCCTGGATCGACCGTCTTATCGCGGCCGGTTGGGTGGATACGTTTCGCCATTTTTATCCCGACCTGCGCGATCAGTACACCTGGTGGTCGGTACCCACCGGCGCCCGCAGCCGCAATGTAGGCTGGCGGATCGATTATGTCTTCGCCGCTGCCGAGGTCATGCCCCGGGTGACGGCCGCTTTCATCCTGCCCGAGGTGATGGGCAGCGATCATTGTCCGGTAGGCATTCGTCTGCAAAGCCGTCTTGCCGTCTGAACCTGCCTTGCTTTGCTCGGCCATGACTTCTGGGTCCGCCCGTTTACGCTCGGCGTTGCTCCCCGGACTGCCGTTGGTGCTGTTTCTGGCGGTGGCCCTGTATCAGCTTGATTTGCCCGGCCCCAACTACGACGAGGCCATCGAAGCGCGGCCGGCCGTGCAGTTGTTGCTGGGACAGCCGGTGGAGGCCCATCGCCAGGCCGTGGTACGCTTTGCCGGCCGCGAGTGGCCCCTGATGGTGGTGGATTATGTCGGTGGTTTGAACATTTACGCCCTATGGGCGATGTTCCGGCTGGCCGGCATCGGCGTCGTCACCATGCGGCTGTGGCCGGTGGCCGTGGCCGTCCTGATCCTGGTGCTGACATGGCGGCTGGGATGTCGAGCCGGCGGGCCCATGGTGGGCCTGGTGGCCGCGATGGGGCTGGCCGTGCATCCGTCCTACGTCTTTTTTGCCCGCCAGGGCATCTATGTCACGAACACAACCATCGCCTTCAGCCTGGGCATCCTGTTGGCGTTGATACGGCTGGTGGAGACCGGCCGACGGCGCTGGTGGTATCTGGCTGCCTTTCTGGCCGGCCTGGGTTTGTGGGCCAAGTTCATCATGGCCTGGCCGCTGGTGGCGACGGTGCTGTTGGCGTTTCCTGCCTGGCGATGGCGCCAACAACTGGGCTTGCCGACGTCGGCCTTCCACCCGCGGGCGTTGCTCACCCCAGCGGCGCTGATCGGCGGGGTGGGTGCTTTGGGCCTGGGTCTGGCGCCTTTGCTGCTCTTCAATGTGCAGACCGGCGCCACCCTGCGTCACTTTCTCGCCACGCTGGATCGCTCCTACTACGGCGTTGCCAATACGGCTTATGGTGCCAATCTGCTGACACGGATCGAGCAGCTTGGCCACTTTCTGCGGGGGGATCATTTTTGGTACCTGGGCGGCATCTTCGGCGATCCCCTGGCGCCCTGGATCTGGCTGGGAGGGCTGATCATCGTGCTCATCACGGCCTTCACGGCCTCGGCCGCACGGCCGCAAAGGGCGGCCCGCTGGGGACTTCTCTTCTACGCCTTGGTCGGTTTGCTCCTCCTGCAAAGCCCGCTGACGCCGACGGCGTTGTGGTATACCCATCTCGCCCTGTTCTCGCCCTTTCTGGCGTTGAGCACGGCCCTGGCCGGGGCCGCCCTGTGGGAACGTCTCCCCCCGGGCCGCCGCGGTCTTGCCGCCTTTGCGGTCGTTCTGGTGCTCGCCCTGGGTAGCCTGCGGGCGGACTGGAACTATCACCGCAGCCTGCGGAGCAGCGGCGGCATGGCCAACCATTCCGATGCCATCTACCGGCTAAGCGATGTGCTGCTGGCCGGTGGCTTTGTGCGACCTTATGCCCTCGATTGGGGTTTTGCCGCGCCCCTGGTGCTCGTCTCCCAGGGGCGCATCCAGCCCATCGAGGTCTTTGGCTACGACCGGATCGAGACACCACCGCCCGATCTGGCTGACGTCTTACGGCCGCTGCTGGCGCAACCCGACACCGTTTTTCTGCTCCACGCCCCCGACCGCACGAATTTCGGCGGGCGTCGCGAGCTGCTGGTCGAACTGGCTGCTGCCCAGGGCCTGCGCCTGCAGACCCTGGCCGTGGTCCATGAGCGCTCCGGTGCCCTCTACGCCGAGGTTATCCGTCCGCTCCCGCCTTAGCCGGCCGTCCAGGCCGCAACCTGCCGGCATGCGGGTGCATGGGTGATGACGCCTGTCCGTCATTCAGAGGGTGGCGCCGCCGGGGACACCGTCGGCCGGGAAATCGGCCGGGGTGGCGCGTGGGCGGATGATGACATTGCGGCCGATCACGGCGCCGGCCGGGATAACGGCCCGCTTGCCCACCACGGTAATCCCCGTGTTGAGGAGGGTGGGAGCCGTGCTGTTGGGGATGTTGTCGCCGGTGCCCACACGGGCACCCTCGCCGACCTGCACTTCCTTGTCCAGAATGGCCCGGTCCACAACGGCGCCGGTGGCGATAACGGTATCGTCCATGATGATGCTATCCCGCACTTCGGCGCCGGCCGCCACATACACACCCGGACCGATCACCGAACGCACCACGGTACCTTCGATCCGGGCCCCGTCGCAGTACAGGCTGGAGGTGGTTACGGCCTCCGGCCCCAACAACACCGGCGGGAGCTGACGGGAAGGGGTGTGGATCACCCAGCGGGGGTCGGCAAGTTCGAGGGCGGGGATATCGGCCAAAAGGCCCATATTGGCCTCGTAATAGGCGGAGATGGTGCCGATGTTGGTCCAATAGCCCTCGAATTCATAAGCGTAGACGCGTTTATGGCGCACGGCCCAGGGCAGGGTTTCGGCACCCAGGTGGCGGTGGTTGCGGCCGGGACCGAGCAGGATATCCATGAGGACCGAGGCTTCGAAGACGTAAATGCCCATGCTGGCCAGAGTGGCGCGAGTGCGGCGGGGTTTTTCCTCGAAGCGGGTGATGCGGCCGTCGGGATCGGTCGTCAACATGCCGAAACGATGGCTCTGATAGGGGGGGACGGGCAGGGCTCCCACCGTGATATCGGCACGACGCAGGCGATGAAATTCGAGCATGGGCTGGTAGTTCATCTTGTAGATCTGGTTGCCTGCCAAAATGAGCACCCGGTCACACCTGCTCTCGCGCACGACATCCAGGTTGAAACGCACGGCATCGCTGGAGCCTTCCTGCCAGCCCCCGCGGTCTTCGGCATGGCTCTGATAGGGATGCAGCAGCCGTATTCCGCCCTGGCTACGGTCCAGATCCCAGGGTTTACCCGCGCGGATGTGTTCGTTGAGGGAACGCGGCATGTATTGGGTGAGCACGGCCACGTTGAAGAGGCCGGAATTGACACAGTTCGAGAGGGTAAAATCAATGGCACGGTACTTGCCGCCAAAAGGCACGGCCGCGTCGGGCCGTTGGGCCGTCAACACCAACAAACCGGGTCCGGTTCCCCCGGCCAGGATCATGGCAAGGACGTTCATGAGCTCACCTCCTGGGCAAACCCAGACACCCCTTCGACGGCAGGGGATGTGGACACCGTCGTTGCCGGAGTCGGGGATGCGGCGACGACGGCCGGAGTCGCAGGCGGGAACAGAACGGCCTGGGGTGTGACGGTGGCGCCGCTGGGGATAAGGCCGTCGGGCACGCTAAAGACGTCCTCGTCCACATCGGGATAAATGAGCACATTGCGGCCGATGCGCAGGTTGGGCGCAATATGGGCGCCTTTGCCGACGACCGTGATGCCGGTGTCAAGCCAATCAGGCCTTTCCGCATTCGGTCGCCAGTCATCGCCCCAGCCCAGATGGACTCCGGCGCCGATGAGGACCTGCTTATCCACGACGGCTTTGTCCACGATGGCGCCGGGACCTATCCAGGTGTCGTTCATGATCACGGCATCCCGCACGATGGCGCCCGGCGAGACATACACTCCCGGCGAGAGGACGGAATGCTCGACATAACCATGAATGGTACAGCCGTTGCTGACCAACGCGCGTACGACTTTGCCCTGGGCGCTGCATTTGACCGGCGGCCGCTCCTGACTGAGGGTACGGATAACCCAATGCGGATCCCACAAATTGAGGGGACTATTCGGATCGCATAGTTCCAGCGAAGTTCGCCAGTAAGCATCTACTGTTCCTACATCCACCCAATAGCCTTCAAACGGATAGGCATACACCTTGTCCTCATGGATCATGGCCGGAATGACGTGCTTGCCGAAATCAAGATTTGGTTCTTTTTGATGAAATTCCGTGAGTCTTTCGATTAATTTCGGAACATTGAAGACATAAATACCCATACTGGCCAATGTTCCTTTATCTCGTGTTTTGGGTTTTTCGTAAAATTCCAGCACTCTACCGGCCTTATTTACGGTCATGATGCCAAAACGATCGGTTTCTTCAAGAGGAACATTCATCACCGCTACGGTCAAATCTGCGCCTTTTTCCTCGTGGTAGGCGATCATGGGACGATAGTCCATTTTGTAAATATGATCGCCGGAAAGGATCAAGACCAGATCGGCATCGCGATTGAGCAGATAGTCGATGTTCTGATAGACCGCATCGGCCGTGCCCCGATACCAGCCCTGGGAACCACGCGCCTGGTAGGGTTGCAACAGACGCACCCCACCCGTCATGCGGTCCAGGTCCCAGGGTCGCCCGATACCGATGTGCTCATTGAGGGAATGGGGTCGATATTGGGTGAGAATAGCGACATCATAGATGCGCGAATTGACACAATTGGAGAGCGTAAAATCGATAATCCGATATTTACCGGCAAACGGTACGGAGGGTTTGGCGCGCTGTTCCGATAACACGGTCAGCCGCGACCCCTCCCCGCCGGCCATGATCATGGCGACAACACGCATAAGACCACCTCACAAGGGCAAAAAGCGAGGGCAAAAGCCCTGCGCACGAAAAACCATCGACAAAGGGCCAAAAGGGCCGCCACAGCCCCCTGAGCCGTTGTCTAAAGAGTAGCAAAAACTCGGCTCAGCCCCAAACGGCGATGCTACGAAGCAGTCCTTCCCAATGGGACCGCAAAAAACGGCCGTCGGAGTGCCCTGGCCGCGGGTCGGCAAACCGCGGCGGCCCAGAGCCGGCAGCCCCGGCCGTTCCTCGGTGAGCATCGGGCGACGAAGGGCCGCGACCAGGGGAAAGGCCTCAGATACCCCAGGCGGCCAGCGCCAGACAGAGCCAGCCGGCGATAAAAGCCGCTCCACCGAAGGGAGCCACGGCGCCAAAGCTCCGGCGGCCCGACAGCGCCAGCCCATAGAGGGCGCCTGCGAACAACAGCGTACCAAGCACGAATAACCAACCCGCTACCCAGGCCAGCCGGGTTTGAGGCCATTGTACCGTCATCCAGCCTGCCGCCAATAAGCCCACGACGTGATAGAACTGATAGCGCACCCCGGTCTCAAAGGTAGCCAGACGCTCGGCCGAGAGATGGCGGCGCAAACCATGGGCACCGAAAGCACCGAGGGCCACAGCGACGGCGCCCGAAAGGGCAGCCAGAACGAAAAACGTCAACATCGCCAACGGTGGCCAGGGAAGCGAGGGGCGCAGTCGTCTGCGCCCCTCGTGGAGGATAGGGTCAGAACAAGCCCACGACCTTCCCGGTCTCCAGGTCGAGATCGACATCGTAAAAGACCGGCCGCAAGGGCAAACCGGGCATGGTGCTGATCTCGCCCAGAAGCGGGTAGAGAAAACCGGCACCCACGCTGGCCCGGATATCGCGCACATGCACCGCGAACCCCCGCGGTGCGCCCTTAAGGGCCGGATCGGTGCTCAGGCTCAGGTGCGTTTTCGCCATGCAGATGGGTAATTTGTCGAAACCGTTGCGGGTATACAGATCGATCTTCCGCTCGGCTTCTTCCGAGTAGGTCACACTGCCGGCGCCGTAGATTTCCCTGGCAATGGTCTCGATTTTCTCCTTGATGCTCCACTCCAGGGGATAGAGGAAGTGGAAGTTGCTGGGCTTCGCGGAGGCGGCAATGACCGCTTTGCCCAACTCCACGGCGCCGGCGCCGCCATCGGCCCAATGGGTGGCGACGACGGCATCTTCGGCCCCGGCGGCGATGGCCCGCCGGCGGATCAGGTCGATCTCGGCCGGCGTGTCATCCCGGAAATGGTTGATGGCAACCACCACCGGGATGCCGAAACGACGGGCATTGCGGATATGGACCTCCAGATTGGCACAGCCCTTGTCCACCAGTTCCAGATTCTCCTGGGTATAGGCCGGGTCGAGGGGTTTACCGGCCACGACCCTGGGTCCGCCACCGTGCATTTTCAGCGCCCGCACCGTCGCCACCAACACCACGACATTGGGTACCAGCCCCGAGTAGCGGCACTTGATATCGAAGAACTTCTCCATACCGATGTCGGCGCCGAAACCGGCCTCGGTGAGCACAAAGCCGTCCGGTCCCACCAGTTTGAGTGCGATTTGATCGGCGACGATGGAGGAATTGCCGTGGGCGATGTTGGCAAAGGGACCGGCGTGGACGAACGCAGGCGTGCCCTCCAGGGTTTGCAACAGGTTGGGCATAATGGCGTCTTTCATCAGCACGGTGAGGGCGCCGCCAACGCCCAGGTCGTCGGCCGTGATCGGCTCGCCCCGCCGGTTGGTGCCGATGACCATGCGGCCCAGCCGTTCGCGCATATCGGCCAGATCGGTGGTCAGGGCCAGAATGGCCATGATCTCGCTGGCCACGGTGATATCGAAGCCGGTCTGACGCTCGAAGCCCTTTTCCTGCGGCCCCTGACCGATGGTGATTCCACGCAGGAAACGGTCGTTGGTATCGAGTACCCGGCGCCAGGTAATGGAAGCAGGGTCGATATCCAGACGGGCAAAACGGCTGCGCTCTTCCGGGGTCAGCGCATTGGGATCGGTCTTGGTGATACCCAGCTTGCGCAGACGGCGCAGCATGACCGGGGCAAAGCGACGTTGGCCATGTTTATCGGGCGGACAGAGACGGTCGAAAAGGACATCGTCCGAGGCGGTTTGGGCTTCGTGGAAGATGCGGGCATCAATGGCCGCGGCCAGCAGATTATTGGCGGCCGTGATGGCATGGATATCGCCGGTCAGGTGGAGGTTAAAATCCTCCATGGGGATGATCTGGCTGTAGCCTCCACCGGCCGCGCCGCCCTTGATGCCAAAAGTCGGTCCCTGGCTGGGTTGGCGCACGCAGGTAAAAACCTTCTTGCCCAAATGGGCCCCGAGGGCCTGGCTCAGCCCCACGGTCGTCGTCGTTTTTCCCTCCCCCAGGGGCGTCGGTGTAATGGCCGTGACCAAAACGTACTTGCCGTTCGGTCTATCGGCCAGGCGATCCCGAACTTCGAGATGGACTTTGGCTTTATAGTTGCCATAAAGCTCCAATTCCTCCGGCAAGAGCCCGGCCTCGGCGGCGATCTGACGAATAGGGATGGGGGTGACGGATTGGGCAATTTCGATGTCGCTGGGGACAGGTCGCTTGAGGTCGGTAAGCTTGTGCGGCATAGGTGACTCCGATGGTTGATAGATAACGCAGGAAAGACGGGTGTTGGTAGGATAGGGCAAAAGGGTGCGATAAGCCAAACGCGGCCACAGCCTGATACATCAGGCCGGGCCTCTGCACAAACGTGAGACATCGTCGCCTTTTCAGCGGCGAATAAGGCCCTCGACCACGAGATGGAGAGGTGGGGTCGGCGCCGGCTCGTCGTAAGGGGTGATATCCTCCAGGATCAGGCGAATGCGCAACGGTTTGTTCCCGGGGACCCGTTTCAGGTGGGCCAGGATGGCCTCGTCGGCCTGAACGCCGAAAGTCTTGAGCAGGCGCCGGATGTCGGCGTGGGTCAGGTCTGCATCCATAAGCATTGCTCCTCTGGGCAGCAGTCGGGACTGACGTCCCCACAGAGCGGGTCAGCGCGCGGCAGGGCTCGGGTGGGCGCCGGATGGGCTTGCCTCGGCTCCACAGGAACGGCGTACGACCAACAAGGCCGGTAAGACCAGGGCCGGAAAGCGGTCGATCTTGCCCTCGATCAGGCCCACGATCATGCGCGCGGCCACCGTTCCCATCTCATGGGCGGGCTGGCGAACGGTGGTAAGGGGTGGATCGGCCATGGCGGCCATAGGGATATCGTCGAAACCGACGACGGCAATATCCTCGGGCACGCGATAACCGGCCTGCTTGAGCCCATGAATGGCACCGAGGGCCATGCGGTCGTTGAAGGCCAAAACGGCCGTGGGGGGTAGCGGTAGCTTCAGCAGCGCCGTGATGGCGCGCATACCGCCGGTCTCGGTCAGGTCGCCATAAACCACCAGGCTGGGGTCGAAAGCGATACGGGCTTCGGCCAGCGCCCGCCGATAGCCGGCCATGCGCTCGCTCAGATCGGCCAGAGGTACGGCTGCATGGATGACCCCGATCCGCCGGTGGCCCAAGGCCAGCAAATGGCGAACGGCATAGAGGGCCCCCTGGCGATTGTTGGCATGGACGGTGTTATCCGTACCCCAGGGCGAGCGATAGCCCAGCACGACAATGGGCAAGGCGCGATGGCGTAGACGAAGGCCGGCCTCCTCGATTTCATCGCGGTGGACGATGATAGCGCCGTCTACATAAGGACTTTCCAACAACCGGTCCAGGCCATCGGACGGATGCGCAGCCGATCGCGCCGGAAACAAAGCCAGATGGAAGTCGTGTTGTCCCAGGAACTCTTCGACCCCGCGGGTAAAAACGAGCAAATGGGGATCGCCGAAGACAAATTCGGCCGTGTAGGGAAACACAAGCCCGATGGTTCCCGTGCGCGCCCGTCGGGGGCGGGTGATCTCGCTTCCCGGGATATAACCCAGCTCCTCCGCCACCGCCAGCACCTTGCGTCGTGTCCCCACGCTGACATAGGGCGTGTTCGTCAATACCCGACATACCGTGCGCACAGACACCCCGGCTCTGGTGGCGATCTCCTGCAACATGCTGATCATGGCCGACTTCGCGTACGCGGAAAGAGTCCATGGTCCAGTGTACGATACAAAGGTGCACGAAAGCCATGATCCCGATCACGTCGATCCGGGACGGGCTATCGAAAAGTGCCGGTTAATCCTGGGGCACCACCTCCGGACCGGCGGGGGTGTCGCGCACCATCCACCCCTGGGCCTGGATCTGCGCCCGCAGGGCGTCGGCCGTGGCCCAATCGCGGCGCCGGCGCGCGGCCTCGCGGGCCGCTACCAGCTCAAGCACGGCCGGAGGCGGCGTAGGGGCTGTCGGTTGCCAGGGAGCCACGCTCGCCAGCGCGGCCGTAAGGGTCGGATCGGGGTCGGGGAGATGGAAAGGCCCCCAGCGGTCCAGGGCAAAGGTCGTGCCGGCGGCCCACACGGTCTCAACCCCACCCTGGATTTCCGTGACACGGCCGGTACCCACCACGCGCGCCTGGCCTGTGGCCGGCTCGATCAGCAAGGCCGTATGCTCATCAATACCCACATAGAGCGTGTCGGGCGGCAGCAGCGCCTGCAAGGCGGTGAAACGCTCGCGGCCCATAAAACAGCACGACGTATCGAGACCGGCACCGCCCTCGCGGTTATTCCAATGAGGCACAAACACCGGCGCCAGCCCATACGGCGCCCAAAAACCCAGACCGGGCTGCCAGTGCAGGTCGGCGCCCACTTTGTAAATCTCGTACACCGGCAGGGCAAAGGCGCCGGCCGCAATCGTGGCGGCGCTGGCCAGAATGAGAACGGCCCCCTGACGCTGCCGCGCCTGCACCAGTTGCCAGGCCAGGCTGTCGTGCAATTGCCGCACGGCATAGGTGGGACTCCCGGGGCCCAGGAAGAGGACATCGGCCGCGGCCAGGGGAGCCACAATGGCCGGATCGTCGGGGCTATAGGGGGTATGCCGTTTGCGGGCCGGTACGACCACCGTGCGCGGCCGATGGTTACGCAGATGGCGCCGGATAAAGGCGGCTACCTGTTCGGCCACAAGCGCCGAATTCGGTTGAAAACCCGCCGGCGTCTCCAAAATGACCACCAGCGGCGAGGGGGGAAGGTATCGGAAAACGGCTTCGTACATGGCGGTGCTACCGGGCGCCGTCTCACCCGAACCGAAGAGCAGAACTGGACCCGGAACCATACGCATCCTTGACCTCATAAAAAAACGGACGATGTTGCCATCGTCCGTTGGATACAGGCCCACTAACGCTTGAGTAACTCTAAGAACTCGCTGCGGGTGCGCGCATCGCGACGGAAAAGGCCGCGCATGGCGCTGGTGACGGTCAGACTGTTTTGTTTCTGGACCCCGCGCATCATCATGCAGAAATGGCTGGCTTCCAGCACGACGGCCACCCCCTGGGGTTCCAGGGTCTTCATCAGGGCATCGGCGATCTGATTCGTCAGGCGCTCCTGGACCTGGAGCCGCCGGGCGAAGACATCCACGATGCGGGCGACCTTGCTCAGGCCGATGACCTTGCCTTTGGGCAGATAGCCGATATGGGCTTTGCCGAAAAAGGGCAGCATGTGATGTTCGCAGAGGGAGTAGAATTCGATGTCTTTGACAATCACCATCTCTTCGGATGGTTCGGCGAAAATGGCATTGTTGACCACATCGGCAACCGATGTCGTATAGCCGCTGGTCAGGAAATCGAGGGCTTTCGCCACCCGCAGGGGTGTACGACGCAGGCCTTCCCTTTGGGGGTCTTCACCCAGCCGGACCAGAATTTGTTCGATTAACCCTTCCAAATAAGGGTCATAGACTTCATCGGCCACGCGCACATCCAGGTCGCCGGCATAGTGACCGTTAAAGGCGGTTTCGACCAGGTGGATGGGTTCGTCGGCAAGTTTCATAGGAGGCATCTCCGGTGAGGCGAGCGGTTGGACAACGGGTGGGACACCGGCGAACGGCGCAACCAGGTGGACAGGAACGGTAGGACGGCACTTATGGAGGTTAGCATAAAAGACGGCACGGGTATAATCCTTCTTACCACCCCTCTCCAAACCGGGCCGGGAACCGGTGCCGGGGAATCCCTCAGCCCGGGTCAACCGGTCGTGATGGATTCTTGCCCGAGGAGGTGCATGGCGCAGGATCGTTTTTTACCCCTGCCGAACGGGTAGTCTAGCAAAAGCTTGACAGATTGTCAATATATTTATCATGTTTTGTCCGCATTTAGGTGGCCTCTATGGCCGGCGGGACCGCGCTACCCCCTTCTGGTTCGCCGTTTGCTGATCGCAATGGTACAATTTCTTCCTATGACTCAGGTCAAAATCTGCGGACTGACCCATCTGGCCGATGCCGAAGCCGCCGTGCGGGCGGGCGCCGACCTGCTCGGCTTTATCTGCTATCCCCCCTCTCCGCGCTATCTGCCGCCGCCGGCCATCGCTGCCATCCTGGCGGGCTTGCGGCCGTTGCTGGATGAGGTGACCCAAAACCAGGGGCGTCGCGTGCGCACCGTCGGCGTGTTTGTGGATGAAGCACCGGCCACGGTGGCCCAGGTTCTGGCGACGACGGGTCTCGATCTGGCGCAGCTCCACGGCGGCGAGCCGCCGGCCGCCCTGGCAGCCCTGGGCGGCCGGGGTTTCAAGGCCCTGCGCCCCATCCATCGGCTGGAGGCCGAGGCCGAAGCCGAATGGTACGCCGAACTCGGTCCCGCCGACGGCCCTGACCTGCTCGTCGATGCCTTTCATCCCCAGGCCTACGGCGGCACCGGTCGCCGGGCCGATTGGGAGACGGCGGCCGCTCTGGCCACGCGCTATCGCTTGCTCCTGGCCGGCGGGCTGAACCCGGCCAATGTGGCGGCAGCCGTAGCCCGGGTACGGCCCTGGGGGGTGGACGTGAGCAGCGGGGTGGAAACCGCCCCCGGTCGCAAAGACCATGCTGCTCTGACCGCCTTTATCGCGGCCGCCAAAGGAGGTTGATATGGGGCAACTCCATTTCGATATCCGTCCCGGCGCCACGTTGGGCGCCGAAGTGCGCCTGGCCTGCTCGGTGGCCATTCTCGACGATGAGGGCCGTGTCCTGCTGCAAAAACGTACCGACGGCGATTGGTGGGGCCTGCCCGGCGGTCGGCTGGACCCCGGCGATACTTTTACGGCGGCGGCCAAACGCGAGGCGCGTGAGGAAACCGGCCTGGAGATCGAAATCGTCCGTCTGGTCGGCGCCTACACCGACCCCGACGTGTGCACCGTGTATCCGGACGGTAACCGGGTCCAGATAGCCGTGCTCAACTTCCTGGCGCGGCCCGTGGGCGGCCGCCTGATCGAAGGCAACGACGAAACGGCCGCGCTGCGTTGGTTCCGACCCGACGAGCTGCCGCCGAACCTGATCCCCACCCACCGCCTGCGCATCGCCCATGTTTTCGCCGACCCGCCCATCCTCCATGTGGATTAGCCCATGGTATCCTCGCTGTTCGGTCGTTTTCAGGCCTTGCTCGTCCATCCCGATCCCCGGCGTCAGCGCCGGGCCATTCTGGCCGTGCTCATCCTGGTCGGGGTGATCATCGGCCTGGTCATCGGGCTGGCCGGGCCGGCCATCGCCCTGGCCCTGGTCGTGGTCGCTATCGGCGGCGGGCTTGTCATCCGCAGTCCGCTGTGGGGCCTGGTCGGTATTGTCGCCGTCGCCACCCTGCTGCCCTTTGCGACGCTGCCCTTCAAAATCGGGTTTACCCCCACCTTTCTGAATGTGGCCGTTTTCGCCACCCTGGCCGTATGGGCCTTTACCTACGCCACCCGCACCGAAACCCGGCTGGAAGTCTCGGCCATCGGCGGCCTGGTAGCCCTTTTCCTGGGACTGGCGGTGTTAGCCTTCGCTTTGGGCCTGCGCCATGCCCGACCTACGCCCAATCACCTGCGCCAGTTTCTGGAGATGGTGCTCAGCATCATCCTCTTTTTCGTCGTCATCAACACGGTGCGCACACGGGCCCAGCTTGTGTTTTTGGCCAGGGTCCTCATGCTGGGCGGCACTGCCGCCGCCGCGTTCGGTGTGCTGTTCTACATCCTGCCGCGCGAGGTCACCGTCTGGATCCTGAATCGGCTGACGCGACTGGGCTACCCCGGCGGATTCGGCGCTTTGCGTTTCGTCAACGATGATCCCGACGGTCTGATGCGCGCCATCGGCACCAGCGTGGACCCCAATGTCCTCGGCGGTCTGATGGTCCTGGTCGGCGTCTTCACGGCCACCCAGGCGGCGGCGACCATGCCGCTTTTCCGTCGTCGTTGGGTGCTGCTGATGCTGGGTCTGCAGGGGCTTTGCCTGTATCTGACCATCTCGCGCGGCTCGATGCTGGGCTTCGTCATCGGTCTGCTGGCCATCGGCATCCTCCGCTATCGCCGGTTGGTCCTCCTCCTGGGCCTGGGCGGCCTGCTCTTCTTCGTCCTGCCTTTGACCCAGGACTACGTGCAACATCTATTGGCGGGCTTTGCCGGTCAGGATCGGGCCACCCAGATGCGCTTTGGTGAATATCGGGATGCTCTCACCCTCATCAGCCGTTATCCCCTCTTCGGCGTCGGCTTCGTCGGCACCCCCGAAATCGGCCTCTACATCGGCGTCAGTTCCCTCTACTTGCTGATGGCCGAGGAAATGGGCCTTGTTGGCCTGAGTGTGTTCCTGCTCCTCATGGCTGCTTTTGTGAACGCGCTCCTGGTCGCCCTGCGCCGCCGACCGCAGCCCCCTCTCGAGGCCCTGCTGCTGGGTGTGCTGGGGAGCATGATCGGCCTGCTGGCTGCCGGCGTCTTCGACCACTACCTGTTCAACCTGACCTATCCGCATATGACGGCCCTGCTGTGGGTGCTGATCGGTCTGGGCATGGCGACCGTGCGCCAGACCCGCTCATCACAGCCGGCGACAGGCGCCCGCGCCGCATGAAGCGGGCAGCCGCACGGGTCGCCCTGACCC
>Ga0197142_1000432_pt1 | contig 38329 bp, 32 predicted proteins | sample GBS60_MetaG_FD_148614 | JGI IMG/M metagenome (GOLD analysis project Ga0197142, IMG submission 148614) | Sediment microbial communities from Great Boiling Springs, Gerlach, Nevada, United States - GBS 60_MetaG | ecosystem: Environmental > Aquatic > Thermal springs > Hot (42-90C) > Sediment...
TTTGGAAAGCTACTATCATTCAAAGTCGAATATGAAGATGATTATATAGACCAAAGTAATATCGGCGTGTATATACATAGCATGAAATTTGATTGTTTAGCACCTAATTACACTCATGCTTACAAAAAAATACAAATTTATACAGAAGTTTTTTATAATAGATTGATGCTTAGATTATTGTTCAATAATAATCTTTTTTTATTTTACATTGTAACAAGATTCGTAAATATTTACAAATATGTTAATAGTTTCATGTCTATCTGTAATAAATTAGAGAGTTATCCTTTAATAGCAAGCTTATCAATACCTAATGAAAGAATATGAATATATTTGAACACACAATTGCATTTTCGATTGGTCTTATATGATTATGAGACACCCAACAGAAGCCCTTTGGGTTTTGCCCCTGTTTACTTTATTTTACACATCATGCCAAAGCGATGGAAGCCAAGATAAAATCTACGCAGTTTGCAGTTGCTTCGCAGACTCCGCATACATAGATGTTTTCAACGAAATTAATCATAGTTATGCTTTCCTGTCTATCAGAAAACCAATCAAGCCCGATACAGTTTTACATGACATTTTTGCTCTAAGATTAAATAGCAGCAGGATAAACGAAATATACCATAAACATATAAACAGATACTCAAAAAACAGTTCTATTGCAAAAATGTTTCGTAGAGCAACGTACACTCAAGATACCATATCGATTATCAAGGCTTATTGGCCTAAGTATAGTATGCCCATATCGGTGTCTGAAACGAAACTTTTTTTATATGCTCGTGATACTTCGTTTAACATGTACCGAGATACTTTTGTGATCTATACGGAAAACAAAAAGTTTATTTGCTTCAAAGACGATTACATAAAGCTTAATGACTTAGCTATTAAAAAGACGAAATATATTTATCCTAATCAATAATATTCTATTATAAGTCTTTATGCGCAGATCGGAGATAGTACATTTTCATGTACATTCGGATTATTCCATTTTAGATGGTTTTGCTACTGTTGATGAGATAATTGATAGAGCTATTGAGATAGGTAGCAGGGCTGTGGCTATAACTGATCATGGTAATCTTCATGCCGCCGCTGAGTTATATTTTAAAGCCAAAAATAAAAACATTAAGCCTATAATAGGGTGTGAGTTTTACTACATACATTCTGATACATTTGAAAACACCAGAGAAATGCGACATCTCCTCCTTATAGCCTACAATAAGGAGGGTTATCAAAATTTATTAGAGCTGAGCCGATTAAGTTACGAAGTGGGGTTCTATTATAAGCCTCGTATCAATAAGAGTCTTTTAGAAAAGTATAATCGGGGGCTGATATGCACCACAGGATGTATTGAAAGCGTTATCCCAAATCTTATACTCTCTGATAGAATAGAAGAAGCGGAAAAAACACTGCTATATTTTAATGATCTTTTTCATGGTCGGTATTACATTGAAATTCAAGATCATCAACTTTACAAGCAGGCAAAGCTAAATAAGCATCTTATAGATTTTCACCGAAAGTATAAAATACCTCTTTTAGCAACTAACGATACGCATTATGCCTATGTTCATCAGGCTGAGCCACACGATGTTATGCTGGCTATCCAGACAAACTCAAAAATTAGCGACCTTAATAGGCTTAGATTTACTTATGATAACGGCAATCTAAATCCTAACTTTTACATTAAATCAGCCGAAGAGCTGATGAGGGAAAGAATTTATTTAGAATACCCTGAAAGCATTAAGAATACTATTGACTTGGCCGAGAGGTGTGAAAGCGATACTATGAAAGTATTTGAAAAAATGTTGATGCCTAAAATTGAAGGATATCATATTAGTAGTCATAATTTTCGTTCTTATGTTATTCAATCAGCCAAGGAGCGTCTTGGTACGGCCTATAACGAAGAAGTTGAACAAAGAATTCTATACGAACTATCTGTTATAGAAAAATTAGGTTTTGTTGATTACTTTATTGTTGTTAGTTATATTGTTAATCTGGCTCGTAATGTAGGTATTTGGGTGGGGCCTGGTAGGGGGTCCGTTGGTGGTAGCATGGTAGCCTATGCCCTAAGTATAACGGATATAAACCCCATGCAATACGGCCTCCTTTTTGAGCGCTTCCTGAATCCTGATCGTGTGTCTCCACCGGATATAGATATAGATTTTGAAGATAGTGAACGAGATAGACTAATTGAATTGCTTCGTCAGGTATTCGGCAATGACAACGTTTTGCATATCGCCACCTTCGGTCGTATCGGCATGCGAATGAGCCTCAGAGATGTAGGTAGAGTATTTGATGTGCCAAGACAAAAAATAGACGAAATCATAGATACATACTTCCCACAAAAGCAAATAAATCTTGAAGAACTATACAAACACCTGAAAGAAAAACAGCTATTAGATAAATTTGATTTACTAATTAAGCAAAGTGCTACTAAAGAAAAAACTTTTCAGGATATAATAGAAATTGCAGACAAACTAACTAACCGAATTCGTCATGTAGGCATGCATGCTTCTGGGATTCTTATTACTCCAGAACCTGCTCACACACTGATGCCTACATTTATTGTTAAGAAAGATAATGTGGCTAAAAAAGTAGTTCAATTTGAATACGAATATGTAGAGAAAATGGGAGGATTGAAAGTGGACATTTTAGGCCTTTCCACTCTGAGCGTAATGAAAAAGGTTATCAATCGGCTTAATCAGGATGGTATAGAAGTAGATATGATCAATATTGATCTTTATGACCGCAAGGTATATGAGCTGTTTTCGTCTGGTCTTACTGGGGGCATCTTTCAGTTTGAGTCGGATGGTATGAGGGCCTACCTGAAGGAGCTAAAACCCGATAGCATTTACGATCTCATAGCGATGAATGCTTTGTATCGTCCCGGCCCCTTAGAACAAATACCCATTTATATTCGTCGCAAGCACAAGCAAGAACCCATAAGTTATCCCGACCCCAGAACCGAACCTATACTGAAGGAAACCTACGGTATTATCGTCTATCAGGAACAAGTTATGCAAATTGCCCAAGTTATAGCTAACTATACACTAGCTGAAGCCGATCTCCTCAGACGAGCCATAGGAAAAAAGATAAAAGAAATTATAGAGGAAAATAGAGCTAAGTTTATAGAACGAGCAATTGCTAATAACGTGCCACGAGATGTGGCTAAACATATATTCCACCTGATAGAACAATTCGCTGACTATGGGTTCAATAAATCGCATGCAACAGCGTACGCCTATCTGGCCTACCAAACCGCCTATCTGAAAACATACTACCCAGAAATCTACATGAGCGAAATTATCAATACCTATAAAGACAGTAGAGACTACATAAAAAGAATACTATACGAATGTGAAATGATGAATATTAGAGTAGTAGCCCCCTCGCTGCCAGCTAATAAATATACTACAAGCAAAAATAACTCTATCATTCTGGGTCTCAATGTAATTAAGGATATAGGCGATAGCAACGCAGAATATATAGAAAAAATACAACTTACAAATGATAAAAGCGTAGATTTTAGATTAATTTCAAGAACTTTAAATAAGAAAACTAAGGAAGCCTTGGCTAAGGCCGGAATATTGGACAATTATGTAAAAGATAGGAAAACAATAGAACTCGAAAACATGCCCACATTGTTTAGTCTTGCTCCTATACAAGAAACCAATAAGTCAAAAGACATAGATAACATAAAAGAAGAAATAGAGGCCCTTACACGATTGACATCCACAAAATATCGAATGCCGTTGATTATATTTTACGAAAATATGCCATCTTTTTTATCTTTTGTCAGAATAGAAGAATTCTTCAAAAAGTATAGTAAAGATAATACGCTATACACAGTATCTTTTCTTTACGATATTACAAAGCGTTCGGGACTGTCCAGAATGTACCTATCAGACGACTTTGGACAGTACAACCTGCCCTCCTCCATAAATTCCATCCCCGATAACTGGATAGGCCAACACTTTGTGATAACTATACAAAAAATTAAAGACATACTAACCATAACAAATATAACTCCATGGTATAAAATAACAAAAATGAAAGATTTAGTTATTTATATACATGTACCACAAAACGATGTGGATAATAAATTTAACGAATACTTACAAAAGATAATAGTACAAGACGACAACAATTATTTGAATAATATAGTATTTAGAATATATGACATAAATGGTAAAGACAGATGTGTTGTAGATATTTTGTCGGGGGTATCCATAAGATTAGATAGTGAATTGTATAAGAAGTTCAGGATAACTGCTAAGGTTGGGGTTCAGCTTCCTAATGCACTGGCGCTAAATAGCAATCTAACCTGATAAGTAGTTATGGGCATTTCTACGAAGTAATCAACGATTATGGTATTTTCGTCTGTTTGGATTTCGGGGTTGATGGTTACATATGACTTCAGGTCTATCTCCTCTTCTAGTTCGATATTGACCATCTGCTCTATAGATTTGAGGTCTATTTCGCTCCTTCTCAGGCCAATATAACGGGCCATTATGGATTCTACCTTGCGCTTCCCGTATAAAGCGGCACGTACAGCATTTTCGTACCTCAAAATATTTGCTTCATTAAGAAGCGTATAATCAGTTAGAAATACATTAAACTTACTACCAGCTACTCGATATAATGTGTTAGCTGTTGATTTTTTGCCTTCTATAAGATCATTATCCTCAAATATACTCGTTCGTACGACTCCTGGGGTTGGATTGCATATAATAGGCTTATTATAAAGCGTATAGGTTTTCTTGTTAACAATACTATCAAACCTTTTCACATTATCGTAGTTCACTAAAACTGTTTTCAGGTACGCATAACTTGGGGGCATGATAAGACCATCGTCTTTATACCATCCAGCCAGAAGCATTTTATTGTAATGCTTGGGATTAGATATAGAATAAACTGGAAACTCTTCAATGAACTTATTGTAAGCATCCTTCAAGCACAAGTAGTAGTGGCTGTCAAAAACATACATGATATCGTCCTGAAATAATGGAGATATTCCTATTTGATCTATAAGCTGTTTAAGCGTATTTACTATTGTTCTATCTCTGAAATTAGAGTATCTGAGGCCCCCTTCTATGAATATTTCCGCCGTTCTTGTAAAGTTAGTTTTGGTATGTATAAGTTTGAAAACTTCAGATAAACTAATATTAGAAACCGCCATTACATCAGGATGATAGTTGTAAAATATAACATGCACCCCAATACCACTTTCCGAAAGTAACCGATAAATTACTCGGGCGGTAGAGGGCTCCTCGTTAGACAACATGTTCAATACTATATTGCCATTAGAGATACCAGAAAAGCTAAAATCATTAATCATTGTTACTATGTACGCCAATATATTATCAACAGTAGATAAATTAGCATCCGGGGAAAGGAATGAAAGAAAAGATAATATATCGCTAAAAAATTTATGCCCATAACCTTCGCTAATGATTTTCATGTAATCCTGCCCATGGAAATATATGCTACTTGTGATGTTGTTATTATTCAGAGCATTATGAAAGTTTTCAATAGATATGGGACTCTTGTAAATTGGTAGTATAATAATGGCTTCAAGTAGGTTATCTACAAATTTTCTATAGCTCTTAGGATACCTGACTTCTATGTCAGCGACTACACGGGGATCAGAATTTATGATTATGTAGTTAGACATCAAAAATTTTACATTTTAATTGTTATCTATTGTTTTTATTTTTTATACCATCTTATCTTTTTCAATATAGTTTCAAAGTGTTGGTCTTTGAAACCAATTTCGTCGGAGAGAAAATCGTATGCATTTGCGGAATAGGCAAATATCACGTTGTTATCTCCTCCACTTACAGAAGTGCTTAGTTTCACATGAAGGTCTTTAGACAATGCCATTGCGCCTGCCACCTGTATGGTAGTATATTCATTTACTTCCATGCTCTTGTTATCTAATCTGGCTGCTACCACTTGAGGTACCCATTCCTCTTGTCCTCTTTCATTCGTCTTTATCTCCCATTTCAATACAAATCTGAAGTTTTGGTATTTAGACTTATTTGATAAGTTTTGGGCTACATTACCTTCTATAATTGTGTAGGTTGGTCTTCCTTGTTTTATGTAATTAGCTATTTCAATATCCTTTTCTGCGAGCTTATCTTTCATTACTTCGTCTATTGATATATATTTATTGTAATCACTATTTTCACTAATAATTTGACCGATTTGGGTCGGATTAGATATTGTTTGTATAAATTTAAGTAGCTTCTTCAGCATCATCTTATCCTTTATGCCTACAAGCTTTTTGGCCACATAACCCAGCCCAAGAGCCGAAGCGATTATAAAAGCCGTCCAGAATCCTACAGTGGTCCCCTTGAAGGCTAAATCAAAATAACCACTTGATGTGCCTAACGCCTCCACAGCCCTAGTAGCTAAATCCTTCCACACTGTCCAATTCCTAAATGGAATATTATAGAAAACATCTAAAAGCGCGTATAAGCTCATAGTTCCAAATGTGAGATTACGAACACCATCCGCTATGATTTCTGCCCTATCTCCTACCGCTTCTTCCCACAATTCTTCAGAAGCTTTATCTAGAGCATACAGTCTTTGGCCCAAACTATAGTAGACTCGTTTGATATATTCATCAACGCTTAGTGGCTTCTTGGACTTTTTCATGCTATAATATTTGTGTCTATTCCTAATATAAAAGCTTATCAACTGTCTCTTAATACGGGGCGATACACTATAGTAATCTACTTCCTCTTTTTCATCTTTTGCCTTAGAAAATTCACTCAATTCTTCATTTATTTTATCTTCAAGCTTATCCGACAACTGTTCAAAAGTTTCTATAACCTCTAATTGAGCTTGTTCTTCACTATACAGCTTGACCCGTTTCATGTCAAAATATACTAAGTAAACTTACTTTTTACCACATAGGTATTATATTAGCACACATTTCTTTATTTTATTATTGAATATGCTTCTAATGTCTTTTTTGAAGGGGCTATTTATTTAACACGTTGTTAGTATAACACTTAATATATAGGTACCTTCTCTAAAAGACATATTTGTAGCATATTTATATAATTCTTTTGTTGTTTTTTTTGATTTACATTTTAATTATCACATCAATTCGTATTTCTTTATTTTCTTAAACAATTCATATAGTTCTTGAACGTGCTTCCAATGTCTTTCGTGGGCGTATTTATTGGTTACTTTATAAAATTCAATTGGATCGCGGATGTCTGTAAGTATATTATTTTTGATATAGTAGTTATTAGCGTGATTGATTAATGATTGTATGAATAGATACAGCATGTCTCCTGCTTTTTTTATTTTCCCGTGATAGGCTGCCAGCATATCTTTCGCTATCAGTCCCTCCAGTGTATCTATCAAATTCTGGGTATCTTTATCTAAGTATTTCCGTGCGTTAGACTTATTACTAACACCGAGCTCTCTCCTTATGCTTTCCGCGTCCATGCCAACCACAACAATGTATATCAAATCAGTAAGTCCAGCGATAATTTTAGATATGTTTTCTTTGTCTGTATCAATTAGATATAGAATTCTAGAGATACTCCTGATAAATCTTTTGCGGTTCTCGGTCATTGAAATTGATTAATAATCGAAACACCTATTTGGCTAACCAAGATATATAAAAACTAATATTGGGTTTCTGTATTTTTTTTATTATATACTATCCTTTTGTATTTTGTGTTCCACTTTGATTCCATACTTAGCTCCGATGCGCTGGATGTGAGCAGCTGCAAGGCTCGATTCCATGAAGCAGTTAGTAGCTACGGGCATGATTTCAGAATCAATGATGGTAGATACGCGATTAATTGAATATCGGTTCGCTAGTTCTACAATATCATCCATTAGTTTCATTAGGGATGCCACACTGTCGACCAATCTATAAGCCCAGTTTAAGCATTTTTCAACTTTCTGAGCTTCAGTTTTTTCATCACTATCTAAATTTATTGTTTCTAGACAGATACGGGTTTCTCTTACATCTTTAACTACATATCCGATATATTGTTCTAAGCTGTTTATTTTATACATAATTCTATTATACTCTTTCTCACTCATATCATATTCAAGCTCTATGTATACGGCATCCTTGATTTCTTCTTCTTTCTCTATAATTTTATGCTTTATATATGCAATATCTTCTGCTACTCTTCCCAAGCTTTCTGCAGCACTAAGCTTGGCCCCTTTGAGATCAACTACACCACGATATCTATACATAGAATAAAGCTTCCGACCAAGATACTCGTACATCGTAGTTATAGCGTCTATTAAAGACCCCTTATTTTTCTTGCTAAAACTTTTTGACTTATTTCTATTTATAAGATAGTGTCGTAGTATTTTTATTTGTGTTGATAATGAAATCTGGCGCAGACTATTTATCATGGTAAAATATACTAAATTATTAGGTCTTTTTACGGTCTCATTTCCCTGAGGCAGTCAGTGAAACTATCTCTTTCGATGCAGTATATTTACTTCTCTATGAATCAGCCCATCGTACAAAGCAGCAGAACAGATGCAGACAAAACCAATCAGGCTAAAAGCTTCTTGAACGACTTTCTAAAAAATTACGATGATTTAGATATAAAGAAAGCCTACGAGATTTATAATGAGATAGAAAAGCGTATTAACAACATATCTGTCGAAGACTGGTATTATAAGGTTTTATATCATATAAGAACATGTTTGATAGAGAGAAAGCTTTTTGATATTTCTTACTTTGTTATCGCCAGTGCTCGTGTTCTTAATAAGTACATTGTTCAGGTTAATCTTGCAAGCCCCATTTTTCATCAAGGCGTTAGCAATTTTATCATGTTTCAAAAGCGTAATGGCGCCATAATGCCTTACATGTCTTACAAAATACACGATGCGATTGAAAAAGCTAATAAAAATAAAATTAACATAGACTATCAATTTGTGATTGATTACATAAACGGCAATTATTTTTCTAAGCTAAATATTTACGATACTTCTAATGGGGTAGGTCTTATTGTTCCGGTAAATGTTATACATGCGTTAGTTGTTTCTGCTCTATCGGAGAAGAAAGAATACCACGAAGTTGCTTATCAGTATTTGGGTTATACAATAGATAAAGTTGTTGAAATTTCTAATATAAATGAGGAACATCAAAATGTGAAGCTTAAGTATGTAATTAAGAATGGATTTAAGAAAAGATATAATATAAATGACATTATTTATCGTATTCGTTTTGCATTCCAAGATTTAGATTTGCCATATACAGAAGAGGAGTGGGTTCAAATCCTTTTAGCCGGACTTCCCGAAGCCATAGACTACGAAGACTATAAAGTGGGCGTAGTCATGAATGCTAAAAAGGAAGTAGCTAAGACACATAAAATATCTTATTTTGCTGCCAGACTGATGCTTACTTTTATATACGAAGAAACTTTTGGATGGAACATTATCAAGCATGGTTATGATAATTCGGCTAAGCTAAACGATATGTATAGGAAAGCATTTATAGAGTATATAAAGCGTATGGTTAATAATGGCAGGTTAGATCGGAGGCTTTTGCGTTATGATTTAGGTAAGCTGGCCAGCTACATAGATTATAAGTACGATTTGAGTTTCACTATTTTAGGTATAAGCACTTTGTATGATAGATATCTGCTTCATGATTATGTTGGGGGCAAGCCTGTTCGTTTAGAAGCCCCTCAGTTTTTCTGGATGCGTGTCGCTATGGGACAGTTTTTGAATGAAGACGAAAGTGTTGATATCAATTATTTAGCTTCTGAGTTATTTTTAGCTTATGTAGAACGGCGTTTTTGTTCTTCTACGCCGACTTTATTTAACAGTGGTACCCATCGCCCTCAGCTATCGTCTTGCTATGTGTATTATGTGGATGATAGTATTGAGAGCATTATGGAGATGGGCATAGCGAAAGCGAGTTATTTATCTAAGTGGGCTGGGGGTCTTGGCGGGTCTTGGACACGCGTACGGGGCCTCGGAGCCATGATTAAGGGCACAGGAGGGCGTAGCCATGGCGTTATCCCGTTCCTTAAGATACATAACGATATGCTGGTAGCGGTCAATCAGGGTGGCAAACGTAATGGCAGCGGGGCCGTCTATTTAGAAGTCTGGCATTCCGACATATATGCCTTTATAGAGCTAAGACGCAATACGGGCGACGAACGAAGACGTACACACGATACTAATACCGCCATCTGGATACCAGACTTATTTATGAAACGAGTTATGAATAGAGAGAAATGGACATTATTCCACTCCAACGAAGTTCCCGATCTGCACGAACGATATGGAGATGAGTTTGAGAAAAGATACATAGAGTACGAAAAGATGGCCGAAAAAGGTCTTATCTACGGTAAAACAGTAGAAGCTATAGATTTATGGCGCAATATCCTACGTATGTTATACGAAACCGGGCACCCATGGATAACCTTCAAAGATGCCTGTAATATCGGCAATCCTCAGTCTCATGTAGGTGTTATACACTCGTCTAACCTTTGTACAGAAATAACCCTCAATACAAGTAATGACGAGGTTGCTGTCTGTAATCTAGGTTCTGTTGTTTTAGACACACATATAGACGAAAAAGGACAGCTTAATGAAGAGTTACTTGCAAGAACTATAAAAATAGCTATCAGAGCATTAGATAATGTAATAGATATTAATTTTTACCCGATAAAGGAGGCTGAAAATTCTAACAAGCGGCATCGGCCCATAGGATTAGGGGTAATGGGACTTCATTATGCCATGTATAAAGCTGGCATCCCTTACGATAGCGAAGAAGCTATACATTTTAGTGAAAAGCTTATAGAAAATGTATCTTACTATGCTCATTATTATTCCATGGAACTGGCTAGGGAAAAAGGCCCCTATTCAACCTTTGAGGGCTCTAAATGGTCTAAGGGCTGGATACCCTGCGATTATATAAACGACATTGAAACATATAGGGCACAAAAAACTGACTTAAATGGCATTTCTTGTATTAGTAAAAGATGGTCCGAACTTAGGGAGCTCATCAGTAAGTATGGTTTACGCAACTCGAACGTCATGGCTATTGCGCCAACAGCCACTATATCCAACATTATGGGTACTTCTCCATCCACTGAACCCTTGTTCAGTAATCTATATGTAAAAAGTAACCTCTCTGGCGACTTTATTATATGGAATTACTACCTTGAAGATTATCTTAATAAGTTTAACCTATGGAACGATTATGTCATTAAGCGTATAATATATTATGATGGCGATTTGTTTAAGGCATTGGAAGGCATAACTGATTCTGAGACTTATAATTATCTTTGTAATATGTTTAAGACCAGTTTTCAGGTATCTCAGTTTCGTCTTATAGATCAGGCGGCTTATCGGCAAAAATGGATAGATCAATCACAGTCTACTAATATATTTTATAGTGGTAATAGTTTGAAGGAGTTGAGCGATATTTACTTTCATGCCTGGCGGCGGGGACTGAAAACTACTTACTATCTACGCACCCTCGGAGCCAGTCGAATAGAAAAAAGCACTGTGTACAGCAGCGAAGTCCAGTTTACCCCACCAGCCTGCAGCCTCGACAATCCAGACTGCGAAGCATGCCAATAAAAAAACTAAAAATAGGGTTTATAAAAAATAATAGCATTCAAGATCTTTTACCAGAAGATATAAATACTGTCATTATACAAATAGATACTTACAATATAATGAGACAATACATAAAATTTTTTGAAAACGATAGTATAGATGATCAGATTGATAATATAACTATTGACATATACAACTATATAAACAAAAATATAAAATCAATTAGCAATATAGATACGCTCATCATAATATCTCCTAATATAGTATGGTATTATATTAATAAGCTTTATGGTATAAGTATTACAAAACTTGTTGAAAATGTTTTTAGTTACTATGTTCAAAAAATGGGTTATAAAAATTATATTTTGACTAATTTAGACAATCATAATAACATACTTGTTGATGACGATGTATATCTTTCCAATATGGGCGCTTTATTTGTTGGTACCAGATACGATATAGGTATTAAAAACGAATATATGTGGTGTTTTAGTAATTATATAAACGATAAGAACGAAAATAAAATACTAATACACCTATGTTATTATAACGATGTGGTCTTGAATTCTCTTTTTAGGTGCTTGCCTTATCACAGTATATCGCATATGTACTTCACTCAAGGTGGATATGCGAATTTCAAGCATTTATTTTCTTATCTCAAATTTCATCTTATGCAAAATTACAAAGGCACGAAACCAGATGTTAATATGGAGGAAGTTGGAGAAAATGTTTTTTACAATATTATCATCAGAGAAAGGATTTTGAATATATAGAAAGTAATGTTTTTTCCGTATATTTGTTATCGTGTCCACGGTTGGTACGCAGGTAGCTGTAAATACGTTTCCTCTTGGTGGTAAGGCTAAGTACTCGTTTTCAATGTTAGAAATCAGGCCGTTAAATTTTATGGATATTGTTGGTTATGTTGATGCTTCCAGAAAAATAGGAGAAGGGGTTCTGGCAGATTACGAAAGACTGATGATGAATTTCAATCTAATGAAGACGAAAGTACCCCAGTACTACGAGCTTCACTGGCCCGACTTTTTGTATGCTAACTTTCTTATGTGGGCCTATTCAGTTAGCCCAGAATTCAGATTTTATATCAGCTACGAATGCGCCGAATGTGGAGAGGAAAATACCGTAGCTATTGATCTTGCCTCAGTTCAATTTATAAAGTACCCTAATGTAGCTTATCAGATTACACTAAACGATACCGTCATAAATGGCTGGTTCCCCAGAGCATTAGATGTAGAGAAAAAATTACATGATTACCTAAGCCGAGCCCGTGGTAATCCGTTACCTCTGGATATAACTATTCTTATGTTTTCGTTTGAAGAATACAATAAAGACCCCGTTAAGTTTGAACAAGATTTGACGGAAGCTGTACATGACGACGCCCACGACCTCCTTACAATACTGAGCTATATGACGCATCCTATAGAACCTATATCTCATGTCTGTAAAAACCCAGATTGCAACAGCCAGACTTTAGTGCCATTCTACTATACAATCCAAAAAGACTTTTTTCGCATCTTCGATGAAACTAGAAGACTTGCTAAACAGTATGCTTATAATGAATGAACTTCTCAAATTGCCTGACCTGAAAAGCTTTACACTACCACAACTCCTCATTATGTATAATCGTAAATTAGAAATGATTGAAAAAGAACGGTTGGATAAAGAAGGCAAACAAAAAATGATTATATCATCGGATAATACTATCAAAATACTTTAGTTTAAGTTTTGAATAATGAGAATCAGGGATATAGAATTTATTATAAAGGAGCTGGAAATAGATATAGAGCAAATATATTTGAATCGGAACAATAACGATGCTTGTATAGAGTATATAAAAAAACAATACTTTGAATTCATAAAGAAAGAAAATATAGATGAAAATCTAAGAAAAGAAGTCAATAGTATATACTCAGATATACGAAAGAATAATGCAATATTGGGGCTATTAGTCAACTACATAGTGGATGTATATGAAAAAAATAATTTGAAACAGGATCACTTAATACATATTGAAAACAAAAATAAGGTAAAAAAAGATGAGAAGGGTAAGGTAAAGTACGAAGATAAATTTTTGTATAGAAATGCTGATAAGCTTTTAGATGAAATAGTTATCTTTGCCACTTACCGAGAGATATACCAGGGGGTTGTGAAAGCAATTTCCCTAAGTAAGCGCGAGACCCTGACTATCCGATTAACACCTTTTGACTTTGATAAGCCTAAGATTGTTAGTTCATCAGCGGGCAACTATTATCAGGTCAAGATCAGTATTCAGGACGACCATAGCGGCTGGTCTATGGACGAAAATAAAAACTTGATTTTGCACATTGACATCAATTTATACGATGCTATTCTTGGGACTGTGTTTATGGTAAAACTATTAGACGATACCTCTATAAAGGTAGATATTCCTGAGCTGACTAAAGAAGGCCAGACACTGATCATTCCTCAGGCCGGCTGGCCTATCACCAGAAATAAAAAAACAGACCTCATCATCATCACTCATATCAAATACCCTAAATACCTCAGCGAGTACGAAAAACAAATCATTAATACTCTAAGAAATATAGAAAAAAGTAAAACATAATAAAAATCTAAAAATATCTGACCACATATATTTTCCTCTTGTTTAGATACTTTTCATAAATTTCAGGGTGTTCTCTCTTGAAATCTGATTCGTTAAAATACTTTTGCTCAAAACTGTATAGTTTGCATTTATCATAAGATAACTTATCTATTTTAGCAAATTGGGCTAATTGAAGTATGGTCGTCTTGATTTTATCTTTCTTTTTTTCAAACTGATCGTATTTTTGTATGACTTCTTCGTATTCTCTATGTAGTCTTATATATTCATCCATTGCTTCTTGTATCGCATTGATGGGGATGCTTTCCATTTGAGGCAGTTTATCAGTAAGATTTTTATACACCATTATAGCATCTTGAATTAAGGTTTCATCGGGTCTGTGGACACTAATATCGACCCCGTTGTACAGAAAAACCACACCCAATACGTCGGCCCTCAGCAAAGAAGCAGAAAGACGAAGCATATAATCTACAAAAGGCTTTTTATCTTCGTAGTCAGAAAACCCCTCAAAAGGATTGTATAAAACTTTTAGCACATACTCCTCGCCGTGTTCGGTTATGCATTTGTAGAGTTTAGTAAATTTTATACTAAGTAAACAATTACTATTTATTACTAAGCTGTGCTCGTGTATATACTTAGGATATTCCTCTATAATTTTGATTGATTCCTTTAAGTATCTGGCTATTTTATTCTTAAGTCCCTCTATGATTGTTTCAGCAATGTTATTGGGCAAATTATACTCTGATACAGAATTTTTTGATATTTTGCTTATGATAAATTCTTTAATCACATCAATTTCGTTATTTTCTTTCATACTTTTAGATAGATAGGCTAATTCTTCAATAAATAAGCTTATTTTCACAATATCATCTTCGTTTTGATACACATTTAGTTCTCGTGCTTTTTCTATCCACATGATTGGCTACCTATCTTCGAAATTTAGCGGTTACTTCAATAGAAATTATAGTATATTTTCGCGTGGCGCTGATAGACAGGTCTGTTCATAATCATTCAGTTATTTTGTACATAGGTAATCCTAACAAAGCTATAATCAGTGATAGTGGCTATAGATATATTAATCCATTTTTAGAACGCAAGGCAACGCCCCCCCCAGTCATTAATATTTCAGATAGATTCAATAGCTATGCGTCCTTTGTTATTTCCGTAGGCCCAGAATACAAAGATGATTTTCTATTTTCCTTTGATTGCGATGGGGGCTATGTATTTAAGTCTGCCGCCGGATTTACATTTAATAAAAGCATTTTAGATGTTAATCTGATGTATAAATGGAAAAATACTAATCCTTCTGGTATTCTTGCCGGTCGTATAAAAGAAAAGATACTTGAAACTATTGATTCTATTGCTAAAGCCGATGTAAATATCACTATGGGTTTTGCTTCAGCGCTAAAGGACATATACTTTTTCTATACTAATATTCTTGGTATGGATTTGGGGCAAGACCTCGCTGCCCATATGAAAACATTGCTATTTTTTATTACTCAGGGCAAAATAACATTACCCGAGAAAGACACCGCTATATTTGAAGATTTTGATTTTAACATGCCCGATCTTGGTGTGCATAAGGTATATATTACATTGACCGATAATCCCGACGATGCATCAATTAATCAGGCTATACAAGACATGAGAAACTTAAGACTTATGCCCCGATTGCTTAGCTATGCTAAAAAGCTGGAAGCCTATCAGCGCTCGCAAAGCGACGCCATCTACGAACCACTCCAATACGCCCCATACGACAGAAGCAACGAATACGGCTACTTTTCCGGACTCAGAGTAAAACAACTACCACTCATAAGAATTAACGACCTGCCAAAAGCAATCCAAAACAAAGATCAACCAGTAATATTGAAAAGCCAAGACGTTGATGGAAAAACAGAAGATATAGATTTTGGCTTGAGACTTATTGAAGCTTTCGCTTTTTCATTTGGATGTTATATTTACGCGAACTCTAACCAAACCTATAAACCACTATTATCTCTCTTTACTTCTATAGCACAAAGAACTTATCCTAATATATCAGAAGGTGATTTATACGATATGTATATAAAAAATTGGACTAGCAGCGATCTTATGGATAATATTATTGATATTTTAGCTAACAAGATTCTAGGACTGAATATAGATGAAAAAATCATGGATACCTTAGCTTATTATTGGTGTAACGAGGTAACTCTTGCATCAAAGGAGTTTTCAGGTAATATGATAGGAACCTTTTTGCTTGAATTTTTTGACTATTCAGACGACGAATGGAAACAAATAGCGCAGATATTTAATGTATCAGGAGGCGACGCTAATGTAACAATTACCAATCAAAGTAACAATAGTGAGCAAACTGTAACACAACAAGACGTGGGTAATGCTATAATATCATATCTAAAAAAACAAACCTTAAGCGGTGCTCCGAGAAGTGGTATGCCAAAAGCTAAAGAATCAATTGGTTTCATAAAAGAATTTATTAATATGTTAGCAGATTGTCGGAACGGTTCGCCTTTTATACAACAGAATCTGGTTCCACTACCAGCAGGTGGGAATATTGGCGAATTGCCTAGAAATATAGTTATGGGGAGGAGTACTATAAATAGGTGTAAAGAGGTAAAAAATCTAGTTGAAGAAACGACAAAAATAAAAGAAGAACTAAAAGAGATGGCAAAAAAAGAGACAGAGTGGTATAAACAAGTTCTAATAAGATTAACTAATGCACTAAATACCATGAAATTTTCTCTTACTAGAATGATAATATCACAGAATAAAATAGATGTAGGATCTATGGTCGATCTTGTTATACAGCAGGCATTACAAAATTATTTAGGCCCGCTCAGGAGCGATACCGATTATATGGCTACTATTGCTCGTCAGGTCTATTCCAGCCCCAGTGAAATTAGCAAACTTTCGCTTGTAAAAAATGCCGCCGTGCTGGTAGCACAAAAACTGGTAGAAATGCTATCTAAACTAGGCTTTATCATGTTTTTACCCCCAAGCGGCTATAACTTTATACCCGACTTTAGAGCTATTGTAGCTGCCATAGTAAACGACGTGCCCTGCGTACAACTGTTCAGTAGCACAGATAATATAGAAGACGATAACATAACTTATGTAGTAAGCTATTACGGGATAGTCATGAGAAATGTAAAGAGAATGAAGATATTAAATGACAATACCTTGACTCAACAAGGATTATTCTACTTGGTGCCCGAAAACATAACTATTGAATCTTCTAACGTATTTACTTACACATCTAATTCTTTTCATTATGGCCGACTTGGGTATCCAACATGGGTAAAACTCAGTCTTACTTTTAAACCCATGCATAAATGGATATTCTTCTTTGGAAACTATTATAATCTGAAGATTTTATACGATCTTCTTGAGACAGGTAAGGCCCTAGCCCAAGCTGCGGCAAGTTCATCGGGCACCTCAGGCGGGACCACAGGAAGTAGCAGATCCGCAAGCCTCCCCTCAGGCCTGTCCACAAGCCAAGATCTTAGTAACGAAATCAACTGCCCTCAATAAAATCAGTATTATCTAATAAGAATCCTATCAAATCTACCTCGTCAAATCTGTCTGATATTTTTATCGTTTCATTTTTGTCTATTGTGAACTTAAAACTATGAGCCGACATTAGAACTAATCTTTGAATACTAATTTCAAACTTGTCATCTATACTCCATAAAATAGGTAAAATCTTTACGTAAATATACTTTTTCGTATTTTTTTTATCTTCACAAGCAATGTATAACTTAACCATAAAATTCTCAGAACGGCCAAAATTTTCTATGATTACTATTCTATCTGCATCTATACTAATAGGGAAAGGTTCATTGTGTGGTATTTCATTTATGCCCTGATCTTGATTTTCCTCATCGTCATTTATCTCTGTCTTGTATAGTAAATAAAAGTTTTTATGCATTAAAGAGCCAGAAAATATTAAATCTCTTTTTCTAAGAAAGTATTTATAATCATTTTCGTTTGGTACAGTATATCCAAATGATGTCAATTTTAAAATAGTTATCCAGAATTTTTTATATTTATTTATGCATTCTTCACATTTGGGTGGTTTATTGAGAAGCTGTGGGGTAAAAGTATCTTTTATAACCCTTACTTTCGACCTACCACTCATAATAAAAATATACTGATTATGAATGGTGAAAATACGGAGATGCTTATCAACAATATAATAATCAGTCAAATAAATATTGCCACTCAAAATCAACAACAAGCGAGTGATATTGTATTTGAAATGTGGCATAGCATAGGGACTACTCTATTACAAAACTTTGGCCTAGGATTAACGTCTATTGCTTTGACCTTAACAGCCAAGGTGAGTCCTAGCTCCTCATATACGGCTGGCGCACTTAAAAGCTACATAAATGGCATGGGATCGGGATGTAACGATAGATCAGCCCCGTGCCTGAAAGCTTTCATAAAAAACATATATCAAAATTACATACAGATAGTAACTCAGCTAATAGGTATAGACGCAGCCGGTAATACTTTTCAGGCTGTTATAAATCCAGCTTACCACACAACGCTACTGTTAGCTATAGATAGTAAAATAGATCAAGTTTTAAGCCAGTACAATGGAGACCCTTATTTTGGTTCTGTTCAAGAAGTAATAGAGCTGCATAAAAAGTTGGCGCTAACATTATTCAAGGATAACGATTATCTCTTAGACCCATCCGACTTTACAAATTATACCGTAACAAACCCCGCTACAGGTGTAACAACTCCAATGCCTTTCCCAGGTACCGCACACCCGTACCTATAAAATAGATGAAACTACAGGGCATCTTTTGTAAATTTACCTTATGAGTTTGATTAGAGAACCCTATGTAAACATAGACCTTACCGTCCAATATAGAGATTTAGATATAGAACCATTGCCAAATACACCTATAGTGGGCGGAGTAGTTAGATCCAATTACTACGCTGATTATTATTACAATCTTAGCGAGAAAGATCGAATTAGAGAGCGTAAAGCTATAGAGATAAAAACAAAAAGACAGTTCTTTGAAAAAATAACCATGAATAATCCGGTTAAGCCAGAAGACCACCTATCACTCAAGAATGCATATTATCTATCTGGGTCAGTTCATGCATTCTTCGCCCCAGAAATACCCAACGTAAAACATAGTACATCCGCTTTCCTAACCAATAATATAAATATAAGAGACAGAGTGTCTCTAACTCACTTTTTTGCTTATAGAATTGATAACAACAACATTTTAAATACTACATTCATGTCTGCTATATGGGATAACGAAACAGATTTCGCTACATTCTATACTATACCTATTATAAGATATATAAATCTTCCAGATATTCAGGTCAACAATCAAGTAATTCAAAGTGTATCAGGTAATGCACCAATATACTATCTTAATATAAATGGCAATTCAGAAAAAATATTATTCGCCTATGAATGTGATATTGAAGACCCCCTACGACATTTTACGTCTCTTAATACATCGAGACCCATTTATATAATAATCACTAAAAATTATTTGCTATATATCAGAAAAGATACAAGCACAACTACAACTGGATTTTTATTCAAAAAAATGGCGAATTTTGATGCTCAAAGTATGATAGATTTGCATAATGAGCTTATAAGCTCTACTTTAGCGCTTTGCACTGATGACATGACGGGGAATTTTCATAATTTTTCTCCTCGTCCTATACACTCACCAGTAGGCGCAACTATATCTAACTCTACTGCTTATGGCGATCTTATCAGCTTCTTAAGCGGCTTAACAGACGATAAATTGTTCTACTTAAATAACTATATTCTTGCTCTAATAACCTCACTTCCAAACCAATTACCTTACGTTCCTTATAATACAAGTCAATATGGTATTAATGTGCGTATTGGTTCAAATAATCACAATATAGTATTTTATAATTTTTATTTCATTAGAAGCTGTACTAATGCGGGCTGTAATAATTCATTTTTAACGGCTGCTTACGAGAGTAACAGTCAAACACCTATAAATAACCAGCCCCCATCTTTAATAACTAGTGGTTACTTTCAGAAAAACTTAACAGTTACCAATACCCCTACTTCTTTCTCTGCATTTGTTAATAATTATAACGACAGCTTTGAAATATACGGTTCTTCAGTTATATTGAAGATAACAAACAAAATTATTTATAGAATTGATTATCATTATGATGAAATTACTTTTACAGAAGCTATTCAACTTTTAGATATGGTAGACCTTTTAGTAGATAATGGATATTGCACTACAAAACGTCAATTTAACACATATAGCGGGATTATTGCTAGTCATGCTATCAACATGGATGGCGAGAAGCTTCCAGCTCTCGCTGTAATAAACACGCCCATAGCTATATCCCCCGGAGATGTTACTATTAGCAGTATTTCGCCAACCGAGTATGTAAATACATTCCTATGTGCTAACTATTTCAAATACGAAGGCTTAGGGTATCCAACACTGCTTCCAGCCTCCTCCTTATACGCTGTCAAAGTCGTATCCATGTTCACTACCCTCACAGGATATAACCCCATCTATAACAAGCCCATTATTCCCATCAGCCCCATAGATAAAGTATATAGTGAGACAGAAAGACAAATCCTGCTGAACAAAGCTATAAATAGCCTCAAACCCTACGAAGGAAGCTGGGTTTTCAATAATAACGTAACACTTGCAGCTATCCAAAATAACATATTCAAAGAAGAAAACATCCGTAGATTAGCCAATAAAATAGCCAGAGAATTAAAACTATTACTCAAAACATTTATAGGCCGAAAAAACACAAAAACAACACGAGCATCAGTAGTTAATACAGTAAAACGAATGTATGCTGTCCATATCGAACCCCATGAATATAAGCCAGACGAAATACAAATTATATGCGACGATACCAATAATAGAGACTACGATAGATATCTGTATGTTACTATATTAGTAAAAATGCCCCTATCTATCAAATACATCGAGCTCGTTACTGTAGCAATGGATTTAGAACAGTCATAAGTAATAAACCAGGTGTATAAAACCGTGATATAAACCAATAGGGTCAATTAATCTTTTAGGCAATGTAGTATAAATTTCGTTGTCTTCTATAAGAGACATTAATATGTCTCTGATCTTACTCTCGTTATTAAACAAATCATCAGCATCTACGAATACTAACTCTTCCACTGTGTTTAATTTTTGTATACAGCTGATTTGTATAGCATCTATTTGTTCATCTCTTGTTCTTACAATTAGCCCGATTTTTTTTCTTTTGGGCACGACTACTTTAGTATAGTGTCTTGAATATCTGATGCTCCTCCACGAGCTGATTGGAGGTTCTTAGTAATTTGTTCCTCTAAGTTCTTAATAAACAACTCCACCTTAGACTTAGAGTTTGTTCGTATTTCCAAAATACCTATAGCATTAAGCATTACTCTAGAACGATCAACACCAAAATATTTTATCATTTCATTGATTATTAAGGGACTTACAATATCATAGTAATCCTTAAGCGTTACTTCATCTCTATTCTCATAAACTACCGCCGGGTGGAATCCTTCATTAGCATAACCCGCATCGTATATGATTACATTGTTTTTATCAATGTCAGGTATAACATTATTTTTAATGTCTAAAAATAACATAGATAAACCAGCCTGATTATTGACTCGTATAGCTAAATGCTGAGCGTAAGCTAACCCTTCGTTCAAAATCTTAACATCCTCTATTGTTTTAGTTACGTCGTTTATTATTAGTAGGGCCTTCATAACTTATTACAATAACATCCTTCGAAAATCATTCAAAAGCCATGTCAAGAGGTTTATAATCACCGATATTATGATGGCTAAATAATAAGCTAACAACAATAATCATAGCCTGATATGTTTCCTGCGGATTCTTTATATTAGAACCATTTTTAGATTTGCCATCAGAATTATTATTTATAGTCGTTTGTATTGTTTCTTTTAATATATCTGACCAAAAATTAATATCGTTTAGTGCACTTACAAACTCATCATCAATGTTTTGCCTTGCACGATCAATGAAGTCCTTCGCAAAAGATAATATTTTGTAACTCCTGCTCTTTTTAACAATACCTATAAAAGAATCAAAAAAATTCATTATATTCTCCTTAGTAACTACAAAACCGTTCTTAATTAAAATACTTACATAGTTCAAGACATCTTCCGATGTCTTAGCCTTAACCATAGGAAATATACAAATAGGCTCTTCTAATACCTTTACTCCAAATATTTTGAATGCTATATTGTCCCTACTTGAAAGCCAATTTTGGATGGTTCTGTACATCATGGGAACATATACAAAAGCAGAATTCTTATACTTTTTGTTTATCTTCTTAATATAACAAAGATACTTCCTAATTTTATTTTTCCCCTCAGTTACGGAAGCCACATGCACAAGAGATTTGCGCTCCATGATATTGCTCAGTATGACACTATATGTTATGATAATAGGGGTTATGTTCTTATTTACACCTTCTGTTTTTTTCGATGTAGGACACCCAAGTGTCACTTCCTTCATAGATTTACTTTTCTTCTTCGAAAACTTATAGAGTTATTCATTACAGTATCATAGACGCTGTCGTCGTGGAAGGAAGCAAAGGTGCTGATAAACGCGTAAATGGAGGCTGCATCTTCTTTGGAGAAAGTTACCTGTTTGTACTCTCTTTTCTTCAAAAGAGATATACGCAATGCATTAGATATATCCTCTAAACTACTCCTGAATAAGTCCCACTTATCTATCAGATTATGGAAAGAGGTTAAAAAATCACTAATAGAACTATATAAGCCCAATATCCCCGTGGTAACCAAATAGGATATAATATAGCATAAGAAAAGATCGAAGTTATAGTTTTCTATGCTAAACTCTCTACCGCCGTCTAAGTAACCCTCGTAAGCAGATAAAAAGTTATCCACTGTGTTTTTCATGAAATCTCCAATATGATTTTGATCTGATATATTATAGTATGCATGATGCCAATAACTATTGTAAAACATTTGATAATTATAATAAAAGTCAAAAAATCTGCGATATATGCTATATAAACCCAACATAGTGAAAGAAAACACGCTGTTATTAGTGATTTGCTCTTCTATTGATTTTTTGTAAGCACTATATTGTGCTGTTTTTGTATTATACTTATTTTCTTGCATGTCTAAATATACTAAAAAGACAAAAAGATAAGGGCCCGACCTGAATAAAGTCGGGCCCCAATAGAGCATAAGGCTAAAAGACCTCTTATTATCCTACGGGCAAATTAATGAATGCGAAAGGCACTACCAGTTCAGGGGCAAGAGCTTCGGTTTCTTCTTGGAAGAAGAGCGAAAGCGCTTCTTGGATAGGATTATTAAAGTTAGCCACAGTAGCCGTTTGCGTAACCGGTAGATATATCCCTCGAGCAGTCGGCGCCATGTTGTTTTCGGGTAGTACAGCCACCGCAAAACCAATACCAACTTTAAGACCTTGTTGGAGTGGCCCACCTTGGTTTGGGCTTAAAGCACTTTCCAATTGCGCTTCTAATCTACTTAAATCAGTATGTCTAAGAACGGGTATGCCCATATAATAACCATACAAATCGTTGATATAATTCACGGGTTCTTCTACCCACAGGGACTGCTCCATCATGTTGGAACGGGCGAGCCACCCCGCCAATCTCGGACTAACAAGAAGCGCCGTAATCTTACTAGCAATAAAGGACTTTTCCGCCAGCCTCATTCTAATTTCTTCAAAACCACCACGTATTTTGTCAAGGATAGGAGTGTACTGATCATACTGAGAAGGTAATTGAGGAGCACCAGTTATACCCAAAGGTGTTATTACATTAATATCTACTCTCGTCGTAGAGGTCGGACTCGCGTCCCAAAATCTATAGATATACTTCCCTACAATATAACGATTGATAAGCTTTTGATATATGCTGGCCAACTGTTCTACGATCAAAGGCTGAACATCTACTCCTAAGCTTTTAGATGCAGCAACCAATTCCTGTCTATTGAGTTCAAGAGTCAGCTGCATGGGACGGGTATTAATCGCAACAGCTCTGGTAAGACGCGGCACAAAACGATTATCTTGATTCAAAGGAGGATAATAAGCAGGGTCAATGTAGTTGTAAACAAATTCAATTCTTACCTTTAAAAGTCGTCTGGTATCAGCATTAGCATTAGCATATCTTAAGTTAGCGGCAGTAAAACTAAATACAAAGTTAAGGTCAGCGTTAGTCGGAGATGGCGTTGTAGTCTGACCATAAGATATTCCAGCTGTAAAGTAACCCCAAGACTCTGGGAATAGTAATGTTCCGTTGCCAGCATCAAATGCCACTACTTCGTACGGATCGCCTACAGGACCAGTGGCATCGCGTTCTTGGAAAGTAAATCGTACTCTTACGGTATATGGAAGTACCGGCAATAGGTTATTGAATTGGGTGGCATTATATGTAGCGGGTGGATATGTAGGGGGGGTACCTGGCTGAACCTGAGCATCTATCGGTGATGACAAGTTATCTTCTCTGAAATCGGGCGTTAGAGATTGACTATCGTATCTTGTCGGCCCAACAGCTGGAAACACCGGACTTTGTTCACCAAGACGGACATTAGTACCAATGGTGTCGAGGAAATGCAGCACCATGTTAGGTTGATCAAGGGCCTTTTCAATAGACAAAAATCCGCTAAAGCTGGACACATTAGCCAGAAGTGAGGCTAATTGCAATACGGTCCCATAACCAGGGAATGTTTGAGTAGTCGAAGTCGCAGCCGGAACTACGGAGAAAGTACGAGTTACCGCATCATAAGAAGACTGATTGCTAAATACCTTAGCAAATTCCTTTAACCTATGGGTAACAAGCGTTTTATTATTGTAAGAACTTTTTCTAAGTGCCCCCCGGAAGTCGGGATGCTTGAGCGCTTGTTCAATAATCGTTGTCGGCTTCATGGGTTTTCGGTTTTAAGCGGTTTTCTTACTAAAAAAGCGAGTTATCGATTGATTTACTAGCCGTTCCGTGCTAAAAGTACGACCATAGGTGGCGAATTGTTCCTCTATTTCGTCAGAGAGGAACTGTTCTTCTTCCATCTCTTCGGTGGTGTCGCTCCAGAATGCTTCTTCTGGTTCGGTGGCCATAGGACGGCTCTTCACAGCTGGATCGGACTTGCGCGTCCGATTCTCAGCTTCGCTGCTGAGAAGCTTTTCTCTCTCCTCAGCTTGTTTCAGGTTTGTCATGCTAAGCTTTAGCTTGCTCGTCATATCCGTTTAGCTTTTGGTTTCTTATCTACGGGGAGACCTTCTTTTAGGCTTTTGAAGCTTATGGATAATACTTACAACATCAATATCCTTATGTTTTTTGGATTTGCGCCCATAATGCGCATCCTTATCCGAAGCCAATTTATGCCTCATTTTCTTTTGTCTCAGTTTTTTGGAGAAAAATTCTTCATATCTGTTTTCTCGTTCTCTATCTTCTTCATCTGAAAAGATCTTTCTAAACTTTTCAACAGCATCTTTTTCATTATCTTCTAAATATCTTTTAGCTTTCTTGCTTTTGGCTTCTATCATATCCCCCGAATATCTTTTAGTCTTGTTAATTTCCATTTCGTCCATTTCATCCATCTCATCATATGAGAACAACTTCTTCCCAGTCTTTTTCTTTTCAGTTATATCCTTATACCTTTTCTGCTTTTTAATCTCCGAATATCTATTAGAACGCTTGCTTTGGCTCTTTTCCTCTTCTTCTTCTCCTTCTTCTTCCTCTTCTTTCTCCTCTTCTTCAGTGCCTTCTTCTTCCTCTTCTTCGCTTTCCTCTTGGGAATCCGATTCTTCTTCCTCTTCCTCTTTAGACTTTTCTAAGAATAAATCGAACTTTTCATTTTCTTCTTCTGAATCTTCAGTATTTTCTACTACAGCTGTACTGGCTTCTACTACTTTTTCTACTGCTTCTTCTAAGCTGCCAATTTTTTCTTCTATAGACTCAAGACGGTCTATAATATCGGCGACATGCTCTTTGGCCTCGTCTTCGGCCTTTTCATCACTGAAGTATCGGTAACGGAACAAGTTCTTGATAAGAAAGCTATATAACTTTCTTTTCAGTTCATCATGGCTATCAAATCCTTCTGGATTTTCAGCTGCAAATTTTTGGGCAAGCCTTTTAGATTGGGGACTTACCTGTATATCAGCAATAGCTTGTTCTAATCTTGTTTCACTAACTTCATCATTTTCATCGTATTCGTCATCATCTTCGTATTCGTCGTAATCATCTTCGTCATCATCGTCGTATTCATCGTCGTCCAGATCCTGAGGTTCTATAAACTCGCTATCCATTTCGTCATCATCTTTTACGGGGCTTAGAGCCATGACATCAGCCTCTTCATCATCTTCTTCAAAACTTACATCTTCTACACCTTCAAAGATCGCATCTTCTTCGTCTAAATCATCTGCAAAGTTGTCTTCTTCGGGTTCGTTCATAAGAGTGCCCGCTTTGGGTTTTTTAGATTGCATTACAGCTCCCTGTTGAACAGCCTGTTCGCGCTGACCTTCCCTGCTTTGATAAGCTTGTATTTTATCTTGAAGAATATGTTCCACTAATTTCCCTATCACTTCATTATATGCAAAAGAACCAAGCGCATATACAGAGTCCGGGATACCTGATCCAGGATATTGAGTAGCTAATGTAGCGAGCACAATTCGTCTGATTTGCTGAGTAACTGTGGGTATAATAGAAGTAATACCGAGCATCTTATAAGCAGCTCTATATTTAGCTATCAGGCTGCTTAGCTGCATACTCACGTCAGCCGGAAGGTTCTCTTCGCCTTCTATTGGAGCACCCTCGTTGATCTGATTGAGACCAGCCTCATCCGATGCAGCAATAGCTTTTTCATCACTTAAGGAGGATATGATAACCGCCGTTTTTATAGTTATTATAAAGTTACATGCTACCTTAGCGGCGGCAAGAGCTACAGGGTGTGGATCTGGTACCCCTTCATCTTCTACCATATCATAAATGCTTTCATAAGCCGCACGTACATAAGAAATTATAGCCATAAGACTTCTTTGAGGGCTTCCAGTGGCATCAAAAACCTGAAGATTCTTAAACGGAATAAGAGAACGCTGAAGCAATCGCCCCATTCGTCTAAATATTGCCCCAGCCCTTTTGCCAGCCCTTTCAAGCTTTTGACTGCCAGCCTCAGTTATATTTAGCCTATCAGATACCTTTTCGTACTTGCTAAAGTAGTTCTTACGAGGATACTTTAATCTTAAACTTTCTTCATAATCCTTATAAAAATCAGAAAAAACCCTTACCCAGAAGCTATGCATGCTGTTGTCAGACTCTCTACCTAAAATTTTGGCCCTTCCATTACTAAACATTCTTATTTCTGTTTTACCTCTTTTCTGCTTCATGCCAAAATATACTAATATTCATTATTTTTTACTTTTTTTCGAAGCGTATTACAATGCCAGTATGACGCAAATAGAACGTAACAGGCCGGTTTTATCGGTTATCATGACTGTACCTTTTGATTATCAAAAGTACTTGAACTTACCAAACTACTTAGGTAAACGCCCTATTCCGGCTGGCAGTGGGGCTGGTGGGGGCGAAGTACATGTGTGGAGCGATCGGCAAGATGTGTATACTATTGGGTATCACCCAGATGGTGGAAATGTTATGTTTTACAATTACCAAACTGATGATTTGTCGGAAGATAAACTGCTTCCTTTGACCAGCTTTATTAAAAACTATGTAAAGGAACCTATTATCCCCGCTAATGGATTTATTAACGTGTCGCATGCTTTTATTGTAGATAGTCAAGTATTGAGTGAAACTGACCTTTTCGGGGCCATTATTGCGCCAGCAAGCTTTATCATAAGACCCAATGTGGGCATAGTAAGAACCAGAAATCAATACTTTTTCAATATGGCAAATAAACCATACAATTTAGTATTTCATACAATATATGAGTATTCTAATACAATTATAGAGCTGGTAGTATCTTATGTTCCAAGCAATGTCGTTACGATACAATCCTGTCTGGATGATATGCTTAAAACCTTAAGAGAGGAATCTGAGATATTCTTAACCAAGATTCAAGTTAGTAGTAACGTAGTGTATCAAAAAGCTTGATTATAATTTTGTGTTCATAGCTGGTTTTCTAGAAAAATTGATATGTAGAACTTATGTATCTTCCGATCAAATTATGGAAGAGATTAGTAAGATTGGTGAGAATTACTCTTATACTGTTGTTGCAAGAAATTCTATAGATATAGATTATGCAGCTATTATGTTGAAATCTGGACCTCATTATTTAGGAAACACGCCCTTTGTTTCTATATTTGTTATTAATGTGTTTGATGAATTGGTATCTGATAATAAAAATATTAAAAATATAAGTATTACGAGTGTTTTATATGACAAAGATAATATTGGCTATTATAACGAATTAATCAGATACATATACGATAGATTATCGCCTATAATGCATTTTGAGGCTAAACGCACGATTGGAGATAATGTAGAATACATTACCAATTCTGTGAGATTAGACACTAATGTAATAAATAGGGCCAAAAGTATTTTTGCAAAACATCCAAACATGAGAGAGGTCGGTTTTAGAATAGTTGATAGCACTTCTAATAATTTTTCAAATATTAATATTAATGTTTTGCCTATTAGTTATAGAGACGAGATTGTAAAAAGAATAAGTTTGTTATTAGATAAATTTTTTAAGTATGAAGAGGAAACTGACAACAAGGGCCCCAAATTAGGAGACGATGAGGCAAACTTAGATAATTTTATTTTAGATAATTTATGTGATTTGTTTGTTGATAAAAATAATGATGATTATGTATACTCTGTAAGTGTTTTTAATATATTTCGCGATTATTCAAGATGATTGAGTTGTAGTATTTTGAGATTTGTTGGAAAATATCTTGTCGAGGCCTAACCCGTCATAGAGATCGTAAAGGTTAGCGTAATTGCCAAAGAAGAATATAAAGTTGTTCATAGGCGTAAAGCTTAATTCCATTTTTGTCCATGTAGGCACTGCTGCTTCTGCGTATTGTGTGGGAAGGGGGGCGTAAGTGAAATTATCAGAAGAAGTCAATACGATTTGACTGGGTATCATATAGGATATATGGGTTGAATTGATCATTGAGCCTGCATCAACCACACCTAAGATGTTTCTAAATATATTTCTATATGTAAATCCGTAATACGCTATTTTATAAGTTATAGATTGTAGTTCCTCGAAGCCGGTATCCATCTGGATACATGGGCGCCCATGTATAAGAGCGCCCACAATAGCACGATAATCGGGTATAAAGTGGTATCCGCCTGGTGGCTTGACTATCATGATGCCGAATTTGTGCAAGAATTGAATAACGTTATGTTGTGCTTTTTGAAATTGCAGTGCATCTGCTTTTTGTATGACCGACAGAAGAATAGGGGCAGCTTCGGTAAAATTGTATGGTAAACCGTGTTCTCTCATCACCCGTCCATAGTTTATCTGAATAGCCACCTGCATTCTATCGCCCCCAACTACCTCATTCTCTATGACGTACGTGGTACCATTAACAAGCATTTTTTCATTTATGTACTTTATAGCTTCTTTCATTAGATTTTGAAACTCGCTTAAGGAAGTTTTTAGATCGTACGTATTGGTACTCTTTATTTCTTGAATTCCGAGGTTCTTTAAGTGATTCTCTATGTCCTTCTTATATGTTTCATAACTTTTGTATAGATTTTCCATATTTTCTTCTTTTTTCTTTTCATTCATATAATCTTCTATATTAGTAAGTAGCATAAATGGGACAAGTAGTGCCTCATTATACATATACTTAAGGTAGTTATCTAATTTTAGTGGTTCTTCAAAACAGATTGTATCTCTTATAGCATCGGTTCCGGCTTGAATAACTTCGCTCGTTTTCTGGCCCACTTTCTTTATAGTTTTCCCTACCCATGTGCCTGCTTTCTCCAAAAATGTGTCTTTAGTTAGGTCTGTTACTTTATTGCCTATTACTTCGCCTGCTACTGTTATCGCCGCTTGCGCAGGACTGGGTGGAAAGCAGTTATATAACAATATCGGATACTTATATTGGTTGAGAATAGCAGCCAAACTATGCTTAAATTCCATTTTTGTTTCAGCGGCTGAATCTATTTGAGCATCATTAGATAGCCCCAATAAATGCTTTAATACTTCGGGCTGCATGTGTGTTTCAAATTCAGATTCATTATAATAATCTGCCATTTCGTAGGGGCATAGATCTATCTTAACCCCAGATGATACTATATACTTTTGACCTGCGTTCTGTTGATTTTGTATAGGAAGCGATATGCTTATTGTAGAATAGGCATTACCCTGACCCTCTAGTAATGCTAGTTTCTTAGCTCTTTCTTCAAACTTCTCTCTTGAAAATAATGTAACATTAAAATCTCTATATTTAGTATTATATGCCGAGTTGCATGAAATCATTTTTACTGAATCTAAGAACACAGCAACTATCATGCTGGCCACTAATTGCACCATGTTAGAACCTTTGGCCTCGCCGGTTTCATCCGATTCGATTACAAAACCCATAATATCCGGAAATAACCTTAGAGCCATTGCATCGCTTATTGCCATATCAATAGATGTTAAATTATCAGCGTAAGCTAAAGTAATGTATGTTTTTCTGAACGTAAATTGATTAGACGGTATATCCATCCCACCAAAACTGAGTATATCTTTTTCTTGAACAATAGCTTTGCCTTGTTGAAAAATATAAGCTATAAAAGCTATTGTTTTCCTGAATGTATCTATATCGGAGGTATCTATCCCAAACAGTTTCCCTAGTACGGTTCCAAAAAATCCCATCATACTAGCGAAGGCCGCTGTGATATAAATGTCAGACTTAGATGCATTATCTAAGAAAGACACGATATTTTCTTTTAGTCCTGTAACGACGCTGGGGTTACGATTAAACCACTGATACTGCAATGTCAATCTAGTTGCATTTTCGTCAGCAATGAAGCCAGGAACGCTACTTACCTCAAAACTTTCACATTTACTATCAGGACCAATATGAAGTAAAAAACCGGCATTGGAATCAAACCTATCCATCATTCCTACTAATACCGAATTACTATATCTATAATAGTAATTAGATAGATTACGAGCATTATCAGCTGTATTGGTAGCATTCGCTAAATAACAGAAAATAACGTGCGAATGTATGTTTCTATCTACTAATGCCATTATACTGCAACGTTTATGATTAAGTCAAAGTCTTCTATGTAGTAAACCGAAGAGTTTATTATATCGCTAAAAATAGCATGCTTATCTACTAAAATAATAGGTATGACTACATTATTATTATTATTATTGCTTGTAGTATCTAAAAGAAAGTAAATATCGTTATTCCCTGTGTTCGTGCCCCTTGGGATTGGAACCTCAACTTTAAAGAAGCTTACATAATTTACATAACCTATTCTACTAAACAATGTAAAAAACTCTCTTGGATCTATTTGCTCTAATATCTTATTCTGATATCTCATTAACATGTCTTTGAATGTTCTAATAACTAAAGAAGAATTGATAGTCCCAACATATGATGCTTGTATCTTTATTCGTATTGGTATAGCATATTTTATTATAATGTCAGGGTTGGGAAGAGTAGCATTATTATTACTAATATTGATATTGTTACTTGAAATGACAGCTCGAGTAAAATCTGGGAATTGGTAACTTACTGAATGTATTGATAGAGTAGGCATTAGATTTCTAATGTAGTATATGTGATTTTGTATAAAGTTATTAATCGTGCCTTGCTGTCTTATGTCAGCTATGATTACTATGACATATTTAATATGTATATGAGATATGTTATTGTTTTGTCCAACAGTAGGGCTATAGTGGTAAAATAATTGAGCATCGTATATTTCTAAGTCTGTCATATTCAGTAGCCAGTTTCTGAAGTCCGATACGCTGCGTATAACTCCATTAAAACGGGTGCCCTCGGCTACATTATACTTTATTGTTTCTAATCTATGGGGCTGAGTGTAGGATATAATATCTTCTATGTAAGTGCTATCTGAACTAACCGGAAAGTTTTGATTAATATGGTCTATCAGTAAGCTTAATATTTCACCTGGTGGAACCGCCGGCGTGTGATTAAGATATTCTACACGTAAATCAATATTTTGCGATAAAACACTAATCAAATACCTGTGGTTAATCCGAAGGTTAATACCATATCTTGGTGTTGTCAACACTAATATGGGATATAAATCTTTAAGATAATTATCTTCATTTTCTAAATAAGTGAAAAGATAAAATTGAAAAGGATGTTTGGTGTATGGCAATACGATTGTATTTGTATTTATAACATTTCCAGCAGCATCTGACATTTTATAGGTTCCATAAATAGCTACTTCGTTTGAAATTGGAGATGTGTCGTCTATTATATAAATATCATTGTAAAACGCTCTTCTACTGTAATTTTCTGTTTCGTTTTGTTGATTGACTTCTTCGGGTATTGTAAGCTTATATTCGAGTATTCTTTTACCTTTATTGGTATAAGCTAATTCTAATCTATAGCTAAAACCCGTATCGATTTGTATATAATGTCTGGATTTTACATAAAAGAAGTGATTACCATATGAAAAAATTTCTTGTAGTGGAGCAAATGTTAGCGGCCCCGTTGCATATATATTTACTAAAAGTGTTGTGTTATCGCCCCGAGAAACAGGAACACTATGGTCTAAAGATAACTGTAAAGCCGCATCAATATTCTGCGTTTTGAAAGTAGACGAGTTATAAAATTGACCTGCGATTTTTATTAGGTGTTCGTTAACATAATAATTAAACATATCAATAAGCATGTCTGCTATTTCTCCACTATACCCGTAAGACCTCACTATTGTCGCTATATCTTCTCGTACTGATGCCATTGGTATAAATATACTACTTATGTATATTTGTATGTGGCTAATAATTTTTTAGGAGGAAGTTCATCTATAAACTTTAATGGTTTTAAATATACTATAGATGCTCCATTATTAGAAAATCAGAATCCCTATAATGCAATAGCTGGTTTTTTTAGAATTTTTGACTCAGAACAAATCAATCTTGGTGACATCTTTTATTTTACTACTATATTTACCGAGTCGGAATGGCTCGATACAGATAATAGTTCTATAAAACGGATATATTATGCTATTAGAAAAGAAGGCAGACTCATTAACTACTATATCAGAGCTCCTATATACTACTATGATGGAGGAGTACTTTCTTTATATGGTCAAAGTAATGCATCAGCAGTACAAATAAACTATGAACGAATCATGGAAAGTTATGTTTTTTACTTAAGTGAAGTACATCCTTTAAGAAGCGGAATGTATATTAGAACATTATCTAAGAAAAAATATCTGATGGTAGATAATAATAAAAACTACAATATGGCTATATTCGCTGTTTTTGGACATTCAAATGTAGGTAATACTACCCCCCCCAATCCCTTGTACATGAAGATAATAGAAGTCAACCGTATTCAATCCAATAATATAGTCAAAAGCATACTTAATAGCGATGCTGTTGTGATAGATTTTACTCTACCTTTTGAAGTAAAAGTAATGGATGTAATGTATAAAGATAACAATAATTACATATCTAACTTACAAATAGGTCATATGATATATAGGCGCTACGGATTATACATAGATTTGACAACTCACCTTCAAAGTGCGCCTTTTAAGCCTTCTTACGATATGCGTCGCTAAACTGCGTCCATCCAATCAAATTAAAGTAGGTCACTATATTAATAAGTATTCGCTTGCTATTATCATGATTAAACTGTGAAAAATAACTACGGTGTAAATAATCAGCCTGTTCTTTCAGTATATTCATCTTCATTAAGAAAGATTTACATATATTTCTAATAGTCATATATCCCTTATGACTGTACCATATATTAGATAATGAATAGTTAGCTAAAACAGATTTGTTTATATCAATCTTCACAAATGGATTGTCAGAGCTGACTAAACGAACGCGCTTCCAGTTTATGCGCTCTCCATTTATGCAATTGCCGTTACATACATACCTTGCGGCAGGAATAATAGACTTAATATCATTCATTACCCAGCATGAATAAAGCTTAAAATCATTATGAAAGTTAACCAAAAAAGCATAGTTTATGAATACCTTTAGAATATTTAGGCCGCTATTGTCTAACATTAAGAAGTTAACTAAGCTATATTTTCTTTTTCTAATTTTTATATAACACGCTATGTTTTTGTTTTGTATTAATTCTTGTGTTATTTTAGAATATATCTCAGTAAGTAAGATTGATAGGGGTAATCTATGTAAAAGTGGGTTTGAGAAAATAGATTTGATTATGTTCATATATGGGTGGTGAATTTGTTTTTTCAGAATATATTCCTGATATTTCGAATAGTAACCGTTGAAAGAGGAAAGATCTTTTAGCATGCTGGCTGCAATGATAGCAACTGCTGGTACCGATAAAATAGTGTCCTCGGCTATAATGATAGGCATTATTACACCATTAATAATGGAAGTTTTTTTATTTATTATTTGCCCGTGGCCTATAGATAGTAAATAGATCTTGCCTTTTACGTTTATATCAGGTGTAACCACCTGATATAACAACTGTAAATATTCGGGGCCTATATCGTTATATCTTAACATATCTTGAAAGAAATTAATATAAGCCTTTTCAGATATATGATATTCTACAATATTGATATCTTGTTTAAGTACGATTTTTTGTTGTAAAGCGTGTAAATAGTTAGCGTGGAGACTTACACCAGTATCGTCATTATAAAGATGCCCCCAAGTATACGGGATATTCCTCAGACGAGCCGATATAAAATGATCACCATATTTTAGAAAACGACTATAAACATTGCCAATAGTATTATTATATTCGGATAAAAAAAGATAATTTTTATAGAAATAAAACCTAACATAGTTGTTAATTAAAAAATCATCATTATTTTTCTCATTAACACTACTCCAGAAGTCATTATAGTAAGCGAACTCTTCGAATACAGCTATTTCCCCCGGTCCAGCTAAGGTATTAGAGTTGTTATAGAGCATTAAAATATTTTTTGAATCACTTCATAAATAGCTATTAAAAAAACTTGTGATTCTGACCAGGAATAAGAAACGCTTTGCACAAGGTTAAGTATCCAATTTATTAGTTTCATAGCAAGCCAAGTTCTCTTTTATGGTATTCGTATGCCACACACGAACCAATCAACCCAAGAATAGCATTGTGGATAGCATCGCTGTTATCTTTATTACTATATTGCCTTGAAGCCCCCGTACTATAATAAACAATTAAAGCCATATTATATCGTTTGCCGTTTTCTTTATCTAAACATTTCATCTGATGTATTACTGATTCATCGTCATCGGATTGTTGTATGTGCTGATCTGTTTGTACAAAAGAGTTGATTAGTTTAGGGTCTTTGAAGTTGCCTAAGGCGTTGTATTTTAACGCTAATTCAAATGGTGCGAGTACATTTATATAGTTTTCAGGTGTTATGTTTTTGAATGGGAAGTCGTCGGCATAGTGCCTAGCATATATGGTGTTAAGAAGTCTTGCCGTCATTAAGGCATAGGTCATAAGTCCCGTCATTTCCTGATCAATCTTGTTTTCGGGGGTGGTAATATACTGAATCATATTTTCAGGATCACCAAGCAGATCGGCTGTAACGGGGTCTAGCCCCTTCTGTGCCGCATAAGAAGAAAGGAGAGATTGCATAAACGCGCTGGCCGACCACGTTGAACCCCTATTTATCGCATCGATAAAATTGTTAATAGTCGGAACACCCATCTGAAGTATCCGTATCCTATTAGCAAAAGAATAAGTAACTATTTTACCTCTAAGCCCCAGAACATTATTGGGAACTAAAAGTCCATCCCCACTATCATTTATGCCAGACTCCGAAATAATAAATGAAGTATAAACTCGCCCATCTAAATAAGATAGGAAAGACTTTATATCTCTATTCAAAAACTCGTTTCTATATTCATAGAAGTACTTATAGACTACAGACATGGTAATGTTAATGATCTGCCTTATTTCGTCCTTATTGTCCATTAGATATATTGGAGCAACATGAAATACAGCCCCAGAACTTGTCTGCAAACTGTTATCATTTACAACTATCAAAGAAAATAGGTCTGATAAAGAAATACCAAAGTCTTCAACCAGATCATTCCAGAACTTACTTAGCTCTTCTTTTTCAAATTTTAGGATCCCTTCAATCATATCAAGCTCTTTTCGGGCCTTAAGACTTTCCAAAGCAGCAGTAAAACTATTAAGAGTGGTTTTTATGAAATTATCGTTAGTTGCTACAGCCGCTTTGTGATCGAAAGCTACTTCTACTTCTTGCGTGGCTTCTGCAGGAACCACTGTGTCTCTACGCCTATCAATAAGCCTCGTAATACTCTTAGGAAAGTGAATTGCTATAAGCGGAAGGTCCGGAATAATCATGAGTAAATATACTAAAAATGCTTATATTTTTAGATATAAATTGGTATATTTACTATCATGGAATACCCTTTAGAACCCAAGAATAAGCTGGACAAACAAAACCTGTGGAATATATTTAAGGCAAAATACTACGAAATAACCGGAAATAAAATAGAATACGAGATTAACGACATAGAAAAATTCGCTGAATCGTGCATAAGAAATAATAACTTTAAAGAAGAAGTCAACATGTATATTGACTTTTCCATCACATGGCTTGCTACCAATATAATGGAACTTATTAATAAAATCATAACTAACATCAACACAACAGAAGGTATAGAAAGTATGGATGTTAAAAGCCAATTTGTGGTTTTTGATCGTTTAATCAAGCAGTTAAAAGATCTCGTTTCTATAAGAAATAAAATGTCTGAACTTATGAATACTAACAAAAATAAAGATAAAGACGAAGATAAAATTAATATAGACAGAAATAGACTATTACTATGAGTACAATAAAAACATTATCTATAATAACATTAAAGAGATCCATTCCCAATGGACAATTTAGAAATATTATTATATTGAGACCTGTATATACTAAATACATCCCTATCCATTTTTTCAAGCCTTATCCAAACGATGAAGCATGGGACGATATATTGCAAACAACCTGGGGTGGGGTGTATGAAATACACATAGATAATTGGAAAAACCACTTGATTTCAAATAATCTCACTGATATGTTGGCTGGAAGAAATCAAGTATTATCCGGTTTTACAAATGACAACAATTACAACATGGCTATTCAAGATATACGACTATTTAACTATGCTTATTTAATGTATGTTCTCGGAGTTACAGCATCTAAGGGGGAAATAGTTATCAATAATGGAAATATCAATCTTAAATACGGTCTAAATATATGGAACCATAGCCAGAATGGCATACCCCAAAATAACGGCGCTTATCTACCAACACTGGCAGGATATATAGCTCATATTTATTGCCCGTCCCAACAAAATCCAGATACCTACTTTACCAGCATAACTATACCACATGATACCATTTCATTTGAAATTACTTATATCATAGCAGAAATTGACAATAATATAGCCAACATAAGAACTGACAAAGTATTTGAGGGTATAATTACTTCATCGGCATCAGAATTGCGAACAAATGTTTTGCATATCATAATTAACAACAATATCGTTAATTTTTATGTTACACAACCATCTATTTACAAAGTAAATAAAAACACCAAACATGTAAATAAAAATATTCTCACCCCGACAGCATATGGTTATACAACAGAAATAAGAGTAAAAAATTATTCAACAAATAGATATGTCCGATTAAGAGGTCAGATGTATTACATGTATGCTCGCGGATTAAATGTATTTTTTGACACAGAAATAACTTAAGACAAATAAGGCTTAATAATATCTATATATTAGGCGTCGCTTGCTGTTACGCTCCCTAACACTGATATGGATCACCACTACCACCTCCGCCGCCGCCACCGCCGCCGCCGCCACCTCCGCCGCCGCCACCTCCGCCGCCGCTACCGCCAGTCTGAATATCAAGCATCACAGAGTTAGGATAGCTTAGCATGACAAGATCATTTCGACCTACATCTGTTTGCCAAAAAACACAATCAGTTAATGGCACCCCTAAATTATCT
>Ga0197142_1000433_pt1 | contig 38310 bp, 32 predicted proteins | sample GBS60_MetaG_FD_148614 | JGI IMG/M metagenome (GOLD analysis project Ga0197142, IMG submission 148614) | Sediment microbial communities from Great Boiling Springs, Gerlach, Nevada, United States - GBS 60_MetaG | ecosystem: Environmental > Aquatic > Thermal springs > Hot (42-90C) > Sediment...
GGCCACGGCCATCCTGCCCAAACTGGTGCCCCGTAGTCGGCTTCATCTCGGCTTTGTTGTCGCCGTCCTTGTCATTGTCATCCTCGGTTTTCTCCTCGGCCGCACGGCCTTTGGTTTGCGGTTGCGCGCCGTCGGTCTGGAACCCCAGGCAGCGCGTTTTGCCGGGATTCGGGTCGAGCGCATGCTTCTGCTCACCGCCCTGGCCAGCGGCGGCCTGGCCGGGTTGGCCGGGATGATTGAAGTCGCCGGCATCCACTACCATCTCATCGAGGCTATCTCCGGCGGACACGGCTACACAGGGATTGTGATCGCCACCCTGGGCGGCCTCAATGCCTGGGGTGCGGCCGTCGCCGCGTTGTTCATCGGCCTGATCGACACCGGTAGCCAGACCGTCAGCCGGGCCTTGGGCGTTCCCGTCTATTTGGGTGAGGTCATCCAGGCCACGCTGTTGCTGGTGACCCTGGCCGTTTTGCTCCTGCAGCACTACCGGATTCGTTGGGAGCGTAAGCCATCGCCATGAGCGAAGCGCCTTTGTTGGCCTTTTTCGTCGGTTTGCTGGCCGCGACGCTGCGCGTGGCAACGCCGCTCCTCTATGCCACCATCGGCGAGGTGTATAGCGAGCGCAGTGGGGTGCTCAACCTGGGCATTGAGGGCATCATGTTCCTGGGGGCCTTTGTGGGCTTCGCTGCTGCCGCCCGGGCCGAGGCCGCCGGTTGGGGGCCTTATTTGTGGGTGGGGTTGGCAGCGGCCATGCTGGCCGGCCTGTTGATGGCTCTGCTCATGGCTTTTCTTACCGTAACCCTGGGCCTCAATCAGCATGTGGCCGGCCTGGGGATCACCTTGCTTTGCACGGGTTTATCTCTTTTTGGCTTTCGTCTTGTCTTTGGGGAAAGAGATGTTTTGCCGCGAATTGATCCTTTTACACAAATTAATCCTTTTTCACAAGTTCCGATCTTAGCTCCTATTTTTAACCAATATTTGCTTACTTACATTGCTTTTCTTGTGCTTGTGCCTTTATCGGCCTGGGTGCTTTATCGGACGAATTTCGGCCTGCAGTTGCGGGCGGTGGGCGAGAATCCGGAAGCAGCCGATGCCGCCGGGATCCATGTGTTTCGAGTTCGCTACATCGCCCTGGCCATCGGCGGTGTACTCATGGCCATCGGCGGGGCCTTTTTATCCCTGGCCCAGCTCGGCGCTTTCTCGCCGGGCATCATTGCCGGGCGGGGTTGGGTATGCATCGCCCTGGTCATCTTTGCCCGCTGGGATCCGCTGCGGGCGATGGGGGGCGCGCTGTTGTTCGGCGGGGTTTTTGCCCTGCAATTGCGTCTGCAAGCGCAAGGATTCCGCCTGCCCTACGAGTTGCTCCTGGCCCTGCCCTATCTGATCACCATTCTGGCCCTGGCCATTGCCGGTCGTCATGCGCCGTATCCCGGCGCCTATCTCAAGCCCTATCGCCGGGAATAAGCGCCGGAGAACCCATTTTGCTCTTTCCTTTTTATGGAGGCGATGTTTTATGGATGCGTTCATGCAGGCAGCGATCGAAGAGGCCCGCCTGGGTCTGGCCGAAGGGGGCATTCCCATCGGTTCGGTCCTGGTCATCGACGGTCGGATTGTGGGCCGCGGCCACAATCGTCGGGTGCAAAAAGGCAGCGCCATTCTCCATGCGGAGATGGATTGCATTGAGAATGCCGGCCGTCTTAAGGCGAGCGATTACCGTCGGGCCGTGCTCTATTCCACCTTATCCCCCTGCGACATGTGCAGCGGCACGGCATTGCTCTATAAAATCCCCAAAATCGTGATCGGCGAAAATCGCACCTTCCGGGGCCCGGAAGATTACCTGCGCAGCCGCGGGGTCGAATTGGTCATTCTCAACGATCCCACCTGTATTGAGTTGATGGAGCGGTTTATCGCCGCGCATCCCGATTTGTGGTATGAGGATATCGGGGAGTAAGGCCCATCGGGTCTTTACTCGCCCCGATTCCAAAAGCCGCGGTGCTCGATGAGCCACTGCTGAGAGTTGATGATCTCCTCACCGGGCCGGGGCTGCACGCGCTCGTATGTGCCGTCCGGTAACATGCGCCGCGCCTTCACATTGTCGCGCAGGTGGATGGTCAAAATCTGCCAGAGGGCCTCTTTGTATTGGGGGTCTTCGACCGGAAAGAGCTGCTCGACGCGACGGTCCAGATTGCGCGGCATAAGGTCGGCGCTGCCGACGAAGAACTCGTCGGCGCCGCCGTTGCGGAAGTAGTAGATGCGGGCATGTTCGAGAAAGCGACCGACGATGGAGGTGACGGTGATGTTCTCGCTGATGCCGGGGATACCGGGGCGCAGACAGCAAATGCCGCGCACCTGCAAATCGATCTTCACGCCCGCCTGCGAGGCTTCGTAAAGGGCCTGAATGCACGGTTTGTCCACCAGTTGGTTCATCTTGAAGGCGAGATAGCCGTTGCCGTGCTTGCGGTGTTGTTCGATCTCCCGGTAGATGCGCTTGAGGATTTCCTCGCGCATGGTGCCCGGCGCCACAAGCAGTTTGCGGTACTGCCTTTTCAGCGAATAGCCGGTCAGGGCGTTGAACAGGTCGGAGATGTCGGCGCCGATGTCGGGGTCGCAGGTGAAATAGCCGATGTCGGTGTAAATGCGGGCGGTAACGGCATTGTAGTTGCCGGTGCTCATGTGCACGTAGCGCATGATGCCGTTGGCTTCGCGGCGCACGATGAGGAGCAACTTGGCATGGGTCTTCAGGCCGACCAGGCCGTAAACGACATGGACCCCCGCGCGCTCCAGGGCTTTGGCCCAGACGATGTTGTTCTCCTCGTCAAAACGAGCTTTGAGCTCGACCAACACGGCCACCTGCTTGCCGTTTTCACGGGCTTCCATCAGAGCCTCGACCACCGGGGCGTTTTTCCCCACCCGATAGAGGGTTTGCTTGATGGCCAGGACGTTGGGGTCACGGGCAGCCGCCTGCACCAGATCCACCACCGGGGTAAAACTATCGTAGGGATGATAGAGCAGGATGTTGCGACGGCGGATGACCGAAAAGATATCCTCGCCTGTGGTCAACGGCTGGGGCACCGCGGGCGCAAAAGGGGGGTCTTTCAGGTCAGGTCGGTCGATTTTCATCAGCTCCATCAGATCGGCCATACCCAGCGGTCCGTCCACGGTGTAGACCTGATAGGGCTGCAACTCCAGGTTTTGGGCCAGCATGGCGCGGATGCGTTCGGGCATGGCGGAATCTACTTCCAGGCGTACGGCCTTGCCGAAATAGCGCAGACCCACTCCCGTCTCGATGGCATCGAGCAGGTCCGAGGCCTCGTCTTCCTCGATTTCGATGTCGGCATCCCGGGTCACGCGGAAGGGATAAGCGGCCTTGATCTCCAGACCGGGGAACAACATGTCGAGATTGGCCGCGACGACCTCCTCGGCCCAGACGAAGTTATTGGCCTTGACCTCCTCCAGCCCCAGATCGGCCATGCTTCCGGCGCGATCCTCGCTGGGGATGCGGATCAAACGGGGACAGACATTGGCCGGCACCTTCAGGCGGGCGAAGCGCTCGCCCTTGACCGGATCGTTGACGACGACGGCCAGGTTCAGGCTCAGGTTGGAGATGTGCGGGAAGGGATGGCCGGGGTCAAAGGCCAGAGGGGTCAGGGCCGGGAAGATATCCTTGGCGAAATGGCGGCGCAACAATTCCCGTTGCTTGCCTTTCAGCTCCCGATAGTGAAGGACATGGATGCCATGGAGCCGCAATTTGGGCAACAGGTCTTCCTTCCAACAGCGCATATGCTGCGCCAGCATCGGTTCCAGTTCGCGGCGAATGGCGGCGAGTTGTTCGGCCGGACTCATCCCATCGGGCGGGGTCTCGAAACGAGCGCCGGCCAATTGTTCGCGCAACCCCGAGACGCGGATCATGAAGAACTCGTCCAGGTTGTTGCTGAAAATGGCCAGGAACTTGACCCGCTCCAGCAAGGGATGGCTCTCATCGAAGGCTTCTTCCAGCACACGGCGGTTGAATTGCAACCAGCTAAGCTCGCGGTTGACATAAAGGGATTTGTCGTTCAGATCCACGGGATGCGCCGGAAGGGCTTTGCTGCTGGGGCGAGACATAGGTCTATTCTCCGTCGGGGAAACCTGCACCAGAAAGGCGATGCTGCGTCTATTCTAGTCGGTTGACTTTGCGGCGGCAACTCCGGTCAAGACAGGGGGAATCCCGGCTGCGAGGCGTCGTCGGTGAGGAGGGGTGTTGTGTTTGTCAAGGCAGGCCTTGGGGGCGAGCCGGGTCCTTGAACCGGCCATTGGGAAAATAGCTCACCGACGTTCGCTCAATTTTCACTATTTTTATAGTGAGATTTGACAAAATTCAAGGGGCGTGATAAGCTCCCCTTATTGTACCTCACGTTTTTCGGATGCTTCGTCCATGGCTCTACTCTCTCACCCGCTCGACGGTTCTTCCGGTAGTCAGATCATCCGCCTGCTTCAGCGGCATGGTGCCCTGACCATCAAGGACCTGCGCCGCGAATTGGGCATGAGCGATACGGCCGTGCGCCAGCAACTCGCCCACCTGATGGCGAAAGGGTGGGTGAGGACGACCGTCGCCGAACGCGGCAATGTGGGTCGTCCTCAGCATCTCTACGAGTTGAGCGAACGGGCACGCGAACTCTTTGCCTGTTATTGTGAGGACCTGGCTCTCAATCTCTACGATGAGCTCCTGGCCGAACAAGGGCCGGAGGTGGTCCGGCGTCTGTTGGGTCGGGTGGGCAACCGTCTGGCTGCCCAATACCGCCAGCAGGTGCGCGGCCAGGTGTTGCAGGAGCGCGTGCTCTCCTTTGCCCGTATCCTCGATGCGCGCGGGATCCTTTCCGATGTCTCTCAGGAAGCGGATGTTATTCGCCTGCAGGAGTACAATTGTCCCTACCACGAACTGGCCGCAGCGCATCGTGAAATCTGCATTATGGAGCAGACGATGATGGCCGCCGTACTCGATGCCGACGTCGAACTCACCCACTGTATGATGGACGGCCATCATGGCTGTTCGTTCACGGTGCGACCGCGTACCCCTTCTGAGTCCGTCTAATTCCCTTGCCAGGCTATCTTTCTCAACAAAGGAGTCCATTGCTTACCATGACTGCTGTTCTCGAAGTCAAAGATTTGCATGTCAGCGTTGGTGACAACGAAATTCTCAAAGGCGTCAGCCTGACCGTGCGCCAGGGCGAAGTCCACGCCCTGATGGGGCCGAACGGCTCCGGCAAGAGCACGATGGCCTACGCCATCGCCGGACATCCCCACTATCAGGTGACCTCCGGCGATATCCTCTTCAACGGCCAGAGCATTCTCGACCTGGAACCCGATGAGCGGGCCAAGCTGGGCATCTTTTTGGCCTTTCAGTATCCCGTGGCCATTCCCGGCGTCAGCTTCGCCAACTTCCTGCGCGCGGCGGTTAGCAGTGTGCGCGGGTATAAGGACCGGGCGCGCGCCGAAGCAGCCCAGGGCGGCAAACGGGAGATCGGTTCGGAGCTGATGCCCATGCGCGAGTTCCGCAAGGAGCTGCTGGCCAAGATGGATCGGTTCAATGTGGATCGTTCCTTCGCCCAGCGCTATCTCAACGACGGCTTTAGCGGCGGCGAGAAGAAGCGCGGGGAAGTGTTGCAAATGGCCATGCTGGAACCCAAGATCGCCATCCTCGATGAGAGCGACTCGGGTCTGGATATCGATGCCCTGCGTGTGGTAGCCGACGGCATCAACAAACTGGTGGCCGACGGCATGGGTGCTCTGTTGATCACCCACTATCAGCGCATTCTCAACTACGTCAAGCCGGACAAGGTCAGCATTTTCTACAAGGGCCGTGTGGTCATGACCGGCGGCCCCGAGCTGGCCCATGTCCTGGAAGAGCGAGGTTACGGCTGGGTCGAAAAGGAACTGGCCGTGGAGCCGGCCTGATCCCTGGCTTTGGTTTGTTAACCCATCCACCTTTCACGAGGAGTATCCTATGGCTACCGAACAAGATCGCCAGGCCCTTGCCGGTGTGAAGGAAGAGTACAAGTACGGTTGGGCGATGCCCGAGCGCTACGCCTTCAAGGCGCGCAAAGGGCTGGATCACGAGGTGATCGACCAGATTTCCGACATGAAGAACGAGCCCGACTGGATGCGCGAGTTCCGCCACAAGGCGCTCGATATCTTCTGGTCGAAGCCCATGCCCACCTGGGGCGCCGACCTCAGCGGCATCAACTTCGATGATATCTACTACTACATCAAGCCTGCCGAAAAGCAGGGCCGTAGCTGGGACGACGTGCCCACCGAGATCAAGGAGACCTTCGACCGTTTGGGCATTCCCGAGGCCGAGCGCAAGTTCCTGGCCGGCGTGGGCGCCCAATATGAGTCCGAAGTGGTGTATCACTCGCTGCGCGAAGAGTGGCAGCGCCAGGGTGTCATTTTCCTGGACACCGATACCGCCCTGCGCGAGTATCCGGAGCTGTTCAAGGAGTATTTCGCCACGGTGGTCCCCCCTACGGATAACAAATTCGCCGCGCTGAACAGCGCCGTATGGTCGGGAGGCTCCTTCATCTACATGCCGCCGGGTGTGCATATCGAGATCCCGCTGCAGGCCTATTTCCGCATCAACGCCCAGAACATGGGCCAGTTCGAGCGCACCCTCATCATCGTGGATGAAGGCGCCAGCGTGCACTATGTGGAAGGCTGTACGGCGCCCATCTACTCGACCGATAGCCTGCACAGCGCCGTCGTCGAGATCATCGTCAAGAAGAATGCCCGCTGCCGTTATACGACCATCCAGAACTGGTCGAACAACGTCTACAACCTGGTTACCAAGCGGGCCGTGGCCTACGAGAACGCCACCATGGAGTGGATCGACGGCAACCTGGGCTCCAAGGTGACGATGAAGTACCCGGCGGTCTACATGGTCGGCCCGGGCGCTCACGGCGAGATCCTCTCCATCGCCTTTGCCGGGCGCGGGCAACATCAGGATGCCGGCGGCAAGGTTGTCCATGCGGCGCCGAACACGTCCTCCAAGATCATCTCCAAGTCCATCAGCAAGGACGGCGGCCGCGCCTCCTATCGGGGCCTGCTCAAGGTGGTCAAAGGGGCCAAGAACAGCCGATCCACCGTCGTCTGCGATGCCCTGTTACTCGATGAGCGCTCCCGCTCCGATACCTATCCCTACATCGAGATCGATGAGGACGCCGTCGAGGTCGGTCACGAGGCGTCGGTGAGCAAGATCGGCGAAGAGCAACTGTTCTATCTGATGAGTCGCGGCATCAGCGAAGAGGAGGCAGCCAGCATGATCGTCGGCGGCTTTATCGAACCGCTGGTGAAAGAGCTGCCCATGGAATATGCCGTGGAGATGAACCGTTTGATCCAGCTGCAGATGGAAGGCAGCATTGGTTGAGACATTGCCAGGGGCCGAGACGGAGCAAAGCGGTTGACGCTGCCCGTCTTGGCCCCGTCGAATCGAGGAGAACGATGACCGTAACGACTCTCAGCACCGACACCCTTTCGGCGGCTGCCGTGGCCGCCATCAGTGCGCGTTTTCGCGAGCCGACCTGGCTACGCCAGGCCCGCGAAGCCGCGTGGGAGACCTTCCTGGCCACACCCTGGCCTACCTATACCGAAGAAACCTGGCGGCGCACCCGCCTGACCGGCTTTGATCTGGAGCAATTCCGGCTCCAGACCGAGACGTTCCCGTCTGTAACCGGCCGTCGTCAACTGCGCCGCACGATTACCGGCAATCTGAGCAAGATCGATAGCAGTGGCGCCCTGGTCTTTCAGGATGCCAGCCTTCTCTACGCCGAGCTCGACCCCCAACTGGCCGCGCGGGGGGTCATTTTCACCGACCTGCGCACGGCTTTGCTCGAGCACGAGGAGTTGGTGCGGGCCTATTTCGGCGCTCAGGTCCTGGTTGCCGATAATAAATTTACGGCGCTCCATTATGCCCTCTGGCAAAACGGCACCTTTCTCTATGTCCCGCGCCACGTGACGGTCGAAAAGCCGTTCCAGGTCCTTGTCCAATTCAGCCCCGGCAAGGCCGCCTTCCACCATAGCCTGATCGTGGCCGATGAGAACAGCGAGTTGACCATTGCCGAGGACTATCTGGGGGCCGTGCGGGGGATGAGCGATACCGTGGTCGAGTTGTATCCCCTGGCGGCCTCACGGCTTCATTACCTGCACCTGCAGAATCTGGACAAGACGGCCTGGAACTTCGCCACCATGCGGGCCAGTCTGTACCGCGATGCCCTCTATCGCCATCTCCAGGCCTCATGGGGCAGCCGCCTGAGCAAAGTCTGGATCGACCTCAACCTGGAAGAACCGGGCAGCCACGGCGAGCTCCTGGGCCTGTACTTCCCCCAGGGTCGTCAGCACATTGACCACCACACGAACCAAAATCACAAACGGCCCCGTGGAACCAGCGATCTGCTGTTCAAAGGGGCGTTGGATGATGCCAGCCGGTCGGTGTATCAGGGCATTATCCGCGTGTGGCCGCATGCCCAGAAGACCGACGCTTATCAGAAGAACGACAACCTGCTCCTCAGCGAACAGGCCCGCGCCGACTCCATCCCGGGCCTGGAGATCCAGGCCGACGATGTGCGCTGTACCCACGGCGCCACCAGCGCTAAGGTACAGGATGAGTACGTCTTCTATCTGATGGCCCGGGGCTTGAGCCGCAAGACGGCCAAGCGGATGATCGTGTCGGGCTTTTTCGAGGAAGTGCTCAACCGGGTGCCGGTACCGGGCGTGCGCCGTAAATTGGAAGCCGAGATCGCCCGCCGGGTCGGGCTGGAATAACCGGGCAACCGTCAGGGGCGGGGATTCTCCTCGCCCCTGGCTTTTCCCGTCCCCAGTAAGGCTGTGGTATGATGACCCCCATGACTGCCTCCCCTGCTCTTGCCGCCACTACGGATCGCGTGGCCGCCATCCGCCGGGATTTCCCCATCCTGGCCCGCGAGGTGCACGGCCGCCCGCTTACCTACCTGGATAACACGGCATCGTCGCAAAAGCCTGTCCAGGTCATCGAGGCGATGAATCGCTACTACCGGGAGATGCATGCCAACGTGCATCGGGGGGTTCATTTCCTCAGCGAAACGGCCACGGCCGCTTATGAAAACGCACGGCTGCGAGTGGCGCGCTTTATCAACGCCCCGCATCCCAAACAAATCATCTTTACCCGCAATACGACCGAGAGTCTGAACCTGGTGGCCTATAGCTGGGGTCGCGCCAACCTCAAACCGGGCGATGAGGTGCTCATCACCGAGATGGAGCACCACTCGAACATCGTGCCCTGGCAGCTCGTCTGCGCGATGACGGGCGCCACCCTGCGCTATGTGCCCATCACCGCCACGGGCGAACTCGATTTCGAGGCTTTGCCACGGCTGCTGACCGAGCGCACCAGGGTTTTTGCCTTTACGGCCATGTCCAATGTGTTGGGTACCATCAATCCTGTGGCCGAACTGGTGGCCCAGGCCCACGCCGTGGGCGCCATTGCCGTTGTGGACGGCGCTCAAAGTGTGCCCCACTTGCCCACCGACGTGCAGGCGCTTGATGTGGATTTCCTGGCTTTCTCGGCCCACAAGATGCTGGGGCCTACCGGCATCGGTGTGCTCTACGGCCGGCGCCATCTCCTGGAGGCCATGCCGCCTTTCCTCGGCGGCGGCGATATGATCCGGGAGGTCAAAATGACCGGTAGCCGGTGGAACGAATTGCCCTACAAGTTTGAAGCAGGCACGCCGGCCATCGCCGAAGCCATCGGCCTGGCCGCGGCCATTGACTATCTGGAGGGGCTGGGTCTGGATTGGGTCGGCGCCCATGAGCGCGAACTGACCACCTATGCCTGGAACCGCCTTCATGAGATCGAAGGCCTGCGCATTCTCGGCCCCGAACCGTCCCGGCGGGGGGGATTGCTCGCCTTTGTCCTGGGCGACATCCATCCCCATGACGTGGCCGCCATCCTCGACCAGGACGGCATCGCCGTACGGGCCGGCCATCACTGCGCGCAACCGATTCATGACCATTTCGGCCTGGCCGCTACCACGCGCGCCAGTTTTTACGTTTACAATACCCCCGAAGAAATCGACCGACTTGTCCTCGGTCTTTACAAAGCGAAAGCCCTCTTCGAGGTGGAAGGTTAGTCCAAACGCATCCTCATCATGGACGATCTCTACCGCGAGAACATCATTGACCACTATCGCCACCCGCGCAACAAGGGGCATCTTGAGCATCCCGACATCCGTTACCACGATGTCAACCCTTTTTGCGGCGATGAGATCACCATCGAGCTCAAACTGGACGGCGATCGCATCGTCGAAGCCGTCTTCGACGGCAAAGGTTGCGCCATCAGCCAGGCCTCGGCCTCGATGCTGACCGAGGAAATCCTCGGCAAAACCCTGGACGAGGTCAAAGCCATGGGCAAAGATGACATCCTGGAGATGCTCGGCATTCCCATCGGCCCGGTACGGATGAAATGTGCCTTGTTGGCCCTCAAGGTGCTCAAAGCCGGCGTGTGGGGGCTGGAAGAGTGGCCGGAATGACCCGCTGCAGATGCAACATCCTCTTTGTGCTTGTGAACGATGGCTAAATTCATCAAAGTCGCCAAACTGAAGGATTTGCCTCCGGGCAGCCGCAAACTTATCGAAGTAGACGGCCTGGTTGTGGCCCTCTTCAATCTCGACGGCCGCATCTGCGCCATCGAGGACATGTGCACCCACGACGGTGGCCCGCTGGCCGAAGGCGAAATCGTGCGCCCGGGGGTTATCGCCTGTCCGCGTCATGGCGCCGAGTTCGACATCTGCACCGGTGCTGCCCTGACCTTGCCGGCCGTGGAACCGGCCCGAACGTTTACCGTGAAGGTCGAAAAAGAAACCGTTTACATCGAACGTCCCTTTGCCTGAGGTATGCCTATGCCGACCGTTGAGGAAATCCGTGAAGCGTTGAAAAGCGTGCGTGACCCGGAGCTGATGCTCGATGTCATCAATCTGGGTCTCGTTTACGATATCACCATCCATCCCGACAACCGGTTGGAGGTGGATATGACCCTGACCAGTCCCGGTTGTCCTGCCGGTCCCCAGATCCTGAACGATGCTTATCGCGTCTTGCGCACGCGGTTCCCCGAATTCGAAGAAGTCAACATCAACCTCGTCTGGGTACCCTTCTGGAACCCGGACATGATGAGTCAGGAGGCGAAAGAGGAGCTGGGGATCTTCTAGAAGGCGTTTTCTTTGGTTGCCCGTTGTGGGTCAAAGGGATACCGTGATGGCATAGGACGGGCCATGCTCTAAGAGCCTATTCGAAAAACGGCGGGGCCCGTCATCCTCCCACGGGTTCTAAAACCTGCGGGAGGATTTCCGACGAGTTCTAAGCGACGGCAAATGAAACTCGAGGCGCTGCTTTTTGACGTGGATGGGACCCTCGCCGACACCGAACGGGATGGGCACCGGGTGGCCTTCAACCGGGCGTTTGCCGAGGCCGGACTCGACTGGAACTGGGATGTGAGGCTCTACGGCGAACTGCTCGCCATTGCCGGCGGCAAGGAACGCATCCGCCATTACGTGGCGCACCATCGGCCGGACTGGCGCCAACCGGCCGACTTCGATGAATGGGTGGCACGGCTGCATGCCGCCAAAACCCGTCATTACACGGCGCTGCTCGGCGAGGGCGGTATCCAGCTGCGTCCCGGAGTGAAGCGGCTGCTCGCCGAGGCGCGTGCCCACGGTCTCAGGCTCGCCATTGCCACGACGACCACGCCCGATAACGTGACGGCGCTCCTCGACAGTACCCTCGGACCGGACGGTCGTGCCTGGTTTGAGGTGATCGGCGCCGGCGATGTGGTGCCGGCAAAGAAACCCGCGCCCGATATCTATGCGTATGTGCTTGAGCGCCTTGGGCTCCCTCCGTGCCGGTGTCTGGCCTTCGAGGATTCCGAGAACGGCCTGCGGGCCGCGCGCGCGGCCGGCCTTATGACCGTCGTCGTGGTCAACGATTACACGCGCGACCACGACTTCACGGGTGCTGCTCTCGTGCTGGAACACCTGGGCGAGCCGGATATGCCGTCGCGGGTGCTCGCCTCCACCCTGCCTCTCGACGATACGGTGGTTCTTGACCTTGCCCTCTTGCACCGGTTGCACGCCGGCAAGCCATAAACCGGCTTGCCGGCAGGCCGCTGACGGCCGTTTGCGCCTGGGCACGTGCCCTTGAGGCGCCATGTCGCCGCCTTGTTTCCGGAGCGATCGGCGAGGCGGATTCGCTTATCGCCTCTCGATTGCGGGCATCAGGCCGGTTCGCGGCCGGGGACGCGGGCCAGGATGGGCTGGCGGGCCGCACGCACCTCGTCCAGCCGTCGCACCGGCGCCGTATGGGGCGCGGTGTGAAGCCGTTCCGGATCGGTGCGGGCTTCGTGGGCGATGGCCGTCAGCGCGTCCGCGAAGGCATCGAGGGTTTCCTTCGTCTCGGTTTCCGTCGGCTCGATCATGAGCGCTTCCGGCACGATCAGCGGGAAGTAAATCGTGGGCGGATGGAAACCGTAGTCGATCAGACGCTTGGCGATGTCGAGGGTGTGCACCCCTTCGGCGCCGGCAATCCGGCCCTGGGCCACGAACTCGTGCATGCAGAATCGGTCGCCATGGGGAATGGGATAATCGCCCCGCTGCTTGAGCAAGGCCTGCAGGTAGTTGGCATTGAGCACGGCATCCTCGCTTACCCGGCGCAGACCCTCGGCGCCGTGCATGCGAATGTAGGTGTAGGCGCGCACGTGCATGCCGAAATTGCCGTGAAAGGCCTTGACCCGGCCGATGCTGCGGGCAGGCATCATCCACACATACTCGCCGGCCTCGTTTTGGGCGACGATGGGACCGGGCAAAAAGTCGGCCAGCTCCGCCGTCACTCCCACCGGCCCGGAACCGGGCCCGCCCCCGCCGTGGGGGGTGCTGAAGGTCTTGTGTAGATTGAAATGGAGGACATCGATGCCCAGATCGCCGGGCCGGGCAATGCCCATGATGGCATTCAAATTGGCGCCGTCGCCGTAGACAAAGCCGCCGGCCTCGTGCACCAGCCGGCAGACCTCCACAATATGCTGCTCGAACAGGCCCAGGGTGCTGGGATTCGTGATCATCAGGCCTACGACCTGGTCATCGAGCTGGGCTTTGAGCGCGTCCATATCCACATTGCCGTCGGCGCCGCTGGGGATTTCCACCACGGTCAGGCCGCTCATGGTCGTACTGGCCGGGTTGGTGCCGTGGGCCGAATCGGGGACCAGGATTTTGTGGCGATGTCCCTGCCCGCGGGCCACCTGGGCTGCCCGCATGATGAGGACTCCGCTCAGTTCGCCGTGGGCGCCGGCAGCCGGTTGCAGGCTCACCGCCGCCAGACCGGCGATCTCGGCCAGCATCTGTTGCAGCTCGTACATGAGCTGCATGGCCCCCTGCACCGTGCTCGGGTCCTGCAAAGGGTGGATCTGGGCAAAACCGGGCAAGCGCGCCATGCGCTCGTTGATCTTGGGGTTGTACTTCATCGTGCACGAGCCCAGCGGATAGAAGCCTTTGTCCACGGCGTAGTTCTTCTGGCTGAGCCGGATGTAATGGCGCACGACTTCGGCTTCGTTGATCTCGGGCAAAGGCAGATCGTCGCGCAGATACTCGCTCGGCAATGGAGTGAGGGGTACGTCGGGGTCGGGCATATCGACCCCACGGCGGCCGGGTCGGCTGAGGTCGTAGATGAAGGGTTCCATTAGAAGACCTCCTCCAGCGGGATCAAACGGCTCTCCGTCACCTCGTTCAGGGCCTGGACCAGGTCCTCGATTTCGTCGGTGGTGTTCATTTCGGTCACGCACAAGAGCATGGCCTGGCCCAAATGGGGATAGTCATGGCTGAGGTCGTACCCGCCGATAATGCCGTATTCGTCCAGCAAGAAGCGGTTGATGTCGGCCACCGGACGCGGGCAACGCACGACGAACTCCTTGAAGAAGGGTTTAGGCGCCAGGACCTCATAGCCGGGAATGGCGGCGATGCGGTCGGCCGCGTAGTGGGCTTTGTGCCAGCACAACTCGGCCACCTTGCGCAGGCCCTGCTTCCCCATGACGGCCAGGTAAACGGCCGCGGCCAGGGCATTGAGGCCTTGATTGGTGCAGATGTTGCTGGTGGCCTTGCCGCGGCGGATGTGCTGTTCGCGCGTGCTCAGGGTGAGCACATAGCCGCAGGCGCCGTCGGCATCCACCGTTTCCCCGACCAGACGGCCCGAACTGCGGCGCACCAGCTCGTTGCGGAAGGCGAAGATGCCCAGGTAAGGACCGCCGAAGCTAAGGCTATTGCCCAGGGCCTGCCCTTCGGCCGTGACGATATCGGCGCCGTAGGCCCCCGGCGGCGTGAACAGCCCCAGGGAGATCGGATCCACCGAGACGGCCAACAAAGCCCCGTGGGCATGGACGGCAGCGGCCAGGTCGCGCATTTCGGCCGGGCTGTGCAACTGGCCCAGAAAGTCGGGGTTCTGCACGACGACCACGGCCGTTTCTTCGTCACATAACGCCGCCAGGGCGTGGAAGTCGGTATCCGGCTGCTCATCGCCCAGGATGCGCAGGCCCATGCCCTGGGTATAGGTGCGCACGACGGCCCGGTATTGGGGGTGGAGCACCGGCGACAGCAACACCTTTTTGCGCGGGGGGCGATGCACATGAAGGGCCATGATCACCGCTTCCGCTACGGCCGTGGCCCCGTCATAGTGCGAGGCATTGGCCGCGTCCATGCCGGTGAGGGCGGCAACCATGCTCTGATACTCGAACATCGCCTGGAGGGTTCCCTGGCTGATCTCCGGTTGATAAGGCGTATAGGCCGTGTAGAACTCGCTCCGGCTGATCACCACATCCACCACGGCCGGGATAAAATGGTTGTAAGCGCCCGCACCCAGAAAACAGGCGACCTGGCCCATATGGGTATTTTCCTCGGCCAGGGCCTCCAACTCGCGCGCGACCTCCATTTCGGTCAAGGGTGCGGGCAGGTTGAGCGGAGGAAAGCGATAGGCCGCCGGGACATCGGCAAACAGTTCGGCCACATCGGCAATGCCGATGGTGGCCATCATGGCCCGGCGATCGGCGTCGGTATGGGGCGTGTAACGCATTTCAATGCTCCTGAGAAGCGAGAAAGGCTTCGTAGGCTGCCGCGTCCATCAGCCCATCGAGTTCGCCGGGGTCGTTGGGGCGGACTTTGAAAAACCAGGCCTCCCCGTACGGATCGGCATTGACCAGTTCCGGTCGCTCGACCAGCTTCTCGTTGACGGCGACGACCTCCCCCGATACCGGGCTGTAGACATCCTCGGCCGCCTTGACCGATTCGACAACGGCGACGGCGCTGCCGGCGCTGACCGTGCTTCCTATGGCCGGCAATTCGACAAAAACCACATCGGAAAGGGCATCCTGGGCATAATCGCTGATACCGACCACGACCAGATCGCCCTCAATACGGGCCCATTCATGGGTTTTGGCATAACGGGCCTGCGGATCGAATTTGAACGGCATGGTTTTGCTCCTTAGGAAAGAACGGTGAAAAGCGGATAATCGATTTTTAGCGGCGATAGGCCGGTTTGTAGAAGGGTCGCGGCACGACCCGGGCTTTCCTGGGCTGATCGCGGATAAGGACCTCCAACTCGGTGCCCACGGCGCTGTAGTCCGGAGGCACATAGGCCATGGCCAGAAAACGGTCCAGGGTGGGGGATTTCATCCCGGTGGTGATATGGCCGATGACCCTGCCGCCCGCGGCCACCGGATACTGTTCGCGCGGCACGCCCTTTTCGATCATCTCCAGGCCCACCAGGACCTGCTTCGGCCCTTCCAGCTTGATGCGCAGAACGGCCTCACGGCCGACCCAGGGCCCCTTGTCCCAATCGCACACCCAGGCCAGCCGCGCGGCCACGGGATCGACCGCCGCGCTGATCTCGTGGCCGTACAGGGGCAGGCATGCCTCAAAACGCAACGAATCGCGGGCGGCCAGCCCGCAGGCCAGCAGCCCGTCGTCGCGGCCGGCTTCCAACAGGCTCTCCCACATGGCCACAGCATGCTCGGCCGGGAAGAACAACTCGTAGCCGTATTCGCCGGTATAGCCTGTGGCCGCAATCAGGGTCTCGATATCGGCTACCAGACCCCGGGCCGCCGTGCGGAAGGGCACCTGACTCAGGTCGATGTCGGTGAGCTTCTGCAGGATGGACTGGGCCCTGGGGCCCTGCAAGGCCAGCATACAGGTCGGGTCGGAGACATCGATGATGTCGCAATCGAAGCCGGCGGCCAGCGTATCCAGCCAGAAGAGGTCTTTTTCGCGATTGGCGGCGTTGACGACGATGAGCCAGGCCTCGGGAAGGCGATAGAGGAAGATGTCGTCCACGAAGGTGCCGTCGGCATAGCACAGAAAGCTATACGCCGCCTTCCATGTCTGCATCTGCCCGATATCGCGTGGCTGGACGTACTGCAAGAAAACCTCGGCATCCCGGCCGACGAGGTGAAATTGCCCCATGTGGTCAATATCAAAAAGCCCCGCTGCCCGGCGCACGGCATGATGTTCGGCCATGGGGCCGGTCGGATATTGCACCGGCAGCGCGTAACCGGCAAAAGGCACCATCCGTCCACCCATCGCGACATGACGTTCATAGAGGGGGGTTTGTCGAAGCTCGGCCATAGAGTCTCTCCTTGTGAGGATAAAACGAGCCACGGTTCGCGACCGGGCTCGTAACCTCTGTCCTGGGACCTGAGAGATTGGCAGGCCGGCATAACCACCGGAACTGCTTTCCCCTTCGGTGCCGTTCTTCCGGTTGGAAGCGGCTCTCCAGAGGGCTGTCGGCATACGATCCTTTTGCCTGAGAGATTACAGGGCCAACCGGACGATGACCCTGCTTGCCCCTTCGGCGATCCACCACTTCGTGGATGCTCTCTCGCATGCCTCAACCAGCCGATATCGGATTGGATGAGCCTAGTTTAGCACCGCAGGTCGGGGTTCGTCAATCGGCACATGGCCGGAGAAGCCTTTCCCTCCGGCAGGGTTGGACCGCATCCGCCGAGCGCGCCATTCCCCATCTCGGCCCCATTGGCGGTATGATAAACGCTTGCGGCCGGCAGATGGTCTGGCCGATCCTCAGGTAACGATTCCCTCGCTCTGGTTCGTGACGTTGTCGCTGTCGCACGCCTTGCGCGTTCTCGTTTGTGCAGGAGCTTTCTCATGTCGCGAAATCAGCTTTCTACCCTGCTCTGGAGCCTGGCCCTGGTGGTTCTGGGCATCTTGGGTCTGCTTTACAACTTCGGCGTTTTCGACGCTTATCAGACCTTCCTCGCTTATGGGGTGGCCGGCGTGTTGGCCGTGGCCGGTATCCTCTTCCTGGGCTTGCTGGCCTTTCGTCGTGAGCAGAGGGCTTTTGTGGTGCCCGGTATCAGCTTTCTCACCCTGGCGCTCCTGCTCTATCTCCTGACCCTCGGCTCGGTGCAACCCACCTGGCTGGCCTCGCTTTTTCTGGCCGGGATGGCCGTCGGCTATCTGGTGCTCTTCTTCAGCAACCGTCGCGAGCGCTGGTGGGCCTTGTTGCAGGCCGGTACCATCCTCGTCATGGCCCTGGTTGTCTTGGGCGTGGGTGTGCCGGCGGAAACGCAGTATCTCCTCGGTGCTGCCCTTTTCGGCGGCTTTGCCCTCAGTTACCTGGTCCTCTTCCTGGTCGGTGGGGATCGGCGGGGGTTCCTGTGGGCCCTGATCATGGCCATCGTGTTGGGGCTTTTTGCCATGACCACCCTGACCAACGGCGTGGGCGCCGCTTCGACCCTGGCCGGTACCGTGGTGCGCCTGTGGCCGCTGGCGCTCGTCCTCATCGGTGCCGTGGTGCTGATCCGTCTGCTCGGCGCCCGGCCGGCAGGGGCCGAGCCTGTTGCGTCGCCGCCGGTACCTGCCGGCGAGCCTGCGGCCATCGTGCGCCCGGAGGCATCCCCACCGCCGGCGTCTGCGACGGGCGAAGACCAGGAGCCGGGCGCCATGCTCGACCGCCTGCTGGAAGCCGGCCCCAAGCGCAGCGATGGGTAGGCCAGGCAATGCGTCTGCTGACCTACAACATCCACTATTGGGAGGGAACCGACGGCATCACCGATGTCGAGCGCACCCTTGCCGTGATCGCCGCCAGCGGCGCCGACATCGTCGGCCTCAATGAGGTCTACCATCCGGCCCGCCTGCAGGGGCTGGACCAACCGGCGTTGGCCTACATGGCCGCACGGCTGGGCATGCATTTTGCTTTCGGCCAGGCCCAGACCTTTCCGCTCGCCTTCAACCGACCGGGCCGCAGTTTCGGCAACGCCATCCTCTCCCGCTGGCCTATCCTGGCCACGGCTGCCCATCATCTCACCCCGGTCGAAGGCCATCCCCCACGCGGGCTGCTCGAAGCGCGCATCCTGTTGCCCGATGGGCAGCGTACGCTGACGGTCTATGTCACCCATCTCGATGCCGTCTCCGAAGACGTGCGCCTGATCCAGACCCAGGCTCTGTTGAGTTGGACGATTCGCGACCGCACCCGGCCTCACGTGCTCATGGGCGATTTCAACGCCTACAACCCGGCCGATTATCCGACAGCCGCCGATCAGGAGGCCCTGCAACGCACCGTAGCGGGCCTGGGCCTGAGCCTCTATGAGCCCAAGGTGCTCCCGCGGTTGCTCAAGGCCGGCTACACCGATGCCTGGAGCGTCTGCGGCCAGGGGCCCGGCGCCACCTGTTGCAATCGGCCGGAGCCGCTGTTCCGCATCGACTACGTGTTCGTTTCGCCGCCGTTGGTGGCGGCGCTCCGGCGATGTCGGCGTTGGGATGTCGAACCTGCTCCGGTGGCTTCGGACCATCTGCCGGTGTTGGTGGAGCTCGAGCTGTAGCTGCAAGCACGAACCGACACCCTGTCTGCCGTTGCTCTTACCCCGGAAGGGCTTGTGGACCCTCGCGCAAAGGCCTTCCCAGACGACGAAGGGACGCCTGATCGCCGAATCGTCTATAGCGTTGTCTTCCTGGCCGGGTTCGTCGGCCTGGGCGCCGAACTGGCCGGCAGTCGTTTGCTCGATCCCTGGTTCGGCAATTCCATCCTGGTGTGGGCCGTCCTGATCGGGCTGATCCTGCTCTATCTGGCCGTGGGCTACGGCCTGGGCGGATGGCTGGCCGACCGCCATCCCCGGCCGAGCCTGTTCCTCACCCTGGCGGCGCTGGCGGGCCTGGCCACCGGGCTTATCCCTCTTGGGGCCCGACCTATCCTGCAACGGGCTGCCGATGTCTTTATCGCTTACGATCTGGCCCTGCTGGTCGGCGCTTTGGCGGCGACCCTGGCGCTCTTCGCACCGGCGGTTATTTTGCTGGGCTGCATTGCGCCCTTTGCCATCCGCATCCTCGTCGGCGGCCGCGACGATGCCGGCCGCACGGCCGGGCGGATTTTTGCTCTCTCCACCACCGGTTCCCTGCTCGGCGTTTTTGTCCCCGTCCTCGTGCTCTTGCCCAACCTGGGCACCCGGCGCACCTTTTTGCTCATGGGCTTGAGCCTGGCCGGCCTGGCGACGGCCGCGCTGGCGCGACGGCGGCGACGGCGGGCGTTTTTGCTGGCGTTGGTCTGGACGGCTCTGGCCGTGTTGGCCCTGCTGCCACCGCCACCTCTGCACGGCGACGCCGATACCGTCTTCGAGCAGGAATCGGCCTATAACTACCTGCGCGTGCAGCGGCATGGGGAGGAACTGCTCTTGCGCCTCAACGAAGGCGCCGGCATCCACTCGGTCTATCGGCCCGGGGGAGGGCTGGCCGAGGGCATCTGGGATTACTTTTTGCTGGCGCCGTTCTTTGCCCCGGCCCCCCACCACCCCGCGGACGTGGACAGCCTGCTCATCCTCGGCCTGGCCGCCGGCACCGTAGCCCGGCTCTACACCGAAGCTTACGGACCTATCCCCATCCGGGGGGTCGAACTCGACCCGGCCATCATCGCCGTGGGGCGGCGCTTTTTCGCCATGAACCAACCCAATCTAACGGCCGTGGCCGGGGATGCCCGCTATGTCCTGCGCCGGGATCCCGGCCGCTACGATGTCATCGCCGTGGATGCGTATCGGCCGCCTTACATCCCCTTCCATTTGACCACGGTCGAATTTTTTGTCGAAGTACGGCGACATCTCACCCCCGATGGTGTCGTGGCCGTCAACGTCGCCCGCACGGCCACCGACGACAGTCTGGTGATGGCCCTGGCCGGCACCATGGCGGCCGTTTTCCCCTCGGTCTTTATCCTCGACGAGCCTATGGCCGGCTTCGATCTGGGCAACAGCCTGGTCGTGGCCACAAAGCGGCCGGCCACCCTGGCCGATTTTCTCGCCAACACGGCCGATCTGCCCGAGCCGCTCCTGGCCGAAGTCGCCCGCCGGGCGCGACCGCATGCACGTCCGGCGCCGAGGACGGGCCCTGTGCTCACCGACGATCGCGCGGCCATCGAGCAAATCGTCCACGGCATCGTCCTGCGTTTTCTCCTCACCCGCCTTCCCTGAAGGCCTATTCGCCTTCACCGCCTTCGAGGAAACAGAGGATGCCTTCGGCCACACCCCGGGCCATGGCATCCTGACCGCCACGCAGCCACTCCCGGTCGCCGCCCAAGAACCCGAGTTCGATGATGGCGCCCGGCGTGCTGGGGGCTACCCGCTGGAAGGCATGATACTCGGTCATGTCGCGGGTGATGGTCTGGGGATGCCTGGACAGGCCGGAGGCCCGGGCATAGGCCGTCTCCAGACAACGCACCAGGCGCCGGTCGGCTTCGGGGATAACCGTGATGGCCGGACCGGCCACCTTGAAACCCGTCAAATCGATGCACGAATCGGCATGGATGGAGACCAGGGCCGCCACCTGCAATCCGTTCAGCCGGGGGTCGTACTCATCAAGGACCATCACATCGGCCCCGCGGCGGCGCAGATAAGCCGCCGTCCGCTCGGCCACCGCCGTTGTTATCATCACCTCCTGGAGGCCATCGGCACAGACCGCGCCCGCATCATGCCCGCGATGACCGGCGATGAGCGCCACCTGCCAGGGAGATGGTAAGCCCGGCAGCGCCGTCCAGCGCTGGAGGACGCGGACGACACGGCCTGGCGTCAGGGTGCCTTGATGCAGACCCCAGGCCACCACCACGACCAGGAGCACCAGGCTCAGACCCAGGCTATGGCCTAACCAGCGATGTAGGCGTTGCAGACGGGTAAAGGGCATGGCCCCCATTGTCCATCGCGATCACCCATCCGGCAAAAACGCCTGCGCTTAGATGCTGCCGTAGCCTACGGCTGCCCCGCGGGCGAAGGTATGGCCGAACGCGTAGATGAGCGGCCGAAAGCGCTCCAGGTTGACGCCGCTATGGCCGTCCGACCACTCCGGTGCCACTTCCATGACCAGGATCCGGGCGATCCACAGGTCCACATCGCCGAGATGATGGACATCCTCCACCTTGCATTCCAGGTTGAGGGGACATTCGGCGATGAGCGGAGTCTTCACCGCGCGCGCGGGATGGGTGGTGAGACCACACAGGGCCAGCTTGTCCACCTCCTGGCCGGAATAGCTGCCGCATTGTCGGGCAATGGGCCGCATGGTCTCGGTCAGGACGTTGACGACGAACTCGCGACTATGGGCAATGAGTTGATTCGTATAGTTCGCCGTCAAAACGCCTGCCACCAGGCGGGGAACTTCGCCCGGCAAAGGGGTAATCGAAGCATTCGTCGAGATGTTGACCCGGCCATCCGGTCCCATCACCGTGAGCAACACCAGCGGCACGCCGTAATGCAGATACTCACCGTAGCTGCCGAGATCGATGGGGACGCGCATCGTTACGCTCCTTGGAACGGAAGAGGACTTAGAGAAATTCACCACAAGCTTAGCACAAACCCTGGCCTCCGGGCATAAGTTCAGGCGCTCCACTTGGTAAGCCGATTTACGATTGGCGACAGCCTGACGCCGACTTACAGGGAGGAGGCGCTGCGGCTGCGGGCCAGCAGTTCGGCATAGCGCTGCCGGTAGTGGCGGGCGATAGGAGGCCAGCCAAAACGCGTTTCCACCAGCCGCCGACCGGCCTGACCCATGGCCCGGGCCAGCTCGGGTTGGGAGGCCAATTGCTGCATGGCCGCGGCCAGCGCCGCCGCATCCCCGGAGGGAACGATAAAGCCGTTGACACCCGGTTCGATCACCAGGGGATTGCCGGCCGTATCGCTGCCGATGATGGGCTTGCCGCAGGCCATGGCATCGACCACGGCGACTTCCAAGCCCGTGGCCGGCTTGCGCACATTGGGCATTACCAGGGCATCGGCAGCATTGTAATAGACCGGCATGCGGTCGGTCGGCACTCGGCCCACCCAATGCAAATTGACCAACCCCAGACGACGGCCCAAGGCCTGCCATTCCTGCCACAGGTCTCCCTCGCCGACCAGGATGGTATGCCATGAGCGTGCGGCTGCGCCGGCCTGGGCCAACGCCTCCAGCAAGATGTTGAAGCCCTTCTTGTAGACCATCCGCCCTACGGCCAGGAACACAAAGGCATCGGGCGGGATACCCAAAGCCGCCCGCAGGGCCGCCGTACCGGTGGGATCCGGACGCAATCGCTCCGGATCGACCCCATAGATGACCAGCTCGAAACGCTGCGGATCGGCGCCCAACTCGGTCACCGCCACTTCCCGCAACACCTCGGCATTGGCCGTGATCAGACCGGCCTGGGCAAAAGCAAAACGGGCCATGGCCCGGAACAACGGATTCTGCCCTGCCACCAGCGCATCGCTGCCGGGGATGCTCACCACCAGGGGCAGGCCCAGCCGCCGGGCGACGACGGCGCCGATGAAGCCGTTGGGCAAGGCCCAATGGGCATGGAGGATGTCCAGCCGTTGTTGCCGGGCCACGCGCAGGGCGGCAACGATGCCGGCTGCGAAGAGCAGCGGTCCCAGGGCATAGGCCGACAGCCGCATGCGCACATCGGCCTCCATGGTGCGCATGTAGCCCAATCGCTGCGCCCGCGCGGGCCAGGCATAACGATACAGGTGGAGCCGCGGATTGCGCCCTGCCCGCCCTTCGGCGCTGTAGGCCGGGTCGTCGGGCGCGATGACGTGCACCTCGTCCCCTTGCCGCGCCAGCTCCTGGCACAGTTGCTGGATAAAATGGCCGGCAAAGTCGCCACCAAAGCGAGGATAGTTATGGGTGAGAACGCCGATGCGCATGGTGGGCATCACAGGGGGGTGTGGTTCTGCTCGTGCCGCTCCAACCGCGCCTCCAGGTCGGCCAGGCGATCGCCCTGGGCGACGATGATCTCGGCCAGAAAACCGACCAGGAAAAAGAGCAGGCCGGCCACGACCAGGATGAGCGCCGTCCAGAAAACCGGCCTTTTCTGGGTTTGTTCCTGGAAAAACCACAGATAGGCCAGGAAAAGGAAGACCAGACCCGCCACGGTGAAGGTCGCCAGTCCCAGCCCGCCGAAAAAACGCATGGGTTTTTGGCTGAAGGTGAGCAGGAACCGGATGGTGATGACATCGAGGAGGGAGATGGGGATGCGGCTGAAGCCGAAGTGGGAACGGCCGGCGCGGCGCGGGTACCAGGTGGTGGGCACTTCGGTGATGCGAAAGCCCTGCTCGGCGGCCATATGGACCAGAAAACGGTGCCAGTCCGAGCGCAGCGGCGGCAAGGCCTGGATAACCTCCCGGCGAAAGCCCTTGATCCAGTTGGCATCATGGATCTGCACCGGGAACAGGCGGCGGCTGACGGCATTGTAAATCGCCGAGGCCAGCTCTTTGCCGTCGGCGCGGCCCTGCCGCCATCCCACCACGACATCGTAGCCCGCTTGCAACCCGGCATACAGCTTGGGGATATCCTCGGCCGGGTTCGATTCCAGGTCCGCCGGCAGAAACAGGATAAACTCGCCCTGCGCGGCCCGAAATCCACTGCGCAGCGCGGCCGTCAGCCCGCGGTTGCGACGATGCCGGATGAGCCGAAGCCAGGGATAGTCGCTCTGCAGGGCCGTCACCTGCGCCGCCGTTCCATCGCTGCTGCCGTCGTCCACGATGATCAGTTCGCCCGGCACCCCTATCTGCGCGAAGGCTTGCGCCGTCCGTGCCACGAGTTCGGCCATATGGGCCGCCTCGTTGTGGGCCGGAATGACGACCGAAAGCGTCGGTGGTGTGCTCATGCCTGTCGGTTTCAGGCGACAGCCGGCCTACATCAGCTTCAGCTCGTCCAGAGCCGTCTTGATGGCGGCGACCACCGCGTCCTGCTGGGCTTCGGTCATCTCTGCGTAAAGCGGCAGGGTCAGCACCTCGCGAGCGGCCTGTTCGGAGACGGGAAAGCTCCCCGGTTCCAGCTCCAGGAAGCGGTAGGCCGGTTGTAAATGGAGGGGAATGGGATAGTGGACGCCAACGCCGATGCCGGCCTGTTGCAGGCGCGATAACAAGGCATCCCGTTGGGGCGCCCGCACCACATAGCAATGGTACACCGGTTCGGTGACGGGGAGATGCCGCGGGGTGACAAGAGGCGTATCGGCCAGGAGGGCCGTATAGCGATCGGCCAGGCGTCGTCGTGCGGCATTCCACGCATCCAGATGGGGCAACTTGGCGGCCAGAATGGCCGCCTGGATGCCGTCCAGGCGATGGCCGTAGCCCAATTCGGCATGCTCGTACTTGTTGGTGCGACCGTGATCGCGCAACGAGCGCACCCGTGCGGCCAGACGGTCGTCATCGGTGACCACGGCGCCGCCATCGCCGTAGCAGCCCAGGTTCTTGCTGGGGTAGAAGGAGAAGCAGGCCGCCGTCCCCAGGCTGCCGGCGCGGCGACCCCTGTAACGGCTGCCGTGGGCCTGGGCCGCGTCTTCGATGACCAGCAAACCGTAACGCCCGGCAATGGCGTTGATGGCATCCATATCGGCCGGTTGGCCGAACAGATGCACCGGCATAATCGCCCGGGTGCGCGGGGTAATGGCCGCTTCGATCCGATTCGGATCGAGATTGTAGGTCACCGGATCGATGTCGACGAAAACCGGCCGGGCACCCACCTGCGAGATGGCCTCGCCGGTGGCAAAAAACGTGAAAGGCGTGGTGATCACCTCGTCGCCGGGGCCGATTCCGTACCCCAGCAAGGTCAGAAAGAGGGCCGCCGTGCCGCTGGAAACGCCCACGGCATGGTTCACGCCGCAATAGGCGGCAAAAGCCTGCTCAAAAGCAGCGACTTCCGGGCCCATGATGTAGGCACTGTGGGCAATGACCCGTTGAATGGCAGCATCGATGGCGGGACGAATCGTATCGTATTGGGCTTTGAGGTCAACGAGGGGGACGTTCATGGCAAAACCTTTTCACAAAGGACGATGCTGCTCCCCAAGGAAACAGCATCGTCGCGAACGAGAAAGAAGCCGTCGGACCGCCGGAGTGGTTCGAAGCCTGCTGACCTTTGTGGAAGCGGTCGGCCCGACAGGAGGATGGCGGTTTAGAAGCTCATGGGTTCCGGCCGGGAGGAAGAGCGCTTGCGGGCCGACTCGGTATAGGCGGCCAGGCTATCCAGACGCCGTTCCACCTCCTGGATTTTTTGCCGGTGGAAATCGATATCGTTCAGCAGGCTCAGCGGCGGACTCATGCCGTAGTTGGCCGCCTGCATTTCCAGCCGGGCCAGGTTGGTGCGATAGGTCTGGAGCTGCTGTTGCCAATACAGCCGTTCTTGCTGCTGGCCATGGACGGCGACCTCGGCTACCCAACCATCGGCTATCTCGGCGCCGGTAATGGGCAGGGAGGCCTGATTGGCCCGCAGCCACGACGCCAGGAAGCTGTTGCCGGGCAGGATGCGGCCGTCGACCTCACGAGTATACCCCATGCGGTCCAGCGCGTAAAGATACAGACGCAGGTCTGCGCCATCCATGTTCAGGGCCTGGCTCAATCCGGCCTCATCGTCAGAACCGGCAACGGCGAGATGGTGCAGAATCCGGCGCTCGATCTCGGACAGGTGTTTATAGCTGACCTCGAACAGGCTGTTGAGATTGCCGTCGGGGCGCAGGTCGTCCTCACCGGGTCGTCGCAGACGGCCGTCCTCCTGGTAGAGCCGGCGGCACAGCCATTGCAGGAGGTAGGGGTGGCGGCCGGTGTGATGGAGGATGGTCTCCAGCGTTTTGGGGTCGGCCTCCACCCGTTGCGGCCCCTGCACCTGCCGCACCAGGGCCTCGGCTTCGACCGGCTCCAACCCGGCCAGATTGCGGGGGGCAAAATCCTGGAGGAAAGTTGAGGTCTCCCAGTAGCGTGTGATCTCGTTGATCCGGGCGAAGACCTTGGTCGAACTCAGGATCACGCGCAGGTTCTCGTGCCGCTGGAAAACCGACCGCAGACGGCGCAGGATGACATCCTGTTGCCGACCGATCTCGAGCAGGACCTCGGGTTCGTCGATGAGCAGCAACACATCGCGCTGACGGCCCTCGGCCGCGCGGGCGACGGTAAAGAGGATCTGCCGAAAATCGCTGCCGCGCAATCCGGCGATATCGACGCCGAGTTCCTGGAGCCGTGCGCTTTGCTCTTCCAGCGCATAGTACAACTCCTCATCCAGGTCGTCGGCCGTCTCGCACGCCTGCATATCCCAGTAAAGGGGTACGAAAGCCTCGCCGGCATCCAGGATCAACTGGCGCAATAGCGACGTTTTACCGACGCGGCGGGTACCCACCACCCAGAGCTGGCGGTTCGGATCGTGCAACAGGTTATAGCGGAGGGCAATGCGGCCGTAGAAGGCGTTGCCGGAAACCCAGCCGCCGACGATATAGGGGTTACGGAGGGGGGAAGCACTCATGGGGGAACTCCGCGCAAACAAGATAACGTCAATTGCTATCGTTAGCTATAATACGCTCATAAGCATTTTTCACATCTTCTAAAGTAATGCGATTACGATGCTCATCTAGCATAGAATTTACAGCTTCTAGACAAATTTGTTGAATACGATGAGGTTTACCCTGACTACGCGCATAAACATAATGAATGGCGTCATCTTCCCATTTGTAAAAACGGGATACCGGCTCACGCATCAACTTTTCGGCATCCTGACGATCGAAAGGCGGCAGGTGGATTTCGATGAACATGTTGTACCAGGGCGATTCTTCGCGCTCCCAGGCTTTGCTGATATTGACGCCGGCAACGACCGTGCTGACATTCTGGGCAAAGGCATCTTGAAGAATGCGGCGTAGTTGCTGTTGGGTGATGAAGTCGTAACTGTTGAGGATATCAATTTCGTCCAACAAGAAGATCAGACGGGGTTGTTGTTGATAATGTTCCTTGAGAAAATCAATGATGACCCGCAAATCCCGTCGAAAATCACGGTCATCATACGATTCCGGTGATTCCTTCTGATAGTAGTGGAGTTCCTGACGGTTCGCCATCGCCTGCAAGGGTTCGGCCAGGGCCTCCAGCACGCCTTCCATAAGCCGGTGGAAAAACTCCGGTTCCGGCGTACCCTCCAGGTCGATATAGACCGGGAAGAAGCGATACTGAGCATCGGCATAATCCTGCAAGCGCTTTTGCAACTGGTAAAGCAGGGAGGTCTTGCCGATACGACGTTCGCCGTGGATCATGAGGCTGTTTTGGTGGACGGCGTCCACGATCTCGCGCAGAAGCGCTTCCCGGCCGTAGAACATGGCGGTATCGCGAATGGGTGGACCGGCCACGTAGGGGTTGAAACGCCTTTCCACGGCCTGCCGGCTCATGGCCAGCCGGATCAGGGTGCTCCAGACGGCATAAATCGAGACCAGCACAAGCACCGTTGCCAGGATCACACCGATCAAGACCAGTTCGGCCCGCACCGGTCCTACCCACGGCACCCAGATGGTCGAGGGCGGCCGCTGCACGATCAGGTTCAGGACGATGCCCTCCGAATAATTCAAGCCGGTGTCGCGCGCCCGCACCTCGAAGCGATAGGTACCTTCGGGCAAGGGCGCGTAAGTCGCCATCGGCGTGCGCGTTTCATGCCAGGCGGTGTCATAACCATGGAGCCGATACTGGTAGAACAGGGCGCTTGCGGCCGTGACCAGATCGTAGCCTTCCCAGCCGATGCGAACGAAGTCATCAGGGGAAACACTCACGGTGGTCGAGGAAGGCATCAGACCGTTGACGGCCGCGATGCGGACCCGCGGCGGCGTGCGATCGGGATCGAACCGCACCACGCCCGTCTCCGTGCCCAGGTAGATGCTGCCGTCGGGGCTGCCGATCACGTCGTATACCCGGCCCACGCCGATGCCCTGGGCCACGCCGTAGCTCTGCCAGGTCTCGCCGTCGAAGACGGAAAGGCCGCTGACCGTGCCGAACCAGACCCGATCGCTGTTGGGGTCTGCCCAGACGGCATCCACTCCCGGCGCCAGCAGGCCATCGGCCGTGGTGTAAGTCGTCCAACGGTCGTTGTGCCGGCGACTGACGCCGCCGCCCCAGGTGGCAAACCAGAGACTCCCGTCGCGGGTCAGGGCGATATCGTTGACATCGCCCGCGGCCAGGCCATCCCCCGCCTCGTAACGGTGCCAGGCGCCATCGTACATGGACACCCCGGCGATGGTCCCTACCCATAACCGGCCCTGGGCATCGACTTGCAAGGCCTGCACGGCGTCGGCGATCAGGCCGTCGGCCGTGGTGATCTGTTGCCATGTCTGTCCGTCCCACCGACTGAGGCCGTGGTCCAGCAGGCCAAACCACATAGCGCCATCGGGGGTCTGGGCGATGGCAACGACCTGGTCATGGGCCAGACCGTCGGCCGTCGTCCACTGTTCGATCAACCCGTTGTGATAACGAACGACGCCATAGCCGTTGCTGCCGAACCACAGCGAGCCATCGGTGGCCCGGAAACTGCTCTCGAAATAGAGAATGGGCAACCCGCTGCGCCTGTCCAGGACCGTCACCGGCGACCAACGGGTGCCGTCGAAGCGCAGCAGGCCTTCGCCATAGGTGCCTGCCCACACCTGACCCCGGTCATCGAGGAGAAGGGTCAGGACACGGCTTAGCGGCGCACCATCGTCCTCCCAGGTGGTCCAGCTGCGCGTATCGTAGCGCGAAATGCCGGCGACCGTGCCGAACCACAGCATGCCATCGCGATCCTGGAAGATGGTGGTGACAAAATTGGCCGCCAGACCATCGGTGAAATCGAGCTGGGTCCAGCTCCCCTCATGCCGGTAGCCCACACCCCCACCGTTTGTGCCTGCCCACACAGCGCCCTCGCGGGTGACCAGAAGGCTGAGCACGTTGTCTTCGGGCAGGCCGTGACGGCGATCGTACCAGTGCACAGCTTGGGGAGTCAGATGGGCAACCCCGTGGCCACTCGTGGCCAGCCATAAACTCCCATCACCGGCGGGCGCCAGGGCGGTGATACGGTTGGGTAGCGGGTTTCCCTCCACCTCAAGGCGAATTTCTTGCCAATGGTCGTCCTGCCATTGCAACAGGCGGTTGGCGCTGGCCAGCCAGACGCTGCCATCGGCCGTGACGGCCAGGGCCTCGATCGGAGCCACCGGTACCCCCGACACCGGTTGCCAGACGCCAGCAGCGTTGCGGGCAAAAAGGCCGTTAACGCTCCCGGCCCATAAGGTGCCGTCCGGCAACTCGAGCAGGCTGAGAAAGGCCTGCGCCGCCAGACCCTGGGCTTCGCTCTCCAGTACCCAGCGGTCGCCGTCCAGATAGGCTACCCCCTGACGGGTGGTTGCCCACAGGCGACCGTTCCGGTCAACCAAGAGCGTGCGCACCGAACCGGACGGCAACCCTTCGGCTTCGCCGTATGCACGCCAGATGCCGTCATAGCGCAACACACCCTGGTCCGTCCCGAACCAGATGGCATTGTCAGGCGTCTGCGTGGCCGTCCAGAACCAGTTACCGATGGCACCGTCAAAGGGATCGAAGGTACGCCAGGCATTCAAATAGGTCTGCGCCTGTCCCGATGCTTGGGTCGGGAATGGTAGGGCCGTAAAGCCCAGATACAGGCTCAGACATAGAAGAAAAGAGATAAACGTCGCTAATCGTTGCTTCATGATGATGATGGGTTTTGTCGCGGGTAGAGAGGTCGTATAAAATAGTTGACACCGCGACAAGATGTTACAAAATAAAACTATAACAGATTTCTGTAAATTGTCAAGATGTTCTCAATGTTCCATCGAGCGATAAATGCCTATTTTGTTTGTAGTCGATTTTTGTGCTTTTTCAGCGAAGCAAAAGAGGGGCCATGAACTCGGGATAAAGGATTGTCCAGGCGAAATGGGACCCAGGGGCGAGCTTGAGCAGTATGCGAACGGAGCTGTAAGACAACCGCACGGACTTGTAGGTAAATCGCAAGGCTAGACCCTATCCGGCGCCGATGGTTTGTGCTACACACAGGTAGTCAACATGTTCTCGTCGCTCTCCCTCGGTGAAAAAGCCATGCCTGTTTTGCCATTGCGGTTGTTCTGCCAACGAGTTTTGCTTGCCATCTTCGTTGGCCTATTTCTGGTTCTGGTTGCTCACCCGACGCTCTCTATAGCACAACAGGCGGCTTCACGATGTGGTTCCACCTATGTCGTGCGTCGAGGTGATACGCTCACCAAGATCGCCGTGCGCTGCCGGGTGAGCATCCGCACCCTGCGGGCGCTGAACGGCCGCGCCGTGCTCAATCTGCGGCCGGGGATGGTTTTGCGCTTATCGGCTACTCCCGCAACCCCTGCGACCGAGATGGGCGCAAGCGCGGCGCCGCCTGCCCATAGGGAGGCGGAATCCACCCGAACTCCGCCTGCCACCCCTCTGCCGACCTGGGATCGAACGATGACTCCCCCGGAGCACTAAACGGCGGCGCCATCGGACTGTTCCGGTAGAGAAACCGGAACCGTTTCGCCCTGTTCGAGGGCACGCTGGGCGGCTTCGAGCACCGCCACCACCCGTAAACCGTCATGGCCGTCGGCCAGGGGTGGTCTGCCCTCGCGCATGGCGGCAATGAAGTCTTCGCACTCCATGCGCAAAGGTTCGGTCAGAGGCAGTTTGGGAATGGTGATATCGCCGGAATGCAGGCGATATTGATACTCGCCGTATTGGGGATCGGTCGTGCGGATCACGCCTTTGTCGTAGATTTTGACCCTGCCCTCATCGGCCAGGTCATCGTAGCTCACCATTTTGCGGCTGCCTACCAGGGTCATATGCCGCACTTTGCTGGGATCGAGCCAGGAGACGTGAATATGGGCGAGGACACCGTTAGGGAAACGGAGGGTAACAAAGACGACATCCTCCAACTTGCCGTTGAGATAGCGCGCCCCCTGGGCGCTTACGGTCACAGGCATTTGCTCCAGGAGGTAGAGACAGATGGAAATGTCATGGGGCGCGATGCTCCAAAGGGCGTTGATGTCGTTCTGGACCCGACCCAGGTTGACCCGCCGCGCGTACAGGTAGTAGAGATCGCCGAGGACCCCGGCGGTGAGCAGCTCTTTGATGTAGCGCACCGCCGGGTTGTATTCGAAGACATGGCCCACCATCAAGACCCGCCGTCGGGCTGCGGCAGTTGCAACCAGGGTCTGGGCTTCGGCGCTGCTCATGGCCAGCGGTTTTTCGACCAGCACATGTTTGCCCGCGCGTAATGCTGCCAGGGCCAGGTCGTAATGGGTGCGCGCCGGTGTGGCGATGACCACCGCATCGAGATCGGCGGCGATGAGCGCTTCGGCCGTCGTGTAGAGCTGGACATGACGATAGAGCTCGCGTGCCCTGGCCAGACGTTCGGGGCTGGCATCGGCAATGGCGACGAACTCGCAATCGGGAATGGCCTGGAAATTGCGGGCCAGGTTAGGACCCCAGTAGCCGAAGCCGATAAGCCCGACCCGGGGGCGGGTAAGGGTAGAAGCGGACATAAACCAGAGCAGGAAGCCGGGCAGGAAGGATTTGACCAGCGCATTATACAACCCCTGGCCCGCTCCCTGGGTAGCATCCACCTCCGGAAGGGGAAGCCAGGTAGCCCCGCTCATCGGAGAATCCATTGGCTGCAGCCGGATGGCCATAGCGGCGATGGCCGATAAGACCCGTGGCCGGAAAGGCCATCCTCAGCCACGCCGGCCAGGAGGCTGAGGACGGCGCTCATTCGCCCAGCGTGCGCGCAAAAAACGCCAACACCCGCTCCAGGAACAGGCGATTGCCCTCGCCCACGAAGGTATGGGGCTGGCCGGGGTAGGTGAAACATTCCACCGTCTTACCCAGGGCCTGCAGACGGGTGCACAGGTCCAGCGACCAGGCCAGGGGCACGACGGTGTCCGCCTCACCATGGTGGATGCTTACGGCCGCGGCAATGCGATCGAAGAAGAACACGGGCGCAATCCGCCGCAGTTCTGCTTCCGGCACGCTCAGCTCCCACAGCCCGCGTTGACGACCCGACCAGACGGCGATCTTCTCGTAATTCCGGCGCTCGTCGCCGCTCATCGAGCCGTAAAGGACGGCGGCACGCACATCCGGGCTGATCACGAGCACGCGCAGGGCCACGCCGCCGCCCATGCTGTGCCCCCACAGGCCGATACGGGTGGCGTCGGCCTGGGCCAAAAGGCCCGGTTGACCGGCCTGCGCCTTGATCAGGGCGATCAGATTGAGCACATCCACGGCCAGACCAACCCGAAAGGGGTCGGGGCCGGTGGCAGAGGGTGGGAAGTTGCGCAAATTGGGATGTACAACCAGATAACCCCGGCGGGTCAGGGCATCAGCATAAGGGGTGGTATAGGTCAGGGTGTGGTATCGGGCCGGGTCCACATACCCGTGGAGAACGATGACGACGGGGAACGGGCCGGCGCCGATGGGCGTGTTCATAAAGCCGACGATGCGCAGACCGTCGCTCTCGTAGGCGATGAGCGTGCGGGTGAAGGCACTCGTCACGGCCAGCGTCTCCAGGGCCACCACCTCGCCGCCGCCGTAGCTCCGCGCCGTCAGGTCGGCGATGGTGAGCCCGGCATAGGGGTCGGGGGTTGGCGATGGAGTAGGCGACGCCGTGACCGTCGGGGTGGGCGACAGGGTAGGCGATGGGGTAGGCGATGGCGTGGCCGTCGGGGTAGGCGATGGCGTGGCCGTCGGAGTCGGCACGGCCGTTGGGATAGGCCGGGCGCAGGCGACCAGCGTCAGCAGGAGCAGGAGAAGCCATCGTCTCATGGTTCGATCCCCTCGGCGCGACCCCGGAAAACCGGCCCGCGTGCCAGCAGAGCGGCCGGCAGATAGAACAGGGCCTCTTCGCGCAAGAGCACGCATGTCAGACCGTAAACCAGCAAACCGACGGTCGTGCTCAAGGCCAGCGCGAACAGCCGTCCTCCCTGCGCGGTAAGGGATAAGGTCACGGTCACGGCCACGGCCATGAGCGCCGTGGCCAACATGACCCTGACCAGGGTGTAGACCAGGCGACGGCCCTCGACACCGCCCCAACGTCGCCGCAACAGCACCAGCAAGACCATCACTTCGGCGCTGACGGCCAGCGCATTGGCCAGCGCCAGCCCGCCATGGGCCAGCCAGCGCATCAGCACCAGGCCGAGGGCGATATTGGCCGCCGCCGCCGCTACGGCCACGAGCAGGGGGGTGACGGTGTCCTGTTGGGCGAAAAAGGCGCGGGCGGCCAGTTCCAGGCAGACATGGCCGAGCAGGCCCAGGGCGAAGAAGCGCAGGGCGATGGCGATGGTTTCGATGGCGGCGGCATCGAATCCCCCGCGCTGATAGAGGAGGGTCAACAGCGGCCGGCCCAAAAGGATGAGCAACAACGCTGCCGGTGCCGCCAGGGCCATGACCGCGGCCAGGGTTTCGGCCAGGGTACGGCGCAGACCCGCGACATCGCCGGCCGCAGCCAGACCGGCCAACGTCGGAAAGGCCACGATGCCGAAGGCCGTGCCGATCAGGGTTTCGGGCAGTTGCATGGCATCCCAACCCCATTCCAGGCCCGTCACGCTGCCGGGGTCAAGCCGGGAGGCCAGGTTGGTCATGGCGATGAGGGTGAGGTGGAAAACGCCCAGGTCGAGGATGCGCGGGCCGATAAGAACGGCAACCCGACGCACTCCCGGATGGTGCGGGTCGAGCACCGGCCACCAACGAAAGCCGAAATAGACCAGAGCGGGGATTTTGACGGCCAGGTGAAGGGCGGCGCCCAGGATGGCGCCCACGGCCAGCCCCACCACACCCCAACGCGGGGTCAGCCACAACGCCCCCGCCGTTATGCCCAGGGGATAAACCACCGGCGCCAGCGCCGGCAGCAGGAAGTGCTTGAAGCCGTGGAGCGCGCTGCTCTGCACCGAACTGATGCCGAAAAGCACGGTCGAGACCAGCACCAGCCGCATGAGGGTGACCGTTGTGGCCTGCTGGGGTGGGGGGAAGCCCGGCGCAATGAGCACGCGCACCAGCCAGGGCGCCGCCAGACCGGCCACGACGGCCCCGATGGCGACGATAAGCACCACCCAATTCGTGATGGCCGCCGCCAACCGCCAGGCCCCCAGGCGGTCATCGCGGGCCAGGTAATCGGCAAAAACGGGAATGAAGGCCGTGGCCAGGGCGCCGCCGGCCACCACGGTGAAGAGCAAATCGGGCAGTCGGAAGGCGGCGTAGTAGGCATCCAGCTCGGCGCCCAAAGGGAATTGGCGGGCAATGACCATGTTGCGCAGCAGCCCTGCAGCGGCAGCCAGGCCGAAGGCGAAGGCCACCAGCAGGGTGTTGCGGCCGATATGGCGGGCGGTTGCAGAGGCGGACATGGCGGTTCGGTAACCGACCGGGCGAGTTCTCAGTCGGGCAGCCCGGCCAGGGCCGCAGTCGCCGGAGCAAAGGAGGGGTTGACGGCCAGGGCGCGGCGATAAGCGTCCCGGGCCGCGGCCGCGTTTCCCAACGCCGCCAACCCGCGGCCGAGCCAGTAGTGCAGCTCTTCGACCGTGTCCGTCGTTCTCAGCGTGGCCTGAGCCAGGGCCACCACCTCTTGCAGGCGTCCGCTTTCGTAATAGGCCCGAAAGGGGCCGAACTGGTACCACAACATCCGCCACGGCAGGCCCAGTTGACGGGCCTGGTCATAGGCCGCCGCCGCTTCGGCATAGCGGTGCAACGCCGTCAGACTGGTGCCCAGATTGAACCAGGCAAAGGCATCGCCGACGGTGGCGACCTCGGTTTGCGCCTGGGCCAGCGAACGTTCCCACATGCGGGTTTCGTCGGCATCTTCGCCCAGGATGGCGGCGACCGCGTCGGCCTGAGCGGCCGTGTAGAGCACGAGATAGGTCCGGTTGAACACCCGCCAGTCGCGCGCCACCTCGGCATAGGACAGGCGAATTCCCTGGTATGGCGCGTCCCGGCGGATGCCGGTGGCGACATAGCTGTCGTACACGATCCACTCCTGCCGGACATCGTCATAGCCGACCAGGAGGCGATAATGGCCCATGCCGTCGTTGGGCTCCGGCTCCAGCCAGGTCTCGATCAGGACGGGCAGGCCCGCCGCGATAAAGGCCCGGAGGCGCTCATCATCGCCGTTGACCAGGACACGGGCCTGCAGGCCCTGGGCCATAGCAAAGGCGGCCAGCTCTTCGGGGTTGACGTTTTTGTCGTCAGGATGATGGCGCAGGGCCCGACGCACGTCCTCCTGGTTGAGGGAGCTGCCGAAATAGCTCAGATGCATGGCCAGCGTGGCCGGGCCGCAGTTGTTCCAGGTCTGCCAGGCATGGCGGATGCCCTCGAGACGGACAAGACCCGACGCGGCGAGCGGCCGCGGAGTAGCCGTAGGCGTAGCCGTAGGGGTGGCCGTGGGCGCCGTTGTGGTGAGCGGCGACGGCATGACCGTGGCCGAGGGCGCGCGGGTCCTGGTCGGCAAGGGCGTCGCCGGGGGAGGCGATGTCGGCAACGGTTTCCGGGTCATGGTTGGGGATGGCGAAGGCGGGATCGGCGACGTGGCGCCGGCGACGATGGGTGTGGGCAGCGGCGTGGGCACGAACAACGGATGGGACGGCGGCCGACGGGCCACGACTTCGGCCCGCACGCGGCGGATCAAACCGTCGATGCTGCCGTAACGCAGGCTACCGACGATGAGCAGGATCAGCACGAGCACGGTCCCAAGGCCGAGAAGGACAACAAGCAGCCGTTTCATGTCGAGGAAGACGATTATACCATCGGCGGCGGCCACTCTGAATCCGGCCCCAAAGGGCAGGGTGAGCCGAAGCCGGCATGGCCTCGTGTTCGTGGCCCTCATGACGTCGGTCATGGCGCTATGGTTCCCTCTTTGCTAGGATAAGCCCGGTATTGGCCGTCTGCCATCGTAACTATTCAGGCCCTGACTGAAGGCAGCCTTTTGAGACCTGCGGCCAATGGTCGGTCCTCGCAGCGAAGTCCCTCAGGCCGTGGCCCTTCGCCGACCTCAGCGTGTCGGCGGAGGCCGACACCCGGCACGAAGTGCCCAGGGAGGACGATTTCAATCGGCCTGAATAGTTACGTGACAATCGCTCTTTTCCTGTCCAAGGGAGGACACCTATGGATGTACAAGGACGTACGATTCTCGTGCTGGGCGGCGGGGGCATGGTGGGCAAGGCCGTATGTCGCCGCCTGTTGCGGGATAAGCCCGGTCATCTCATCGTTGCCTCGCTCGATCGGGCCGGCGCCGAAGCGGCCATCGAACGCATTCGCCCCGACGCCGATCCGCAGACCCAAATCAGCCCCTTTTGGGGCAACGTCTTCGTGCGCTGGGAGTACAAAGACCACAGCTGGTCCGAGATCCTGGCCGATCCCGAGGCGCGACGCAAGGTCCTGGCCGATTTGCTCGACCCCATGGCCGGCGAGCGCAAGGCCGAGATCCTGCGCGAATCCACCCTCTACCGATTGGTCCGGCAGTACCGGCCTCATGCCATTGTGGATTGTATCAACACGGCCACGGCCTTCGCCTATCAGAACATCTACGCCAGCGCCCGCGAGCTGCTGGCCGCGGCCGCAAGCGGGGATCCGACGGCCTTTCGCGAAGCAGCCGAGCAGCATCTGGTCCGGCTGTATGTGCCCCATGTCGTGCGTCATATCCAGATTTTGCAGGAGACCCTGGCCCCTGACCCGGCAGCCGATTGGCCGGGCGTCAAGGTCTACGTCAAGGTGGGGACGAGCGGCACCGGCGGCATGGGGCTCAATATCCCCTATACCCATGGCGAGGAAAAACCGTCTTCGGTCCTGCTCTCGAAAGCAGCCGTAGCCGGCGCCCATAGCCTGCTCCTTTTCCTGTTGGCGCGCACCTCGCCGGACCTGCCCGCCATCAAGGAGATCAAGCCGACGGCAGCCATCGGCTGGGCCGAGATCGGCTATGGCCCCATCCGCCGGGGTGGTCGGACCATTCCCCTGTACGACTGTCCACCGGAGCAGGCCTATCCCCTGGAACAGGCCCTGGCCGGCGACGGCGAGTTTGGCGTGCCGGTACCGGGGCGGGTGCTCGAGAACGTGTACATCGATACCGGCGAGAACGGCCTCTTCGCCCTGGGTGAGTTCTCGACCATCACCTCCCTCAACCAGATGGAGTTCGTGACGCCGGAAGAGATTGCCCGCTACATCGCCCTGGAGATCAAAGGCGGGAACACCGGCTTCGATGTCATCAGCGCCCTCGATCAGTCGGTCTTGGGCCCCACCTATCGCGCCGGCATCCTGCGCGAAGGCGCTCTCGCCCGCATGCGACAATTGGAGCAGATGCACGGTATCCGCAGCGTGGCCTTTGAGCTGCTCGGCCCCCCGCGGCTTTCCAAGCTCCTGTTCGAGGCCTTCCTGCTCCAGCGGGTCAGCGGCGACAGCATTCCCCGCACCCTGGCCATGGCGCCGGAGACGCTGGCGCGCGCCTGCTATGAGGAAATTGCCCAGGACGCCGAGTTGCGCCGGCAGATACTCTCCATCGGCATCGCCATTTTGCTCCCCGCAGGGGACCGGCTTTTGCGCGGGCCGCAGTGCAAGGCTACGAACGCCGAAGACGGCTGGGTGGATCTGCGGCCGTCGAACATGGCCCGCTGGCAGGAGCGGTTGCGGCGCATCCGGGCCATGACCCAGGCCGAATTGGAAGCCGATGCGGGGCGCTACTCCTCGCGCTTCTATCGTGTGTTCGTGGACCCGGCTACAGGCGAGTTTACCGAACGGTTCGGCATCGGCGACCTGGCCGGCTGGATTTTCACCTACGAGGAGAAAGGCGCGCGGATGAAGTCATAAAAGCGCGTAGAGGGCCGGACCTGGGAGCGGTTGCGACCGCCGCGCCCAACCCTTCCTCCTCCCGGACCGGCAGCGTCATCGCCCCAACGGCAGCCCTGGAACGCCGTTTCGTTCGGGTTATCGGCCTTTCCCGGGCGGGACCTCCACGGCGCCGTAGCCACCGCCGCCGGGGGTCTCCACCCGGATACGGTCGCCGGCGCGGGCACGAA
>Ga0197142_1000434_pt1 | contig 38293 bp, 34 predicted proteins | sample GBS60_MetaG_FD_148614 | JGI IMG/M metagenome (GOLD analysis project Ga0197142, IMG submission 148614) | Sediment microbial communities from Great Boiling Springs, Gerlach, Nevada, United States - GBS 60_MetaG | ecosystem: Environmental > Aquatic > Thermal springs > Hot (42-90C) > Sediment...
AGGACAATCAGCTGTTTTAACAATACACCGAGCATAGAGAGAATAGTTTATGCAGTAATAAGCAGACTAAATGACCAGTGGAGTATTAAACCCTTAAAAGAATTTACACAGAAGTATTGACATGACCACACCTTAATGTAACTTGTTAAATAACCTTTCATGACCTTAATATTCCTTACAAAGAACATTAATAACCTCATTATACCTTTAAAAATAAATCCTGTCGCTTCTTTTGTGTTTTTGAGGCCTTATGCCCTCTTTAAAATACCATTTTTAATTTATTTTGGACAGCTATGACCTTTACATTCATGTCAGTGGCTAAGAATACAGTTAAGATACCTTTGGAAGTCTGCTTAAGGCCTCTTTTATCTTTTCTTCAGGATATTCATAATCTACGAGTTTTCCACTGAGATAATCAGCATAGGCCTGAAGGTCAAAATATCCATGGCCGCTAAGGTTAAAGAGTATTACCTTCTCTTTCCCTTCTTCCCTTGCAAGGATTGCCTCATCAATAGCAGCCTTTATTGCATGGGCACTCTCAGGAGCAGGAATTATTCCCTCTGTTCGGGCAAATTGTATTGCTGCATCAAAGACTGAAACCTGCCCATAGGCCTTTGCCTCTAAAAGACCATCGTGATAAAGCTGGCAGACAAGAGGCGCGTCGCCATGATACCTGAGACCTCCTGCATGTATCCCGGGAGGCATAAAGTCATGACCAAGGGTGTACATCATAAGCAGTGGAGTGAGCCCAACAGTATCACCATAATCATACCTGTATTCTCCTTTTGTAAGAGTAGGGCATGATATGGGTTCCACGGCCATAACCCTCACCTTTCTTCCACTGAATTTGTCATACAGAAATGGAAAACCAATACCTCCAAGATTACTCCCTCCACCACAGCAGGCAATAACAACATCGGGATATTCATTAATCAAGGCCATCTGTTTTTTTGCCTCAAGACCTATAACTGTCTGGTGAAGAAGGACATGGTTAAGGACAGAGCCAAGGGCATAGTTTGTATCTTTATGGGTAGCTGCATCCTCCACTGCCTCTGATATAGCTATCCCAAGGCTTCCTTGACTGTTGGGATTTTCTGCCATGATTCGCCTGCCTGATTCTGTCCTGTATGAGGGGCTTGGATAGACATTGGCACCCCATGTCTCCATTGCTATCCTTCTGTAGGGCTTCTGTTCGTAACTTACCCTCACCATATAAACAGTAATTTCAACGCCGAGGAGCCTTCCAGCAAGACTCAGGGCAGAACCCCATTGACCAGCCCCTGTCTCGGTTGCGATTCTTCTGATACCTGCCTTTTTGTTGTAATAAGCCTGAGGTATGGATGTATTTGTCTTATGACTCCCAGCAGGGCTCACTCCCTCGTATTTATAGTAAATCCTTGCCGGTGTCTTTAAAGCCTCTTCAAGCCTTGAAGCCCTCACCAAAGGAGTTGGTCTCCAGAGGGTATAGAGGTTCAAAACTTCCTCAGGAATGTCTATCCACCTCTGGGTACTCACCTCCTGTTCAATAAGGGACATAGGAAAAATAGCACTGAGGTCATCAGGCCCAACAGGCTGAAGGGTCCTGGGATTGAGTGGAGGCTTTGGAAGATTTGGCATATCAGCCATGATGTTATACCACTGTCTTGGAATATCCTTCTCAGAAAGAATAACCTTTCTTTCGCTCATTTGCCTTCCTCCTTTATTCCTTTTAATTCATTTATTTTCTTCTCAATATCCTCTGATTCCATAAAGACTGTGCCAATTAGAAGGGCATCTATACCTGCATCTTCAAGCCTTTTTACATCATCTCTGGTTTTGATACCACTTTCGCTGACAACTATCTTATTAGAAGGAATCAAGGGTTTCAGGCTAAGGGTTGTCCTCAGGTCAATCTTCATAGTCTTAAGGTCCCTGTTGTTAATGCCAACAATATCTGCCCCAGCAGAGAAGGCCTTTTCAAGTTCAGAGACATCATGAACCTCAAAAAGTACAGAAAGGCCCAGTTCTTTTGCAAGAGAAACATAATCTCGTGATTGAATTTTGTCAAGAATAGAGGCAATTAAAAGAATTGCGTCAGAACCAAAAAGAAGGGATTCATAAATTTGATATTCATCAATAATAAAATCTTTTCTGAGAACAGGCTTTGTTACTCTCTTTTTAACAGCCTCGAGATATGAAAGGCTTCCCTTAAAAAAATCCTCCTCCGTAATCACAGAGATAGCATCTACATTTTTTTCGTATACCCCTGCAATCAGAGAAATATCTTGAGCCTTTCTTATAACACCCCTTGAAGGACTTGCAAATTTTATTTCACCTATGAACTTAATACCATTTTCCCTTTTTATACCTGAGCTGAAATCCCTGATAACAAACCTATCCTTTTTATCGTTTATTTCTGATATTAAAAGTTTAAGAGGCCTTTTTCTTTTTGCCTCCCCAAGCTGCTCCTTTTTTTTAAAAAGGATTTCTTCGAGAATCATGAATCATACCTAAGCCTTCCGCCTAATAAAAGCCTTCTCCATTGCCCTTTTAATTGAATCTCTTAATTCTTCATCAGGAATAGAAGATGTAGAGGCATCAATAAAGTCCTTCAATGCCTCAGGAAGTGTTACCTCGTTGCCAATTGTGGGACAATTATTATCCCTATTAATTCCAGATTTTATTTTTCCAACCCTAAATCTTATATTCCTCACATGAAATGGTTTGAGTCTTTCAAGGAGGCGAGAGGTAGAAAACTTAAGCTCCTCAGCCCAGACATGGGAGCTAACATTTATGAGTAATTCGCCATCCTTGATTGAAAAGGGCTCTGAATTGACAGCAATTCCCTCTCCAACAAGAAGTGGCCACCTCTGTTTGAGACATCCAAGAAGGTATTCTTCCTCAAGCCCCAGATGTCTGTATAATTCCCTAATAATAGAGCTTAAATCTTTAAATCCTCTCAATAGTTGCTGTGCCACCTTGTTATTAAACAGAAACTGCCTTTTTTACTGATCCCGTTCTAAGACATCTGGTGCAAATAGAAACTCGCCTTGTGGCACCGCTCTCTGTAACAATCTTAACCCTTTGCAGGTTGGGCATGATCCACCTCTTCGTCTTATTATTTGCGTGGCTTACATTATGACCTGTAATTCTTTTTTTGCCACAAACATAACATTCTGCCATAGACCCGGTTCCTCCTTGTTTTTTGCAATTATATAATTCTTTATGCTACCATAATATAATATCTTTTACAAGGGTGGTTGGAGAAAGCTTTCCTCAAGTCGGTTAATTATCGTGCCACCTTTTAAAAGCAATATATTATGAAAAAAATAAGGATAAGTGAGATTAAAAAAAGGCTTTCAGAAGAGTTTAGGCTCGAGCTCGGCTGGAAGGAGATAGTGTCTGAGCTCCAGCTTCTTGGTTATGAAGTAAAGGAATCTGCGTCAGCAAGTGTAGAAGAGAATGCCTATCCAAAGCTTATAAAATACCTTGAAGAAACAGGGCAGATTCCTACGGAAGAGCCAGAACCTGTAAAACCTCAAGAACCACCACAAGCTCCTTCTGTTATACCTGCTAAAGAAAAACCAGTTGAAAAGGCCCCTGTAAGTCCTCCACCAATTGAACCACTTAAGCATGAATTATCCAAAAAACCAATACCACCTTCAGCTCAGGCTCAAAAGGTAGCTGAAAAACCTAAAAAGCCTGAAAAGGCTGTTATACCTTCCCAGCAAAAACCTGCTGAGGCTCCTAAAAAACCGCCTGTTACAATTAAATCACCTGTTGCTCCTCAGCCTCCAACATCTGTAAAGGAGACTGTCGCGCCAAAGGTCTCAGTTGAAGGTGGCAGAGAAAGAACAGAAACCCAGGTAGTAGAAACAGAACCACAACAAAAGTCTTCACTCGAAAAAGAGTTGCATGAAACACCATTGTCGTTAATACCGGAGCCTGAGTTAGCTGAACCAGAGGCGGAGGAATTAAAGGTACCTGACAGGTTCAGGAAAGATTTGGAATCAGAGAGGATAGAAAAACTGAAAACAAAACCCGCCATACAGCGTGCTTTTCAGGCTGTAAGAAAGATAGAGCCAAAAAAATGGCATGACCTCAAATATCATAAAAAACCAGAACCAGGCAAAAAACATAAGGCTGCCATGATAGAGGAACATGTCACGGCTGTCACAGCACCAAGAAAAAAATCCATTAAACTGCAGGAAGGTCTTACTGTTAAGGAATTTGCAGAACTCATAGGGGTGAAACTCCCCGAGGTAATTAAAAAATTCATGGAAATGGGATATATGGCTACTGCTAATCAGCCCGTGGACCTCGATGCAGCCCAGCTTTTAGCTGATAGCTACGGGATTAAAGTTGAGATAATTGGTGTTGAAGAAGAACCCTCTCTTGAAGAGGGACCTGTTGATGAGGCAAAACTTCTACCAAGACCTCCTGTTGTTACCATAATGGGCCATGTGGACCATGGGAAGACCTCTCTGCTTGATGCTATTCGTGAGACAAAGGTGGCAGAAAAAGAGGCTGGTGGGATAACCCAGCATATAGGAGCCTATAAGGTTAATCTTAAAGGTAAGGATATAGTATTCCTTGACACCCCGGGACATGAAGCATTTACAACTCTAAGGGCAAGGGGAGCAAAGGTTACAGATATAGTTGTACTTGTAGTTGCTGCTGATGATGGAGTGATGCCCCAGACCATTGAAGCAATAAATCACGCCAAGGCAGCAAATGTTCCGATAGTAGTAGCAATAAATAAGATAGACAAACCAGAGGCAAATCCTGCTAAGGTAAAAAATGAACTTGCAGAATACAATATTATCCCAGAAGAATGGGGAGGTCAGAATATCTTTGTTGAGGTCTCTGCAAAGAAGCGGATAGGAATAGAAAATCTTCTTGAGATGATTCTGCTTCAGGCAGAAGTATTAGACCTCAAGGCAGACCCTTCAAGACCTGCCAGGGGAACCATAATTGAGTCAAGACTTGATAGGACAAAAGGGCCTGTAGCCACTGTGCTTATTCAGTCAGGAACACTCAAGGTTGGTGATGCCTTTTTAGCAGGTACAACCTTCGGAAAGGTAAGGTCACTTATAGATGATACGGGAAAAAAGATTGATAAGGCAGGTCCTTCCACTCCTGTAGAGATTATTGGATTTGCTGAGCTTCCACAGGCAGGCGATACCTTCGTTGTTATGGAGGATGAGAAAAAAGCAAGACAGATAGCCCTTGCAAGACAGCAGAAACTCCGTGCACAGGAGATGGCGAAAAAGGCAAAGCTCACCCTTGATGGTCTTTACAGCCAGATTCAGGAAGGACACCTTAAGGAACTTAATCTTATAATAAAAGCTGATACACAGGGCTCTGTTGAGGCCATCAAAAAGGCTGTTGAGGCAATAACCCATCCCGAGGTAAAGGTCAAGGTACTTCATGCAGCAGTTGGTGGAATAAATGAGTCAGACGTTCTCCTAGCTGCCGCCAGTAATGCCATTATTATAGGTTTTAATGTAAGACCTGAGATGAAGGCTGCTCAGACAGCAGAAAGAGAAGGAGTTGACGTAAGACTCTACAATATAATTTATGACGCTGTAGAAGAGGTAAAACGTGCCCTTGAGGGCATGCTTGCACCTACCCTTAAAGAGAAGGTTCTTGGAAGAGCAGAGGTCAGGCAGCTCTTCCATATATCCAAGGTTGGTACAGTAGCTGGATGCTATGTGTTAGATGGTGTGATTTCAAGGACCTCTGATGGAATAAGGGTAATAAGGGACAACATAGTGGTTTATGATGGAAAGATAGCCTCTTTAAGAAGATTCAAGGAGGATGTTAGAGAGGTTCAGAGTGGATATGAATGCGGTATCCTTATAGAAAACTTTAATGATGTTAAGGTCGGAGATATACTGGAAAATTATATAATTGAAAAGATAGCGGCAAAACTGGATTAAGTTTTCACTTATTGACTTGTGGCGAATTAAGAGTAATGTTCGTAGGCTTTTATACCTTTGAGCTATATATCCCTCACGCAAATTCCCTTAAGGAGAAGAGAAACTCTCTCAGGTCCTTGAAAGAAAGGTTAAAGAAGATGAATCTATCCTTTCAGGAAGAAGAAAATGACCTCTGGCAGAGGGCACTCCTCGGAGTAGCCTTTGTTAGTGAAAATGAATCCAGTGTAAGTGCAATGTTCAATGAAGTAACAAAGCTCATTGAAGAATATCCGGAAATCCAGATACTCAGTTCAAAAATGGAGGTATTCTGATGTTACCATATAAAAGGTCAAAAAGGGTTGGTGACCTCTTGAGAGAGGTGATTGCTGACATAATAATGAAGAGATTAAAAGACCCGAGGCTTGGCTTTCTTACAGTAACGGGAGTTGATGTAAAGGACGACCTTAAGACAGCCTCTGTATATGTGAGTATCTTAAGAGAAGAGGACAGAGCTATAACCCTTGAGATATTGAATGCTGCACAGGGTTTTATCCGTCAGGAGGTTGCAAAAGAGGTGAAGATAAAGTTTATTCCTCAGTTTCATTTCGTCCTTGACACATCTATAGAATACGGGGCAAGGATTGATAGTCTGCTGAGGGAAATAAAGAAAAAAGAAGAGGATAAATAAAGAATGGGTATTACCTCACCTTCAACTGTTATTTCGCCACCGAAGGAGATTATTGAATTTTTAAAAAACTCCAAAAATCTTATACTCGCAACTCACATCAATCCTGAAGGGGATGCCATTGGTTCAACAGTAGCCCTCGGTATTGCCCTTGAAAGGTTAGGCAAGAATACCCTTCTTTATGACAGGGATGGGGTACCTAATTTTTACAGATTCCTTCCCGGACATGAAAGGTTTTTTAATTCCGATTTTAAGACCTTAATCAAAGGTTTTCAGGAATCCAGAGGTCCCGTAGATACAATAATCCTTCTTGATTGCAATACCATTGAAAGGGCAGCAATTGAGGTTCCTCCTGACACAACCATTCTCATAATAGACCATCATGAGCCACCGGAGGCCTTTAAAAAACCTGCCAGAGCCATCCCATGGATAGAGCCTTCTGCCCCTGCTACAGGGGTAATGGTTTACTATCTCATAAAAGCCCTGGGGGTAGAGATAGATTATGAAATAGCAGTAAATCTCTATACAGCAATTGCAATAGATACAGGAACATTCAGATATAGTAATACTACCCCGGAAACCCTTAACCTTGCAGCCGAACTTCTTTCCAAAGGTGTAAGGCCAGAGCAGGTATCAGAGGCCCTTTATGATAGCTGGAGCATTAATAGATTCAAACTCCTTATAGAATGCCTTAATACCCTGGAGATCATAGATGGTATAGCTATAACTTATGTGACGGAGGAATCATTCAAAAAAACGGGAACCTCTCAGGAGGATACCGAAAACTTTTCAAACTTTCCAAGGATGATAAGGGATGTAAAGGTCTCGGTATTTCTGAGGCAGATTGACGCCAATAAATGGAAAGCCTCTCTCAGGTCCAAAGCTGATATAGATGTCGGAGAAGTAGCAAGGGCCTTTGGCGGAGGAGGGCACAGAAACGCAGCAGGATTTATTATTGAGGGAAGTCTTGAAGAGATTAAAAAGAAAATAAAAGATAGGCTTAAATTGGTCGCAAAGTAACATTTGCTGAAGAATGAAAATGATCCAGAAGAGAATATTTAGGGAATTTCAGAAATTCGGAAGTCTTCTCTGGCAGAAAGGGCTTATAAGCTATCAGGCAGGTAATATGAGTCTTTTATATAAGGGCTCCTTATACATTAAACGAAGGGGGGCTCCTCTTGGATTCCTTAAACCTTCGGATATAATAAAGGCTCCTCTTGAAGGAGAATGCCATGAGGCCTCAAGTGAATTGCCAACCCATCAAGCCATATATAAGAAAACAGGAGCAAAGGCGATTATCCACTGCCATCCTCCCCATGCAGTGATACTTTCCTTTATGCTGGAAGAGATTAAACCCATTGATACAGAAGCCCCTATACTTATAGGTGAAAGGATTCCTGTTATAGGAAAGCCAGAGGTCAATCCGCCATTACCTGCTGACATAGCAGAGGTTCTTAAAACCCACAAGATAGTGATTGTTAAAGGTCATGGAAGTTTTGCAAGGGGTGAATCCCTTGAGGAGGCCTTCTCTATTACAACAACCCTTGAACACTCCTGCTATATTTACTGGGCTGTTACCTCATCGAGCCACTTGAGATAATCCTCTGAACCTTCAACAATGGGCAGGGCTATTATCTCTGGAACTGAATAGGGATGAAGGGACTTTACCCTATCTTTTAATCTTTCAAAAAGCCTTCTCTTTGTCTTTATTACTAGTAAAACCTCTGGTTCATCTTCAACCTTTCCCTGCCAGAAATAAATGGACCTAATATCCTTAATGATATTCACACAGCCAGCAAGCTTCTCCTCCACAAGGGCCTTTGCAATCTGGCTGGCAACCTTCTCATCTGGGGCAGTGATAAATATGACAACATAATCAGTCATAATTTACACCTCACATTTTATATGAAGTTCTTTTAGCTGTTTTGGCTCTACTGGAGATGGTGCACCACTCAAGAGGCAAACACCTTTCTGAGTCTTCGGGAAGGCTATAACATCCCTGATAGTATTGGCTCCAGCCATTATCATAACAAGCCTGTCAAGACCAAGGGCAATACCACCATGAGGCGGTGCTCCAAATTTAAGGGCATCTATAAGAAAGCCGAATTTAAGCTTAGCCTCTCTTTCTGGTATTCCAAGGATTCGGAACATCTGCTCCTGAACATCAGGCCTGTGAATCCTTATACTGCCTCCTCCAACTTCGTATCCATTTATAACAATGTCATAGGCCTTAGCCCTGATTGTCGAAAGAACTGATTTAGGATTCCTCAGATCCTCTTCTTTTACTGAAAAGAGCTTCTCTAAATCCTCATTTACCGGAGAGGTAAAAGGATGGTGCATGGCCTGAAACCTTTTTTCATCAGTATTCCATTCAAGGAGGGGAAAATCCACAATCCATAGAAGGTTAAATCCATCTTTAATAAGATTTAATCTCCTGCCAAGCTCAAGCCTTAGTCTTCCAAGAACTGAATGGACAAGCTCCTCTTTGTCAGCCACAAAGAGCATCATATCTCCTTCCTCTGCACCAAGCCTCTGGGCCATCTGCCTCAATATATCTTCTGGAAAGAATTTTGTGATTGGTGATTCGAAACCATCTTTAACCTTTATCCAGGCAAGGCCCTTCGCTCCAAAAGCCTTTACCTCTTCTGTAAGCATGTCTATCTCTTTTCTAGAAAGTCCAGCCATACCCCTTCCATTGATTGCCTTAACCCTGCCACCACTATTAATCACATCAAGGAAGACCTTGAACTGACCTTTCTGAGCAAGGTCAGCCATGTCAACAAGCTCGAGACCAAAACGGGTATCGGGCTTATCACTTCCATATCTTTCCATCGCATCTTTAAAGCCTATTCTTGGGAAAGGCATATTAATATCAATATCTAAAGTCTTCCGGAACACCTCCTTTAAAAGACTTTCTATAAGGGAAAGGATATCATCCATATCAACAAAAGAGGCTTCAAGGTCTACCTGGGTGAATTCTGGCTGCCTGTCTGCCCTCAAGTCTTCATCTCTAAAACACCGAACAATCTGAAAATACCTTTCAAAGCCTGATATCATCAGTATCTGTTTAAATAACTGGGGCGACTGGGGAAGGGCATAGAAATTTCCTGGATTAAGCCTGCTTGGTACAAGAAAGTCCCTTGCTCCTTCAGGTGTTGATTTAGTTAGCATGGGTGTTTCTATCTCAAGAAAACCCTGTCGGTCAAGATAATCCCTTATAGTCTTTGATACCCTGTGCCTGAGGATTATATTCTTCTGGAGTTCAGGTCTCCTTAGATCAAGAAATCGGTATTTAAGTCTTAATGCCTCTGTTGCCTCAGAGGCCTCATCTATCTGAAAAGGGAGGGGCTCTGATTCGCTAAGCACTTTAACCTCTGATGCTACGAGTTCAATAAAACCTGTCGGTATATTGGGATTTTCTGTCCCTGCTGGCCTTTTCCTTATTTCACCCCTGACGCTTATTACAAATTCAGACCTAAGTTCATGGGCAAGTTCATGAGCCCTTTGAGAGACCTCAGGACTGAAGACCACCTGAATAATTCCACTTCTATCCCTGAGGTCAATAAATATAAGCCCTCCGTGATCTCTTCTTCTATAGACCCATCCTGAAAGGGTTATCTTTTTACCAATATCTTCTTCGTTAATCTCGGCACAACCCTTTTCTTTAAACATGCTATATCTGTTCCTTTCTATCTTCTTTTGTTTTTTTCTTAAAGAAAGATTCCTTTATACTTACAAGCTCTGGACCTTCATATCTGACGTTTCCAAATCGTAATAACATGCCAAGGACCACTATTATCAAAGCTACACCAGCAAGCAATATTGGTTCTATATGAAGGATACCCTTAAGGAGTATCTCTCTAAGAATGGACACAATTGCGATCTCTACCATTGTGTCTATTGCGACTCTGTGATATTCGAGATAAATAATCAAAAGCCTGGTTGTCTCCATCAGTATAAATATAAACATGATTTCAGAGATTATATAAGTTATATTGGTCTCATCAATAAGGGATTTCGCCATCAAAAAAATGGTTTTGGAGATAAGGACAAATATAACTATTATAAGGCAGACAATTATAATATCCATTATAAGTTCAACATATCTTCTTACAAGATCATGGATCCAGAAATAAAATGGTACAATCTTTTTATTCTGATATCCCTTTTCTGTCATGCAGTCTCCTTTATTAAGCCAACCTCTTTTTTAAGAAGCCTTAGCTCTTCTGAACTCAGTTGTCTAACCTCTCCAGGCCTCAGTGAACCAAGTTTCAATCCATTAATAGCTGTCCTTTTAAGTTTTATAACTGGATGGCCAATCTTTTTAAACATCCTTCTGACCTGCCGTTTTCTTCCCTCATATATAGTTATTTCCACCCATGAATTGTTTTCGGTATATCTCACAAGCCTGACTTTAGCAGGTAATGTGAGGCCCTCTTCGAGCCTTATGCCTTGCCTGAGCCTCTGAAGCTCTTTATCTTCAACCCTTCCCTTTATTTTTACAAGATAGGTCTTTGGTATCTTCTTTGATGGATGAAGTATGGAATAAGCCAGCTCACCATCATTTGTGAGTAACAGAAGACCCTCTGAATGATAATCAAGTCGGCCTACAGGATATATCCTGTAAGGAATCCGTTTTATAAAATCCTTCACAGTTGGCCGGCCTTCAGGATCATAAAGGGTTGTAACGACTTGAGGTGGCTTGTTCATGATGAAATACACTTTTGGTTCAGACCTCAAAAGGAGTTTTCCATCTACTTTTATATGATCAACCTCTGGATCAGCCTTCATGCCGAGGGTAGCTACCTGACCATTAACAGTAACCCTTCCTTCAAGAATAAGCTCCTCAGCTTTTCTTCTTGAGGCTATGCCCATCTGTGATAAAATCTTCTGTAATCTTATTTTCATACACACCTGTCCTAAATAAATTTTAAATGGGCATGAGGTCGAAAAAGCACAAAAGGCCTTATGCCCTCTTAAAATACCATTTCAGTTTATTTTGGATAGCAGTGATCTTCATAGAATTATAATTTTACCACAATCATGTTTCTTTTTATATCTGTGCCTGGTAGAACTCTCTCCACCAACTCGAGTTTTATAGGCTCTTTCAATTCCTTCACCTCAGCAATTTCTTTATAAGCCTCTGGCCCTTTATTAAGAATAATTATCCCTCCTTCTTTGAGTATAGGCTTGCTAAATTTTATTAGCTCTCTCAATTTAAAGAGAGCCCTTGAAACCACGGCATCTACCTTAAGGGAGGTCACCTCCTGAACCTGCTGGGGATGAACCTCAATTCCTGAAAGATTAAACTTGAAAATCAAATACTTCAAAAAAGCAGCCCTTTTCCTTGAAGGTTCTATAAGGTGCATTACGAGGTCAGGTCTCACAATCTTCAGAACAAGCCCCGGGAACCCACCTCCGCTTCCAACATCAGCAACCGATATATGCTCTTTAAGAAAAGGAAGATACAAAAGGGAATCAAAAAAATGTTTTTCTATAATGTCCTTTTCAGTGTTAAGACTGGTTATATTATATGCCCTGTTCCACTTCAGAAGTTCCCCGAGATAAAAAAGAAACTTTCTCGTTACTTCCTCATCCTCTTTAATACCAAGGAGCTCGAATCCCTTAATCAAGAGCTCCTTTGAATTAAACCCATTCTTCAGAGAGAAGCTGGCTGAACCATGCATATGTTATAATAACAAATTAAGTATTGCTTTTTTTTGGAGGAAAGGAATGAAATTTTTCATCGACACAGCAAATCTTGAAGAGATTAAGAAGGCCTATTCCATAGGTGTGATTGATGGTGTCACGACAAATCCTTCTCTACTTGCAAAGGAAAAAAGGGAGCCCGTTGCCCTTTTAAAAGAGATCTGTAGTATTGTAAAAGGCCCTGTCAGTGCAGAGGCAGTAGGCACAAAGTCAGAAGATCTTATCAAGGAGGCAAGAGAGCTTTCAAAGATTGCTCCAAATATTGTTGTAAAGATACCAATGACTGAAGAGGGCCTAAGAGCAGTAAGGGTGTTAAGCTCTGAAGGGATAAAAACAAATGTTACTCTCATATTTTCACCTTCTCAGGCACTCCTTGCTGCAAAGGCTGGAGCAACCTATGTTAGTCCCTTCGTTGGACGGCTTGATGATATAAGTCATACAGGTATGGATCTGATAGCTGATATAATAACTATATTTGAAAATTATCTTTTCGAAACAGAGGTTATAGTGGCAAGCATAAGGAATCCCCTTCATGTGGTTGAGGCAGCAAAGCTGGGAGCTCATATTGCAACAATACCCTATTCAGTTATAACACAGCTTCTTAAACATCCCCTTACAGATATAGGTATTGAAAGATTCACAAAAGATTGGGAGGCCCTCAAATCGGGGGTCAGATGTCGGAAGTCAGAGGTCGGAAGCTAAGGAATAAATTTTCCTTAGAAATTTGATTTCTGACCACCGACCGCTGAAGTCTGTCAAAGGAGGCACCATGCCAATATATGAATATAAATGTAATGACTGTGGAGAGGAATTTGAAAAACTCGTTATGAAAAAAAATCAAGAGATTGAGTGCCCAAAGTGCGGAACAAAAAATGTGAAAAAGAAATTTTCGGTATTCGGGATGAGTGGAGTTGAAAATCCAGGCTCAAGCTGTTCAGGATGCTCAAGCTCTTCTTGTAGCAGTTGCCATTAAACTCTCCTATGGTCTAACAAAGGGATTCTCCCTGAGGATCTTCATAAGTTTAAAAGGTTTACCTTCAAGGACAAAAAGGGCAAAGCCTTTCTGCTCTATCTCTTGAGAACCTTTCTTCCACAGCCCCGTCCAGGAAACATAAACATCTGCCTTTGAGTCATAAACATCCACCCACCTGAAAAGGAATTCAAGACTTGTAAGCCGACTTCCTTCTCCACCAAAAGAAAAATTATTCAAGACCTGCTCTGACCCTATCAGTTGTTTTATCCTCTCCTCATCCTGAACCATATAGGCCTCTTTAATAGAATTTAGAAGGTCCATAGCCTCCTTTGCAATAATTGCTTCAGGAGACGGTCTTTTAATCTCATCCTTTGAGCATGAGTTAAAAAGAATAACAGTTATGCCTATTAAAATCAGATAACGAAGATAATGGTAAATCCTTCTTGCCATCCTTACCCCTGGTTAATAAAATATCTCAAATCTCCTCATCCTGATATTTGCAAGTATTCCTGCCATGGCAAAGTTGCTCACAAGAGCACTCCCGCCATAACTCATAAAAGGCAAAGGCACCCCAACCACCGGAGTCAATCCCACAGCCATACCTAAATTTATAAAGATATATATCCCTGTAAGTACAGTTATTCCAAAGGCTAAGGATCTCCCAAACCCATCCCTTGACCTGCCTGCTATATCAAATCCCCTCAGCAGATAAAGTACATAAAGAGTTAGAACAATTGTTGCTCCCAGGAATCCCCATTCCTCTGTAAAGGCAGCAAAAATAAAATCTGTATGTCTTTCTGGAAGAAATTTTAAAGGGCCTTGCGTTCCTTTTAGATAACCCTTACCGGTAACCCCCCCAGAGCCTATAGCAATCTTCGATTGTTTTATATGATAACCTATCCCTGCAGGATCTACCTCCTCGCTTAAAAAGGCCTGTATCCTGTTTTTCTGATAATCTTTCAGGTGCTCCCAAAAAACAGGCCACAAAAATGGAAGGGATATAAGCCCTATAATTATTGCCATCTTTATAAATCTTGATTCGGCACCGTAAAAAAGGATAATACATAAAAAGGTAATAAATATAATAGATGCTGACCCAAGATCAGGTTGTTTAAAGATAAGAAGAACTGGCAAAAGAACAAAAAGGAAAAATATTTTGAATGTTACAGAAGCTGTAAGTTTTGTCTTTATGTCATCAAGGTAGGCAGCCATCATTATTAAAAATGTTATTTTAAATAAATCTGTTGGCTGGAAAGAAAAAAACCCAAGATTGATCCAGCGGCTTGCTCCCATGCTCTTTTTTCCGATGAAAAGGACTACAATCAATAAGATAATGCTACCACAATAAAGAATATAGGCTAATCTCTTGAGCCACTGGTAATCTATAAAGAGAATACCGATAAATACCACTATACCTGCAAGTAGCCAGATAATCTGTCTTTCATAAAAATCAAGTCTGAAACTACTGATGGCAGAGGTAACAGTTGTTGTACCCTCACCCTTTGAGACTGTTATTATCTCGCTGCCATAGGAAACTATATTACCTTCATATACTGGAACCCTTGTAGCGCTATAGATGGTAAGTATTCCGAGCAATGAAAGGATAATGGCGATCGAAAAGATCAGCCAGTCAAAATGTAAAAGCCTATCAAATATCTTGGACATTCCTCAATCTCCCTGACTTGCAGTATTAATCTCGGCCTCAGCTGTTCGCACAGAATCCTGCTTAAAATATCTCTCTAAACCTATCCTTGCAATTGGGGCAGCAACCGCTCCGCCATGACCTCCATGCTCAACAAATACTGACATTGCTACCTCTGCATTTGAGGTGGGAGCAAATGCTACAAACCATGCGTGGTCACGAAATCTATTAGGAAGTTTATGGGTATCTATAGCCTTTGATATAACCTGAGCCGTACCTGTCTTGCCACCAACTGAAATATCCTGCAATCTTGCTGCACCACCTGTACCATTTGGTTCATTCACTACACCTGTAAGGGCATCACGAATAAACTTGAGCGTGCCTTCTGAAATATTAACCTTATTTTCATTAGATACTGAGAAGAAAGGCTCGGTGACCTGCCCCTCCTTTAAACTCTTGCTTCTATAACTGTTACTTTCTCCCTCATCCTCTGGTTTCTGTATATCCTTTGATTTTAATATCTGTAATTTTGGTATATACCCTCCATTGGCAATTGCTGCTATTAATCTTGCGAGCTGAACAGGTGTTGTAGACACATATCCCTGTCCTATAGAGACAGAAAGAGTTTCACCAGGATACCAGGGCTGGCCCATAACCTGTATCTTCCATTCAGAGGATGGCACAACACCTTTTTTTTCACTAACAAAATTTAACCCTGAATCACGGCCCAATCCAAGGAGGTTTGCATATTTAGCTATCTTATCAACTCCTACCTTCTTGCCTATTTCATAGAAATACACGTCACAGGATTCAACGATTGCTCTCTTGAGATCTACTATACCATGACCTTCCTTTTTCCAGCATCTGTAGAATCTATTACCAAAGGTTATTCCTCCTGAACAATGAACAGTTGTTGACGGTTTAATAATACCTTCTTCAAGACCAGCTATTGCAGTAACTATCTTGAAGACTGAACCAGGAGGATACTGGGACTGAAAGGCCCTGTTTAAAAGGGGATGCCTTGGATTCTCTGATAATTCCTTCCAGTAACCAGATGGTGCGCCCCTGCTGAATTTATTAGGGTCAAAGGAGGGAAGGCTTCCAAGGGCGAGAACCTCACCTGTGTCAGGTTTTAATACAACAAAAGCACCTGCCATATCCTTATAAGCCTCTTCCATTGCCTTTTGGATCTCTATATCAATTGTTAATGTTATATCCTCACCCTTCTTAGGTGGCACTTCTTTAAGAACTCTCAACTCATGACCAAGGGCATCAACCTCCACAATCTTTTTTCCATAAATACCCCTTAATATCTTATCGTATATCCTTTCCACGCCCCACTGACCTATAAAGGCATCTGGTGGAACCCCTTCTGCCTTGAGAGTCTTTAACTGTTCCTCTGTGACCCTGCCAAGATACCCTATTAAATGACTTCCCACTGACCCATAGAGGTATCTTCTAATAGATGTAGTTGTAATACTGAGATTGGGAAAATCAGAATGCCTTGCCTCTATGCGGGCCACCTCCTCAAAGGAAAGTCCTTCCTTAATCACCACAGGCTCAATCTGAAACTTTTTATCTTTAAACTTTTCTTTTATCTCATCAATGGATACACCAAGGAGTTTAGATATTTCATAAATCTCACTATCATTATAATCATCGGGCCTCAATACTGCTACAAAATACGGCACATTCTTAACTAATGGAATGCCGTTTCTATCGTATATAATCCCTCTATGAGGTTCTATCGGAATCACCTTCTGCCTGTTATTTTCTGCAAGTATTCTATAGGTTTCGCCTTCTATAACGCAGAGATGAAAGAGTCTCACTAAGATTATGCCTGCAAGGATAAAACATACAATACTTGCAGCTCTTACACTCCCCTCTATCTGCTCTTTACTTATCATAGGCTACTTCAGCCTTAAGCCCTTAGTCTATTTGGGGCCTCACCAGCAAATATACCAAGAGGTGAATTTATAAAGGCCTGCATAAATATAGTATAAATGACCCATCCAGAAACAGGTACAGGTGAGTCTTTAAGTGTTGCAACAAAGATCCCAAGAAGGGCATCAAGGGCTGTAATAAAGAACATACCCACTACGCCAAGTATAGGGCTCCAGACGAAAAAACCTCCAAGTATATTTGCCGAAAGATACCCAATTAATACCTTGGACATTATGTTTGGTCCCCAGAAACCCGAAAGGACATCTTCAAGGAATCCACATATTGCGCCGAATATGGTAGCCTTAAAGTCATTCTTTGTTCTCATGCCAAAGATAAATACAATAGCTGATAAAAACTCTGGACGAACCCCAAAAAAGAGTATTTTTGATTGTAAAAAAAGGGCAAGACCAACTAAAACAACCCAGACATACGAGCGAAGGGTACCTCTCTCTGTTTTAATGAGCTGTTGAAATCTGTGCTTTTCAATTCTATCTTGAAATGATACCAACAAATTCTAACCCCCTCAGGTTCTGAGATGTCTTCAGAGAAACCTCCTTAAAAAATCCTTGTTCTTTAATATCAGTAACATATCCTACAAGGAGACCTTCTGGAAAGATACCGTCAAGACCAGATGTTATCACCCAGTCATTATTTATTACTTCTGTATCCTTAGAAACATATCGCACGATAACACCGTGACCTGTTCCAAAGGCGATCCCCTCAGCCCTGCTTCCCATAAATCTTACAGCTACCCTGAAATTAGAATCATCCAGTAAAAGTATCTCTGAGAAATCCTTGTTTGTTGCGATTACCTTTCCAACAAGGCCTCTGGGAGTAATCACTGTCATATCCTTTCTCACCCCATCCTTTTCTCCTTTATCTATTACAACACCACTCGACCATCTTGAAAGCCCTCTCCTTATTACCCTTGCAAAAGTAACTATCCTTTTTTGACTATCCTTCAATCCAAGAAGCTCCTTGAGAAGGATATTCTCTCTTTTTATGTTTTCATACTCAATAAGTCTTTCAGTAAGATTGCTCACCTCGGTCTCGAGGCTCTCTATCCTTTTCTTTTTCCATGTAACTGTCTGGTAGATATCCGTTACATTTTGCCACGTCCTAGTACTAAAAAGGCTAATAATGTCCCAGGGATAGGAGAGGTATTTAAATGGTCCGAAAACCTTTGAGGTAACAAAAGATAGGAAAGTAATAATTACTAATACAAGAAAGACTGGTCTGAATCTCATCGCCTGAGAGCGACCATCTTGAGCAATTCAAGGTCATCAAGCATCTTACCAGCACCTCTAACAACTGCAGTCAGAGGGTCATCTGCTACTATCGCAGGCACACCAGTCTCCTCTGATAAAAGCCGATCAAGGCCTCTTAAAAGGGCTCCTCCACCGGCAAGGACAATCCCTCTGTCAACTATGTCAGCAGCGAGTTCAGGTGGTGTATTCTCGAGGGTCGTCTTGACCGTATCGACGATTATACTTACTGGTTCTTTAAGGGCCTCCCTTATTTCATCCTCTGTTACTACAACTGACCTAGGAACTCCTGAAAGAAGGTCTCTTCCTTTAATCTCTAATGTCCTTTTTTGAGAATCAACCTTATAAGCAGAGCCAATCTCTATCTTTATCTCTTCAGCAGTTCTTTCTCCGATAAGGATATTATATTTTCTCTTAATATAAGCTATTATTGCCTCATCCATCTTATCTCCTGCAACCCTTACAGCCTTGCTGTAAACTATTCCTCCGAGGGATATAACAGCCACATCCGTTGTACCACCGCCTATGTCAACAATGATATTCCCGGAAGGTTCACTCACAGGAAGCCCAACACCAATTGCAGCAGCCATGGGCTCCTCAATCAGAAAGACCTCCCTTGCTCCAGAAGCCTGGGCAGCATCCTTTACAGCCCTCTGTTCAACCTGCGTTATGCCTGAAGGCACACCTATAATTATCCGTGGGGCAACAAAGCTTTTTCTATTATGGGCCTTCCTGATAAAATATTTCAGCATCTCTCCTGTAGCGTCAAAATCCGCTATAACACCATCCTTTACAGGTCTTATAGCAACAACATTTTGAGGGGTCTTGCCGAGCATCCTCTTTGCCTCTGAACCAACAGCTATAATCCTCCTGTCATCCTTCCTGAATACAACGACAGAAGGTTCATTGCAAACTATCCCTTTACCCTTGACATAGACAACAGTATTTGCTGTGCCGAGATCAATGGCAAGGTCTGTGGAAAACCATCCAAGTAATTGATTTAGCACTTTTTATCCTCCTTATATCTCAACTACCTCTGTCCTTGCAAGCTCATCTCCGAATCGCTTACCACCAGGACTTCCTATAACCATTATTAATTCAAATATAATAATCAAGGCTCCAAGAATTGGCCCAAGAATTGGTATTTTACTCACAAGCATAGCAAAAAACAAGGGACTATTTCTTATAACTGACTCTCTCGTCCTGCCAGGGCTACCATCTTCCCTTATTACCCTCAGATGGGTAAGATACTTTCCAATGCTTCTGCCCTCAAATAGCCCATCCGCTATCAGGATATATAAAAGCCCTGCTAAAAACCCAGGTGTTTTTAATAATTCAAGAAGAATAAGAACAATAATCCCATCAATAGCCTTTCCTATAAACCTGACAACAAGAGAGGCTCTTTTATCCATCATCACACCTGCCCAAGATAAACCTCAAAATTGCTCTGGCTCCACACCTGTCCAAGATAAATCTTATAAGATAGGCTGTAGGCGTTAGGCTTCAGCGTCAGGCTACAGGATTCAGGCGTCAGGATTTCTTCTAATTTCCTACAGCCTGTAGCCTGTGGCCTGTAGCCTATTTTAATAGCCTGTAGCCTATCGCCTGTAGCCTTTTGTGTTTTTGAGGCCTTATGCCCTCTTTAAAATAACATTTTAATTTATTTTGGACAGCTATGCTCTGGCTCATATAATTATAACACTAATTATCCCGATAGTGAGTATCTCAATAAATATGGCCTTCTCATTCTGCTTCCATACGCTACCGCTATTCGGAAGGTCTGAGAGTGCGGAAAAGCAAAAAGGCAGAGATGCCGGAAAGAGATAAATAAAGCATCCCTGTCACGGTTTTTCCCAGTAAAAGTTTTCCCGGGCCAAGGGTCAGGCCTATGATAAACAATGAACCCCATACTACATTTTGGATGCCTCTTTTTATGGAATCAAAACCTATCTCTGTATTGCTTGATTTTAATTGCTCTGGCCTCAAAAGTTCAAAGAATCTATTTAATACATCCTGTTGTTCAGGTTTTGTTAACAGGGTCACGGTAATCCAGATAAGCGCAGATACACTCACTATAAGAGTAAGTTTATAGAAGTAATTTATTGAGCCTAAAACTGGATGGGTATATACAACCAGTGTAACTACTGTAGATGCAATCATGGCAGATATCTCGCTCCAAGCATTTATTCTCCACCAGAACCACCTGAGGATATATACAATCCCTGTACCTGAGCCGAAGGCAATAAGAAATTTAAATATACCGACTACGGAATCCACATGGTACGTTACAATAGCAGTAACAATAGAAAGAAGTATCATGGAAAGTCTTGCAATAATTACATAATGACTCTCCTTCTGGTCAGGTTTCACATAAGGTCTGTAAAAATCATTGACAAAATAGGCTGAAGAAAGATTCAGATAGGTGCTCAGGGTTGACATGAAGGCTGCAAAAAATCCAGCAACCATTAAACCCTTTAAACCGCTCGGCATCAGATCAGCCACAAGCAAGGGATAGGCGATCTCGGGGTCGGAAACTGCTGGATATATTATAATCGAGGCAAGGGCAGTAAGTACCCATGGCCATGTTCTTAGGCCATAGTGGACAATATTAAAAAGCATAGTTGCCTTGATCCCCTCCTTTTCATTCCTGCAGGATATTATCCTCTGTACAATAACCCCTCCACCATCAGATGAATATTTTGACCACCAGGTTATTGCTATATAACCCAAAAAGGTCAAAAAACTTGCACCCAAAAAGCCTTCATCCAGAGGAGGGAAAAACTGTAAAACCTTTGGGTCTATAGATTCCTTTATTGAATTAATTCCACCTACTACTTTAATGGAAAGAACGGCAAGGAATACCGCGCTCAAGAGGGCAACAAAGAATTGAAAGAGGTCTGTGGTAAGCACGCCCCAGTAGCCAGAGGCCATGCTGTAAAAAAGGGTAACGAGACTGGAGATAATAATAGCCAACCATTTGTTCCAGCCCATAAGCACATCAAGTATCTTCGCCATGGCAAGGATTACTTGTGCCTTTATAATGGTGTGCACAATAAGGGAAAAATAAAGAGCTTTGAAGCCTCTTAATATTCTTGCGGGTTTACCAGAGTATCTAAGGCTAATAAACTCAACATCAGTAAATACACCAATCCTCTTCCAGAAAGAGGCAAAGACAAACACTGTGAGCATCCCTGAAAAGATAAAGCACCACCACTGCCAATTTTCATAAATACCATTAGTCCTGACGAGTCCTGTTACATAAAGGGGGGTGTCCGAAGAAAAGGTAGTGGCTGCCATTGATATCCCTGCAAGCCACCAGGGCGAGTTCTTTCCCGAAAGGAAGAATTCTGAAAGACTCTTGGATGCCCTCTTTGTAAAATAAAATCCTATAAAAAGAGAAATTAAAAAATAGAGGCCTATAATTACCCAGTCAAGCGCAAACATATAAACTATTACCTACAGGGTCTCATCTTCTTCCTCCTTTTCTGCAACCTTACTTATACCCACAATCTTATCCCCTTCTTCAAGTTCCATTAATCTGACTCCCTGCGTGCTTCTTCCCTGAACAGGAATATTCTTAGCTTTCATTCTGATAAGCTTACCAGAATTTGTGACTATTACAACCTCATTTTCATCTCTAACCTGAAGAAGCCCAACGGCATTACCTCCCTTCGGAGTAATCTTAATGGATATAACTCCTTTGCCACCCCTTCCCTGTAAAGGATACTCTTTTATGTCTGTCCTTTTTCCAAGACCTTTTTCTGTAACAGTAAGAAGAGTGGTTCCGCCTTCAGCTATGTCAGCACTGACAACCTCATCATCCGTTAAAAGTCTTATTCCAATAACACCCTTTGCTACTCTTCCAACAGGCCTCACCTCTTCTTCGTTAAATCTAATAGAAAGGCCTTTCTTTGTTCCTATTATTAGGTCTGACTTACCATCCGTCTGTTTTACGGAAATAAGCTCATCACCCTCTTCGAGACTAATAGCCACAACACCTTTTGCCCGTGGATTTGAGAACTCCTTTAAGTCTGTCTTTTTTACAAGACCTCTTTTTGTAAACATTACTATAAATCCTTCCTTATCAAGCCTTGTTGCAAGAGCCGTTGCTATCCTTTCACCCTCCTCGAGGGGCAGGAGATTCACGATTGCCTTTCCCTTGCTATATCTACCTGCCTCAGGTATCTGGTAGGTCTTAAGCCAGTAAAGTCTTCCTTTATTGGTAAAGAAAAGCATATAATCGTGTGTCGATGCAATATAAAGGTCTGTAACATAATCCTCATCCTTTGTCTCCATACCTGTCAAGCCCTTACCACCCCGCCTCTGACTCCTGTACTGAGAAAGGGGATTTCTCTTTATATAACCAAGATGGGAGATTGTAATCACTGAGTCTTCCTCTGTAATAAGGTCCTCAAGGGTGAGCTCTCCTGTCTCTTCAACAATGTCCGTTCTCCTCTCATCAGCATATTTATTCTTTATCTCAAGAAGCTCATCGCGTATAATTGCCTTAACGAGTTTTTCACTTCCAAGAATCTCTTTCAATCTTTTGATCTCTTGCTGGGTCTCCTCGAATTCCTTAAGTATTTTGTCCCTTTCAAGAGCAGTAAGCCTCTGGAGTTTCATATCAAGGATTGCCTGGGCTTGAATCTCGGAAAGGGGATAGTTCTTGATTAATCCAATCTTTGCCTCTTCTGGAGACCTTGACCTTTTTATCAGGTTTATTATCTCATCAAGATTCTCAACAGCTATCTTGAGACCTTCAAGGATGTGTGCTCTTTCCTCAGCCCGTTTGAGGTCATAGGCTGTGCGTCTCAGAACAACATTTCTTCGGTGCTCAAGGAAAAGGCTTAAGAGTTTTTTGAGATTTAATATCTTTGGTTGACCGCCAACTAAGGCGAGCATTATGATCCCGAAGGTTGATTCCATCTGGGTATGCTTATATAGATTATTAAGAATCACCTGGGCAATCTCTCCCTTTTTCAACTCAAGGACTATCCTTATTCCGTCTCTATCTGATTCATCTCTGAGGTCTGAGATACCTTCAAATTTTTTATCCCGTATAAGTTCAGCAATCTTCTTCAAAAGCGCTGCCTTATTAACCTGATATGGTATCTCTGTAATTACTATGCTTTCTCCTCTTTTTTCTCTCTCGATGCGAGCCCTTGCCCTGACCTTTATGAGTCCCTTTCCATAAAGATATGCATTCTTTATACCCTCTGTGCCAAAGATTATGCCTCCCGTTGGAAAATCTGGTCCTTTTAATACAGCCATTAACTCCTCAATAGATATATTCGGTTCATCAAGGAGCTTTATAAGGGCATCCACGACTTCACCGAGATTGTGGGGAGGGATATTGGTAGCCATTCCTACAGCAATTCCCGATGAACCGTTTATAAGAAGATTTGGGATCTTTGCAGGAAGCACTGTAGGCTCTTCTGTAGTCTCATCAAAATTTGGTACGAAGTCTACAGTCTCTTTATCGATATCAGCGAGAAGCTCTTCTGCAATCTTTGCAAGTCTTGCCTCCGTGTATCTGTAAGCTGCTGGCGGATCTCCATCAATAGAACCAAAATTCCCCTGACCATCCACGAGGGGATAACGCATATTGAAGTCTTGAGCAAGCCTGACAAGGGCATCGTATACAGCAGCATCTCCATGGGGGTGATATTTTTTAAGAACCTCACCAACGACACCAGCGCACTTTGAGTATTTCTTTCCCGGAAGAAGACCCTCTCTAAACATAGCATAAAGAATCCTTCTCTGAACTGGCTTAAGACCATCCCTCACATCTGGAAGGGCCCTACCAATGATTACGCTCATGGCGTAATCAAGGTAACTCGTCTTCATCTCCTCTTCTATCTCTGCAACAGCTACTTCAGGTGTCTGGACTGGTTTATCCTTTATATCCTTTTCTTCCATCTTTCCTCCTGCTCAATTATATATCAAGATTCCTAACCTCAAGGGCATGCTTCATAATAAATTCCTTTCTCGGCTCTACCTGATCACCCATTAATATGGTAAATATCTCATCGGCCTTAACAGAATCCTCTACTGTTACCTTCAGAAGAGACCTCTTTTCGGGATTCATGGTTGTATCCCAGAGCTGGCCTGGGTTCATCTCACCAAGCCCCTTATATCTCTGAATAGTGAGGCCCTTTTTACTGAGACCAAGGACATAATCAAGGAGTTCTTTGTCTGTTTTGAATTCAAGTTTTTGCGATGCCAGGCCTTCCTGTTTCTGCTTCGTTATAATCTTATAAGGTGGCACAAAGTCTTCCCTTGATTTATAAAGAGCTTCAAGCTCTTTATACTCAGGAGAGTTAAGTAATTCATAATCTATTGCCATTCTATAGTTGTGCCTCTTAATCTTTACCATGTAACCACCATGTTCTTCATCCTGCTCAATCTCAGATGACTGAGCATCAGGTATAACCTGCCTCAACTTAGAAATAACCTCTTTCAACGGACCTTTTGCTTTCAAGGTCTCTTTGCCGATACCGTCCTTGAGTAAAAACCAGAGGATCTCTGGATCCTTTCTTCTCTGTTTAAACCACTCAAGAAGCCTGAGGAAGGACTGAAGAATCCTTAACTTCCTTGAGAGTTCTTTGGGGTCTACTAATCTGCCCTTTGTCTCAACATCTATCTCTGACTCTATTATATTAAAAAGGAGGTCCTGAAGCTCAGCATCTGTTTGAACATAAAACTCCTGCTTTCCTCGCTTTACTCGGTAAAGAGGTGGTTGGGCAATATAGAGATATCCTTTCTCTATAACCTCTGGCATCTGCCTGAAGAAGAAAGTTAAAAGAAGGGTTCTTATATGGGCACCATCTACATCTGCGTCTGTCATAAGGATAATCTTATGGTAACGAATCTTTGATATATCAAAGTCCTCAGGTCCTATCCCGGTTCCAAGGGCAGTAATCAATACCTTTATCTCCTCGCTTGAGAGCATCTTATCAAAACGAGCCTTCTCTACATTGAGAATCTTACCTCTGAGGGGAAGAATGGCCTGGTATCTTCTATCCCTTGCCTGTTTTGCAGAACCACCTGCAGAGTCTCCCTCAACTATAAAGAGCTCTGAAAGGGCAGGGTCTTTTTCTGAGCAATCAGCAAGTTTGCCTGGCAGGGTTGTGTCGTCAAGAAGCCCCTTTCTTCGTGTAAGCTCCTTTGCCTTTCTTGCTGCCTCTCTTGCCCTTGCTGCCTGAAGGGCCTTTTCAACTATCCTTTTTGCAACAGAAGGGTTTTCTTCAAAATATGCTGACAATTTATCATTAACTATGGACTCCACAATCCCTTTGACCTCTGTATTTCCAAGCTTCATCTTTGTCTGGCCCTCGAACTGAGGATTTGGAAGTTTCACGCTCACAACAGCTGTAAGACCTTCCCTCACATCATCACCTGTAAGGGAGTCCTTCCCCTCTTTCAGAAGACCTGACTTAAGACCGTAAGAATTTACAGTCCTTGTTAGAGCTGATTTGAACCCGATCAGATGAGTACCTCCTTCACGGGTATTGATATTATTTGCAAAGCTATAGATGGTCTCTGTGTAACCATCATTATATTGAAGGGCTATCTCTATAATAATGTCTTCCTTTTCACCTTCTATATAGATAGGCTTTGGATGGACCGGGGTCTTGTTCTTATTGAGATGTTCAACAAAGGATATTATGCCTCCTTTATAATTAAAAACCTCTTTCCTTCCTGTCCTTTCATCCTTCAGGGTGATCTGAAGCCCCTTGTTCAGAAAAGCTAGTTCTCTTAACCTCTGAGCCAAAGTATCACTATTGAAGTCCGTAGTTTCAAACACCTCTGGATCTGGTTTGAAGGTAATCTTTGTACCTCTCGCCTTTGTCTTTCCAACAACTGTAAGGGGTCCTTTAGGCTTTCCCCTCTCGTAGGACTGTTGATAAACCATACCATTTTGCCTTATCTCAAGTTCAAGCCATTCCGATAGGGCATTAACAACAGATACGCCTACACCATGAAGACCGCCTGATATCTTATAGGCCTTGGATTCAAATTTACCGCCAGCATGGAGTTCTGTAAGAACAATCTCAGCTGCTGTCCTTCCTTCAGGGTCACCAGGATGAACCTCTGTAGGTATACCTCTTCCATCATCTACAACTGTGCAGCTTCCATCATGATGGATTATGACCTCTATATTTTTACAGTAACCTGCAAGGGCCTCATCCACACTGTTGTCAACAACCTCATAAACGAGATGGTGTAAACCCTCTGGCCCTGTAGAGCCAATATACATAGCAGGTCTTTTACGCACTGCATCAAGACCTTTAAGTATCTTTATTTCCTCTGCGCTGTAGGTTTCCATTTCGTTAACCCCAGAACTATTACTTACGCCTTCACCTGTCAGAGGCTTTTTCTGTTCACCCATTCATACCTCCTGCTCTTTTATAGCTAAATCCTCATAGGCATTATTACACAAAGATAACCTTCATCCCCATAGCCTTTAATAAGGGAGGGGCCAAGGGGATCGTTAAATTCCATTATTACCTCATCATTTTCAATTGCCCCGAGAGCGTCAAGAATATACTTGGCATTAAAGCCTATTGTGAAAGGCTCACCCTCATAACTTACAGAAATTACCTCCTCGGCGCTTCCAAGGTCTGGGTTTGAGGCACTCACCACCAGGCTATCGTCCTTCATATCAAACTTTACTGCATGAGACCTTTCTCTTGAGATTATAGATACCCTTCTTAAGGCCTTTTCAAAATCAGTCTTTAAGACCTTAAGCCTCCGCTGGGAAGATTTTGGTATTACCTGTTCATAATTTGGATAGGTACCCTCTATAACCTTTGTGAGAAATTCAAGATGTGCTGTCCTCACAAGAACATGGTTTTTTCCTATCTTTATGCTTACCGTTTGATTTTCTACAAGTTTCTTAAGTTCCGAAACGGACTTTTTGGGAAGAATAACCTTTATCCCGGGTAAATCATCCGGGATTTCTGACCTATAAAGGGCAAGCCTGTGGCCATCAGTGCCAACAGCTGTAAGGGCCTTTCCCTGAATATGCAGGAGTATTCCGTTAAAAACATATCTGGTGTCAGAATCACTTGCAGCATACACGGTCTTTTCGATTAAGGCCCTGAGGAGAGCAGCAGAAAGGCTTAGTTCAGTTCCATCCTCAACTTCTGGCCAGGCTGGAAATTCCTTAGGATCAAGACAAGCAAGATTAAGTGTTATCTTTCCAGATGATATCGTCAAGCTGAAATTCTCACCTGCTTCAAGGGTTATATCTCCTTCCAGCTCCTTCACGAATGAGATAAATGTTTTTGCAGGAATCGCCAGAACACCCTTTTTTAAGGGTCTGAGATCAATGGTCTCCCTGATGGCTGTCTCAAGATCAGTAGCATAAAGAACTGGTGACTCTCCAGAACAGTCAAAGAGAAAATGATTGAGCACAGGCATGGTGCTTTTCCTTTCCACTATGCCCTGAATATCTGCGAGACTTTTAAGTAACTGGTCTTTTGATACTGTCAGCTTCATAATTGCCTCCTTAGGGTTTAATCTTTTCAATTAAGGACTTAATCTGGTTTTTAAAATTTTCATCCTTGGACATCCTCTCTTCTACCTGCTTACAGGCATATATAACTGTGGAATGATCCTTGCCACCAAAGTGCTTACCAATATCACTTAAGGAAAGCTGTGTTAGCTCTCTGGTAATATACATACCAACCTGTCTGGGGATAGCCACCTCTTTTGTCCTTCTCTTTAGCCTTAGGTCTTGGACTTTTAAACCAAAGGCCTCAGCCACTGTTTTCTGAATTAACTCAGGAGTTACAGGCCTATCCTCATCAGATATAACATCTCTAAGAACAACCCTTGCCATCTCAATTGTTATGGGAGTTCCTGTAAGTGATGAGTGGGCAGCAAGTTTTATCAAACAGCCTTCCAGTTCCCTGATGTTCGATTTTATCTTCTTTGCAAGCCACTGGCATACATCTTCAGGAAGTTTTATCTTCTCCTTTTCAGCCTTCTTATTAAGTATTGCGAGCTTAGTCTCATATTCAGGCGGCTGAATATCAGCAATAAGACCCATACCAAATCTTGTCTTTAATCTATCAGGTATATCCTGAATCTCCTTTGGAGGTCTATCACTTGCCATTACTATCTGTTTCTGTTTCTCATAAAGAGAATTAAAGGTATGAAAAAGCTCTTCCTGAACCACGGCCTTACCAGAAATGAATTGAATATCATCAACAAGAAGGACATCAATATTTCTATATTTATCCTTAAGCTCTGCCATCTTCTGATGTCTTATTGCTGATACTACCTCGTTAGTAAACTGTTCTATAGGAACATACAGGACAGACAACCCAGAAATGTTGTCCACTATATAATTGCCAATTGCGTTTATAAGATGAGTCTTTCCAAGACCTACCCCTCCATATATAAAAAGAGGATTGTACACGGAGCCTGGCTGTTCAGCTACTGTCCTTGCAGCAGCATTGGCAAACTGATTTGATGGACCCACAACAAATGATTCAAAGGTATACCGAGGATTCAAAAATATCCCTTTACTGGCAAGTTTTTTAGTCCTGTTTTCGAGCTGTGTAAATTCCTTCTTGAACTCTTTATCTTTATCAGCGATCTTGAATTTCAACTGGCCTGAAAATGATGCAACTTCGGAAAAAGCTTCCAAAAGATAGCTCATATAATTCTCCTCGATCCATTCTTTGAAGAACCTGTTTGGTACCTCTAGAACAATAAGATCTTCTTTAAAATCAAAAAGTTTTAAAGGCTTAAACCAGAGTTCATAAGAACTCTTTCCCACCTTCTCTTCAAGTATGAGAAGTACCTTCTCCCACAGTTGCTGACTTTTTTTTAACATATTACTAACACCTGTTAGTAACTACTGTTAGCATCCTGTCACAGGATGTAAGGTATTTGTTAGCATCTTTTTTTTCACACATACCTTAAGGATTAAAACATTGTTTCAAATCTTTACAAACAAAAATAATTTAATCTCAAACAAAACAAAATAGCAATATATCTTCCTTTATATGATTAAGACTTATCAACATTACTCACACCTTTACTATTACTACTAACTCTTATTTTTTATTTTAAGAATTAGTAGTCATCGAAGCCTGCATCTTTCCTTTACTTAAAATCTTTAGATATTCTTTTATAAATTCATCTATCTCTCCATCAAATACTGAATCAACATTACCTTTTTCAAGACCTGTTCTATGATCCTTTATAAGACGATAAGGCTGAAGGACATAGGACCTTATCTGATTTCCCCATGCTATATCCTTTTTTTCACCAACAATTGATTCTATCTTATTCTGCTGTTCTCTTAACTGTAAATCATATAATTTTGCCTTAAGTATCTTCATAGCTGTTGCTTTATTTCTATGCTGTGACCTTTCAGTCTGGCACGATACAACTATCCCCGTTGGGATATGGGTAATCCTTACAGCAGAAGAAACTTTATTGACATGCTGGCCTCCTGCTCCTGAGGCCCTGAAGGTTTCTATTTTAAGGTCTTCCTCTTTAATATCAACAGTAATATCGTCTTCTATCTCCGGATAGACGTGAACAGCTGCAAAAGATGTATGCCTTCTTTTATTTGCATCGAAAGGCGATATCCTTACAAGTCTGTGAATCCCTACCTCTGCCTTTAAATATCCATAGGCATAAGGGCCTGTTACAGAAATGGTTACATCCTTTATTCCTGCCTCTTCTCCGTAAAGGATATCAACAATCTCTGTTTTAAAACCGTGCTTATCAGCCCATTTCAGATACATCCTCATAAGTATCTGTGCCCAGTCCTGACTTTCTGTGCCACCAGCACCAGGATGGATTGAAAGGATAGCATTATTTCTGTCCAGTTCACCTGTCATCAAGTGCTTCAGTTCAAGTTCCTCAATCTCAGCTATGAGCGACCTAAGTTCATCATGAAGTTCACGGCCGAAGATCTCTCCACCTTCTTCATCAAGGAGGTCTAAGGATTCCTCAATATATTTGAGTCTTTTATTTATAAACTCAAAGGGTCTAAGGATATCTTCAAGTCTTGCTCTTTTCTTTGTAAGTTCTCTCAGTCTTTCGTGTGATTCCCATACCTCTGACTTTTGCAACTCTGCCTCTATAGAGGCTATTTCTTTAAGTAGCATTTCTATATCAAAGATACCCCCTTAAGGCATCAGCCTTTTCTTTAACCTCCTGTAGCAATGTTATTAACTCTTCCTTTCCTATCATTTTAACCTCCTTCAATTCAAATGCAAGGAATTATTTTTATCATATTCATTCGCTCAGTTACGGTTTACCGCAGGGAATACGCTTGCTTTCCATTTAAATCTTTAGACTCTTTGACAATACACTTATTGTTATCAGTAAACAAAAGTAAACAAATAAGTCGCCATATCTTGAATAAAAGGTCCTTGTATTATCAGTCTTCACTGTCATAGAAAGTGAAAGTCTCTCAAATAATGGAGATGCTGATAAAATGTTACCATTACTATCTATAAATCCCGATATACCTGTATTTGCTGCCCTTATAATAGGTTTCCTGTTTTCTATTGCTCTGAATACAGCCATGCTGAAATGCTGGTAAGGCCCTGAGGTCTTACCAAACCAGGCATCATTTGTAATATTCACTATGAAGTCCCCTCCCTCCTTTATAGACTTTCTTACAAGGTTGGGAAAGATTATCTCATAACATATAAGAGTCGAGAAAGTACCGAAGGGCGTAATAGCCTTCTTCAGGTCTTTCCCGGGTCTGTAGTCTCCAATGCCGATAGTTATCTTATCTACAAAAAATAGAAGCTTCCTGAGGGGCACATACTCTCCAAAGGGGACTAAATGTATTTTATCATAAATATATGTAACCTTTCCATCTCTATTTAATAAAAAGGCACTATTTGTAAAGACCTCCTGTCCTGGTTTTTTAGGGTCTATAATTTCATATTCCTGTCTTATTGAACCAAAAAGTAGATAGGTCTTTATCTCTTTTACGAATTTTATAAGTTTTCTACTTAGCAGTTCATCATTGTGAAGATGGGAAGGCAGACTTTCCGAATTTTCTGGCTCCTTAAATATAAAGGGCACCGCTGTCTCAGGCCAGATAATAATAACAGGAGAATCCCTTTTAACAGTTTCCTTGGTGAGATTCTCGTATATATTCATAACCTCCTGCTGAAAGCTGGGATCCCATTTCTTATCCTGGGGGATGTTTCCCTGAACTATACTCACTCTTATATCTGTGCCTGGTCTATTCTGGTTCAGTCTTTTCTGTCCATAAACAAAGGTAAATATGAAGGTAAGTATTAAAAGGAAAAGGCAGGCAATCCTGGGAGCAAGCGGGTAAAGGGGAATTTCTTGGGTCCTTTTTTTAAGCAATATCATATCAACAATTGCACCGTTAAAAGCAACAACAAGAAAAGAAATACCATATATACCTGTTATATCTGCAATCTGTATCAGATGGAGCATCTTATACTGGCTGTATCCTATGCTTGACCATGGAAATCCTGTAAAAAGATAGGTTCTAATATATTCAAGACTAACCCAGAGACTTGGTGCTGTTATGAGAAGGGGATAATGAGTTCTTTTGTGAATTAGAGAGATTAGGAATGTGAAGGTACCGGTATAGAGGCTTAGGTATGTTGATAGGACAATTACAACGAGAATACTCCAGACTAAACCCATGCCCCCATAATAATGTACTGAATGATATATCCAGTAAAGCGTGCCAAAAAAATAAGATAAGCCAAAGACAACCCCCTCTTTAAAGGCCTCTTTATTTTTGATACCCTCTCTTGATATATTAAGTAATAATGGCACAAGGGCTATCCATGCCAGGAAATAAAGACCTGGCTTTGGGAAGGCAAGGCTAAGTAAAAGCCCTGAGAGGAAAGGGATTAAAAAACGCAGAGAAAACATTGTAAATAATTTTAAAATAGCAGAAGCAAAAAAATCAAAAAGAACTTGACATTATTAATTCCTATCATATAAAATTGAATTCATGAAAAGGCAGAAGACAATCTATGAGCTTCAGGCAGAAATTTGCAAGATCCTTGCCAGCCCGAAAAGAATAGAGATCCTTAATGCCCTTAAGGATGGAGAGAAAACAGTATCTGAGTTAGTAGAGATCCTCAACATACCAAAGGCAAATGTATCCCAACATCTTGCCATTATGAGACACAAGGGAGTTTTGAAGACAAGGAGAAAAGGTGTAAATATTTATTACAGTATTTCCCACTCAAAGATTATAGATGCCTGTAACATGATGAAGGAAGTATTGAGCGAACAGCTTAAAGAAAAGTCTAAGTATATTGAGCTTGTGTCGTCTTTGTAGGTATTAATCTCAAGTAAAAAAGAGGGGTTGAAATCCCTCTTTTCTTCAGCTTCTGAAATAAAAGTAAGCTTAAATCTAAAAAACTGGTGTTAGGTGCAAAGGATAAGGGTATTTCAGACTTTCAGTAAGACCCTGCTCATTTTTTTAATCCTTTCTTTTTTAATCTCATCAAGGGCCTTTGGAGAACAGAGATCAGGAAACATTAAACTTAGCCTATCAGGAGGATATTTGTCCCTTGAAGATAGAGCGAGTAGTCTTTTCGGCAGAACTCGCCTTGGAATAAGCCTTTCCAGCTATTTATCTCTTGACCTGAGCCTCACCAATTCCTTTTCAAGAAATGGTGTAATTTTTATCTCCATTGATTCATCTATTGACCTTCTCCCGGAGAAGAGGCTTTCACCATTTGCTGTCCTAGGTGCAGGTGCTGGAATTATTGATTCAGATGGTTCAACTACCACAAAGGCATTATTCAATACAGGTATTGGTCTTCGGTATTCTCTTTATAAAGATACTTTTTTGATTCTGGATATAAGGGATTATATTTTAGAGAACAGTTCTCGTAACTGGGCTCTTTCTGGAGGAATAGTCTTTTATTTTGACCCTGTTTCAACTTCTTCTACAGGTGAAGGAACTGAAAAAACCGATAGGGCTCAGGCTGGTGCGGGACAATATGTATCCGAAGCAGGAAAGGAGAGGCCATTGATAGAGGTTCGCACAGCAGAGAAGCCTGTTACAGAAGGAGCTGTTTCTGGTGTTGAAGGGGTTCCGATGGGGGAGGTAAAGGTAGAAAGGACAGATGAAAAAACAGGAACGGAAAAAGAGGCTTCTCAAATAATTGCAAAGGTTGAGCCGTCAATAGCAGAGGCAGCAAGGACTTCAGAGAAATTATTAAAGGAGCAAAAGGTAAAGGAAACAAAATCAAAAGCTGACATAAGTAATAGAAAAAAAAGTAGGATGCTGGCAAAAAAGAGAGAGAAAAAGAAAAAGGTTTATGAGAAGGCTGTTCTTTATGGAGAGGCGACAGGACAGAAACAGACAGGACCTGAAGATTTACTTCCGCAATCCAAACTTGAAGAGAGATTGAAAGAGGGTCCTTTGCCCAAGGCTGAAAGGAGGGATCTGCAAGAAACCCCTGTACCAGAGGAAGAGAAGGTTACGATTAAGAAAAACAGTGCAGAGGTTGTTATAGAGTTTAACTTAAATGAAACCTCAATCAGCCCTGAAAACCAAAAGGTGTTGAGGGAATTTGTTATGAAAGTTAAGGATAAGAAACTAAATAAGATTATTATTGAAGGGCATGCCTGTGCCCATGGCCCAAAGTCGCTTAATCTTATTATTAGCAAAAAAAGGGCCCTCTCAGTTAAAAGATTTCTTCGAGACCATGGCATAAAAAAGAGTGTGACTGTTAGATTCTATGGAGAAGAGCGACTCAGATTTAAAGAGATACCTACCCCTGATAATATTAATGACCCCCATGTGAGGGCAAACAGGAGAGTGAGAATAGTTGCCTACTGGTAAAAAATTTAGAATTTAATTACAAATTCCTTTTCCTTTTCACCAAACAGAAAGTATCTTCTAAGCACCGTGACCTTTGCTGAATCTCCAAATTTTTTGTAAAAGAGGTGAATCCTCAGGTCTTCAATAGTTGTTATGGGTGAGTTGTCGATTTTTAAGATAATGTCTCCTTTTTTAAGGCCGGCTTTTTTAGCGATGCTATCTTCTGGAAGGTCTACTATTATAAGCTTACCATTCTCTTCTTTAAGGTTCACCATTAACTTGGGTGCTATAATGCCCTCAAGGGGTTCAGGGTATATTATGAAGTCTGCTATATCAGTGTCGAGTTCAGCATCAATAAGAATTATTGCATACTCGGCCTGATTTCGTCTGAAGGCCCTTTTTGGTATTCCAGAGCCATAGGCTATATGACCACCTCCAGCAAGTACCACCATCTGATAATCAGGTGCGTTTTTCAGGAATTCTGCTATTGAATTTGCCATGGTCTCATCCCACAGCAACTGGGATTGATAGAAGTATTCGAAATTTCCTTCAGGCCTTCTGTGTTCTTTAAAGACCTTTCTTAATCTTTCTTTGTATCTATAATCTGAAAAATCAATCTCCTCTGGTATCTCTTTTTTTTCTTCATCAGTAAGGGACTCTATGCCAGACCTTGAGACCTTTTCTATTATCTCCCGCCTGATATTCAGGGCAATAACAGGGATTGTTTTTTCTCTTGCAAGGTCGAGGATTGGTTTGTAGAGGTTATAGTCAAATCCCCACCTCTTGAAATATTCTGTCTGTTTTAAGAATTCCCTTTCTTCAATCCTTCCATTTATGTAGTCATCAAGAACCGATTGGAAGGGTCTCTGAAACATCTCCATACCTATGGCTATTTTTTGATTTTTCTCATAAAGGGCTTCTATAAATTTTTTTTGCAGGTAATGATGGCTGAATCTATCGTGATATTCTCCAATATATATAATCTTTTTATCTGATACAGCTTCTATTATATCTATAAGGGAGAGCATCTTTTTGGGTTCAATAACCTTTGGTGCCTTTCTGAGTTCAATCTCTATGCCCTTTGTAAGACCTGCTTCCTCGTTCTCAGAGAGTTTTCTCTCGAGAGTCTGTGCTTCATCTAAAACCAGTTTCAGGGGCTCATCCTTTAGGATCAGGGTAAAGGTATCCTTCTCCTTATCAAGTTTTAACTTCTCTACAACCTCTCCGCTTGGTGTGTAGACCTTTACAGGGACTTCCTGAGAAGTAATTTCGTTACCCTTTTGTATGAGCTCAAAGGTTAATTCAAAACCTCCATTTTTAAAGAGGACCTTTGGTCTTTCTACTGAAAGCTCTAAACTATTGGTTTTACCGTTAGCTAATTTATTGTCTGGAGATGTAGAATTAACAGTAGCCATGGTCTTTTCTGGATAAATGGTTAAAAGCATGATGAGTGCAAGGGTTGTGAAGTAAAGGCAGACATAAATTTTCATAAATCATAATATAGGATTGTTGCCTTTTTCTGCAAGTGCTACTCTGGATGGCTAAGTAAAACGGAGGTCTGATGTCAGAAATCAGAGGTCGGACATGAGTATGATCGAGCACTCAGCCAATGAAGCAGTAAGGTATGCCCTGTTTATTGAATAATCTCTTGATACCGGCTTAGTGCTCGGCCACAGTCCCTTTTTAAGGTAAGAAGGGGTAAAGGAGAGTTATCTCCCTCCGAGTTCCAATCCCTGACTTCTGAAATCTGTTTTGAAGGCTGTAGTCAGGGCTTCGAGGAAGAGTCTGTATTGAAATGGAAGGGTTCTTTTTTTGTGAACAATAGCATAAAACTTTCTCTTGAGCTCAAGCCCGGGGATTTTAATCTCTTTCAGGGTGCCTGTGCGGAGCTCCTCTTTCACAGATATCTTTGACAGCACAGCGACGCCAAGGCCTGCCTTAACAGCCTCTTTGACTGCCTCTGTTGAACCAAATACGCAGCTTATTTTAAGGTCCTCCATGCTTAGTCCTTTTTGTTCAAGAAGCTTTTCCATTTCTTTTCTGGTTCCCGATCCTTCTTCTCTTAGAACAAATGGAATTGTCTTGAGGTTTTCCAGTGTTATGGTTGATTTTCTGATAAGTTTGGGCGAGGCTACAATTATGAGGGTGTCTTCTGTGAGAGGTGTATAAATTATATTTGAGTTTGTAAGCTTTGCGCCTATAATACCGAGTAATAATTCGTGATTGAGGACTTTTTCGAATATCCCCTTTGAATCAGAGATCTCGAGCTTAAATTCAACATGAGGAAACTTGTATTTGAAATCTCGAATAACAGTTGGCAAAAGATAGGTGCCCGGGATGGTACTTGCACCGATTATTAATTCACCACAAGGCTGTGCCTTTATCTCATTGATAGCATTTTTTGCTTCTTCTGCTTTCTCTATAATCTCTACGGCATAGTTGTAAAGGATTTCTGCTTGCGGCGTTGGGATAATCGTTCTGCCGATGCGGTCAAAAAGTCTTGAGGTAAGTTCTTCCTCGAGACTTTTGATGTGGTCACTTATGGTTGGTTGGGTGAGATGCAGTTCAGAGGATGCCTTTGAAAAGCTTCTGTTTTTATAAACCGATGCAAATATCCTGAGTTGATGAATATCCATATATTAATATATCATAAAAATTAGGCTACAGGTCCCAGGCTATAGAAAAATACTTTGAAGCCTGTAGCCTAATTCCCTGTAGTTGGCACAGCTATGGATCTAACTATTTCGGCATTAAGAAATGATACTATTGTTGCCATTTCTACCCCTCCTGGCGAGGGAGGTATAGGGATAGTACGCCTGAGTGGACCAGAGGCTGTGAAGATAGTTGATAGAATTTTCTATTCCCCGAAGGGGATCAGACCTTCCTTCAGCGAAAGCCACAGGCTCAATTACGGTTTTATTATTGAGCCCCACTCAGGGGAAAGAATAGATGAGGTGCTCCTGTCGGTTATGAGGGCACCCCATACCTATACCAGAGAGGACATGGTAGAGATAAACTGTCATGGTGGATACCTTGTTTTAAGGAGGGTTCTTGAACTTACGATAAGTCAAGGCGCAAGGCCTGCCATGCCAGGTGAATTCACCATGAGGGCTTTTCTTAATGGAAGAATTGATCTTACCCAGGCTGAGGCTGTCCTTGACCTTATAAGAGCAAAAACAGAAGAGGCTGAGCGAATTGCTATTGAACAAATAGCTGGTGTCCTCAGAAGAGAGATTGAAAACATATCAGCAGACCTTCAGGAACTCCTTGTAGAGGTAGAGGCTTATATTGATTTCCCTGACGAGGATATATTCGAAGGATCTTTATCCATAGAGCATAGAATTAAGGAGATAAGGGATAAACTTAAGGACTTGTCGAGAAGCTTTTATCAGGGAAGAATCCTGAGGGAAGGGATTGCCACGGTAATCGTTGGAAGACCCAATGTTGGTAAATCATCCCTTCTTAATGCCCTTCTTGGTATGGATAGGGCAATAGTTACTGATATTCCTGGCACAACCAGGGATATTATTGAGGAGACCATAAACATTAAGGGGATACCTTTAAGGTTAATTGATACAGCTGGTATAAGAGAGGCAAAGGATATAGTGGAGGCAGAGGGTATAAAAAGGACAGAAAGGGCAATCGAGCGTGCAGATATGGTTTTGGTTGTTATTGATGGCTCCCAGGATTTAACTGAATATGACTTATCACTGCTTGAAAAACTTAGAGGCAAAGAGGTCTTGACCCTTATTGTCCTTAATAAGAAGGATCTTGGACTGGTTCTTCAGGAGAATCACGAGGCCTTTAGGGAACTTCCAGTTATTGAGATTTCAGCAATAAAGAATGAAGGGCTTGATGACCTCAAGGAGAAAATCTTCAATCTTATCACCAAAAAAGGTAATTTTGAACCAGGTCAGAGGGTCCTCCTTACAAGGACACGGCATAAGGCCCTTGTAGATGAGGCACTCCAGGCAATAGAAGATGTTTCAGAGATGCTCACAAGTAGGAACGCACCCCTCGAGATCATCGCATTCAATCTCAGGAAGGCGCTGAGCAGTCTTAATGAGATTATAGGCCTTGAGTTTTCTGAGGAGGATCTTCTCAATAGAATATTCAGTGAGTTCTGTATTGGGAAGTAGGCTCTGATATACTATTAGGCTACAGGTTGAAGATAGAGCAGGAGAGCGGTAGTGCATCAGGATAGTATATATAGAATAAATATTTGTTCCTTTGCACTACTGCTTTACTGTAGCATGGTAGGTTATTATGCCTGAAGTATGTATAAACCAGGAATTATCAAAAAAGGATAAACTTTCAGTTTTTCTTTACAGGCTGGGGATAGGACTTACGGGTCTTTT
>Ga0197142_1000436_pt1 | contig 38260 bp, 36 predicted proteins | sample GBS60_MetaG_FD_148614 | JGI IMG/M metagenome (GOLD analysis project Ga0197142, IMG submission 148614) | Sediment microbial communities from Great Boiling Springs, Gerlach, Nevada, United States - GBS 60_MetaG | ecosystem: Environmental > Aquatic > Thermal springs > Hot (42-90C) > Sediment...
CATCGCGGAAGGGCGACGCAGACCCTGCCGGCCAACGGTTCTCATCCGCAACGATCTGGTCCCTATCGTTTGGAATGTCATTGCAGAACCGCATCAACCATCCAGGTTTTTGAGCATACTCTAAGGGGGAAGGTGCGGGTGGTCAATCATCCCCCTTCCGCTCCCCGTGTGGGAGCGGAAGGGGGCCAGGGGGAAGGTGAGGGCGCGCCAGCCGTGCGCCGCAGCACGGATATGGAACACGGTGAACCCCTCTACCGCGGAGAGACGACACATGCGGTGCCCGCCAACATTCCCTTCACTATTCTGGAGAGACTATGATCGCGCCTCATCGAAAGCCCTGGTGTACGATCACGCTTTTAGAGCTTATCTGAATTATCGTCTCACGATACGACGGATGAAACCTGATCGATGTACGGGCGGAGCGACGCTGTACCCCAACCGTTTCGGAGAGACACGTAGACGCCTCTCGCTACTCGACAGTAATGACTTTCAAGAAATTGGTCGGCCCGTAACGATACACCGGATGACCGCCGCTCAACACAATCAAGTCGCCGCGCCGGACGATCCCCATATCGCGCATATAGCGAACAATCTGCTGCTCAAGTTCATCAAGCCGATCACGGGCTTCAATCACGATAGGCGTCACACCCCAGTAGAGACTGGTGCGGCGTGCCGTCTCTTCGGAAGGGCAGAAGGCAAGGATCGGTACCTGCGGGCGATAGTGAGATACTAATCTCGCACTAGACCCACTCTGGGTAAGAACGACGATAAAACGCACCGGTAACGCATTGGCAATAGTGCAGGCAGCAGCAGCGATTGCCCGTGGGGTCGATTGAGCGGTGGTGATCTCCCAGCGTGGCGATGTTGAGTGCGAACTACCGGTCAACGAATCCTCAACGGCGTCGGCAATCAATGCCATCATTTGCACTGCTTCAATCGGGTAGGCGCCAGCAGCCGTCTCGCCACTCAACATGACTGCATCGGTACCATCGAGGATAGCATTGGCAACATCACTGGCCTCTGCCCGCGTCGGACGTGGGTTGTGAATCATCGACTCGAGCATCTGGGTAGCTGTAATAACCGGCAGCATAGCTCGATTGGCAGCCGCAATAATCTGCTTTTGCACGATGGGGACGCGCTCTGGTGGCATCTCAACGCCCAAATCACCACGCGCCACCATGATACCATCAGCTTCAGCCAGAATCTCCGGTAGCACATCGAGCGCTTCAGGGCGTTCGATTTTGGCAATAACCGGTGTTTGCTTGCCTGACCGCCGAATAAACTCCTTCACTTCCCGAACATCGCTGGCCCGCCTGACAAACGAGAGTGCAACGTAGTCAACACCCTGTTCGAGACCAAAGGCAAGATCGACGAAATCTTTCTCTGTCGCCGCCGGAGCACTCACCCGCACGCCCGGCAGATTGATTCCCTGATGTTCACGTAAACGGCCACCGTGAACAACTTCAGTTTCAACTTCGGTGTCGGTATGACTGATAACGACCAACTCAATGAGGCCGTCAGAGAGCAGAATCCGATCATGAGGCCGTACATCAAGAGGCAAGGCGCGGTAAGTAGTGCTGACCCGATTGGCATTCCCAACAATTGGCTCGGTTGTAATGACAAAGCGCTGCCCAGCAACCAATTCAACCGGTTGTCCATTTTCAAGCGGGCCGGTACGAATTTTCGGCCCCTGTAAATCTTGCAAAATTGCTACATGCCGACCAGCCTCCGCTGCGGCCCGGCGCACCATCGCAATCCGCGCCGCATGTTCGGCATGCGTCCCGTGCGAAAAGTTGAGACGAGCAACGTTCATACCGGCCCGAATCAAGCCGGCGATCCGCTCAGGGGTGCTAGTCGCCGGCCCTAGAGTAGCAACAATTTTTGTGCGACGCATATACTCCACGTTTCACTATCGCTGCCCTGCCAGCATTCCTCTGTGCAATGATTGACCTAGGCGGGTAACTGACAGCTCTGTTGATGTCATCCCACTCTCTCGTTATGTGATTCGGAAAGGGGGATGAAGATGGCAGACCGAGATTTCCACAGCTTATTGTGTGCATAACCTGCGCCCACTGTTCCGCTTGCGATCATCATTGACGAGAAATGCCATCTGACGGGCAGTTGCCCATCACTCGCGTATCACTGCGAGTATATGCTAGTCTGCCGATTTGTGCAAGGTTGTCAACGCAACAGTTGCTTATGGCCCAACCGTCACAAGCGGCGCAATCTGAGCAAACAGCTTCTCGCCGATCCCACTTACCTCTCGTAGCTCATTGATACTCTGATATGGCCCTTTGGTTTCACGCCGTTCGATGATTCGTGCCGCCAATGCTGCACCAATACCGGGTAACTCTTCCAGATCGGCTGCACTCGCCCGATTGAGATTGAGTAAGCCGGATTGATCATCGGCTGGCGTTGCCAAGACCGTTTCACCCACAAATGGAACGCGGATGTGTTCGCCGTCGCGCACCGGCGCCGCCAGGTTAAGGCCACTGATGTCGGCCTCTGCAATCAGGCCACCTGCGGCCTGTAAGGCATCGATCACTCGTGCATTAAACGGTAAGCGATAGACATCTGGTGCGGCAACCGCCCCCGATACGTAAACCACCGTCAGCGCGACGGTTGGTGTCGGGAAACTCATGGCACTCTCTTCGAGCAGTGGCGCTTCTGCTGATGAAACAACTGCCCGCAGTTCTGGCCCAAAGGCAATCAATAAACCTCCGGCTATGGCACAAATAAGCGCTAGTAACCGTTTTGGCTGCCGATACCACGGTACGTCGGGATCGCGTCGATCAACGTAAGTGTCTCCTTCCATCATTGTTGTCTCCGTCTATGCTGCAAGGTTTGTCATCCATGAAACCGTAGAGACAATGCAAAAGTAACGCCAATTTCCAATAGAACGTTAATACTGCACTATTACGCTACAGATACCGAAATGCTACAGTATCATCAGCACAAATTCAGGAGGTGGACGTATGTCCTTCAATACAAATCGATTTACGCAAAAATCATACGAAGCAATTGCCGCCGCTCAGGCAGCGGCTGAACGACTCGGGAATGCAGAGGTACAACCGGAACATTTGCTCTACGCCTTGCTCGACCAGAGTGACGGTGTGGTACCACAGGTGTTGAGCAAGCTGAATCTGCCGGTTGGCGCACTCAAACAACAGGTAAACAACGAAATCAGCCGCTTCCCCCGCATCAGCGGTGGTGGTGTGCAGGTACAACTCGGTTCGCGATTGCGGACAGTTCTGGTGAAAGCGCACGATGAACTGGCGCAGTTCGGTGACGAATATGTCAGCACCGAACACTTGTTGCTGGCAATTCTCGATCATGCCGGTGGCGGTGCCGAACGAGTGCTGAAGCAGGCCGGTTTAACCCGTGACAAGTTACTGATGGCACTGCGTGAAGTACGTGGCGCCCAACGAGTAACCAGTCCTAACCCTGAAAGCACCTATGCTGCACTCGAACAGTACGGTCGTGATCTAACTGAACTGGCTGCCCGTAACAAGCTCGACCCGGTGATCGGGCGCGATGAAGAGATTCGGCGCGTGATTCAGATTCTGTCGCGACGCACCAAAAACAATCCGGTGCTGATCGGCGAACCGGGCGTTGGGAAGACGGCGATTGTCGAAGGGCTAGCGCAACGGATCGTGCGTGGTGATGTGCCGGAGGCGTTGAAGAACAAACGGGTGATCGCCCTCGATCTGGGCGCCCTGATTGCCGGTGCGAAATATCGTGGCGAGTTTGAAGAGCGGTTGAAAGCCGTCTTGAAAGAGATTCAGGAGCGCGACGACATTATTCTGTTCGTCGATGAGCTGCATACGGTGGTTGGCGCCGGCGCCGCTGAGGGGGCAATGGACGCTGGCAATATGCTTAAGCCTATGCTGGCCCGCGGCGAACTGCACATGGTCGGTGCAACCACGCTCGATGAGTATCGCAAACATATCGAGAAGGATGCGGCGCTCGAACGGCGCTTCCAGCCGGTCATGGTTGATCCACCGTCGGTCGAAGATACCATATCGATTTTGCGTGGTCTCAAGGAGCGCTACGAAACCCATCACGGTGTGCGGATTACCGACGGGGCACTCATCGCAGCGGCAATGCTCTCGGATCGATATATTTCCGACCGCTTCTTACCGGATAAGGCGATTGACCTGATCGACGAAGCGGCGGCCCGTCTCCGCATGGAGATTACTTCTGATCCGCAAGAACTAGACGATCTCAAGCGGCGGATCATGCAACTGGAGATCGAGCGTGAGGCGCTACGTAAAGAGAAAGATCAGGCCAGTAAAGAGCGACTTGAGAAGCTCGAACAGGAACTGGCTAATTTGCGTGAGCAGCGTTCTGCGCTTGAAGCCCAGATTCAACGTGAACGGCAAGAACTAGAGCGTATCCAGCAAATTAAGGAGAAGATTGAACAAACCCGTGCTGCTATCGAGCAGGCCCAACGCCAATACGATTACAACAAAGCGGCTGAATTACAATACGGTACGCTGGTTGGTCTTGAACGTGAATTGCAGGCTGCCGAAGCGCAACTGGGTACCCAGAATCGATTGTTGCGTCAGGAGGTCACCGAAACCGACATCGCCGAGATTGTCTCGAAGTGGACCGGCATCCCGGTTACCAAACTGCTCGAAGGCGAATTGGAGAAGCTGGTGCACATGGAAGAGCGTCTCCACCAGCGCGTTGTCGGGCAAGATGAGGCGGTTACTGCCGTATCGAATGCCATCCGACGCGCTCGTGCCGGTCTCCAAGACCCGAACCGTCCGTTGGGGAGCTTCCTCTTCCTCGGCCCAACCGGAGTCGGTAAGACCGAGCTGGCCCGTGCTCTGGCTGAATTCCTCTTCGACGACGAGCAGGCAATGATCCGCATCGATATGTCGGAGTATATGGAGAAACACTCTGTGGCCCGACTGATCGGTGCGCCGCCTGGCTACGTCGGCTACGATGAGGGCGGTCAGTTGACTGAAGCCGTGCGCCGTAAGCCATACAGTGTTGTGCTGTTCGATGAGATCGAAAAGGCGCATCCTGATGTCTTCAACGTCTTGCTACAAGTGCTTGACGACGGTCGGTTGACCGATGGTCAGGGACGAGTGGTAAACTTCAAGAACACGGTTATCATCATGACCAGCAACATTGCCAGCGCGACGATCCAAGAGCTGACCCGTGCGGGCGCCGGGCAGAGCGAAATCCGGGCGGCAGTGATGGAAGAGTTGCGCAGCGTGCTGCGACCGGAGTTCTTGAACCGGATCGATGAAGTGATCGTCTTCTCGCCGCTCAGCCGCGAGCATATTGACCAGATCGTCGAAATTCAACTCAACCGACTGCGCAAACTACTTGCTGACCGCAAGCTCAATCTGACGTTGACCGATGCGGCACGAGCGCAGTTAGCTGCCGAAGGGTACGATCCGGTGTACGGTGCACGACCACTGAAGCGGGTCATTCAGCAGCGCATTCAGAACCCATTGGCGCTACAACTACTCCAGGGGGCCTTCCCCGAAGGAAGCACGATTGTGGTCGATGTCGAACGTGGCAACTTTGTGTTCCGCCGAGGATAATGACCCGGCCGCAGTACGTTCGATAGAAAGGAAGGGGCGAAAGAATACGTTTCGCCCCTTTTTAATGTTCTACAACACCCAGTTCCCCTGGGTGCGCGGGCCTCCGGCCCGCATCAGATCGCGGCTCCCATCGTTTCAAACTGCCCTGACGAGTATGATCGGTAAGCCAACCGGGAGTTGCCGTAGACCACAGTTGAAACAGGAATCGGCACACCTTTGCCAAGCAGGGTGAAAACCTTGAAAAGCTCTACAGTCGCCCCTGCCTAAGCGCCAGAATGATCTGCTGAACCACCTCCAGCGGTGTTTTTCCATCGGTAGCAATCGTCATATCAGCTACCTCTGCATATAAAGGCATCCGCCGCACACGTAGTTCGGCCAGGCGTGCTGCGGCATCACCGAACAACAACGGACGCTGTTCAGCATCGGCAGCAAGCCGCTGTAAAATCGTTTCATCGCTCGCATCGAGCCAGATAACCGTTGCCTGTTCACGTAACATCCGCCGATTTTCAGACTGTAAGACAATACCGCCACCAGTTGCGATCACCTGTGTTTCCCGTAATGCTTCGGCCAGCGCAGCCGTCTCGCGGAGACGAAATTCTGCTTCACCATACGTTTGAAACAGATCGGCGACACTCATACCGGCAGCAGCAGCAATAGCTGCATCGGTGTCATACCAGGGACAACTCAGCGCACGCGCCAGCAAACGAGCCAGTGTCGATTTACCACATCCACTGAGTCCCACCAATGCGACCGGTCGATCCAGCCAGTTTGAATCCCAAACCATAACGGAGCTGCTCCTATGCAGTAGGTTGCGCTGCTGTTCGTTGCAGACGCAAACTCCAGATTACAAACGCCGAAAGCGCATACGCAACCGCAGCCGCGATGATCTGCGGTCCGTAGCCAAAAACCGGTATAACCCAACCCCAGATAACTGCTGAAATTGCCCATCCTCCTGCCCAAAGCAGGCTCATCAAACTCATCGCCAGACCACGCTGCGTCGTCGGCGTTGCTCCCATTACCAAAGCATCGTTCATCGGATAGCTGGCTGCGATGAAGAACCCACGGGCGAAGAAACCGATAATTGCCAGTGGCAACCAGGGTGTCAACATCAAGAGCATAGCCGGCGCAGCACCCAGGCGGAGCAGCGCTGCGCCACGCTGCAAGCCGATCCGTCGTACCACCGGCGCCCCAAACAGTGCACCAATCCCAGCACCTAATGAAGCTACCGCCAGTGCTAACCCAACACTGGCATCATCAAGACCGAACTGATCACGAAAAAACAGGTTCTGGAACGGCAAAATTGCTCCACCACCGACCCCAAGCAGAAACGATGGCAGGGAAAACCAGAGCAGGGTAAGCCACGAATGTCTTGTTGTTACCACTGCACCCGGAGTATCATCGGCGATTGTTTCAACAACTGCCGGGAGATGGGAGAGGACCGGCAGCAGCGCAACAATACTCAGTACAATGACCGAGGTCAGGGCCAGGCGATACGCCGGGGTTGACTGCGGATCAACGGCGATTATCCCGGCGGCAAGCAGCGGCAAGACACCACCAACAACACTCCCGATCAGACCAACGATCAGTGTTGCCGAAGCATTCATCCCAAACACCAATGGCCGCTGCTCCTCACGGGTTACCAGTGCTAACAACGGTGTGACAGCAGTCGCAGACAGTAAATAACTTGCGCCGACGACAAACTGTGCCGTTATCAACCAGGGCAGGGCTGGCGCCTGTAGTAAGCCGATCCATCCCAAAGCATACACTACAACGCCGACAATCATTGCCCGTTGTGGCCCTAAACGGTCGATCAGCCATCCCATGGGTAATCCCATCACCATACCGGCTGCCCGGCCAACCATTGATAACAATCCGACATCATTGACGGTATAGCCCTGGCTGATGAGATAAAAATTAAACAGGATGTCGGCAATACTCAAGGCAAAGCCAAACAGAAAACTGTGTACCAGAATGCGCCACACTGCAAACGGAGTTTGGGCCAGAGACAGGCGCAAGTTGGCGGCGATGGACGTCATACGTGCTCCATGGTGACATGGCAAATATTCCGAGAGCCTAGAATACCACAACTTGTGCGATGTGCCATCCAACGTGCGTCTGATTGTTCTTTACCTGGCAATGGTGATGGAGAAGCAAGAAGGAGGGCAGGCTGAGAACCCACCCCTATGAGGTGTCACTGCTATAAGAGTTACTGTTCGCCCTTGAACCCACTGTTAACGGTTCACCCTCCCAAGAGATGCCACGGGCAACGACCGAAAACGGTCGTTGTTCAACAACTGCTGGTCAAGGGATGAAGAAACACGCACGATGAAGGCTCTGTCTCCAGCTCATTCGCGTCATCAAGCGAAAGCTCCTGTAAACCCAAATTCACGCGCCAGAACGTATCAATACTCGCCGGTATTGCCGACGCAGTGGCGGCCACAAGCGGGAGAAGCGCCGCCGAACTGTCAACTTGCAATGCTGGGTGCATTGAACGGAGATAGGCAAAATGAGCGGCTATCACACCATCGGTCCGCGCCTCGGTTAGCCCAATCGTAGACGATGGCAAGATAAGCGTTTGATCGTCCACTAGCACAGGCAGAACTGTTTGCAAACTATGGTAGAGCAGCTCAGTCCACTCCAGAGCATGACCACCTAGATCGGTACGACCGCATCCCCCGATCAAGAGTGCATCACCGGTTAACAGGAAGCGCTCACCAAGCGGCGAAATAATACGATACATCAGATGACCAGGCGTATGACCGGGGAACCAATGCGCTTCAATCAGCACATGACCGAGTGGTAGTCGTTCACCGCCGAGCAGTGGCTGATACCGAAACTGAGCTGGCAGCAATGTCCGTGGGTGGATTGCATCGTAAGGATGCATATAGAGCAGCGTATGACGGGTATTGGTCAAACTCGCCCCACCTGATACCCGTCCGGCGGTGAGGTGGGTTAACAAGACCCGCGTGAGGTCAGCCTGAGCGTTAGCGACGATCTCTTGATACAGATGAATGTGGTGACCTGGATCGATCACTGCCGCCTCTCCGGCACTGATGATCACGTAGCTGAGGTCGCCACGAGCCGGTCGGACAAGCTGAATGATTCGTCCCCAACTGGCATTAACTACCTCGTGTACGGCATAAAAATCGCGCCAGGCGCTGAATCCACCGAGTAGGTAACGGACGGTTATGCCACGAGCAGCGCACAATTCAGCTACATACTGCGCTGAACCCTCTTTGGCGCAAATGACGGTCAGCGGCAGATCAGTCGGTACTCGGGCAATAGCCGCCTCTTCGTCTTCAATAAACTCGAAATAAGGAATATTGAGCGTTGGAATAGGTTGCCGTCCACGTACCCGATTGCGGGCAAATTCCTGTTCATTGCGCACATCGAGGATGAACAGTGGTTGTTCGCTTGACAATTCGGCATACAACTCTGCTGGAGACAGCACACCGACTTCTATATGAGGATGATTGAGTGTCGTCATTGCGCACTCCTTCGTAGCGATTGGGCTTCCTTGCGCAACCATGTTGTCAGTGTAGCGAGAGCAGTCTGCTGGAACAAGTGTAATTCGGGTGACTTGAGTTGTGATCTCTCTTCTCGAAACGTTTCATCCTTCGTTGCGCGATGGCCGTGGTTTTGCGGGCTGAAACGATACTAACACCCGATATATGGTTAGGAAAAGAACACTCCCACTGCTAAACCAGTACCATCCGGTAAGAAGGTCGGTATCGCTGCCGCTGAACAAGGCGTGTAACAGGCTCAGCAGCCAGATCACAAAGCTGAGGAAGTGGATAAGCCGCCAGAGAGTACGTCCGATCCATTGCTTAACGTAGAAACTGAAGCTGATAATTGCCATGCCGTAGAGGGCCAATTGCCCCAACCCCACCCAGAATGGTTCGTAGCCGCTGTATCCAAATGGGGTAAGCACCTGCTCGAGCGTTGCGCTAATGTAACGATCGCCGAGCAAGATCAAGGCGTGGAAGATAGCAAAGGCCAACCCCAACAAACTGGTGTGCTGGTGCAGATCGAACGCCCCCGGCCCACCCGGCCACAACTTTGCCATCCGGTTAGTCATCAAGAGACCAAACACCATCGACAACCAAAGCAGTCCGTAAGCAGCGACCGCACTACTGCGGGAGAGATACCAGTAAGCCTTTGGTTCCTCACCTAACAGGGAGGCGCTGAGGTTGGGCGCCCACGCAGGTAATACCATCACGGCGCCAAATGCACCCAGTACCGCACCGACCAGCAGAATGAAGAGGGTTGAAAGCGACATTGCTGGTGGAAGATCGACCAGTTCTGGATTGGCCGTCATCGTGCGTTGCGGGCGGGCTGGCCGTGGCGATGCCTTGACTTGATTATCCTGTCCAGTCTGTAGCGGCTGATCATTTGTTGCTGGATGTACACTCATACGCTTGGTCCTCCATTTGAATTGATGTCAGAGCGATTACCGACTCACTGACATTAATGATTGCCAGCAATAACGGTCAACATTTGGAGTGCGGATGATCTGACCATCGCGATGAACCAGTAACCCGGCCATATTGGGTTGATCGGCTAACCAATGCCAGCCTGCCTCGGCGCCGAGGATCAATACCACCTTGGCGGCCATTTCTGCCAGCGATAGCGTTGGTGCAATCACTGTCGCGGTGAGGAGATCGGTGCTCGCCGGATCACCGGTGCGCGGATCGATGAGATGGTGCTGCCACTTCCCATGGTGAAGCCAGCATCGATAATCGACCCCCGACGTAGCCACCCCACCTCGTCTCAGCATGAGCAATGCGAGACCCCGATCAGGATGAAGCGGATCGGCCACTTCAATCGGCCAGGGTGAACCGTCACGACGTGGGCCACTGAGGGCAATGTCGCCACCAGCATCCACCAATGTCGGATAACGACGTCCTAGGCCACGGGCAATCAGCGTCGCCGTCCATCCTTTCGCACTCCCCCCCAGGTCAAGGCGCATACCGGCAGGGAGAGAGACGGTACGGCGACGTGGATCGCACTGTATCAGACGCCAGTCAGGCACCGGCGAGGGCGCTTTTATATCGGCTGTTAATGTACCGGCCATCTGACGAAAATCGCGATCATAACCGGCAGTATGCAGCGCCTCACCCACGGCCGGCGTCACCAGACCATCACTACGGTATGCCATCCACAGCGCGTGTTGCAACGCTCGCCAGAGTGTCTGTCCAACCCGCCGTGGCCCACGTCCAGCGCAACGATTGAGCGCATTCAGGTCACTGTGCGGCTGGAAGCGGCTTAATATGCGCTCGTAGGTACGAAATATCCGGTAAGCGCCTGCGAATACACTACGAGCGTTCGCTTCATCGCTATCGATCACAATCGTTATTGTTGAACCCATCGCCCAAAAGCTGCGCTGTTGCATCGCCGGTGTCTCCTCAACGTGATGACCGGGTCCGAGCAGCCGGAGCTGGTGCCGGTGCCGGAATAGTGACTTCACGTAATGCCGGAGCTGCCGGTGCGGGTGGCGGCGCCGCCGGAACCACTGGCGCGGGTGGTGGAGCCGCCGGAACCACTGGCGTGGGTGGTGGAACCGCCGGAGCCGCCGGCGCGGGTGGCGGCGCCGCTGGAGCCGCTACCTGATCGCGGGCCGGAATGTTTAGCGGCACAACAGTTGGTAGCACCGGCAGTGTTGGATTGTCAGTTAGCCATGGCGGCAACGGTTGTCGCTCAATCGCCGGCGGCTGGACAACGATTTGTGGCGCGGCGATAGCGACTTCCGGTGGATTCTGCGCTGTGAGCCATCCCCAACCACCAATCGTCGCTGCGAGGGCTGCGGCGCTGATCGCCCATTTTAATCCTGAGACATCGGCACGCATGGGTTTTCGGGTCTGATTCATCGTCGTGCTCCTTCGGCAAGCAATTGCCACCTCGTTCTAATCGTCTTTCTTGTCCTTGTCGTGATCGTCATCTTTCTTGTCATCATCCTTCTTGTCCTTGTCGTGATCGTCATCTTTCTTGTCATCATCCTTCTTGTCCTTGTCGTGATCGTCATCTTTCTTGTCATCATCATTATCATTGACGGTATTTTTCACCTTAGCGTACACAACCTGGCCGCTATACGCATCAACATACACCTCACTGCCATCAGCAAACTTGACTTCATAAACATCCACACCGTGCTCGTATTCACGCTTCACCTTCGCAACCGTGCCACCGCCCATGTAAGCAACAGCGGCTGCGATTGCCTGATCTTCGTTAATCGCATTGGCAGCCTGAGTACCGGTACTGATCGTGTTTGCCAGAATCGCCCCGGTCTGAGCATCAACGTATATTGCACCGCGGTCAAATATCACTTCATAGGCAGGCACACCTTGTAGACTAACCAGCTCTGGAGGACGGATCAGGGTAGCACCCTGAGCATTAGCTTGCGCGATAGCCTGAGCCTGTTCAGGTGAGACGGCGTAGACAGGCGCTGGCGCTGCTGGCGCCGGGGCAACAGGCGCTGGCGCTGCTGGTGCCGGGGCAGATTCCTGGGCCGCCATTTCGTTTAGTTCACGTTGTGCGATATTCAACTGTTGGTTAGCTTCAGCCAACCGCCGATTAGCTTCAGCCAATGCAGCCTGATACGCTGCTTCGCGCTCGCGCAGAAGGGCTTCTGCTGTAGGATCGAGGGCTGGAACAACCACCGGCGTCGTTTCAACCACAATCTCGGTAGGTACCGGCTCAGGAGCTGATGTCGTACTAATCCGACTGACCACACCACCAATAACGACCAGCACAAACGCCGTCAGGGTTGCCGCGATAAGTAACATTGTGCGATTCATAGCGAAACCTCCACAGAATTTTGATCTACTTAAAGAGCAAAACCAACTAATCATCGTCGCGTTCACCAAATTCAAGACCGGCGCCGCCAGGTATACCGCTGATCAATGCCTGAATGTCGGTCGGCGAGAGCCGAGCTTCAGGGTGCAGGATCAGATACTGACGTGGCGGCATTTCGCCCTCTCGCACCACTTCAGCGATCTCCTTAGCTAGTTCAGCCGGCTCACGTAAGGGGAGCGAGAAGTTCAACTCATTTCGCCCTTTGATCACATCGTAGGTAATCAGCCAAGAAGCAGGGGCAATCTTGCTGTACCACGGCCAGACCGTTTCGTTACTGTGACAATCGTAGCAAGCGCGGCGGGCAATACTTGCCGCTTCCGGTGTTGTCCAGGCAACATCATTCAGCACCGGTGGATTCGTCTGCCAGGCCCAGACCGGCACCACTTGCATGATGATGAAGATTGTCCCTAGCCCGATGAATACATTACGTGGGCGGAAGAGTTGTTTGAACATTGTCGTTCCTTTCATCATTGATTGCCGTCTACGCCCCTCAGAGTAGCGACGTTCTCTCAAAAGTGTCTTAAAATGGCAATAATGATTTCCAATCTTTTTCCAAGATTAGCGCGGTATAACCGATATAGATGAAATGCCTCAGCATGAGTCTTGTTTTATTTGCTAAGCGATCATTTCTGGGAGTGGCGTGTGCGGATTTTAATCGTAGAAGATGACAAACGATTGGCCCGTCTGATTGAGCGTGTCTTGCGCGACGAACGACATACCGTTGATGTCGCGTATGACGGTGAGAGTGGGCTTGATCTGCTATTGCAGGGCACTTACGATGTAGCCATTATCGATTGGATGCTACCGGGCCGTGATGGTCCATCAATTTGTCGCGCTGTACGGGCAGCCCGTTTACCAACAGCATTGCTTTTACTGACGGCCCGTGGACAGATTGAAGATAAGGTGCTGGGATTTGAAAGCGGCGCCGACGATTACCTGGTAAAACCATTTGCCTTTGAAGAATTACTGGCCCGTATCCGTGCCCTTGGTCGGCGTTTTAGCCCCAATCTGGGCAACGACGAACTACGCGCCGGTGCGCTGGTCCTCGATCTGCGCACCTATACAGCACGACGGGGTGAGCGACGGCTTGATCTAACACCGACCGAGTGGCGGTTGCTTGAGTATCTGCTGCGGAACGCCGGCCAAACGCTCACGCGCCAACAAATTCTCGATTATGTCTGGTCGTTCGAGCACGACGTACAACCCCAAATGGTTGATGTCTATATTTCGTATCTGCGACGGAAACTCAACGCTCCAGGCGAGCCTGATCCGATTGTTACGGTACGTGGTATTGGGTATCGACTGGAGGTAGACCGTGTTTAAACTTCTGCGCTGGCAGTTTACCCTGTTTTATGCTCTGGCTGCGGTAGCGATTATTGCGTTGGTCGCTAGCGGAGCTTACGTAATTGTGGCCCGTTATTTCGAGCGCACCACCGATCTGGCTCTTTACCATAAAATGGCGCACGAGTTTCATTCGCTGAACGCACCACTCCCACCCGAACTCGCTGAAGCCGACATCGACTGGTCGATCTTGCGCAACGAAGGTGGGATCGCTCGTTCACGCATGTTGAGTGCAGAAGAAGCAAGTCGAATCGCGCTGGCGGTGCGTGGTGGTCAGATTAAGCGTATTGAACTGAAAGACAACGGTCGGTATTACGAGGTGAAACTTCGTGATGATAGTGAAATCACCATCGACGCATACAGCGGTCGGATTGTCGGTATCGAGGTTAAGGACCTCCAGCGTGATCATATCACCGGTATCTCATCACCACCGGCAGCCTACGATGCTGAGATAGCTTCCATCTTCGTGTTACCACTAGACGCTCAGGGTCGGATTCTCTTCAATCCCAATCCGGCAGCCCTACCAATAACTGCCGATAAAGAAGCATTGGCGGCCGCATTACAGAACGGCTCGGATTTGCGCACCATTACCGTTAATAGCGGACAACGGATCAGACTACTCACCTACCGCCTGACCCGTCCTGATGGTCCGGCGGCTCTACAATTAGGACGTTTACTCACCGATCAAGAGCAGGTACTCAATCAACTGATGATCGGTCTTGTCAGCTTTGGTTTTGTCGGCGCTATCGTGATCGGTATCGCGGGCTGGTGGTTAGCCGGACGCGCCCTGCGGCCCGCAGAAGACGCCTGGGCACGCCAGTTACGCTTTATTGCCAGTGCCAGCCATGAACTGCGTGCACCACTAACATTGATTCGCGCCAGTGCCGAAGTTGCTCTGCGTAGTGCAACCGATGACGATCAACGTGAATTGCTGAGCGACATCCTGAGTGAGAGTGATCATATGCGCCGACTGGTCGATGATCTACTAACCCTCTCGCGGCTTGATAGTGGGGCATTAACCCTCCAACGACAAAGGATTGACCTCAGAGATTTCCTGCGCGAACTGCACCGCCACGTGAGTCGGTTGGGTGAAGAGCGCAGCATTACGGTGAACCTCAATCACGCAGCCGGGATTGTCAACGCCGACCCTGATCGATTACGTCAAGTATTGCTGATCCTGATCGATAATGCTCTTCGTTATACTCCCGCTGGTGGTGTAATTACGATCAGTGCAGAACTAGTCGGTAGGAATGTCCGTTTGAGCGTGCGTGATACCGGTTGTGGCGTTTCCCCTGAGCATCTCCCGCATCTCTTCGAGCGTTTCTATCGAGCTGATCCAGCGCGCGAACGAACTGGTGGTAATGCCGGGCTTGGCCTGTCTATTGCGAAGGGATTGGTCGAAGCCCACGGTGGTACGATTGGGGTTGAGAGTACACTTAATCAAGGAACGCTCGTGTGGTTTACATTGCCGGCATCAGACGAGCAAAACGTCTGACCGTAACGGCATCATGCCCGGCGACCGACCCAGGGCTTTTCAACGTTTTCAGCTTCGGGGTGCATGCGATGATCAAACTGCTCACCAACGGATTGAAACCGTCAAACAGCGCACACCCTCTGACAGCGATCACCGTTCTACGTAATCGCCTGAAAGCGCCAGCCGCTGACCCGCACCTGCATCCTGTCGGGAATCGACGGAAACCCGTCGTTTGTCGCATTAATAAGCTATCTTAGGCGGTTTCTCCACCACTTTCACCTCCGCCTTCCTGGTTGGGGGAAGATGAGGAGAACGAGACACGCTTAACAGCACAGACATTGAAACTACCGCAAACACCTGGCAACAACACCGGCAGCACTATACGGCTGGCAGCGTAAACCAGAACGTCGAACCGTGTCCTTCTTGACTGCTGGCCCAAATGCGCCCCCCGTGTCCCTCTACGAGGTGCCTGGCAATGGCCAGACCCAGCCCGGTGCCGCCAGCGTGACGGGTACGCGCACGATCAACTTTGTAAAAGCGTTCAAAAATACGTGGAATTTCGTGTTTGGGAATACCGATACCGGTATCGCTGACACTGACCAAGAGCCACTTTCCTGCCGGATGGGGTGGCCGATCTGAACGAGAGGGTGGATCATCGTGATCGAGATTTAACACTTGCGCCGTTACAGTGATTGTACCGGACTCAGGGGTAAATTTGACGGCATTATGCAGCAGATTCAGCAAGACCTGCCCGATGCGATCCCCATCCATCAGCGCTAGCGGGAGATCACCAGCATTGACAGCACAAATTGTCTGTTGTTTACGATCAGCCTGAGGACGGATACGTTCAACTGCACGCTCAATAACCGGCCAGACCGGCAGCGGTTCTAGTTTAAGTGATACACGGCCTGACTCAAGACGGGAAAGTTCGTGTAATTCTTCAACCAGTTGGGTAACAGCATCAATCTCTTGTGTCATTTGGGCCAGCATTCGACTGGCAATGTCTGGTGGTGGTGCAGATTGTAGTGTTTCAACCAGCAGTTTCAATGATGCCAGTGGAGTACGCAGCTCGTGTGAGACATTGGCTACCAGATCACGGCGCGCCCGCTCGAGCATACTAATCTGTGTTAGATCGCGAATCGTAATCAGCGTGCCTACCGGTTTTTTGCCATCTTCTATCAATGGCACATAATGCAAATGAAGGGTTCGTCCGGTTGCAAGCGGACGAATGGTCAGCTCCCTGCCTTCACCATCGACCAGAACTTCCTGGGCCAGATAATCTGCCTGGTGGTCACGCAAAAGCATGATTAGGCCATGACCAATGACGGGTGTTTGAGCAGCTAATAAATGCACCGCTGCGTCATTGTGGAAAATAATAGAGCGTTCAGTATCAACGACGATCACCCCACTATCAATGGCCTGAGCTAGCGCCAGGAAAAGTAATTGACGGTTTGTATCGAGGAAGGCAGGTTTTTCAGTAGTGAGATTCGACTCAGGTGTCGAAGTGGTAATCATATTGCTAGATTGTTTAGAGGGTAGATGAGCGGGCGGCGGTGTAACAACCGATAACGAGCGAACTTTCTGACGCTGTCGGTGGACAACCACGGCGAGCACTACCGTCAGAATAATCGTGGCCACTGAAAGAATGACTTCAAGCAGCGTCATTGGTGCAATTACACTTCGTCGGTTGGAGGTTCAAACCGGTAGCCAACTCCACGTACTGTCTGGATGTAGGTCGGCTTACTGGGGTCTGGCTCAATCTTCTCGCGTAACCAGCGGATATGTACGTCAACAGTTCGACTATCGCCGATGAAATCCTGTCCCCAGACCCGTTCGAGCAAGAGATCACGAGTTAGGGCAATCCCCCGATTACGCATCAGGCAGGTAAGCAGATCGAACTCCTTCTGTGGCAGATTGAGTTCCTGACCATTGCGCCATGCCCGCCGACTACTAGTATCCACCCGAATGGCTCCTGCCTCGAAGATTTCACGCACAATCGAATGCGGCTGCCGTTCACTTCGTCGCAGAATAGCCCGTACACGAGCCAGAAACTCGCCAAGACTGAATGGCTTGCTCATATAATCGTCGGCGCCCAGTTCAAGACCGGCAATCCGATCCACCTCATCCTGACGAGCAGTGAGCATAATGATGGGAACATCACTCTCTTGACGCAGGATACGGCAGACCGAAAAGCCATCGAGGCGCGGCAGCATAATATCGAGCACGACGAGATCAGGCTGATCACGACGCGCACGGTCGAGACCCTGCACCCCGTCAGCGGCAACAATGACGCTATACCCTTCACGTTCGAGATTGTAGCGCAACGTCTCGGCCAGCGTTGTCTCATCTTCAATGATCAGAACTGTCGCCATAGCCACTCCACATACAAAGACCGCCGGATTGCGGCCGGCGGTCATTGCCACTTGGCAAATGTGGTCGGGGCGGAGGGATTTGAACCCACGACCCCCGCGTCCCAAACGCGGTGCTCTACCAGGCTGAGCCACGCCCCGTCGCCCATTAGGTTACCAGCAGTTGGGCTATTTTGTCAAGCGCCATCGTTCAGCTCCGGAGGCAACACGGGCGGCCCTGAACGCGGTTGGAGTTGTAGGCGAGCACGTACTCGCGCCATCTCACCAACGGCCAAACGTGCTTCGGCTAACCATTCGCGGTGCTCAAACGCAAACGCACGAGCGATGTAGGCTAATGCACTACTACGGGTGTCAGCAATCCCGACTGCTACCAGCAGATCGAGCAATTCACGTTCAGCGCGACCGAGCCTTGTCATAACCGGTACCGTGCGGGTAGTGAAGAGCACTTCATGCTCAGCCGCACGCATCCCCCATGCAACCGGCACGCCGCTATGCCGCTCAATTTCACGGGCGATCCGCATTCGGTTCCGGCGCGTCTGTTCGCGCAATCGTGGAATCTCTTCAACCGAATGACCGATCTGGAGAATGATGAGTATCTCATCACTGTAACGTCTAATCTCTGGTGGCCCGGCGCGCACTTCAGACGGTAAATACTGGGTGATCAGCCGTTGAATCTCTTCGTCATGCATTGAGTGTATCCTTATGGAGCTATCAGCTCCTGTGACTTACTTCCTCATCATACCACAGACGATGACAGTTAACGCTGACGAAGGGCAGCGGTCATCGCCATCCCGGCCAGCAACCCGATCAGACACACAGCAGCGCCAAAGAGAAAGGTTTCCCCAATGACCTGGGCTGCAATTTCCATCAGGAATCTAGCAGGATCGGCAACGGCGAGCGGATTGTCGACCCCAGCACGTCGCAATTCATCCTGGCGATGAACACCCCACATCGTGAGGATTGCGACACCGACCGTCATCCCTACCAGTCGCAGGGCAATGACCAGCGCCGATGCGGCCCCTCGCCGATCTTCACCAGCGTATGCGACCACTGTGTCGGCTACCGGCGCAATCACCAGGCCTAAACCAATACCGGTCAAGGCCAATTCTAGACCCATCCGCACATAGGTAACATCCGGCCCCCAAAACACCATCAGCATATAACCAAGCAGTGCCAGACTCAGCCCCAATACGGTTGGTAGCCGGGCTCCAAAACGTGCGGTCAGGAAACCTCCGGGGAGTGCTGCGGCTGCCATCGTCAGGGTCAGCGCCGACAGCATCCAGCCCGCATCCCAGGCTGCAATACGCAAAATATCGCTATCGGTTGGGTGATAGAGTAACAGCCGGGTGTTGATGTAGAGTGGCACATTTGTGATTGCAATCGCCAGCCCAAACCCAACAACCACGTTAATCACGCAGGCTATGGCCGTATTCCGCTGAGTAAACAATTCGATACCAATGAGCGGATCGGCACTGCGCCGCTCAACCCAAACAAACAATGCCAGCAATATCAGAGCCACCACCACCAACGGCCCAGCGTAAGGTGGCGGGCCTAGCCGTTCACCGTAAAAATCAGTCGCTCCCAGCTCACTCCCGGCGGCCAGCCCAACATTCAATGCAATCAGACTCCCACTCAGCAAGAGTGTCCCTGGCCAGTCAAAGTGACCGGGTCGCGGCGGCGTTGGCACTTGTCGCAGCGCATACCACGTGAGCACCAATGCCACTAGCCCGATCGGCAGATTAAGCCAGAAAAGGAGACGCCAGTCATCGAAGATTCGCATCAGCACGCCACCGTACAGATGCCCCACCATCCAACCTGCGGTATCAACGGCACCGATGAAACCGAGAGCCGCTGCCCGCTGCCCTGGTGAAAAGAGATCGCCTACCAGCGCCATAGAAACCGGCACCATGGCTCCGGCGCCAAACGCCTGAATAACCCGCCCGATAATCAGCATTGTCAGATTCGGCGCCGCCGCTACCCATGCCGAACCGATCAGAAAGATGATCAGACACAGCAGATATACCATCCGTCGGCCAAACAGGTCAGACAAGCGCCCCATGAAAGTGATACTGACCGTGTAGGCCAGTAAATAGCCACTCACCGCCCATGAAGCACGGTTTAACTCGGTATCGAGCGACAGACGCAGGTCGATCATAACCTTCGGCAACGCCGCGCTTATCACGGTCAGATCAACAGCGCCGATGAAAATGGCGAGACAAACGAGCCCCAAGGTCACACGCGGATCAAAGGGCCGTTCTTTCACACTGGTAAGCGCAGGGTTCTTCATGGACATTGCACCGGTTCGCGTACATCAACTGCTTTGTCATACTCGCTAAACTCAAGCGTCCAGGTGCTGGGATTCGTTGTATCAGTTGCCGTATCGACCAGGATTACCCGACTGGCGCGGAGGGTCTCTTGATCGGCCCACAGATCAGTTGCCACCGGCCCAGCACCGAGCAGATTGAGACTGATAGCGCGTAACGGCTCTGCAGGTAGTGTACCACGGAGATGATAGTGCGGACGACCATTAAGGTCTTCGATACCAACCAGAGTCACGTCAGCAAAATTGTTGGCAAGTAATGCCTCGATACCGATATCCGGCGCAAATAAGACTGCCGGATCGAATGTTGAACCGGCTTGCAAACACATCCACTGGCGTGTAATCGGATTGGTTGCGAACTGCTTTCCGGCCAGCGAGACCGTCCGAATTTCACCAATTGCGCTACCCAGCGTAATATTGAGGACTGAGAGTACTGCATCAGGACGACGTAAATCTCCTTCAATGCTGTTAAGAATTGTGACGCCACTGGCATCGAGCGCAACCGGCTTACCACTGAGCGTCATGCGAAAATGGGCACTCTTACTCCCTTGGGTTGCCTGCCCAATCGCGGCGGCTAGGGCACGTGGATCGGGTGTGGGAGTAGGTGTAGGTGGCGCCGCAATTCCGCCACATGCCGCAAGCCATACGAGAAAACTCATTGTCAGCCAGTTCCAGAAGCGTTTCATAAGCCCCCTTCTTCGCCGGTGAGATACCATGGATGTGACAGTAGTATAAAGCAAGTTGTCATCTATGAGAAATGAGAGTAATTCAGACTTCTCAATGTTTTTTGGCCAGGTGCAAGCCCTCGTACCTCATCTTGAGAAGGACGTTGCAAACTGCTTCCCCAATCCTAGCGGTGTGGTATGCTGCACAGAGAGTCTCTCTGAAGGCACTAGAGGTTTATCGCTATGAAACTTGCAATTATCGGTGCTGGTGCACTAGGTAGCGTCATTGGCTTCCACTTAGCAGCCAGCAATGAGGTAGTATTAATCGATCCCTGGCAAGAGCATATCAACGCCATCAATACTCGTGGCCTATGCTGTGTCTTCGAGGATAGCGAGCAAATTCGGTTTCTCACGGCGACAACGGATCCGGCGCAGGTTGAGCCGGTTGCAGTGGCCTTGATTACGGTCAAGGCTGCACAAACTTCCTGGGCGGCTACAGTAGCAGCTCAGATATTGCAAGCAGACGGGGTTGCCTACACGTTGCAAAACGGCTTGGGGAACGCTGAGCTGCTTGCCTACCGGCTCGGCGCCCAGCGAGTTGGGCAAGGAGTGACTACTCTTGGCGCAACCATGGTAGCACCAGGACGTGTTCGCCTGGCCGGTCGCGGGACAACCACATTTTCCGCGACACCATCACTGAGTACAGCTTATGCTATTGCCGATGCGTTTCGGGCATGTTCGTTGCCAGCAAGTGTTTCCACCGATTTGGTCGGCTTAGTCTGGAGCAAGTTGATTGTCAATGTCGGTATCAATGCCCTGACCGCAATCCTGAGAGTGCCTAATGGTGCACTGGCAACTATTCCCGCAGCTAGCAAGCTAGTTCGCCGTGCAGTCGAAGAAGCCGTTGCCGTTGCCCAGGCCGCTGGTATCACCATCGGATTGGCCGATCCGGTTGCCGAAACACTGGCAGTGGCGCAGGCAACCGCAGCCAACCGGTCATCAATGCTTCAGGACATCTTACGTGGTGTACCAACCGAGATCGAGACGATTAATGGTGCAATTGTGCGCGAAGGACAACGCCTTGGTGTCCCAACACCGTTTAACTCATTCCTCTGTGATCTGATTACCGCTCTGGAAGCAACTGCACCGCTACGGGTGAGTTGACCGGTAGCGACGACGGTAAAATTCGGCTTAAGATGTTTCTCGCCGTTGCGCCGCTACCGTCATCAGTGTCGCCACCATCTGCTGCGCACGTTGCAGCAATTCATCCATTGCGTCGGCGTGGGGGAGCAAGTAGAGCGCCGCTCGTAAACCTCCGGGTGAAAACGCCGGATGGTACAGCACAAACGGATCATCACCATCACGCCGATAAATCTCTATCGTCATTGATTGACCGGCGGCCTGAACCACCAACGTTGAGAAGACTTCATACCCTTCCCGCGCTAGCCATCCTGCCGGATCAGCAGCAATTTCTGCTGCACGCGGTTCGGGGCGACGGTCGTAGCGAACTACTTGGAGCACGGCGAATTCCTTTCTTTACGCTGCACGCTCGGCTAAAAAGCGATTCACAGCTTCATCAAGACTGATGATCCCCGCAATCACCGGTTCGTTGTACACCGGCACGAAATCAAAAAGGAGTGAACTGGCAGTCTCTAGCTCGCGCAGCATAATGTGGGTTATCGGCCCACCCGACGGGATCATCAACTCACGCGCAGCACGTAACGTCGCTTCGCGATCATAAGCGACGCGAACGATTTGCGCCTGCCAGCCGTGATCATGATCCCAGGTAAGCCGGGCATACGCTGCCCGCCAATCGCCATCGAATGGCAGACCAACTGAGCCAACATTGACAACGAGTGTCTCATCAACCTGACGAACAAACGGCATATGTGTATGCGCGGTGCAGAATACAGTCGCATGGGGATCGATTCTCGTTTTCAATTCGTGCTGTCCATGCGTTGGCAACAGGCCATCACGGTCGTGATGAATCGAAGCGTGATAGACCATGATCACGCCGTCACGACTCGTCAAGGCCAGATTCGTCGGCAATGCAGCAACTTCAGGCAAGAGATCAACAACCTCTTGATGGGTCCAGATAATTGGCCCTAGCAGCGCACGTCGGCCACCCTGCGGCGGGCGGCCCAGCTGGAGATCATGGTCGTAGTGTAACACGTACCCTTCATGATTCCCGCGTAGCACGTACCAACCACGTTCAGCCCGCATTCGTAATGCCAGTTCGAGACATGGACGAGGTAACGGCCCCCGATTGATAATATCACCAGCGATAATAACGGCGTCGGGTTGCCATCGCTCTATGTCGGCAATCACAGCCGTGAAGGCAGCCAGATTGGCGTGAATATCGGCCAGAACTGCTACTTTCATCGCTACCGAACAACCTTTCGTGTATTGACGAATCGACTGACACCATCTGGTAGTGTACCATGATGATGGAACAGTTGCAGCCAGGAGAGATGATCGTGCTTACCTTTGGTCATGCCCTTTGTACTGAACCAGCTATTGCCGGTAGCCGCGAGTGGCTGATCACGAACGGGATCGGTGGTTATGCGGCTGGAACCATAGTCGGCACTCTTACACGCAGCTACCATGGGTTACTCGTTGCCGCTTTGAATCCCCCTCTTGGTCGTGTTCTCACGTTGGCAACACTTGATACCTATGTCAACTATCTCAGTCAACACTTTGATCTCACTGCACACCGACGTGTCGGTGAACCATCACCTGTTTGTCGATGGTTGGAACGCTGGTGGCGCGATGGCACAACACCGGTTTGGGAATACCGGCTGGCCGACGCTCTCCTTGAACGGCGCATCTGGATGATTCCAGGCGCCAACACGACGTATATTCGCTACACGGTGCAACGCGCCTCGGCGCCAATGACGCTACGGATCGATGCACTGGCAACAGCCCGCGACCATCACACGGTGAGTCAAGTGGGAGACATTCCACTTCAGGTTGAACAGATTGCTAATGGTCTCCGGGTTGGCCCCATCGCTGGTGGTCATCATCTCCGTCTGCTCAGTGATCGGGCAACGTTCGCTCCACTTGGAGGCTGGCTGACCGATCTTTACCTAGCAGTTGAAGACGAACGTGGTCAGGCTGCCGTTGATAACCTTCAGCGGATTGGCCGTCTCGTAGTGACGCTCGCCGAGGGTGAGTCACTGCTCATCGCAGCTACAACCGAGTCCATGGCAACTCTCGATAGCGCTACGGCGTGGCAGCAGCGCGCCGATTACGAAGCCGCATTGTTACGTCGTATCGACTGGACAGACGATCCAATCGTGCATCAGCTCGCTCTGGCTGCCGATCAATTCATCGTTGATCGCCCGTTGGTCGAGGGTAGTCGGGGACGTACGATTATCGCCGGTTACCCATGGTTCACCGATTGGGGACGTGACACGATGATTAGCCTACCTGGGTTGACCATTCCCACCCGTCGGCCGGAAATAGCCGCCGCAGTGTTACGTACCTTTGCCCACTTCGTTGATCGAGGCATGATTCCCAACCGGTTTCCTGATGAAGGCACGGTTCCCGAATACAATACGGCCGATGCGACGCTCTGGTTTTTCGAGGCAATCCGTGCTCATCATACCGCTTACGCTGACGATGAATTGCTGGCCGAGTTATTTCCTCTGCTTGCCGACATCATTGATTGGCACGTTCGCGGTACTCGTGACCGGATTGGCTTAGACCGGGGGGATGGCCTGCTCCGCGCCGGTACGCCGACCACGCAACTGACCTGGATGGATGTGCGGGTGCGTGGTTGGGTGGTAACCCCACGTTCAGGCAAACCGGTTGAAATTAATGCCCTTTGGTACAATGCCTTACAAAGTATGGCATCGTTTGCTCATCGGCTCGGAAAGCCAGCAGAGCGCTACGAAGCAATGGCGGCAGCGGCGCGCGCCGGGTTTCGTCGTTTCTGGTACGAAGACGGGCAATACCTCTACGATGTGATCGACGGACCACGTGGAGTAGACCCGACCTTGCGACCAAATCAAATCTTCGCGGTCAGTCTGCCGCACAGCCCGCTCACTCCCGAACAGCAACACGCGGTGGTACGGGCGTGTGCCCGGTCTCTCCTCACGAGTGTCGGTTTACGCAGTCTCACCCCCACCCATCCCGATTATGCGCCACGCTATATCGGTTCGCTCTTGCACCGTGATGGAGCGTATCATCAGGGAACAGTTTGGGCTTGGTTGATTGGACCCTTTGCCAATGCGTTTTACCGCTTGACGAACGACAATGCGGCAACGCGCCGCCTGCTGATCCCACTCATCGATCATCTCGCTGATGGTTGTATCGGTACAATAAGCGAGATATTTGACGGCGATCCACCGCATCATCCGCGTGGTTGTTTTGCCCAGGCCTGGAGTGTAGCTGAAGTGCTACGAGTATGGTACGATCTGAGCAGGCATCATCGTGCAGATAACGCATAACGGTTTCGCCATTCCTGTCTCTAAGCTGTAGAGAGGCGCAGACCATGCGCCTCTCCAATCCCCACATTACGAGTAAGCGGTTGAGACACCACCGCACGTGGCGTCAGCTCATTCTGGCAAACGAGTTTAGCACCTACCCTTCTCAAAGCCCGATCAAAAACGTTTCATCGGACACATACCGTACCTGTGCGACCATTACGTGCGAGGTTGCCAACATACTTTCGCTCCCGCCCTCACCCCCAGCCCCTCTCCCGCGCTGCGGGAGCGGGGTGAGCTGGGCGTGGTCTCGGTAGCGTTGACAGCCGCAGGATCGCCCCTGCTCCGCTCATCCCCCCTTCCTCTCCCGCAACGTGGGAGAGGAAGGGGGCAGGGGGGAAGGTGAGGGCCGCCAGCGTCCCCCGAAACACGATATTGCGTACCATGGTCGAGCTTCAACAAAAGCCTTGGTTTTTTGTCATGCTCTAAAAGACCACACTGTTTCAAGTATATGGCTTACAGGCACTTATCACCAACAAAATGTGGCGAGATTGGGGTTCATCCACAACACAAGACATCGGCGAACAACCGAGGTAGGTGGTAAGTATGTTGCTATCGATAAGCGCCGCCTGCGCCGGTTCACACCCCGTCAAGAGATACGCCTGTATTTGGAGTGGTTGCCACCCAACCCCGCTCAATAACAACGACCACTCTTCACCAAGACCATCGGCAGGAGGTAGCGGTAATGGGGTAGAGGGCAAAATAGCGACCAGCTCATCTGCGTGAACACGCAGCCGAACCCAATATTCGCCGACGGTCGCAAGAACCAGCCTTCCCCCGCCACGTAGCACCCGCAGCATCTCGCGTAGTGCCCGTTGTTGATCGGTAAAAAGCGGCAGGGCCGCAATGCACCAGATCAGATCAACGCACTCATCGCGCAGCGGCAAATCGGTGGCATCAGCAGCAATCAGCGCCAGACCCGGTCGCTGACGCAGCACCGCCGCCTGCCGGTCAATCCCGATGATGAGCGCACTATCGGCGCAACGTTCGTACAACCAGCAGGTTTTCGTGCCATCGCCGCACCCCAGATCGAGAGCCACCTTCGCACCAGTCGGTGTAACCGCTAGCATCGCCTGCTGGAGCAGCTCAAGATACGGTTCGTGAAGAAATGTTATCATTGCATGCAGATATGCTGAACAATACTTAAGCGACACTGCTATGATAAACCAACCGATTGTCATTCGCCATTTAACCGCCTTTTACGGCCCAAACATTTACCGCCCCCAGCCCGGTGTCGTCTTACGGGTGAGTGCCCCTGCCGATTACAGTGATCAACTGCGAGCCGCGATCAAAGGCGGCGCCCTGGCTATCGGGCTGGTGATTGCTCATCTTTATGTGGTTGCCCAGGCGCATCACGACGACGTTCAGATCAGTGCCTTCTTTACGACTGGCGAACCAGAAATCGGCGTCGAACTCTGTCGGTACGTCGTTGACGGCCTTAATGCCCAATTGCGCCGTGATGAAACGTGGGACGCCGATGAACCACTTATGGCGTTACGTGATCGTCGGCAGGCGCAAGCGTTGCCAGTTCAGGCACTACAACTGATCGCCAATGCCCGCCACCGCGACATACCGGCTACTATTTTCCCTGATAGAAGTATCTTGCTGGGTCAGGGTGAACGGAGCTGGATCATCACTTACGACGAGCTACGCGCTACTCCTGATCTCCAACCACCATGGCAGCGTCTCGGTCGTATCCCGATCATCGCCATCACCGGTGAACAGTACCGCAGTCAGGCAATTGCTGAACAGGCTACGCGCCATCAGGGAGTGATTCTCGACCGTGCCAATCGTACAACTGTTATGCAGGCCTTGCGTGATCCCACCTGCCGAACGCTTATTGTTGGTTTCGATACCGACAGCTTGCTTCGTGAGGGGTTGCCATTCGATCAATGCGATTTGGCGATCATCACTGACCGCCACGGACAACGACCACCAACAGCCAGCGACGACGATGAATGGCTCAGAGCACTCGGACTACCGATGCTGTGCAGTACTTCGCCTGCATTGATCAATTTATCCGATCCGAACCTGCATCCGCTTCTGAACTACGCACCGCATGGTGTTATCGGTTGGTCGCCAGGTACTGATCACGGGTAGAGCGGATTGGAAAACGTGCGTCTCTCAGCCTTTTTCGTCAACTTGCTTCCTCTCCCATTCCGGGAGAGGAAGCAGATGGAATTGCTGCCTCGTAGACCCCCATTCCTTACCGGCGCCAAAAACCCGGATTTCTTAGAGAACGCACCGTGCCCGCGCAACCATTGCGTGAGGGGGTGCCAACATGCTTGCGCGCCAGCCCCCCACGTCCCCCCCTTCCGCTCCCCGTGTGGGAGCGGAAGGGGGCCAGGGGGAAGGTGAGGGGAACCGGGTGTGCTCCGCAGCACAGGTACGGAACACGGTGCCCCATTCCATCGCGGCGGAGAGACGCATGCGTTGCGCTTAAACGTTCCCTGTCAGAAAGAGCCAGGAAACATTATGTGAATGCCATCGTCGCGCCTGATCGAAAACTCAGGTTTTCGATCAAGCATTAAGAGTCGAACCGGTCGGTCACGGCACCTAGGCTGGCCGACGACACTAGACGGGCATATTTTGCCAGGACACCGCGGGTATAACGTGGTGGCCGGGGCTGCCAGGCCGCTCGACGACGTGCCAGCTCTTCATCAGAAACATTCAACTGTAAGAGACGGGAATCAGCATCGATGGTAATACTATCGCCCTCCTCGACCAGGGCAATAGTTCCACCAACTGCCGCCTCTGGCGCAACGTGACCCACCACCAACCCATACGTTCCACCCGAAAAACGACCATCGGTAATTAGCCCAACGCTATCACCCAGACCGGCGCCGATAATCGCCGATGTTGGAGCCAGCATTTCACGCATCCCTGGCCCACCTTTCGGCCCTTCGTACCGGATCACAACGACATCGCCGGGCTTAATCTTCCCGCTGAGAATTGCCTCCAGACACTCCTCTTCGGCATCGAAGACTCGCGCTGGACCGGTAATCCGACGCTGCTTGATCCCAGTAATCTTTGCCACACAACCTTCTTCGGCTAGATTCCCACGCAAAATAGCCAGATGCCCTTGCGGGTAGACTGGCCGCTCGAATGTCCGAATCACATCTTGGTTCGCCGGTGGTTCATCGGGAACGTCAGCCAACGTCTCGGCAACCGTCTGACCGGTAATCGTCAGACAATCACCGTGCAGCAAACCAGCGTTGAGCAGCATCTTCATCACTTGCGGGACACCCCCTGCACGGTGGAAATCAGTAGTTACATACCGACCCGACGGTTTCAGATCGCATAGCACCGGCACACGCTGACGGATCGTCTCGAAATCATCAATCGTCAGCGGAACCTCAGCCGCATGCGCGATTGCCAGTAGATGCAACACCGCGTTGGTTGAGCCACCAATCGCCATTACAACTGCAATCGCATTTTCAAGCGACTTGCGAGTTATAATCTGGCGAGCAGTACGGTTAGCCCGAATCGCCTCGACCAACACTTCACCTGAACGAGCAGCACTGATAGCCTTCTCTTCATCTTCGGCAGCCATCGTGGAAGAGCCGGGCAAACTGAGACCAAGTGCTTCGATTGCCGATGACATCGTGTTGGCCGTGTACATACCTCCACACGAACCCGCCCCCGGACAGGCATGCCGTTCAATTTCGAGCAACTCATGCTCATCGATCCGGCCAGCGCTATACTCACCGACCGCCTCAAAGGCACTGACAATCGTTAAATCACGATCCTTGTAACGACCGGGCTTAATCGTTCCACCGTACACAAAAATGGCCGGGATGTCGAGCCGCGCCATTGCGATCAACGCACCGGGCATGTTTTTATCACAACCGCCTACAGCGAGAATACCATCCATGCGCTGGGCGTTAACCACCGTTTCAATCGAATCGGCAATCACCTCACGACTGACCAGCGAGTATTTCATACCCTCGGTACCCATCGAAATACCATCACTGACCGTAATGGTACCGAACATCTGCGGCATCCCACCGGCAGCACGAATCGCCTCTTCAGCACGTGCTGCCAGCATACCTAACCCAGCATTACAAGGCGTGAGCGTACTGTGGCCGTTTGCTACTCCAACAATTGGCTTGGTGAAATCGTTATCGCCAAAGCCAACTGCCCGCAACATAGCCCGATTCGGCGAGCGCTGCGGCCCCTCGGTAATCATGCGACTACGGCGATTATCGCCCATGACCAACCTCCTCAAACATTCAAACGACGTATATTGCTTATTGTAACGCTTTTCTATGTGCCGCTTGCATCAAGCAGAGGCGCACTGCCAAGTATGATGGGCTGCTGAAGCGTTGCCTCAGCAGCCCAAACCAAGGCCCAAAAGGGATTTCAGAATGTCCAATTGCGGCTAATCACCAACATTCTGGGCTTCTTCCAGAATCGGTACCGGTGCCTCACCACGACCGACCCCCCAGTAGATAAACCCCAAATTACGCATCTCGCGCGGATCGTAGAGGTTCCGCCCATCAATCACCACCGGTTGCCGCATGTAGCGCTTGATGCGATGCCAGTCCAACTGCTTAAACTCATTCCATTCGGTAACTAGCAGTAAGGCGTCGGCATCCTTCGCCACATCATACGCCGTAGCGGTAAAGGTCACTGTCGGTAATATCTCTTCTGCCCGTGGCATTGCGACAGGGTCATAAGCTTTTACCCGCGCCCCCTTCTTCAAGAGAGCATTGATAATATCGACACTCGGAGCTTCACGCATGTCATCGGTATTGGGCTTGAACGATAATCCAAGTACACCGATAAGCCGTCCCTCAAGCGATCCTAGTACCGTTTCAACCTTCTTGACAAAACGCTTACGGGCGTCACTATTAATATCCATGACCGCCTGAAGCAACTGGGGGTGGCAGCCCGCAGAAGCTGCCATATGGTAGAGAGCTAGTACGTCTTTGGGGAAGCAGGAACCACCGTACCCGACGCCGGCTTCGAGGAAGTGTGGCCCAATACGTTTATCGGCTCCCATGCCTCTGGCTACTTCACGGACATCGGCGCCCAGACGTTCGCAAATCTGAGCAATTTCGTTGATGAACGAGATGCGCGTAGCCAGAAACGCATTTGAGGCGTACTTGATCATCTCGGCAGTGCGTAGATCGGTGATGATAATCGGTGCGCCTAACGTTTCGTGGAGTGCGGCAACCCGCTGTGCGGCCTCCCGATTCTTCGCGCCAAGGACGATGCGGTCAGGCTTAAAGAAATCACTCAGCGCACTCCCCTCACGGAGAAACTCCGGATTAGAGACGACATCAAATTTCACATCAGGACCGGCATGCTCGGCAATGATGTTTTCGACCAGATCGCCGGTCCCTACCGGTACCGTACTTTTATCAATAATGATGGAACCCGAACGCAAATATTGACCGATACTACGCGCAGCAGCTTTCACATACGTAAGATCGGCAGAACCGTCTTCGGCCATAGGAGTCCCGACGGTGATGAAGATAAACTCAGCATCGGGAATCCCGACCGCATAATCATCGGTAAAACGCAACCGACCGGCACGCATGTTTCGTTCTTGCATCTCTTCGAGACCAGGCTCGAAGATCGGTGACTTTCCGCTGCGCAGCAATTCTAGTTTGTGTAGATCGATCTCGATACAGGTCACGGAATGGCCAAGATCGGCAAAACATACGCCAGTCGTAAGACCGACATATCCTGTACCTACTACGCAGATGTTTTTCACGAGTGCATCTCCTTTTATTACAGAACTGAAATGTTAACGAGGTATTATCCATCGTCTATTCAATGATCGTTGTACGGAACGAGCATGACTTTTCGATGAATAATAGCTGCCCACCTGATGAAAAAGCTCAGAGCGTCACTTCCACCCCTAAACCGAGCGTGTTCGCTTGTTGTAACGCCAGCGCGGCAACGGCCAGGTCTTGCACCGCATTGCCAACCGACTTAAACAGCGTAATTTCGTCGGCTGAAGTTCGTCCATTTCCTGTACCATTCACAAGCTCACCTAGTTCGGCGACAATATGGTGCTCATCGATGAGACCGGCAGCACGGGCCTGAATCAAATCACCTGCCTCGGCCCAGGCTGCCTGACGCTGATCGACAAAAATCCGACTACGGGCAACCAGTTCAGGCGGAATCTCGGCCATATCGGGCCGATACGCACCGATAGCGTTGATATGAGTACCAGGCCGTACCAAATCTGCCGCGAAGAGAGGCACGGCGCTACTCGTAGCCGTACAGACCACATCCGCTTCTGCCAGTGGTACCTGTGGATCAGTTGCAATCCGAACATCACCCCGAAAACCTTCACCACGTAAACGCGCCGCCAGTAACGTCGCTCGATCACGGGTGCGGTTCACGATCCAGACGTTGTTAATCGTGGGGCGGACTGCTAACACAGCTTGTATCTGCGGCAAAGCCTGCGCACCAGCCCCAAACACAACCAGCGTGCGTACATCTGGCCGCGCCAACAGACGTGTTGCTACACCCGAAGCCGCACCGGTACGCAACGCTGTGAGATAGGTACCATCAAGCACAGCCAGCGGACGACCACTCGTTGGATCAAATAATGTTACCAGAGCATAGATTGTGGGTTCAGCGCGATAGATGTTGTGTGGAAAGACCGAAACGGTCTTAAGTCCAAGAGCCGGCATCTCGCCAGTAAGCAGCCCTGGCATAAAGAAGGTTGTTGCTTCGTGCTCCGCGATAGTGATTGCAGTACGGAGAGGGATATAGGCTTCACTCCGCGCCAGCTTCCCAAACGCTTGCGCCACTGCTTCAATTGCTGCTGCCATCGGCACTGCCTTTGCAATATCGGCAGCCGAAAGAAATCGCATGCCTGCCTCCTTGTCATCCCAGCAGATATTTCACGTCTCTATCATACGACAAAACCGGCACGGATATCGATCCATGCCGGTTCTATGTTTACAGATTGTGTTATCTGCTGGCAACAATTACGCTTGTGCTGATGGATCAGCCTCATCTGAGGCAGGAGCAGGCGTGGGAACCGGCTCAGATGCAGACTCAGTCTCAGTGTCGTTCTCACCAATTCGGCGTAGCGACAACCCCATCCGCTGGCGTTGACGATCAAGGCTAATCACACGAGCAGTCACAATCTGGCCGGGTTGCAGAATATCGCGTGGTTGAGCCTGCGGATCGGCGTCCAGTTCACTGGCGTGGATCAAACCTTCCACCGCTTCTTCAATCTGAACAAAGGCGCCAAACGGCGTCACATTCGTCACCGGGCCGGTCACCAGTTGCCCGAGGGTATAGCGCTGGTCAATTGTCTCCCAGGGATTATTCTGTAACTGGCGGATCGATAGGCCAATACGTTCGCGTTCGCGATCAATCTCAACTACAACTACCTTAACTTCCTGACCGGGTTGCAGCACCTCACGCGGATGGTTCACCCGCTGCCAGCTCAGCTCGGAGATGTGGGCCAAACCATCGGCGCCACCCAGATCGATAAATGCGCCAAAATTCGTAAGCTGGTTCACGCGACCAACCAGAACATCGCCCGGCTGCAGCTCGGTGAGCAACCGATGCTTCTGCGCCTTACGCCACTCTTGGGTAGCAGCCCGCTCAGAGAGAACCAACCGGTTGCGCTCACGATCTACCTCAATCACCTTCAGCGGAATCTCTTGATTCACCATCTTCTGCAAGGCCTGCTGGCGCTCGTCAGCAGCGGTGCGCCCGTGCAACTGCGCTACTTGCGAAGCCGGTACAAATCCGCGAATCCGGTTGAATTGAACGAGCAAACCACCCTTGTTAAAACCGATCACTTTGCAACGAACAATCCCACCATCCTGGAAGAGCTGTTCGGCTACCTCCCAGTCCTTCGCCACCTGCACCATCGTGAGCGAGAGGATCAGATCACCGTCGCGATTTTCCGGCTCTTGCACATACACTTGAACCGTATCACCAACTTTCAGTGAATTGATGAAATCTTCTCCCATCTGGCGCAAATCTTGAGCCGGAATAATCCCTTCGCGCTTAGTGCCAATCGAGACCAGAACGCCATTCTCTTCGATGTGCATGATCAACCCCTCGCGCAGTTCACCGCGCTGAGGACGGGCATAATCATACTCATCGAGCAACTGCGTCCAATCCAGATCTTCCTCATTCTGCTGGGTTACAGGGTCGGGCTGGACAGACATGCTACAAAGCCTCCTCAAGAAAATTTGATTTGTCTCTGCTTCCGCTCAGACGTAAATGACGAGCGTAATCTATCTATCTGGTGGCGCACGTCAGGTTAAGCAGCATACGTTGCACAGGCAGCCAACCTGGCGCGAGCCGTCGGCTCCGCTCGATGGCAAATGCTCCAAGGCCGTCGTACCATTCCAGTCTGTGGAGTTCGACCGTCGCGGAAGTCGAGACATGTTTTACAATGCCGGTAATTATAGGTGATGATGTTGAACCTGTCAACATTTTCACAAGCGCACGGCACGCATGTTGGTACAGGTACCGCACTCTCTTCTATCCGGTTGATAGATGGACGACACGTACCATGACTCTAACGTTTGTATTTCTCGACGGCATAGGCCTGGCTCCGGCGAGCGCTGACAACCCACTGGCTCAGGTGCCGATGCCTGCCGTTCACCGGCTCTTAGGTGGACCGCTGACCAGTGAGCAGATTGGTTATCGTGACCACCTGCTGCTGACTGCCCTCGACACCTGTTTAGGGGTAGATGGCTTACCCCAAAGTGGCACCAACCACGTAGCCTTACTGGCAGGCATCAACGCTCCAGCACTCCATGGCAGGCATCAGCCGCACTTTCCGCCAGTGGCTCTGCGGCCATTGCTCGCCGAACGCTCTCTCTTCCGGCGAATCCGCGAACGAGGACTCCGCGTCGCGTTTGCTAACGTCTTTACCAACAGCTATTGGCAGGCAGTGGCAAGCCGCCGTCTACGTCGCTCGGCGAGTGTGATTGCTGCCGAGGGGGCCGGTATCGATTTACGCACACTTGCCGATCTGAAGCAGGGTCGAGCGCTGAGTTGGGATATTACCGGTGAAGGATTGGCAACCCGCGATCCAGAGGCCGCAACCATCGAACCGATCAGTCCACAACTCGCCGGAGAACGGCTGGCCCGCCTTGCCATCGAGTACGAATTTGTCTTTTTTGAGAGCTTTTTGCCCGATCTTGCCGGGCATGGTCGTCTAGGAACGCATGGCGTCCGCGAAGCACTTACCCGGATCGATGGCCTGATCGCCGGTTGGCTCGATGCTCGTCGTCAACAAGACAACTTGCTCATAACGTCAGATCATGGCAATATCGAACAGGCATCAACCACAACCCATACCACTGCACCGGCGCCGCTGCTGGTCATTGGGCCACTCGCCAGGCACCTTCACCATGTACGGCGGATCGATGAAGTTGCTGATGCCATTCTACAAGCTCTACCTGCTATTAGCCAATGAGGAGATTATGCAGCGCAAAGTACGAGTTCTGTTCGTCTGTATGGGGAATATCTGTCGTTCACCAATGGCCGAGGCGATCTTTCGCCACCTGGTCAATGAGGCCGGCTTGAGTGAACGATTTGAGATCGATTCAGCCGGTACCGGTAGCTGGCACGTCGGCGAGCCTCCACATCCAGGGACGCAGCGCGTGCTGGCGCGCCGAAATATCTCGACGGCCGGTATGTATGCCCGTCAGGTACGGAGCGCCGATATTGACCAGTTCGATTACATTTTGGTCATGGATCGCGAAAATCTGGCCGATCTGAGTCGATTTCACCCCAAAGCTCGCGAGCGAGCCAGACTCTTGTTGAGCTTTGCCCCCAACCTTGGTACCGATGAGGTGCCTGATCCGTATTACAACGGTCGTTTTGAAGAGGTCTATCACATGATCGAAACAGCATGTCGTAATCTGCTCGCGTACATTCGTGAACAAGAAGGCCTCTGACCGTCCTGGCAGCATCGAGATGTTTTAAGGATGCAGCAGTGCTGCATCCTTGTTTTCTAAGCGTAAACTGTGATGAAGAAGATAGAGTAGGGAGCAGTGGGCTTGCCGTGCGTGAGGCAGCCTACCTCCCCCTGTTCCGATAGCAGTCAGCATGATCGGTTTTCCGGGCACCGCGAGAATGCTGGTTCGCGATCTCCACTTTCCTGCTAACGGTGGGGGCGGTCAGCGCTGGAAAGGGCTGCATAACGTTAGCATAGTGAATACAGCCGAATATCAGAAACCTGAAAAACCCGGATGTGCTAACACGTCAATGCAACTCTCACTATTTCTGCGTCGTCTGATAATGAAGGCAGTACATCAACGATTGGAAATCACACCCCAAAACCTGCTTTAACGCTATGACGTTATGTATCGTAACAAGCGGCGTATCAGTATGATGAAGGATCAGCACCTGTTCATCCCAACAAATTATTGCGGATTAATGAGAGTTGAAATTTCGTAAACAGTGCGTTATACTATTGCACAAGCACATAGGAATTGATTCCTGTCTGTATCGGTTTATTACTGCCATGAGTGCAGATAGAGGTAGAGCTATTGCTACCTCGTTCACACTCATGGCTATCACTGCCGATAACAGAACTCGAATCGAGGGGTTTTTAAAACAAGCAAACACTTACAAGTGGAGTTTAACCATGTCAGACATCACCAAAAATTTACTCAACGTTGATCTTCGTCAAGGTGTCGTGCCGATCTCAAAGGCAGCATCCTCACTGGCCGCGCTTATCAAACGCTCACAAGCGACTCACCAGCCCATTATTGTTACGCAAAAGGGGTATCCGGCTGGCGTGCTGTTGGATGTTGAGCTTTTCACCGCACTTCGCGAACTGGCTGAGCGGTACGAGAGCGAGCGCAACGGACAGGGTGAGCATAAGCACTCTGAGTAATCAGGGTCACCCGGTCCGGTCTGGGGGTACGATGTTAACCTGGCGCAGTCGTTGACTTAAACAACTGCGCCAGGTTACTTTTGCTCACACTCAGAGCCGATCCGAAACATTCTGCGGCAGAAGAAGAAATAACCCCCTGGGTGCGCGGGCCGCCGGCCCGCAGGTGCAGTGGGCGGCTGAACCCCCCTGGGTGCGCGGGCCGCCGGCCCGCAAGTGCGGTGGACGGCTGAAACCCATCTGAGTGCACCCAAGAACCCACCTGGGTGCGCGGGCCTCTGGCCCGCAGATACGGTGGGCGGCTGAAACCCATCTGAGTGCACCCAAGAACCCACCTAGGTGCACGGGCCTCTGGCCCGCAGATACGGTGGGCGGCTGAAACCCATCTGAGTGCACCCCCACCTGGGTGCGCGGGCCTCCGGCCCGCAAGTGCGATGGGCGGCTGAAACCCATCTGAGCGCACCCAATCACCCCCCTGGCTGCGCGGGCCGCCGGCCCGCAGGTGCGGTGGGCGGCTGAACCCCCCCTGGCTGCGCGGGCCGCCGGCCCGCAGATACAATGGGCGGCTGAACCCCATCGGGGAGCGCATCAGTGCTCCATCATCTCCGGCCCCGCGCACACCTCCAGCGAGCAGGGAGGGCAAGGCGAGCTGCCGGAACGTACCACCATTTGTCCACACAGGACAAGGATGCGGGTTAGAAACCTGTTCATCTAGGCATAGAACCAGGTATTGTCATAATCTGGTGCACGGCGTCCATCAGGACAACAAACACGACCACGGATGGATTCCATCAGTGCTGCGCCCTACAGCACACCAGGCGCATAGATCGCCGTGTGCAACGCCTGCTCATAACTCTCTAAAATACGCTGGGCGGTTTTACGCCAGCTAAACCGCGCCGCACGAGCAAAACCGCGTTCACGCCAATACGTTATTTCTGCCGGATTGGTCAGCAATCGCTCTAGGTAACCCGCGAGCGTCGTGTCGTCCTCGGCATCCATCACCAACGCCGCTCCCCCGGCGACCTCCGGCAGCGGCCCGCGGTCGGAAACAATCACCGGCGCACCGCAAGTCATCGCTTCCAATACCGGAATACCAAAGCCCTCGAACCAGGATGGAAAAACGAAAACTTCCGCCATACTGTAGAGCGCAATCAGATCAGGACGTGGCGGATTGATCAGAAGCATTGCATCGTCGCGCTCAACTGCCTCAAAAACTATCGGCAGTGGCTCAGGGTGGCGCGAGAAAAAGACAATTCGATGACTTTGTCGCAGCAATGCCGGTAATCGTCGCCAGGCTCGCACCAAAACGCCGGGATTTTTCAGAGCATCGGCGAGCACAAATGGTCGGTCGATCCCGTAACGCCGGCGAATCGCAGCAAGAATGGTTTCGTCACCGATTCGGTGCATATCCGACGTCGGCGCATGCGGAATGGGGATGATACGTTGCGGATCGAATCGGCAATAGCGGAGAATATCTTGCTTGGCGTGCTCCGAGACGGTCAGCAGGAGATCGGCATGGTGCAACATACGACGCGAAGCAAGATACAGATAGATCGTTGTCGCCATCGAACGGAGTGTGCGTCGCGAACCGGAACTGAACAGCGTCTCGCTAAGCGGCATTATTGTCAACGCATCATGGAGCGTCACCACGACTCGGGCGCCGGTCACACGGAAACCATAGTTTGCAGGGTAATGCACCACATCAAGTCGATCACGGGCCATCGCCCGTCGCATACCAATGTAATCAAGATACACACTCGATTGCGGCCCTCGATACGGTAACAGGCGTAGCGTTACCGTAGGCGGTAGATTGTCCAGTTCAAACGGGCATTTCGTATCGGCGTAGAGAAATATCTGATGATCGGTAGCTATCGTACACAGCTCGGCTACAAAGTGTTTGACATAGGTATGAACACCACCAACCAAACCGTGAGACAGATAGCGCACATCAATACCGATCCGCATAGGTTGCTCCTACTGCCGTTATGACAATCTTCGCTCAGACCGCACGAGAGAGAGAAGATTGTCGGGGTTGCTCGACACGTTCATATCCATTTGCTTACGCTACAAAATGCACATTTGTGAACAAAACTATCAAATACCACACTCTTTATTCGACCCTCCTTGAGCCTGCTCAGCAGGTGGCGAGTCGAAGCAGTTTCCTACCTGTAAGTGACTGTAGCATACCAAAATGACAGCGCCTTAACGAGATGAAAATGGTTATTGACAATATTGTCATTAGTGGGCAGAGATGAGCAACGTTTCCGGCTTTCAGTAGGCGTCACCCCCTTAAGCCCCGCCTGCGTTACCCCCTTAAGCCCCTCCGCAGGCGGGGTGGGGTGGGGGTA
>Ga0197142_1000437_pt1 | contig 38221 bp, 39 predicted proteins | sample GBS60_MetaG_FD_148614 | JGI IMG/M metagenome (GOLD analysis project Ga0197142, IMG submission 148614) | Sediment microbial communities from Great Boiling Springs, Gerlach, Nevada, United States - GBS 60_MetaG | ecosystem: Environmental > Aquatic > Thermal springs > Hot (42-90C) > Sediment...
CGATCATCACCTGCGCAGAAGAGGTGAACTCATCTATCTAACCGTATGAACACTATTGGTGTTGTTGTTGTCTCGTATAATACTGCTTCCCTCCTGCGCCGCTGCCTGGCGTCGCTCGCTTCCTGTCGCCTATCGCTGCAGATCGTTGTCGTGGATAACGGGTCTCTCGATGACAGCGTCACGCTAGTTCAGCGTGAATTTCCACACGTCATGTTACGCGAACGGCCAGAAAATCCCGGTTACGCTGCTGCCTGTAATGAAGGGATCGCCTGGCTGAGCAACAACTGTGATGCGATCCTGGTCCTCAACCCTGACACTGAAGTTCTGCCCGGTGCAATTGAGACGATGGCCGATTTTTTGGCCATCCACCCCCGTGTTGGCCTGGTTGGGCCACGTCTGCTCAACCCGGACGGTAGCTTACAACGGGCAGCATTTCGCTTTCCTGACCTGATCACGACCGCACTTGATCTCTTTCCGCCAGGTGAAGTCTTACCCGGCCGTCTGTACGATTCGTGGTGGCATGGTCGTTATCCATACGAACTCGGCAATGAAGCATTTCCAATCGATTACCCGCTGGGCGCATGCATGCTGGTGCGCACAAGCACGATCGCCGAAGTGGGTGGGATGGACGAAGACTACTTTATGTACTGCGAAGAGATTGATTGGTGTCGCCGAATCAAACAGGCAGGATGGGCGATCTGGCACGTCCCGGCTGCGCAGGTTATTCACGTCGGTGGTGCAGCGACCAGCCAATTCCGCTGGCGTATGCAGGTAGCGCTCTGGCAGGCCCGCCAACGGTATATGCGTAAGTTTGCTTCACCGACCGTTCAGCGTCTCTTCCGTGTCCTTCTTGTCATCGGAATGCTGCGGCTCATCGGCAAAACTTGGTACACTTACCTGACTGGTCAGATCGACCGCGATGTCCTGCGCGGCCAACTCCTTGCCTACGGTACTATTCTGCAAAAGACCCATAATTTCTCGCCAATACCGGTTGCGAAGGTAACACGCTAATGCTATAGTACCAAACAAGAGAAGTGTTGTCTGGCGGGACAACGCAACTCTTCAGATAAGATTGTATTTTCATTTCGCGACTCAAGCCTATTACGGTGAGGTTGGCTCGCGTGACGATTCTGGCGCATTGCTCCGCACCTGATGATAATTCTGGCACAACGCAGGGATAGGGCTGATACCACGCGAACAACAAATGGTGGGTATCGCCCGGCAGCGTTGCCAATACATCAACAAGCTGAACGAAAGCGTGAGCTGGCGTCGATATGTGCTCCGCGAACCTTCCTCCTGATGTACGACAGGAGCAGACAAGACAACGATGTACGACCAAAAGCGACCAGATGTCGCGGTCTTTATCGACTTCGAGAACATTTATGTCAGCGTGCGCGACAAACTCAACGCAACGCCCAATTTTGAAGCGATTATGGACCGCTGCAACGACCTCGGCCGCGTGGTGATTTCACGCGCCTATGCCGATTGGTACCGTTACCCACGCATTACCAGTGCCCTTTACGCAAACGCTATCGAACCTATCTACGTCGCTACCTACTACTACGACAAGGATGCCGGTCGCACCGGACGCGCCATCAAGAATAGCGTCGATATGAACCTCTGTATCGACGCTATGAAAACGCTCTACACCAATCCAAACGTCTCGCGGTTTGTGTTGGTGACCGGCGACCGCGATTTCATTCCGCTCGTCCATAGTATTCGCCAGCACGGGAAAGAAGTCTTCATCATCGGGATCGGTGGCGCCGCCAGCACACACCTGGCCCAAAGCGCCGACGAGTTCCTCTTTTACGAACAATTGATCGGTCGTCAGCCCAACGCCAGTGCCGCTGCTACGGCAATTGCGAATCGGGCAACTGAAATCAACCGCACCCCCGAAACGGTAGAAGTTAGCCCACCGCTGTCAGCAGTAGCCGCCCCCCCACCTTCGCCATCTGAACCGGATGTCTACGATGTGCTGGTACAGGCTATTCACCTAGCCCGCAAGCGTGGCTACGTGACAACGCTCGGCTCTTTAAAGATGCTGATGAAAGAACTGATGGGCGGCGATTTCAAAGAGAATCGCTACCGCGACCTGAATGGACGACCATTCTCAAAGTTCAAAGATTTGGTCATCGATGCCGAGCAGCGCGGGAAAGTACAAATCTTTACCAAAGGTTCGGTCAATGAGGTCTTTCTGCCAGGCGAAGACCCGATGAAGCTCTCACGTTTTGCCCCATTGCTGACCGAGGAATTACCACCGGAGCCGGTGGTGATCGACCCGCCTATTGGCAGTAATGGCAGTTTGCAGATCGCCGAGATCAGCTCGATCGTCCTTGAAGAGCCAAAAGCAGTAGAACCACCAGCAGCGACAACTCCAGCTACTTCTAGCAGTCGCCGTCGGCGCCGTCGTTCACGCCGTAGCGGACGGAATCGCGAAGAGACCAGCGCGCTGGCCGTTGAGACAGCCTCCGATCTTGACGAGTTGCCAGAGGTGGAACCGGAATACAGCCCACCGCAGATCGAGGAACCGGTGCAAGCAGGCGAAACAACTGCTGTACCGCCGGTCGAACTTGCCCTAGAACCACTACCGGTAGCGGTTGAATTCGAGCCAGTACCCGAACCGACACCTGTCGTAGCTGAAGCTGCGCTAACAGAAGCCGCAAGTGAAACACCGGCACAAGCGAGTCGTAGCCGCCGCCGATCGCGCAAGACGAAGAGCGAAGCGGTAGCCAACACCGCAGCACCTCAGATTGAAGCGGTGGGCGAGCAGCCCACACCAGTACCAGCCATCGCCGACGTGGTCAGTACCGAACCTGTCAGCGAGACACCCGCCGCTATCGCTGATGCCGGATCTGCCCCAACTAACACGGCGACGGATGAGGCGGACAGCCAGGTTGATCTCAACTTTGAGTTCAGTGACGTAGAATGGGAACTCTTCCGCACAACAGTGCGCGAATTGGGTAAACCAGCAACGTTCCAGCAACTCTTGAGCGCGTTGCAGACTGCCCGCAAACAGCACGGTTTGCCGCGTACTACCGAAGAGAATCGCACGATGCTCAAGCAAGCTATTCACCATGGCATGCTTGAGCGCATTACCAGGAATCGCCGCGTTTATTACACGTTGAAGACCGATGAGTAGGTTGGTCAAAATCTGTGGCCTGCGAACGGTCGATCTGGCGCTGGTAGCCGCCACTGCTGGCGCCGATTTGATCGGCCTGGTATTCGCCCCTAGCCGCCGCCAGGTCAGTATTGCTGAGGCGCAGCACATTGCAGCCGCAGTTCGGGCCTTACCACCGCCCCGACCTCTCATCGTGGGGTTGTTTGTCAATGCACCGGCAGCCGACGTAGCCGAAATCACGGCAATCGTCGGCCTAGAAGCAATTCAGCTCAGCGGCGATGAACCACCAGACTACCCCATTCCGAAAGACCTCCCCTTGCTCAGGGCTATCCGTATGACCAGTACGCCCCACGAAGAGGCCTGGCTGGCCCGTATTGCCGCCGCTCCATCGGTTGATAGTGGACTGCCACCAATGTTGGCCCTGGTCGATGCCCATGTTGCCGGTGCGTATGGAGGAACCGGTACTCAGGCCGATTGGAGTCGTGCGGCACGTATTGCCCGTCAGGTGCCTACCATACTGGCCGGCGGATTAACGCCGGAAAATGTCGCAGCGGCCATCGCACAGGTTCAGCCGCTCGGTGTCGATGTCAGTAGCGGCGTCGAGCGCGATGGACAAAAAGATCCGGCACTAATCACTGCATTCATTGAAGCAGCACGACGTGGATAACGGTTTGGCGTGTGGCCGTAAACCCATGATTCAGTTACCGTTGAGCTCTTCCCCATCAACAACGGTGATAGTGAAGAGAAGAGAGGAAATAAGGAAATGAGAGGACTGTACTCCCAGCCTACCTCAATCTCGCCCCTCCGCCGGCTTTGACACCAAACCCTACCGATGCAGTGACGAATAAATCGGTGAGACTCGTTATTCCCCCAGCGTCAGCACCAATGACCAGAAACGAGATGAGGGAGGCGTGGAGTCAGGAAATTGCCGGAAAAGTCAATCACTATTCACCAACTGCTGACATCACATGATCGCAAACCACAAAGCGACCAGCCGATACGGTAAGCGCAACAACATCGATCCGCCAAAGAGTCGTCGGTGGGAGCTGATGATCCAGCAGGTACTGATAAGCCAAAGCGATCAAGCGTTGCTGTTTTGGGGCGGTAATCGTCTCGAGAGCGTAATGATCCCGGCGTGTACGTACCTCAACGAACACGATCTGATCACTATCGCGAGCAACTAGATCGATCTCACCGTAGCGACATCGCCAGTTGCGCGTCACGATTGTGTAACCACACTGCTCCAGATAGGTTGTAGCTGCTTGTTCGCCGCGATCACCCAACCGGCGCTTAGGTGTAGGCATACTTACGCCAGACATCGTTCCGCTCAAGCTCACCGAGGAGGGCAAACGCGAGATACTGCGGCTGGCGTGGTGTCGAGAGCAACACCATATTCGCCTGTTCAGGAGTGCGACCACCCTTACGATGGTTACAATCGCGACACGCAGTAACCACATTCTCCCAAGTCGTCTGCCCACCCTGTGAGCGAGGAATCACGTGATCCATCGTGAGATTGGCGCGCCCTGGTTGTTGACCACAGTACTGACACGTCTCGCGATCACGGGCAAACACCGCACGCCGTGAACACGGAAGCCGGAGCTGGCGTGGAATCCGGATGTAGCGCACCAGTCGAATCACCAACGGTACGTGATAGATCACCGACTGTGCACGTAACTGCTGCATAGCAGCTTCAACCAACTCAGCTTTCTCTTGTAAGAGGAGAACGAGTGCACGGCGAACCGAAATCAATTGTAACGGCTCGTAGCTTGCGTTGAGAACAAGGACTCGCTGCGCCAAGTGACACCCCCCTTAACAATGAACCGATGTTATCACCGTAACAAAGGCTCTTGCCCGGGGGCGTCATGGCCCCGCGCTAGAGCGGCTTCTTGCGGTTCGCGGAGGATACAGCCCTTATCGCACACAATACCGCACTGTCGCCACTCATGCTGCGTCGATCACGTTGACGACTAGCATGGTAGCACGCAGTTTGTCCAAGATGTCCTGGACAGTATTGGTTACGGTACTGCAACGGCGAATACGGCATGAAATTCGACCTTTTTTGATACAGTCTAACAGGCCGCTATAAAGGTAACATGAGATTCGGGTTTTTGTCAACCCATCAGCGATCAATTTTGTCGACTTCGCTCAAGATCAGACCATCGATCAATTGTTCCACGGGAGCCAGATCGTCGGTAAACGGGCGGAACTGTGCCATTGCCGGCGTAAACTCGCGCAACGGGCCGTAGCGACCTTCATACAACGACCAGTACATTACTAATTGCAGTGCTGGCACATCCTCGATTCTAGCTGCATTTTCAATAAAATTAACGACACCATCACCCACTGGTTGATTTACTCCGATCAAGATCGCATTATTAAAGCGCGTATCAATAATATACACCTGTGGAAACACCGTGATCATTGTAGAGGCTAACGCATTGACCAGCCGATCATCACCGCTTGCCGGTCGGCCAGCATTTACCACTGCAACACCACGGGGCGTCAGCTTTGCTTTAACTTCACGAAAAAATTCAACCGTTGTTAAGTGAAAGGGAATATACGGCTGATGATAGGCATCCATACCGATCACATCATATTGTCGGTTCGTTGTCGCTAACCAATACCGCGCATCTTCGTTGTAGGTCGTGAAGTAGGGCGCCTGCGGAGTACCGTCGGCCATATCGAAGTAACGACGGCCAACATCACTGATCTTGGGATCAATTTCTACCGCGTCAATCACCGTATCAGGCCCGTAAATTGCCAGAAACTGCTGGGCAACGCTACCGGCTGCCGCACCGAGCAACGCCAGTGAACGAATATCGTCTGGCCGGGTGTTGGGATAGAGGTAGGGTGCAACGCTGAAGTAATCCCATGGGCCGCCGTCGGTGAGGAGATCAAGCGGATCACCGGTTTCACGGTATTTAAGGCGATAAATGGAATGGAACGCCAACCCTTCATTAAGAATGAGCACTCGTCGCCGATCAACCACACCGTTGTTATAGAGCACCTCTTGTTCGGCAACTTGAATGTAGTTGTAGCCCGACTCGAATTCCGCAATCAATCGACAGTTGCGACAATCGGCAGCTTTGATTGTTCCAGTATTGAGTTGATATGCCCCCGCCAGGAGGATAACGGTGAGCACGAACAGCAATTGGCGAGGATCACGCAAGCCAATCAGACTGAGTATTACCAGAAACGCAGCGAAGAGAAAGAGCGTACTGCTGACCCCAATGGTGGGAATCAGAACCAGTACGGTCAGAAAGGTACCGACGATAGAGCCAATCGTTGAGAGCGCCGAAATCGTACCGGCAGTACGCCCGGCGTGCTCAACATCGGTCGCCTGTCGCAATTGCAGCCGAATCGCAAACGGACCAACCATTGCCATCAGGGTTACCGGTACTGCGAAGAGCAGAATCACCCCAATTAGCGCAGCCAAAAAACCACCGGCGGCCACACTCCGCAGCGCTCCCTGGGCAAAGCTGAGGATAGGACGGGCGATAAAGGGGATTACCGCACAACTGAGACCAGCCCAACCGATGAGCTGAAATAACAACCGCCAGTCTGGCCGGCGGTCGGCCAGAGTACCACCCAAATGATAGCCTACTGCCAGATAGACCAGGGTCATCCCAATCACAACCGCCCAGATCGGCTGGGAGGTGCCAAAAAAGGGTGCCAGCATGCGCGGCATCACCATTTCAATGCCAAGAGTGCCGATCCCGGCCAGAAAGACTACCGTTAGGAGGAGGCGATCATTAACCCTGGTCTGTTCGCTCAATGATAGCGTTTCCTGAGCCATGCACCGTATCCATTTATCCGCTTGCGAGGCGTCTATCCCACACACTGCGCCAATACCGAACCCACCAATTGCTTGGGTTTGACGTCACCTAACACGATCTGATGATACAGCCTTGATCCCACTGAAGGATGTAAGTGAGTATGGAATACCGATGATGACCACATGCGAGATTTGAGGCGAATGAGCTGTCATCTCACCGGATCGCACTGATAATCAATCGTTCGAGAAGCTGCAAGAGCAGCATCGCCACAATTGGTGAGAAGTCAAACATTCCTATATTAGGCATAATACTTCGAATAGGCCCCAAAATTGGCTCGGTAATTTCGTGCAAAACACGAGTCACAGGAAAGTTACCCTGCGGATCGATCCACGAGGCGAGCACACGCCCCAGGATCGCATAAAATAAGACCGTAAAGAGAATGCTAACGAAGCTGATTAAAAAATCCGACATTTTACTCCCTCCCATCGGTATCTGATGCCTCAAAACGCGCCCGCACTGCTGCGGCATGGGCAAACAGCCCCTCGGCTTCAGCAAGCCGTATCGCTGCTGGACCGACTCGGTTGAGACCAGAGCGATTCAATCCGACTAGTGAGATCACTTTCCGAAAACTATCAACATTGACCGGCGAAGCATAACGAGCGGTTCCCTCAGTCGGCATAATGTGTGACGGGCCAGCTACATAATCACCGAGAACCTCAAACGACTCTTCACCGAGAAAGACGCCACCGGCATTGCGTACAAGACCAACATACGACCATGGATCGGCAATCAATAGGCAGAGGTGCTCAGGAGCGTAGTCGTTCGCCAATTCAAATGCCGTCACCAGATCGGGCACTACCACAATACCACCACGGCGCGTTACTGCATCACGGGCAGCCTGTGCATTCATCGGCGGGAGTGTTGTGAGTTGTCGTTCAACTTCTTGCTGAACCTGTTGTGCTAATTGTGGATCGGTCGTCAATAAAATCGCGCTGGCCTCGACATGCTCGGCCTGGGCCAGAAGATCGGCAGCGACTGACCTGGGGTTTGCCGTCTGATCGGCAATAATAAGCGTCTCGGTTGGCCCGGGTAAACTTACGACGCCGACCGTACCGTAGACCAACCGCATCGCCTGGATAACGTAACGATTCCCTGGCCCGGCCACAGCTTCGACCCGTGGCACGCTAGTCGTACCGTATGCCAGCGCAGCAATAGCCTGTGCTCCACCGATGGCAAACAAGCGGTCAACACCAGCCAGATGAGCAGCCGCCAACACAATCGCCGCTGGCTCACCAGTTGCCCGTTGCGGCGGTGAGCAAACGATAATCTCACGGACACCGGCAACCCTAGCCGGTACAGCCGCATGGATCAGCGACGACGGCAATGGGGCAGCACCACCAGGCACATAAATACCAACCCGATCAAGTGGCCGCACTAACTGGCCTATTGCCCCTTCGACGTTAAACTCAACCCAAGAGTTGCGCAGTTGCCGTTCGTGAAAGCGGCGAATTTCACCAATGGCCAACAAAAGCGCATGACGTAGGGCTGGATCAAGATCAGCCGCTGCCGCTGCCCAGCGCTCACGTGGAATTTCGAATGTCTCGCACGCTACTCCGTCAAAGCGTAACGTGTACTCGCGCAATGCCGCATCGCCACGCTGTCGAACCGCTGCAATGATCTCAGCGACTACAGATGTTGTGTCCGTATCATCATCAAGCGACTTACGACAAAGAATCCCGGCACGGGCGGCATTAAGATCGTTAATGATAGGAATTGTCATCGCTGATCACTCGCAAACTAAAAGCCGAAACCCGGCAACCAACCTCTGCGGCTGCTATATCATTGTACCGTACCCGGCTAATTACGGTCGCGCTGCCAGTGTCACCGTCACATCAAGCTGCTCACTACCACGTTGAACCGTCAGTACGACCTGATCACCAACCTTCAATAAGTCAATCATACCGACCAATTGATCGCTTGAGAAGATCGGTGACCCGTTACAAGCGATGATAATATCACCTCCGATTCGCACCGGCAAACCACGATAGGTTGCGGTGGTTGACCCACCCCGTAGACCGGCTGCGGCTGCCGGACTCCCTTCCTGAACTGTGCCAACGAGGACACCTCGATTGATAGCAAGCCCAAACCGATTCGCAAACAGGGTATCAACCGTCGTCATGCTGATTCCCAGCCACGGATGATCGTAACGTCCTTGCTTGATTAACGCTGGTACCACCCGAGCCACGGTTTGCGCCGGAACGGCATAGCCAACCCCTTCAAAATCACGTCCGCCGAGACTAACCGCAATCGCTGTATTGACCCCAATCACTTCACCACGCAGATTGAGGAGCGGGCCGCCCGAATTACCCGGATTAATTGCAGCATCGGTCTGAATAACGTTCGGAATACTGAAGCTACCAACACTGCGCGCCGGCCCACGCAATGTACGCCCCAATCCGCTGATCACGCCAACCGTAAGCGTATTTCGTTCGCCAAAGGGGCTGCCGATAGCTACTGCGGTCTGCCCTACCTGTAACTCTTCACTGTTCCCTAACGGTAACGGGCGCACTCCTGCTGGCAGACTGTTCACCTTGATGACGGCAAGATCACTATCGGGATCGCTTCCTACCAGATCGGCAATAACAGTCGCTCCGTTTGCGAAACGTACCTGTATCTGAAGTGCACCCGCGATCACGTGGTGATTCGTCACGATATGCCCCTGATCATCGTACAGAAAACCCGAACCCTGGCCACTTGGGCCATCGGGAGTAATTGGTGGATGACCAGGAGGAAGACTAGCACTCTGATCAACCACTACATCTAGGCTGACGACAGCCGGATTGACACGCCGGTAGAGATCAACCAACCGTCGTTCAGACTCACTTAGTTCAGTTTCCACCACAACCGAAGTATTTCCAACCTCTATCGGCAGCAGCGGAGCATCGGTTGGCCGAACCGGTGGCGACGTCGGAGTCGGCGCTTCATTACTGGTGACTACCGTCAGATTAGCACGTGCACAACCGGTGACGACAAAAAGGAGCAATATAAGGAGAAACCGGCGCATAGTGTCATCTCCGTCATGTTAAATAGCACAATGGTACGTTTGCAGGTTACACTGTTCATCATACCAGAGAAGAGAGGTGAAGGCTAAGAGAAGTCATTTCCAAACAAGGCGTGGCAGAGTTCTCAGCTTCGGGTCACTTGCGCTGATTAGACACAATGCACCGGCAGAGTGACACTGAGAACTGTACGTCGCCGCTCCCGATAACTCGTGACTCACGCAATCACCTGGATACGCGACTGGAAGGCATTGCCTCTGAGGGGATCGTGGGAGCACAAACCCCTAGCCCGTGAAATCCCCCTACTGTGCACTAAAGGGCATAATCGGCGCACCAACGAGAGTCTGCGCGCCCCTGCGTGCGCTGCGAACGGGTGGGGAACCAACCTCGATTCTTTTGCTCTTTCTCCATTGCCACTGTTGGAGAGGAAAAGGACGTTAAAAGCCGCAGCCGTCCTTGACCCCTTCTCCTCTCCATCGTGAAAGAGAGGAGCCAGTGCAAGCGACCGTCCGGAAGGAACGATGCAGACAGCATCTGACGCAGTGTTTTACTACCCCTGGCTGACCGCTCTTTGTTGAGTAGAGGACGGCCATAACCCAGGCCAGATCGAAGCAAAGAAAAGGCCAGCGGCAAAACCGGCTTGCACACCGTTGATCAGCAAAAGCCAAAGGGGTGCAAACCACCAGCCGCTATAATGTCCAATAATTTCAAGCGGCCAGAGCAAAAATGGTAGTGCTGCCAATACCAGACGCTGTGGCCAGACTAACGACCGATACCAACGCAACAACGAAGGCGCCCGCTCGCCGATCATCAGCCGGGCCAACCAGAGACCGATAGTAGCCCCCCAACAGCGAGCACACACCGCCATCGGCCAGCCCAACAACCATAACGAACGTTCGGGAGTTGGACAGATATACGTTGCCAGCAGATCACGGGCGAAGGTACCGGTCTCACTCACGAGGGGTAAACCGGTTGCGCGCAAGAGCGGTGAAGCTATCGGTCCCAAAAAGAGAATCCAGAGTATCAGATCGTACACGCGGGGTGACCAGGAACGTTGCGAGTGTGGCGTTGGTAGAGCGTATACAGTCATAGCGCTGTCCATTTCACGGTAGTGATCCATCGGTGTGCCATAACTTCATTGTACCAGAGATCATTGATATGCAACACACCCGTGAAATGAGACAGTTCAACGCGAACGAGACAACGTCTTCGACAGGCACCGCACATCCCACCAGATACGCGGCAGACGAGCAATCTTCTCGCGTAGCGGGAGATACGCACGTCGGGTATACGTGTCGTAGCGATTTTGCTCTATTTTATCGAGGATACCGCGGTAGACACGTGCGGCGGCCGCGACCGCCAGACGCACCTCTGGAGGCAACAACGCAATCCCGGGCCAGCTCTCGTCGTACAACTGATGCGCACGTGCCACTTGGAACTTCATCAAGGCAATAAACCGCTCATCGTACACACGAGCCAGAATATCATCAGCAGTCAGACCAAAGCGTGCCAGCTCATCTTCGGGCAAATATACCCGTTGGCGTTCTGCATCCTCGCCGATGTCGCGCAAAATATTGGTAAGCTGCAACGCAACACCGAGCTTGATAGCATAAGGTTGCGCACCAGGTGCTGCACCGGTAATGCCAATCACCAGTAAGCCCACCACCGACGCAACACGATAGCAATAGAGCCAGAGATCGGCAAACGTGGCATAGCGCGAAATCGTGAGATCCATTGCGACCCCTGCCAACAATTCGTCGATCAGACTCGGCGAAAGGTTATACCGTTGGCAGGTATCGGCCCAGGCCAACAATACTGGATGTGAAGTATCAAACCGTGGCCGACGTGCAATCCGAATCCATTCGGCCAACGCTCGCGCCGGATCAGACTCAGCCATATCAACAGTATCGTCGGTAGTGCGACAAAAGGCGTACAATGCCCGCACAGCACGACGCTGCGCCAGCGGCAGAAATTGGGTACTGAAAAAGAAACTCTTTGAATGACGACGAATGATTTGATCACATATCGCGTAAGCCTCGGCTAACGTTCGCGTTGGCGGTGGTGGCAGTTCATCGGTATGCGATGAGGCAGGAAGATCGCTGAGATGAAGGAGTTGGGCAAGCTGCTCATCGGCTGGCAGCGCCTGACTTACCGGCAAGCCATTTCCTCGCGTAAAGATTGAGAGCGAATTCAGCGACACACTGCACTCCTTTTGTCACATATCACGCTTATTTGTAATATACGCAATATTGGGTCTACCGGCAAGTTCAAATCACACATTATCGACCGTTGTAAGGACGATAATGTGTGCAGTTCACCTTAACCATTAGCGACTGCGACTCAGGAGTGACGCAACGTTTTCGACTGCTTCCTGGGCATCACGACCTAGAAATGTTCCCGGCATCTTATGCGTCAAGATTGGATTTAGATTGAATGCGCGGCCGCCATAACCGAAGAGTGGTGTAGGCGGTGGCAATTGCTGAATTGCTCGCCCGATTTCGAGCAACTGGGTAGCAGTTTCGGTTGTAGAAGCAGACAAACACACTAAATCAGGCTGAATGTGGCGCACCGCATCAAGCAGGTCCTTCACCGGCACTTCTGGCCCAAGATAGATCACCTGCCAGCCGTGACGAACAAAAAAGACAGACAACATCAGCGCGCCCAAGTCGTGTTGTTCACTCGGTGCGCAGCCAACCAGAATTAATCCACGTCCTTCCGTAACGTTGTAGGTATTGAAGAGACTCGACAATTTACGCCGAATGAACTGCGTTGCAAAATGTTCTGCTGTCACCGAAATTCGCCCGGCGTGCCACTGCTCACCGATTTCAACCATCGCTGGCTGGATTAACTTCAAAAAGACATCTTCCAGCGGGTAAAGCGCAAATGCTTCACCCAGGATCTGCTCGGCGCGGGTTGCATCAAAATCGGTTAACGCAGTGATAAGCCGAGTCTGCATTCGTTCCCACGTATGTGGCTCGGTATCGACCGCGGTGTTTAGCCACGAAAGACCGGTGTCACTACCCTCCATCATCAGGGCAATGGCTTGACTGATAGTCAGACCTTCGGCTGTACGATCACGCAGCCAGCGAATGGTCGCAATATCGCGCTCTGAGTAGAGGCGATGACCACCTTCCGTTCGTTGAGGGCGAGGTACACCGTAACGACGTTCCCAAGCCCGGAAGGTGTCTGCTGGCACACCCGTCTCCTGTGCGACAGCCTTGGTGTTGTATCGTGGCTTGTCTGAAAATTGGGAGAGAAAATGATGCGGCGCCATAGTTCCGCGACCCTTCCCGGTGCTCACAAGGTGAGACAATTGTCTACGAGAGTTTACACCCTAGCTCTTCTGTACCAGCATTCACGAAGACCTTAGCAGTGATCGCAACCTTGTAACGACCGACCGTGAAGCGTGGTACAATGTCACCAATATTGTATCACGTTGCACAATCGCTGTCAATAAATTGCACAATTACACTTAATCTTTGTTGCATTTAATCAAAGCTTCACACGTATGCGAGCACTTATTACCGGAATTAACGGCTTTGTTGGGGGGCATCTGGCCGAACATTTGCTCGCCGATGGACGTTGGGAAGTGTGGGGACTATCACGCTCACCACACCTAACTCTGCCACATCTGATCGGCAAGGTAGAGCTTGTCCAGGCCGATCTAGCAGATGCTGAAGCAACCATGCGTGCGCTGGTACGGGTACGCCCCAATGTTATCTTTCACCTTGCCGGTCAGCCATTTGTTCCTGAGTCGTTTCGTGACCCGGCCGGAACGCTGGCTGCCAATACCCTGGGAGCATTGCACATTTTTCTTACTCTGATCGAATACCGTATGGCGACGCGCGTGCTAGTGATCGGTACGAATGAGGAATACGGCAAGATTGATCCTGACGATTTGCCGATTGATGAAGATACCCCCCTACGGCCAACGAGCCCGTATGGGGTCAGTAAAGCAGCTCAGAGCCTTCTTGCCTTGCAATACTACTACAGTCACGGGCTTGATCTGGTGCGTGTCCGTCCCTTTACGCACATTGGCCCCCGCCAGAACGAACGATTTGTCACCGCTGCCTTCGCCCGCCAGATCGCGCGCATCGAGTTAGGTTTACAACCACCTGTCGTGCAGGTAGGGAATCTGTCTGCCCAGCGTGATTTTACCGATGTACGAGATGTGGTAGCCGCCTATGCCTTACTGGCCGAACATGGTGAAAGTGGTATGGTATACAACGTCGGCTCCGGGCGTGCAGTGATGATTCGTGAAGTGCTCGATATGCTGCTGGCAGAATGTACTGTTCCGGTTGAGGTGCGATTGAACCCGGAACTGATGCGCCCCATTGATGTTCCGCTCGTCGTCTGTGATGCGTCTCGGCTGCGTATGCGCACCGGCTGGCAACCACACTACACGTTGGCCGAAACCCTGCACGATATTCTAACCTATTGGCGTGAGCGGGTACGCGCTGAAGTAACAGCTACCACCGGCTAAGAAAATCGTCACCAACGTACCATCTTTTGTAAACTGTTTGTGTTCTGTTCACGTTATACTACGCTCATCATCGAACGGTGGAGAGCCATTTGTAATCCTAGCACGAGCAGAGTAGTCTATGAAAGCAGTCATTCTTGTTGGCGGTCAGGGTTCGCGATTACGTCCACTCACCTGCCGCACACCCAAACCAATGCTACCGCTAGTTAATCAGCCGTTTATCGAGTGGATGTTGTTACGTTTGCGCGATTACGGTATCCGTGAGGTCATCCTCGCTGTACAGTATCTGGCCGATCGCTTCCGAGCTGCGCTTGGCGATGGTTCACGGCTAGGCATGAATCTACATATCGTCGAGGAACCGGAACCACGCGGTACCGCAGGCGCCGTCAAGCACGTTGAACATCTGTTGGAAGGCACAACCTTTGTTTTTAACGGCGACGTGATGACCGACCTTGATCTGCAAGCAATGCTCGATTTCCACCGCGAACGCGGCAGTAAGGTGACCATTTCGCTTACCCCTGTTGACGACCCTACCCAATTTGGGCTGGTTGAAACCGACCGTGATGGTCGTGTCCGCCGTTTTCTCGAAAAGCCACGAGCTGAAGACATTACCACGAATCTGATTAATGCCGGGACGTACCTGATCGAGCCGGAGATATTCCGCTATGTACCGCCAAACGAATTCTACATGTTCGAGCGTGGCCTCTTCCCGGTAGTGTTGCAGACCGGCGATCCGATGTATGGTTTTCCCTCACGGGCTTACTGGACCGACATTGGTAAACCGCAGACCTATCTCGATGTTCATCACGACATTTTGATTGGGAAAGTGCAATATCACTTCCGTGGTCAACAAATTGGCGAACGGATCTGGGTGGAAGGCGAAGCCGAGATCCACTCCAGCGCCCATATCGTCGGACCGGTTGTGATTGGTCACGGCACGCGCATCGGGCGTGGTACTCGCATCGTTGGGCCAACTGTCATTGGTTCCCACTGCACAATTGGTCCTGAATGTCAGATCGAAGGCGTTGTCATGTGGGATGGAAATATCATCGAAGAGGGGACAACCTTGCGCAACTGCGTGCTGGGGTATAGTAATCATATCGGTGAACGTACTCACATCAGTGATGGTGCGATTATTAGCGACGAGTGCCGGATCGGGCAGGAAAACCGCCTTGAACGTGGCATTCGGATCTGGCCAGGCACGACTCTCAATGATCGGGCGATTTCCTTCTAATGCTATTTCTCAGCCAGTAAATCACGGATTTCGATGAGTAGACGCTCCGTCAGGGTTGGTTCAGTTGGCGCAGGTGATGCCTGCGCCTCAATTGAGCGTACCTGTATTGTCCTTATGAAGCGCACGATCAGGAATAGAATAAACGCAATCAGGAAAAAGTTGATAACAGCCGTTAAGAATGCGCCATATGCCAACACCGGCCCACTCGCCCGCGCTTCGACCAAGGTTGTTGCCACCTGTCCGCCGAGAGGGATAAAATAGTTGCTGAAATCCGCTTGCCCGCCAAAAAGCAGCCCGAGAATTGGATTAATAATATCGTTTACTAACGAATTAACAATTGCCGTGAACGAAGCGCCAATAATCACTCCAATTGCCAGATCAACAACGTTTCCCCGCATGATGAACTCACGAAACTCTTTAAGCATACGCTCCTCCTGATAGGTTACACTCCATACTTATTCTATAGCCAATTCAAGGCAGGGTTTTCGTTGTTTGGCATGATGAGGGCTTTGCAATGTTTTCATCTACTTAACAGAGGTTCCGTGAGGATTGAGGGGAGAGGAGGGATGAAAGGGATGGAGTGATTCCCAAACTGTTCGCAGGGCGTAAGGAGACGTGCAGCATCCCGTTCCACAATGATTGCCGGCCCAGGACCTTCGTTGGTACGCCGATCATGCCCATCTCTGCGTTGGGAGGGGCAGGTGCCACACGTGCCCCCGATGGTGTGTACTCGTGTGCCAGCCAATGCCTTCCCATCACCCACCACACATCGCGGGCCGGCGGCCCACGTACTCAGGTGACGGTGTGAGTCGGGAGTCATCGGCAGTCGCTCTGTCGTTGCATCGTCCAATCATCGAAGGTGACCCACAACTGAGAACTCTGAAAAGCTCTAGGCATGATAGGTGATCCTTCCCTTGCGAATGAACAGAGCGATACCAACAATGTCGTGCAGATGCGCAAAATGGCCCCCGACCCACGCGAACGACCTGCCGCTGGCTTACCTCTTGCAGTACGCGCTGGAAATTATCGTTCGTCGCATCAGCACGTCATTGGAATCGGGTTGGAAACCCGCCCCAACCAGATGGAGTGACAAGCATAATCGATGAGACTCCCGTCGGAACGAGATGCTGCCCAACGCCGCACGTATTGCGAACAGGTTGGGAACCCATCGCTACCGGTGCGATGAGCAGCAATCCGTTATTGAAGATAATTACTCTGTACTACGTTCAGGCTTAGTCGAAACCATAATAAACACAGAAAACCTATTTGATTTCAAAGCTAAAAGTTGAACAATCGAAAATTGATTATTAGTCTAAAAATCTTCACGCAAGGTTATGAGGTATAGGACTCTACCTCGACGAATTTGTGATAACGTGTACATAGAACTATGATCGGCAAGAAGTTGTTGGAAAAGAGTCTGCTATGGCACGTCCAAAACGACCGCCTCATCCGATGATTGCCCGTGCTCGTGCGCATCTACGATCAATTGCACCTGACTTGCAATTTGCACCGTTAATCTTGCGCACACTCGACGGGCCACCAGGCAGTCCACGCTACGCTGTTTCCGTAGCGCGCTGCCAGAATGTCGGGGAATGCCCTTATGAAATGGCAGACCCTTCGGTCTGTACCGTGCCAAGCTGCGATCTACGTCGTTCACTTCGCCTGTTGCTCAACGCCGATGGCAGCCTGGCGCAAGTAATCGAAGGGCACCGACGCTGGAATCCACGGCCACCTGATGATGTCACGCCCTGACAGGTAAGCAACAAGGAGGTTGCTATGTACCGCCACATTCTCGTTCCACTCGATGGTTCGGCCCTCGCCGAGCAAGTTTTGCCTCACGTCCACGCACTGGCCGCTAATGAAGGCACGGTCAAAATCACGCTGTTGCGTGCCGTGCCACCGATCTTCACAACTACCGTCGATTACAGTGGGTTATTGGCTGCGACGACCGAAGCGCTAAATACGATGGAACAGGAGGCACTCGAATATCTCCAACACATTGCGAAACAGTTTCAAAGTGAGGGGTATCAGGTACATACCGAGGTTAGCGCCCTCCCGCCGGCTGAGGCAATTATTGAGTACGCCGAGAATCATGATGTTGATCTCATCGTGATTGCCACCCACGGTCGGAGCGGGATCAGTCGCTGGGTGTTCGGCAGCGTCACGCAAAAAGTTGTGCAGGCAGCGCCTACACCAGTATTGGTGATTCGACCAAAAGAATTGAAACAATAGAATTAGAGGGGTTCGCTCAACGGATGTAGTGCAATCCAACTAGACCACAGATTCAGTCCCATTCTCATCCAGCAACAGAGCAGTACAGGCTACTATACGTTCGGGACGACCTTATTGAACTGAAAACGTTGCCGGTGATCAAAATGGGAGAGGTGGGCAGCAAACCCACCTCTACGTACTATCTTTCTCTGGTGAGCCGGGTGGGGATCGAACCCACGACCCTCTGATTAAAAGTCAGGTGCTCTACCTCTGAGCTACCGGCCCGCCAAGGAGTAGTATAGCTGAGTCTGGCTCAGGCGTCAAATGAATGCCAGCGCATCGTGTCGAAGTGATAATGAAGTGTTTGATCATCCTCGTTAAAGAATCTGAAACACCCCAGCACGACCCGGCGCTACGCATTCTCTACGCGGTGAAATGCCTCGGCTAGAGGTAAGCCAAACTCCCGCCCACGTTCAGCCGCCCACTGTCGTACCATCTCAGCCAGTTGAGTTTGATCAGTTCCTAATTGGGAAACGTGGCAACGCAGTGCTGCCAGCTTCTGTTCGATAGTAGCACTTATGTCTACTGCGAAATTCAATACCGGGGCGCCAGTAACAAAGACTTCACGCACTTTACTCGGTGGATAGCCTTCGGCCAGTAATTCGGGAAAATCCCAACTGTTCTGCGCCGCCGGGTACACTGCTGCCAAGGTTGCGTTGGCTGCTGCAAGGTGATCGGGATGGAAACGCGGAATTGAATACTGCGGTGTCCATACCCGATCTGGCGACTGACAAACGACACGCTGGGCGCGAATCCGTCGAATCTGGCGCACAATGTCACGGCGCAGTTCGAGTGTTGGCTGTAACATACCATCTGGGTAATCGAGGAAGATAACCTCTTTCAAACCGAGAATCCGAGCTGCGGCCTGCTGTTCCGCTTTACGAATGTCGCTAATCCGACGCCGCGCTGCCGGACCAACATCGGTAGCATCATCAGGCCCACCACCACTGCCATCGGTACAGATCACCAGCGTAATTTCCCATCCTTCGGCAGCCCAGGCCGCAAGTGTCCCACCACAACTGAATTCAGCATCATCAGGGTGAGCAACAACGACCAGTGCAGTACGCAGTTCAACGGGTGCATGTTGCATGGTTGCTCCTTAAGACGTTGTCATACTGTGAGGTAGCATACCATAATTTCTCTTTCCAGTGTTGCCGCTCACACCTGCGTGAACCGTACTACTCACTTGCCCGCCGTACCTCAGCCGCTGCTGCTCGCACACGCGCTAGCGCATCGCTTGGTGGCGCTGGCGCCGGTGAGTTTAGAGTCTGCTCAAATACCTTGCCAAAATCGGTGAGCCATTGACTGAAACGCTCCACCGATTGCCACGGATTGATGATCCGCCCTATCCCAATGGTTGTAATTGCATTGAGCATGTTCCACGGGTAGCCAACCAGTTGGTCAACACTTTGCTGGGTAACATTGCTCACCAACGCGCCAACATTAGCGACAACTGTTGTTCCGGCAGGCGGATTGATCACGGCAAATGCCTGCCGTCGTAATTCTTCGGCGTTGGTGATGACGGTAATCGGATCTCTGCCGCGTACCGAGGCTTGACAGCCGAGTCGCCATCCGGCCTGTAAGTTTTCATCGCTTAGCCAGATTTTTTCGCGGTCGTTGGGTGGACTAAGCGACTCAGCTCCGGCCAGCACGCGCACTTTGCAGGTCTGACAAAAGCCGGTACCATCACAAACAAAACCGATATGCGCACCATTCCGTCGCGCAACATCCAGAATTCGCTCACCAGGACGGGCAGTCATCTCGACATCGTTGATAATTACTGATGTCATACCATTCTCCTTCATAGGGAAAGCGTGTTCATTCTTATTGTAACGCGGTTTTGCTAAATAGTGGTATGATTACAATAGAGAATAAATAAGAGACAACGCTTAGCCGCGTCGCGCGACGATGTAGGATTCAGCACAATTTTTACCCGTTCTTCTGTGCTGGGCTGCCTGCTGCTATTGCCAATGTCATTCTACGCTGTATTACAACACAATACACCAGTGTTTACACCCCTAGATACATCGTCGGCGCTGGCCGATCTGACCTGGCTCAATGCTGCCGACATGTTACGAGGTTTTGGGATCAATCGTCCACCCTGGCTATACGGCCTGGCAACCATCCTGGCGCGCCCGGCGGCACGTCGTTTTGCTCGCCAGCTACTGACATTCGATGCTTTGGTTGGCACCTCTGGATTACCCACCGCTAGCGCTTGGATTTGTTCACATTTCGCTCCCGGACTAGAGGTTCTTGGGCCGTCCCCACCGACCACAGGCCCACTACTAGTTGTTGCCAACCATCCCGGATTGCTTGATGCTGCGGCACTGCTAACTGCGCTTAATCGCAGCGATCTCAAAGTGATTGCGATTGCTCGACCACTACTGCGCGCACTTCCTCACACGAGTGCTGCTATCATTCCGGTCGGTACCACAGCACAGCACCGTATGAACGCTGTACGTCACGCCATGCGCCACCTACAGCAGGGAGGAGCCATTCTGACCTTTCCGGCCGGACGCATCGAACCCGATCCGGCACACGACCCAACGGCGATAGCCAGCTTATCGGCATGGTCTGCCAGTCTTGATCTCTTTGGGCGAATTGCAACCGGTCTACCGGTAGTGACTGCCATTGTCAGTCATGTACAGGCCCTGGCTGCGCTACACCATCCGCTTACCCGTCTGCGTCGCGATCCTGCCGACCGCCAGTGGCTGGCTGCGATTCTCCAGGTGTTGTGGCCACACCTGGCAACGACACCGGTGCAGATTCGATTTAGCCCACTACTTCATGCCGATCATAATCTGCGAACAAAAGTACAGTTCTGGGCAAAAACCTTTATACAGCAGGCCCACACGAAGCGTTTGTAAAGGAGTCTCGTGAACCGCCATCATGCAATTGTCGCTAGCTCGGTACTGGTTGATATGATGGGTTACGGCCTGATTATGCCGTTATTGCCCTTCATCGTTAAGAGCTGGTCAAGCGATGCTTTCATTGTTGGGTTACTCGGCTCATTGTATGCTGCAACCCAACTACTAGTTGCGCCCGTCTTGGGTAGTCTTTCTGACCGCATTGGTCGGCGTCCGGTGCTACTGCTGTGTCTCTTTGGTTCAGCGCTAGCCTATCTGAGCATAGCGCTAGCCAACTCAATCACCTTGCTCGCAGCCGCCATCGCTTTAGGCGGGGCTGCCGGTTCAAGCATGCCGGTAGCCCAAGCCTACATCGCCGACACCACCACACCACAACACCGCACTCGTGGTTTAGGGCTACTAGGTGCAGCCTTCGGCTTAGGACTAATCGGCGGAGCAGCGATGGGAGGATTCCTCAGTCAGTATGGATTAGCGATACCACCGGCTCTGGCGGCTGCAATTGCGCTAGGCAATGCACTGTACGCAACCATTGCCTTGCCTGAATCGCTCCCATCACACCATCGTCACCATTCGACATACCGATTGCGGCTCTTGGCACCTGTGTATACCGCCATGCAGATACCAACAGTACGGCCCCTGCTCTTTGCGGTTGTGCTGCTTAACATCGCGTTTGCCGGTTTGCAGAGCAATGTTGCTCTCTTCACAATGACCCGCTTTGGGTGGGGTCCAACCCAAAATGCTCTGCTTTTTGTGTTCGTTGGTATATGGGCCGCGATCACGCAAGCCGGACTGCTCAAAATCCTGCATCCTCTGCTCGGTGACACGCGCCTAGCCGGTGGTGGTATGGGCTTCATGGCCCTGGCGTTTCTGCTGGTTGGTATGGTCAAACAGAGCGACTGGCTCCTCTTCCCACTGGCCGCAATGCTGGCAATCGGGATGGGGCTTGCGGTACCAACGCTGACCAGTATCATCTCACAGCGCGCCGGGAACGGTCGCCAGGGAGCTGTTCTTGGCGGTATGCAGGCGCTTATTAGCCTGGCGCTCATCGTCGGGCCGCTCAGCTTTGGTTTTCTCTTTGACCGCTTTGGCCCCGACACACCCTACCTCGTCGGTGGTACGCTACTCACCGGTGCATGGCTGGTTGTGGTATGGACGTTTCTCCAACCGATACCTACTCTCCTGCCGGTTGCTTCTCGTCCTATAGAAGACTCAGAGGCTTAGCTATGACGACACTTACTCCGGTTACTCGTGCAGCAATGGCAGATTTGCCAACCAGATTTGGTCATTTTCAGATCGCAGTTTACCTCGATGCTGAACAAAAAGAACAGGTTGCCCTGTTCTGCGGCCAAATTGACAACTCAGAACCGGTCCTCACTCGCCTTCACTCCGAGTGCCTCACCGGCGACATCTTTGGCTCACACCGCTGCGATTGTGGCGAGCAACTAGCTGCCGCACTGACTGCCATTCAGCAAGAAGGACGCGGCGTGTTACTGTATCTCAGGCAAGAGGGACGTGGGATCGGGTTGGTGAACAAAATTCGCGCTTACGCGCTCCAGCAACAAGGACTTGATACAGTCGATGCCAATCGCGCCCTCGGTTTTCCCGATGATATGCGTGATTATAGCATCGCTGCCACTATCCTGCGTGATCTCGGCATTACCAGCGTGCGTCTGCTTACCAATAATCCTGCCAAAATGACCAGTCTCGAACAACATGGGATTCAGGTGCTTGAACGAGTACCGCTACAGGTTCCGGCAACGACCTATAGCGCTAGCTACCTGCTCACCAAGCAGCTTCGTATGGGGCATTTGCTCGACAGTCGGTTGTTGTAGGAAAGAAGTATGATAGTAGGCAGTGTATCACCTGCGGCGTGAACGGATTGAGAAGCCGCTCCTATTGCCCAACCATTCGTTGACGAAGTGCTTCAAACAAAATAATACTTCCGGCCACGCCAGCGTTAAGCGATTCAATCGAGCCGACCATTGGAATGGCAATCAAGTGCTGGGCAAGAGCACGAGCGGACGAACTCAAACCATGCGCCTCATTCCCAATAATTAGCGCTGCGGGCTGACGCCAATCTACTGCATAGTAAGGGTGTTTACCCGCACTATCAGCAGCGTAGACGGTCAACGAACTCAGCTCGGCACTCACCATTTCCCACGACCATATTCGCAGGGGCAACAGAAAGTGTGCACCCATTGCTGCACGTGCCACTTTTGGATTGAAGGGATCGACAGTCCCAGGAGCACACATAACGAGGCCAACACCGGCAGCGGCAGCCGAACGGAGAAGGGTTCCCACATTGCCAGGGTCTTGGATAGCATCTAAAACAAGGCGCAGACCGGGTCGCGGTGACAATTCAGGCCAGCGCACAGCCGCCACAACTCCCTGGGGCTGTTCAGTATCGGCAGCGGCAGCAACAGCGGCAGGAGTTGCCGGATAGCAGTTTGGTAACTGACGCAGACGATTCAACAGCGCCGTACCGGCAGGAGTGGATGACAGTTGTTCAGGAGCGTACAGCGCAAGCCGCAACTCAGCGCCGGCGGACAGCGCATCGCTGACGAGACGAACCCCTTCGATAACAAAACTCCGCTCGTGTCGCCGATGACGTGCCGATTCGGCGAGCGAGCGGAGCCACTTTACATGCTGGTTTGCAGAACTGGATATCACACCGGCAGGGAACGGTGATCGGTTCACGCAACAGCAGCCGATTGCGCCTGAGCAACAATCCGGGCAAAGGCTTGCGGATCGCGTACTGCAAGATCGGCCAACATCTTGCGGTCAATCATAATGTTCGCCTTCTTCAGGCTATTCATCAGGCGGCTATAGGTTGTACCGTGAAGGCGGGCTGCCGCGTTGATACGAATAATCCACAGACGGCGAAAATCACGCTTACGTCGGCGGCGGTCGCGATACGCATCGGCAAGCGCGTGCATCACCGCCTCGTGCGCCACCTTGTAATGGCGACTGCGCGCACCGCGATACCCTTTGGCCTGAGCTAACAGTTTTTTGTGGCGTTTACGCACCATTATGCCACGCTTGACACGAGTCATGATTTTTCTCCTTTGGCGGATAGGTCAGGGGGTGGCAAACCAAACCCTGAACTTCATCCGCGATCAACCAAAGATATTCCTGCGCGAATCATGATGACCTAACAAACAGCACTTCCGTGCCGATCCTACTCTAACCCGTAAGGCAGTGCTCTCTGCAACAAGCGACGGTTAGCGGGAGAAATCGGATGCCCTTTTCCCCAGGCACGTTGTGAACGACTGGGACGGTTACGCTTGTTTCCACGCACACCACGCTGTTGAAGAAATTTGCCCGACGCCGTTATCTTAAAGCGCTTTTTCGCACCTTTGTGCGTCTTCATTTTCATCTTAGGCATTGAATAACTCCTCTAGTTGCCACCGGATAGCGCAACGCCGACCGGTATCGCATCGGTTATCGTCGTCTTCGGCGTCCCCGCTCTGCTTTCTCTTCCTCGTCGAAATCATCTTCCTCGTCGTCGTAGTCCTCGTCGAAGAAATCTTCTTCTGCGTCAGTATCCTCGATTTCTTCGCTACTGTCCTCAACGAGTTCTTCTTCCTCAACCACTTCTTCTTCCGCTGCCGGTGCTGCCGCAGCCGGAGCAGGTTTCGTGCTAGCTGCCCCGCTCTGTGCAGTGCGCTGAGCGGCTGCCTTTTGCGCCTGTTGGGCTGCTTTTAGCACTTTTGCAGTTGGCGCCAGCAACATGGATAAGACGCGGCCCTCCATGAGCGGTTTCTGTTCGACGACGGCAATATCACTCAACTGCTCTGCAATCTGATCGAGCATCTGCCGCCCGATTTCGGGGTGAGCCATCTCACGACCACGAAAACGCAGGTTGAATTTTACCTTGTCGCCGGCCAATAAAAAGCGCCGCGCCTGATTCGCTTTTACTGCAACATCGTGATCGTCAGTCTTTGGCATGAGCCGAATTTGTTTGAGTTCCGACTGTTTTTGATTACGACGCGCTTCACGCTCTTTCTTGCTCTGCTCGTAGCGAAACTTGCCATAATCAAGCAGGCGGCATACAGGTGGAACTGCATTCGGCGCAACTTCAACGAGATCGTACCCGCGTTCTTCGGCCATCGCCAGTGCCTCGCGAAGCGGAACAATCCCTACCTGCGTGCCATTCTCGTCAATGAGACGCACTTCACGGGCACGAATACGATTATTGATGCGAAACCGGTCTCTAATAGCGCGACTCCTTCGTCTTGCAAGGGGTGACAGGAGAGATAAGCAGAACAGAGTATGATCGCTCCCTGTCACCACAACCTGACTTCCCGACTTTTTGACAACAAGATAACATCGCCTAAGAGCGATGCTACGTCAGTACGGAATTATACCAGTCTGCACGGGGTTCGTCAAACGTTGCTAGTGGGGAAACAGGGTTTTTCAAAGTTTTCACCGTGCTCGGTAGCGGTCATGTGAGAGCCTGACCCAAAACCCGGATTTCGTATTGGGAACGTACCGTGCCGGGACAACCACTGCGTTGGGGGGCAACGTTCTGTTCCGCTATCCGCCGCACGTTCCCGCTGCCGAGCGGGCAGCGCCAGACGCCGCGCGTGACGGGTTGGGAGAGCAACGTTCACCCCGCGCAATGCACATTCCCCCTTCCTCTCCCCGTGGGGGAGAGGAAGGGGGCGAGGGGGAAGGTGAGGACCACCAAGCGTCCTCCGCAGCATCGTTGCTGAAACCGTTGCAACTCATCTCTCCGCACGCCTCTCCCCTCTCTCCCCACTGCTGCCGGATCGCTAGAGAAATGCGCATGGCTTGCAGGCAATACGCGGTCATGGTATCATTTGTACACAGTAAATCTATGCCAGGGGAGCCTGGGTGAACCGGGCTGAGAGGGTGTCTTCGGCGTTACGCCACCGACACCGACCCTCTGAACCTGATCTGGGTTATGCCAGCGGAGGGAGGAGCAAACGGTGCAGATGTATGATCTGCAATCAGTGTATCCGTCCTGCGGTGGCAGGACGGTTTTTTTGTCCCTTCACTCGTTGCCGTCCGTCTGCTGGCGCAAGGAGGTATGTATGACTCTCAATGAACGGATCGCCGCGTTACGTGAACAAGTACGCCAGCAGCGCCCCCTTATTCACCACATCACGAATTTTGTGGTGATGAACGACACTGCGAATGTAACCCTCCATATCGGTGGGTTACCGGTGATGGCGCATGATCGGGAAGAGGTTGCCGAGATGGTAACGGCTGCCGGAGCACTCGTGCTTAATGTGGGCACATTGTCGCCCGATTGGATCGAGGCGATGCTGATCGCAGGTCGGCGTGCCAACGAGTTGGGCATTCCGATTGTACTCGATCCGGTTGGGGCCGGCGCCACTACCTTACGCACAACGAGTAATCGCCGCTTACTCGAAGAGCTTCAGATTGCGATTGTGCGTGGCAATTCGGGAGAGATTGGTGCGTTAGCCGGTATGGGTGGTGTGGTGAAGGGAGTTGAAGCCGTTGTTGAGGCCGATGATCCACTCGCCGCAGCCCAGGCGTTGGCCCGCCAGTATCAGACTGTAGTAGCGGTAACTGGTCGTCGTGACATCGTTACCGATGGCACACGAGTGTTTATGGTCGATAATGGTCACGAATGGCTTAAAACGCTTACCGGCACCGGCTGTTCTGCGACAACGGTGATTGCCGCATTTGCCGCAGTCGAACGCGATTATCCACTGGCCGCAGCAGCCGCACTCGCCTGTTTTGGGTTGGCAGCCGAAATCGCGGCTCCAGCCGCTCGCGGGCCAGCCAGCTTCAAAGTGGCGTTCTACGATGCGATATACCATCTGTCAGCCGACCAGATTCGGGCCGGTGCCCGGGTGACGCTGGGAACAGAGTGAGTTTGTAGTGTCCTGAACCAATCGAGCGCGTGTCTGAATAAGACTCCTTTAGCCGGGGATATGAATGGTTCAGACTCAGCCGTGGAAAGGATGTGGTGATGAGCACGGCAAAGACGATTAACTGGCGGCTCTACGTGATAACCGATGCTGGCCTGGCCCGTGGTCGTTCACATCGGGAGGTGATTGAGGCAGCGATCCGCGGTGGCGCGACTGTCGTGCAGTATCGGGCGAAACATGTCTCCACCAGGCAGATGGTCGCCGAGGCGCAAGAACTGCGTGAACTGACCCGTCGTACCGGCATACCCTTCATTGTCAATGATCGGGTAGATGTGGCACTCGCGGTTGATGCTGATGGCGTACATATTGGTCAGGATGATATGCCGGTGGCGCTTGCCCGCAAACTGATCGGCGACCGGTTATTAGGGGTTTCGGCGCATAGCCTGAGCGAAGCGGTACAGGCAGTGCAAGATGGCGCCGATTACCTCGGTGTCGGACCGGTCTTTGCGACCCCGACAAAGCCTGATGCTGCTCCACCGATAGGTATTGATGGCCTGACAGCCATTCGGCGACAGATAGCAATTCCTATCGTCGCCATTGGTGGCATCAATCAGGCAAATGCTGCTGAGGTCATACGCACGGGTGTCAATGGTATTGCGGTGGTTTCGGCAGTGGTGGCGGCAGCAGATGTTACTGCTGCTGCCCACCAACTGATTTCGATTGTATCAGCAGTTCAGGAGCAGGTGTTATGACGTTACCGCGTTGTTTGACTATTGCCGGTTCCGATTCGGGCGGTGGAGCCGGTATCCAGGCCGATCTGAAGGCGTTTGCCGCTCTGGGTGTGTACGGAATGAGCGCGTTGACAGCCGTCACTGCCCAAAATACGGTTGGTGTCCAAGGAGTGATTGAACTGCCGGCTGCGTTTGTTGGTCAGCAGATCGACTCAGTGGTAACCGACATCGGTGTTGACGCTGTGAAAACCGGGATGTTGGCCAACGCCGACATTATTGCCGTTGTCGCTGAAAAGGCCCGTAATTACCAATGGCCGCATCTAGTTGTCGATCCGGTCATGATGGCGAAGAGTGGTGATCCCTTGTTGCGGCCGGAGGCTCAACATGCGTTGATCTCGCTCTTGTTCCCGCTGGCAACGATAGTAACGCCAAATATTCCGGAGGCGCGTGCCCTAACCGGACTTGCGATCACGACGGTGACAGAGATGGAACATGCAGCACAGATGATTCATGCGATGGGGCCGCGTTGGGTACTGGTGAAAGGTGGTCATCTACAAGGTGATAGTATCGATGTACTCTTCGACGGCGCACAATATCAGTACTTCACCGCGCCACGGATCGAAACCAGGCATACGCACGGCACTGGCTGTACGTTCGCTTCAGCCATCGCCGCCGGTCTAGCGAAAGGGCTAAGCGTGCCTGAAGCAGTTCAACAGGCAAAGGACTATATTACCACTGCACTACGTCATGCGCCTGGTTTAGGGAATGGACACGGCCCGGTACACCACTTTGCGGCCTGGTACGGCGTTAGTGAGGCGTAAAAGGATCGCGTTCCAGGTATACTCACCAGAAGGTAGATACCTGGAACGCGAGCGGAGAATACACAGGGCGCGTTAAGAAGCACGCCCTTACTTCTTTTCAACCGTGCTGTTGACCACACCCATCAACACCTTGCCGAGTTCGGCCTGGGCCTCGATCACTCGCTGCATTGCCTCTTGCCAGCTCTGCATAACCTTCTGCATCTGAGTCGTATCCCAACCACGAGCTATGGTCGTCGGATCCGACTTCTTAAGCATCTCGAACCATCCCTCAATAAACCGGCTCTGGCTCTCGGTAAAGTTGCGCGTCATCTCCAGTACTTGTCGGCTCCATTCCACCAGCGAGGTTGGGGTCATCGGATTGAGACCGGGGATGGTCGGTACACCTGGCACAGAGGGCATCGTCGGCATATTGACACTATTCGCCGCCACTGCCTCGGCCCACATCCGGGTTAGCTCGACCTGCGCCTCAAGGGTCTGCTTCACCGTTCCGCGCCAGCTATCTACCGTCTTCTGCCATGCCTCCGGACTCTGCGGAGATGCCATGTATTGCATCGAGGCCATCCAGCTTTCCCACACCTTCTGCTGCGTGCCAGTCCACATCTTGATCATGTCGTTTACTTGCTTCGACCAGTCCATTGGATCCTCCGTTCAGCGTTATGCGCTGTCTTCCCATCGTTGCACCGCATATCTCATGCGGGTCTGTTGTCAGGGTAGAATAGTAGGTTACAATGGAGTTACTAATGCGTTTCATTGCAACCATTTGACAGAAGGGACGTAAATCTCTACCATACTGTCAAGTGTTACTGTTTCATCAATGGTTCATGCTGCCGTTTTTGATTCCCGGTAGCGCTCCGACTGTACACCATGAGACACCAGGGAGGTCAATGATGACCACAATGGAGATTGCCACACTTCCCAACTTCGTGCATATTCGTGAAGTGGGGCCGCGTGATGGGTTGCAGAATGAGCCGGTCATTCTCAGTACCACCCAGAAGATAAAACTGATCGATCTGCTCGCTACCACCGGACTACGGGCAATTGAAGTGGGAGCTTTTGTGCGGCCTCAGAATGTTCCCCAGATGGCCGATACCGAAGCTGTATTTGCCGGCATCGAACGCCGACCAGGGGTGGTGTACAGTGCGATTGCACCGAACGTTGTCGGGGCGCGACGGGCAATTGCCGCTGGCGCAGATGTCGTTCAGGTATTTCTTAGCGCCAGCGAGAGCCATAATCGAAGCAATGTGAACATGAGTATCGAACAGTCGCTGACACAGGTGGCCGAGATGGCAACATTAGTCCACGCTGCCGGTAAGCCGTTCGATGCCGTTCTGTCGGTGGCGTTTGGCTGTCCATTTGAAGGCGATGTACCTATCGAGCGGGTTATGGATCTGTGTCAGCGGTTGCTCGATCTAGGAGCCGAGCAGTTAACGTTGGGCGACACCACCGGAATGGCCCATCCGCTCCTGGTACAGGCAGTGGTACGCGCCTTTCGCGAACGTTTTCCACGCCAGCCGTTACGTCTGCATCTACACAGTGCTCGTGGCGCCGGACTGGCTAATCTGCTGGCCGCATTACAACTAGGTGTAGATATGTTCGATTCGAGCATCGGCGGCATTGGTGGTTGTCCGTTTGCCCCTGGCGCGCCCGGCAATCTTTGCACGGAAGACGTGACGCATTTGCTTCACGAGATGGGGATTGCGACCGGGCTGAATTTACCGGCCCTGATGGCTACAGCCCGTGAACTTGAACGAATGTTAGGACACGAAGTACCAGGTCAGACCATTAAAGCCGGTATCTGCAAGCACTTGCGAGATCGAGGTGAAGGATAGGTGCTAGAGGAGATGATACGTCATTCCAGAGGTGAACGACGTGGATCCGCGTGATCGGGTGGTCATTATCACCGGCGCTTCGAGCGGGATTGGTGCTGCGACTGCACGTTGCTTCGCATCAGCCGGTGCGTATCTGGTGCTGGCGGCTCGTTCGCACGAGGCGTTAGAGCAGGTAGCAGCCGGTTTGCCACGAGCAATAGCTGTGCCAACTGATGTCGCTGATCCGGGAGCCTGTGCCAATCTGGTTGAACGCGCTGTTGAAGCGTTTGGACGAGTTGACATTTTGATCAATAATGCTGGTATCGGATTGACCGGCCCAATCACTCATCTGGCTCGCGCCGACCTCGAGCGGGTGCTGGCAGTTGATCTGCTGGGGCCGATCTGGTTAATTCAGGCCACAGTACCGCTGATGCGTGCTGCCGGTCGTGGTCAGATTATTAACGTTTCTTCAGTACTGGCAGCACAGCCATTACCTTTTCTAGGCGGCTACGCAGCCGCCAAAGCTGCGCTTGAACAGATCAGTAATGCCTTACGGATCGAACTATACGGGAGCGGTATTGCGGTTACAATAGTACGTCCCGGTACTACCCGCACTGAGTTTAATCAGCGAAGGCTAGGACATGGCCGTGAACGACGACGAATTGCACCGCCTGGAGTACCACCAGAAGCTGTGGCGCGCACCATTCTCCGTGCTGCCCGCACTGAGCCACGAATGGCCTATGTGAGCTGGAGTGATCGCCTGGCATTGTGGATTAGTCGGATGGTTCCGGGCTTGATCGACTCCATACTAGCCCGTGCGTTTGTTTGGGAAGAGCATTCGGTTCAGCATTGAGGGTATTTCGAGGAAATAACCGTGAATACACCGTCTGCGTTGTTGCGCCAACCGGCTCTCGATCCTGATGGTCAACAGCTTGCCTTCATCGCCGCTGGAGATGTCTGGCTGGTCTCAATTGAAGGTGGGATTGCCGAACGTCTGACGGCCCATCCAGCACGTCATTACCAGCCGCGCTTCAGTCCCGATGGACAGCGTCTGCTATTTGGGGCAGGACGTGATGGCGCCGGCGATCTCTATGTTCTTAATCTGGCAGGTGGCGCACCGCAACAACTCACCTTCCAGGATGAACCGTGCTACCCACAGGACTGGGCAATTGACGGTGAAGCCGTCTATTTCACCAGTGATATTGAACAGATGGGGTATGGCATCTATCGTGTTGGTATATCTGGAGGGACACCGGCGCCAATCTATCTTGAACCATATGAACAGCTCGATCAGGTTGCTGTCGCTCCAGATGGGCAGCGACTGGCATTTGTAAACGTGCGTGAACGCTGGTGGCGACGCGGTCCCCATCCCTTTTCGCCCAATGAAGTCTGGCTAGGCCCAGCCTATCCCGACTATCGAGCGCTCTGTCAGTATGCGGGTCCTCACGGTCATAGGTTGCGCTATGCAGGCAAACTAGGGTGGCCACTGTGGGCACCGGATGGACAGGGATTGTATATTGTCTGCGATTATGACGGGCACGAGAATCTCTGGTATCTTCCATTTGGCGAAGGTGAGCCACGTCAGATTACCTGCTTTCGTGATGGCAGATTGTTTTTTCCAACAATCGCCCGCCGGAACGGTACCATTGTCTGCGAACGAGGTGACGGGCAATTGTGGCGTATTGATCCGTTGAGCGGTGAAGCAGTGCCTATTCCTATCCGGGTACGGATCGATAGCAAACGTACTCCGGTGCGGATCGAACGCTGGACGAGTGGCTTCAGCGAGGTTCATCTCAGCCCTGATGGTAAGAAGCTGGCTTTTGTCGCCCGTGGTGATGTTTTTGCCGATTTTGCCGATAAGGAGACGGATCGCGATCTGCGGCAGGGGCCGGCTTTTCGCATTACCAACACACCAGCCCGCGAGTGGAGTGTTGCCTGGACACCCGATTCGCAGCGCTTGATCTACCTCTCCGACCGTCACGGTGAAGTTGAACTGTTTTGCTACAATTTCAGCAGTGGTCAGGAACGGCAACTTACCCACGATGGTCGGCCGAAAATGTTACCACGAATTGCCCCTGATGGGAAGACCATTGCATACATCCGTGATCAGATGGTCATTGAGACAATCGATGTTGAAGGCGAGTCACCACGTGAAGTATGCCGAGCAAGGTTTGCTGTGGCTGCCGATCTCTGTTGGTCACCCGATTCACGCTACCTGGCCTTCATCGCACAAGATAGTCGACTCTTCAGCAATGTTTATGTAGTGTCGGCAAGTGGTGGTGAGCCACGTCAGATCACCTTTCTCAGTAACCTGGAAGGCGGGAATCTGTGTTGGGCGCCAGATGGTAGCTTCATCATCTTCACTACCGAACAGTATCGTTTAGAAGCTCAGATCGCTCGTGTCGATCTCCGTCCTCCACAACCGGTTTTTCGCGAAACGGCTTTTGAACAGTTGTTTGTGAAAAAGGAGGAGCAACCGGCCAAAACCGATGATCAATCTGCCACCAATGCCAGAGCACTCGAACCGCCAAACACATCTATCGTCTTTGAAGGGATTGATCGTCGTCTGCGCCTGCTCACACCACCACAAATGAACGCGATGGCGGGAGCCATCAGTCCCGATGGGAAAGACCTGTTATTTCTGGCGTCAGTAGCCGGCAAGGTCGATGTCTGGACCCTCCCCCTTGATGAGCCACGAGCCAATCAGCCGCCACGCCAGTTGACTGCCAGCGACACGCGCAAGGGATTTCTACAATTTGCCCCTGATGGTCGGAGTTTTTACTATCTTGAAGACGGGCAGGTGGTGGTGCGTCGCTTCCCTGGCGGGAATGAACCAAACCGGCTCTCATTACGGGCCGAAGTAGAGGTTGATTTTCACCGCGAAAAAGAACAAATCTTTATTGAGGCCTGGCGCGAACTCCGCGACAGCTTCTACGATCCAACCTTCCGTGGTCAAGACTGGCAGGCAGTTCGTGACCGCTTTGCCCCCCTGATCAGCACGGTACAAACGACCGAAGAGCTTCATACGCTGATTAACCTGATGGTTGGCGAACTACGGACGTCACACCTAGGTAGTGGCTTTTATAGTGGTGAGAGTGATGACGGCTTTATCGGTATTCTCTTTGCCGCCGAACCACTGCTGCGTGAAGGTCGGCTGATCGTTGAGCGCATCTTACCCGATGGCCCGGCAGCCCTGGCGCCTGAACCACCACAGCCTGGTGAAGAGCTGGTTGCAATTGATGGCACACGCCTGAACGGAACCATCTCCATCCATAAGCTACTCTTGCGCAGTGCCGAGCGGCGGGTACGAATCAGATTGCGAGCCAATGACGGTAACGAACGCGAAATCGTCGTTCGTGCGATCGGTCAAACTGCGTACCAGAAATTGCGCTACCGCGATTGGGTGACAACCAACGAGCAGTACGTCCATCGGCTCAGTAAAGGACAACTCGGCTATGTCCATATTGCCGAGATGAGTTATTCCGCCTATCAACAATTTTTGGTCGATCTCGATGCTGAAACGCACAGCAAGGCCGGTGTCATTATTGATGTGCGGTACAATAGGGGTGGGCATACGGCAACGTTCATTCTTGATGTGCTGATGCGACGTTCGGCATTACGCAGTGGCTTTCGCGATCTTGGCACGACCGACGCCAGTCATCTGGCAGGTAATCGCGTGCTCGACCGACCAACCGTGCTGGTGACTAACGAACGTTCGGCAAGCAACACCGAGATGTTGAGCGAGAGTTATCGGCGGTTGAAGCTCGGTAAAGTAGTAGGCCGCCCAACTGCTGGCGCAGTCATCTGGACATACCAGATTCAGTTGCTCGATGGTGCCTGGCTGAGCCTGCCTCGATTATATGTGGTTACGCCGGAAGGTGAAGACTTAGAGGGACGAGGACGACCGGTTGATGTTAATGTTGTCCGGCCACTGGGTGAATGGGCTACAGGACGCGATAGTCAGCTCGAAGCAGCAATCACTACCTTGCTCAAAATCGTTCGGCGAAGGCGCTCGTGAAGTGGCGCTTGAACGGTAATGAGCGCTAAGCTAAAAATGACCATATGTCGTACATCGATACACGCCGACAACAGTATAATAAGAGCTGTGCATTGCAGAAAAACCTGACCGGCCAACCGCTTACAAGCGCTGTGCGTCTTCACGTCGCTATCGCGGGTCGGGTTACGTGATAGCGATACTTGTGCAGAAAAGTGAGGTTGAAGATGTCGACCCTCGCACCGCTCCGCTTCTCAGTCTGTCTCGATATGATCTTCACCGATCGCCCGTTTGAGCAGCGCCTCGAACACATTGCCGATCTGGGCTTCCGCGCCTACGAATTCTGGACGCGACGGGGCAAGGATATGAACATCACGATTGCCCTGCAAACAGCATTGCGCTTGCACTGTGTAGCCATCTTTGGCAGTGAAGCCTCACCAAACGATCCCGATCAACGTGCCCTCTTTCGTGAAGAAGTGACGCGCAGCGCTGCCCTGGCAGTTGATCTCGCCTGCGATAATCTCATCGTACACGGTGGAATCAGTCGTGCAGACCTGGATTATGCCAGTCAACGGGCATGCCTGATCGAGGCGTTACACGAGGCAGCCGAAACTGCGGCTGATGCTGGTTTAAACTTGTTACTCGAACCGCGCAATCCACTCGACCATCCGGGGAGTTTTCTCTGGTCATCTGATGAGGGATTCGCGATTATTCGTGAGCTTGGGAAACCGCACGTTAAGTTGTTGTTCGACTGCTACCATCAGCAGATCAGTGAAGGCAATCTGACCCGTCGCATTCTCGCGAATCTTGATCTCATCGGTCACATTCATGTGGCAGATGTTCCAGGGCGGCACGAACCTGGTACTGGCGAGATCAACTACGAGCATATCTTCGGGATTCTCCGTGAACACGCCTACAGTGGCTATGTTGGCCTTGAATATACGCCACGGATCGATTCCGCTGCCAGTTTACGTGCAGTACGGATGTTGAGCCAGTGAAGAACGGTGATGATTGATTGCGTTGGGTGAGCGATGATGAAGCAAGTTCCAAACCTTCGCGCCACGGCAGACGGATACTGTTAGTAATACGTCTTACGCATCGTGTTGTCTGCCCTTGAACACCGAAACGAAGGGGGCATCGATCAATTGCACATCGATCGGCAATAGCCAAAGACTTCATTCGCAATCGAAACGATGATAATACACCGACAATCCAATGTATAATAGCAGTGCACATACCACTCGTGATTGAAATGCTATGGTGTTCCATGACTACGTTGCTCGATGAATTAACTGCGCTCGAACAAGAAGCCCTCACCGCACTCGAAGCCGTTAGCGATGTCACTGCACTCACCGAATGGAAGAGCCGTTTTATTGGAAAGCAGGGCCGTCTTTCCCGCCTGAGTCGCGGCCTCGGTGCCCTACCGGCAGATGAACGACCATTGGTAGGACAGCGAGTCAATGCTTTACGTGAACAACTTGAAACCGCATTTGCGGCTGCCAAAGAGCGGCTTGAGGCCCAGGCCATTGCCGCCGAGCTAGCCGCAGAGCGGATTGACGTGACGATGCCGGGTCGTCGGCCCGCTGTTGGGTATATTCATCTCACCAACCAGATTCTGCGTCAGGTTCAGCACATCTTTGCCGAGATGGGTTTTCAAGTCTGGGAAAGCCCAGAGGTTGAATATGACGCTTTCAATTTTAGCCTGCTCAACTTCCCCGACGATCATCCCGCTCGTGACATGCAGGACACCTTTTACATTGAGATGCCAGCAGGCGCGCCTTCAGTCCTCTTACGAACCCATACCTCGCCTGGACAAATCCACGCAATGCGGCGCAATGCCCCTCATCCGCTACGGGTCCTGATTCCCGGTAAGGTCTACCGTAACGAACAGGTAACGGTGCGGAGTGAGATGATGTTCCATCAATTTGAGTTCTTAGCAGTTGGTCGCAACGTCACGATGGCCGATCTGAAGGGAACGCTGAGCTTTTTTGCCGAGCGTATGTTTGGACCAGGCACTCAGGTGCGCTTGCGTCCCAGCTTCTTCCCCTTCACCGAACCCAGTGCCGAAATGGATGTCACCTGCTTCCTCTGCGGCGGAAAGGGTTGTCGCATCTGCAAGTACGCTGGCTGGCTTGAAATCGGTGGTTGTGGAATGGTCCATCCGAATGTGTTACGCAATGGCGGGTATGATCCGGAAGAATTTAGCGGTTTCGCAGGTGGGTTTGGTCCTGAACGGGTCGCAATGCTCAAATACGGTATCGATGACATTCGCTGGTTCTACAGCGGTGACCAACGCTTTGTCGAGCAGTTTGGATAATCTATGCGCCGTGATGAATTGAATCGAGCAATTCACGATCTCTACCGTGCCGAACACGAGGCACTCGGTGAACGTGGTGGCTATGAACTGCTTGACAAAGCGCGCCAGTGGGATTTGACTTCCGTCTTAACCGGTGGCGGAGTTATAGTCTTTCCCCATGCTGGCGTTGCCGATTGCGGTCATCAGATAGCAGCGGCAGTCCATGCCTGTCTCGATAGTGGCGCCGATCGCGTGCTTGTGATCAGTGTGCTCCACGCCTGGAATGATGAGATGGAGCAGGCACGCCGTCGGGTTGCGGCTGGTGGCTCTCCTGCTGCCGAGCACTATTGGGGCATTCAGGGGCCAGGTCTCAACCGGGGGAACGAATGGGAGCTTGATCACGCACTCTACAGTTTTCGCTTCTTCTGGCAGCTTGAAACGCGCCGTCGCGGCATCCGCGGCCCACAAGTGATAGAGCGTTACCCTTACCTGGCCGGCGGTCATCCAGAAGCGTTGCCCGGTATCGAAGAGTTGGTGGAACTGGCTCGTGATGCAGTTATCGTCTCAACTGCCGATCCGTTTCATCACGGCATCGGCTACGGCGATCCGCCTGAACAGTCACTGGCTCCAGAGGCAGGCGGACTCGAACTGGCACGACATACCATTGAAGAGGGGATGAACCTGTTGGCGGCTGGTGATTATTGGGGCTACAATCAGCACTGTGTGCGGGCTAAAAGTGATGCGCGCGATGCTGGCCAAGTGTTCCGCTTCTTACGAGGGCCACTTCAGGGTGAAATCCTCGATCTGGTTGCGAGCGACGCAACAAAACTGTATCAGACCCCACCACCAACATGGGTAGCTGCACCACTCGTGTGCTGGACGAGAGTAATTCCATGAATCGACATCGCTTGTGGCTGTACACTGTTCTCTTTGCCGGTGTACTGATCGCCTCAACTGCATCGATCCTGATCCGTTATGCCCAGGGTGCCGGTATGTCGTCATTGAGTATCGCTGCCGGAAGACTGGGTTTAGCGGCGCTGATCCTGACTCCGCTGGCGCTCAGCCGATCCAGCAACGAAATACGTCGACTCGCCCGTCGCGATGTTCTCTTCGGCATGGGAGCCGGAGTGTTTCTTGCCCTTCACTTCGCCAGTTGGATTAGCTCACTTGAGTATACCTCGGTTGCCAGCAGTGCGGCGCTTGTCTCTACCAACCCGCTCTGGGTCGGGTTGGCTTCATTCTTCCTCTTTCGTGAACGATTACACTGGACGACTCTGGTCGGCATTGCGCTGACCTTAGTAGGAACGATCGTGATTAGTATCAGTGATAGCACCAACACCACGCAGAGCAATCCGTTGCTCGGCAATACACTGGCCTTGATCGGCGCGGTTACCGCCAGTGGCTATCTACTTATCGGTCGTAACTTGCGTCAACGACTCTCGGTATTAGCGTACATCTGGCTCGTCTATACCAGCGCAGCAGTGGTATTGGTGGTATGGGCTATCGTCAGTGGTCAGCGATTCTTTGGTTTTGAACCTTACGTGTACCTGATTGTCCTTGGTCTGGCGGTCGGTCCGCAACTCCTCGGGCATACTGCATTCAACTACGCGCTCAGCGGCTTATCGGCCACTTACGTAGCAGTAGCAATTCTCGGCGAGCCAATCGGCTCATCCCTGCTCGCCTTCATCCTCTTCCGTGAAACTGTCGCACTGTTGCAGCTCGTTGGGATTATTCTCTTGCTCACCGGCATTGCTGTGGCCTCGATTGCTGAACAGCAATCAACTGGCGAGAAGCATCCCGTCCAACAGTCCGCCGACTAATGACGGAGCACCGCTCCCACTTCCGCCTATGCGCGGGCACGCACTGTTGCGCCCTTATACGGGGTGTGCAATGGATTCCTCT
>Ga0197142_1000438_pt1 | contig 38207 bp, 40 predicted proteins | sample GBS60_MetaG_FD_148614 | JGI IMG/M metagenome (GOLD analysis project Ga0197142, IMG submission 148614) | Sediment microbial communities from Great Boiling Springs, Gerlach, Nevada, United States - GBS 60_MetaG | ecosystem: Environmental > Aquatic > Thermal springs > Hot (42-90C) > Sediment...
CTCTCATGCTACCATTTTATCACGGGCTCAATACGATAAAACAACATGCGGCGCCTTATCGCGTAGCGGGACGGAGTCCTTTATCCCTGCCCTAAAGGGCAGGGCCTTACGGCGCTTTCTGGTAAGGGGCGGGGATCTCTTTTTGCAGGTAGAGGGTAACCTCGCTGCGGTTGTGGAACAGGTGGCGGGCTCTCACCACGGAAAAAGCCTTGCCCAAGATGTCCAGCGTTTGCTGCAGCACCCGCAGGCGGGAGCGGCGGGGGAGTTTTAGGGTCATCACGGCTGCCCCCTGCGGCTCCAGATAAGGGGCAAAAGCCGCCATCAAATGGGCAGAGGCGCGGCCATCCATGCGCATGTCGTTGAGAATGAGGTGAAACCGCCCCGTGCAGCGAGCCAGATAGGCTTGGGCGCTGAGGCGGTGGTGACAAATGCCGGCATCGGAGCGGAGACGCTTGTCCAGCTCTGCCGGATCCACGGCCGTCACCTGCTGGCCATGCAGGCGCAAAATGCGCGACCAGCCCCCCGGCGCTGCCCCCAGATCTAGGGCCTGCCCTCCTGGGTGCAAAGGGATGCGAAACACCTGGATGGCTTCTAGCAACTTGAACTCAGAGCGGCTAATCTGACTGGGATCGCGGCGGAAGCGGTGAATGCCGCCGGCCCACGTGGAGAGGTTTTGCGCTGCCCGCGACAGGCCCAGCCAAGCTCGGATCCCTGTCGGGTTGGCCAGGATCACCACCGAGATCACCTGTTGGGGATCCCTGACCTGCAGCGGCGCCCCCACTGCCGCCGCCACCTGGGCTGCTAGGGCTGCGTTGACCTGAAAGGGCTTGACGTTGAGCTTGCCAAATAGGCGCGTCTGCACAGAAAAGCTGAGGGCAGGGTCGATGGCCGCCAGCAGCTCTTCGTCTAGATAGAGTTGCGCTAGGGATCCCTCGTCCAGCCAAAACTCCCGCTGGATGGGACAGATGTGGCGCAAAAAAATAGGGGGGTTGGCCTGCCAGGCCTGGGCAAGGTCGGCAAAGGAACGCTGACTGCACACCCACACAAGGCCAGGTGCCTCTGGCAAGGGCTGAAGGACGGCCTCGGGATCCGCCGCCGCAATTTCCCGCCTTGCCAGATCCAGAAAGTTGGGGTCGGCGCTGCCCAGCCACAGGTGAGTAGCAGGGGGAAGCAACCTGCTCACTGGACCCGCTGCCATCGCAGATAGGGCAAAGAAGCAGCCACCTCTTGAATCCGATCCCGGGCGGCCAGCAACTGTCCGGTGGCATCCCACGTCCCCTGCACCAGCATCTGCCAGGCCCCCTGCGGGATTTCAACAGCAGCGGCCTTGTCCTCCCAGCGCACCTGTTTGTTGAGCAGATCCAGCGTTAACTGGAGCTGCGGGTTTCTGACCACTGCCTCCTGGAGAGTGTGGATTACGCTTGCAGGTGCTGTTACACAGGGGATCCCCAAACTTAGACAGTTGCCGAAAAAGATCTCGGCAAAGCTTTCGCCAATGAGGGCGCGGATCCCCCACTTGGCCAGGGCCTGGGGGGCATGTTCCCGGCTGGAGCCACAGCCAAAGTTAGCGTTGACCAGCAAGATCTCTGCCCCCTGGTACTGAGGCAGGTCAAAGGGGTGCTGGCCGGCAGCTTGGGCGCGGTCGTCGGCAAACACGTGTTGGCCCAAGCCCTCAAAGGTAACGCATTTTAGGAAGCGGGCTGGGATAATCCGGTCCGTGTCAATGTCATTGCCTACCAGTGGGATCCCTCGACCTGTAATACTTAAAACTTCGCTTGCCATGCAAACCCCTGGCAAAACTTCACCCTCCGTCCAGAGATGGGCTAAAAGCGGCGGTAAACTTGGTTCTCCAAGTTGCGCACCTGTCGCTCCAGGCGATCCAGCCGCCCGCGCAGCTCATCCATTTCCGACTGGCGAGGCACGCCCAAATCCTGCAAAACGTTGCGCACCTGCCGCTGCACGTAGGATTCCAAGTTGCTCTGTTCTGTTTTTACCTGGTTGAGCAGGCTGTTGAGGAGATTGGATGCCTCTTCTGAGCTAAGCTGCCCTTTTTGCACCAGCTCATCGGCAGCTTTCTTTAACTGCTCTGCCAACAAAGTTGTGGTGCCAACACCCATCAGTAAGAGATGACGTAGGATACTATTGTTTTCCAATGCTGCCCTCCAGAGACCACTTGACCAACAGGACTGTCCCCCATGACCTTTCTAGCCCCCTCTCTTAGGGCGGCCTCTGCCATCATAACAAATGAGCTCCACCCCCTCGAAGAGGGGTCAGTTTCAACCCCTATGGGGTGCCGGCCCAGGGGTTTCTGCCACCGGCAGCGCGGAGCGCCTGCCCTCGGGGATAGGGAAAACGCCAAAGTGCTAGCAACAGAGTTGGGTATTCCCCAAAAGATGCGGGAAGATTAGGAGTAGGAAAGCCGGGATCCCAAGTCTTCTTGTTTGCCGAGGAACCCCCATGCACGATCTGGAGAGTTTGCCAGAACCGGTAGCTGATGCCCTGATCAAAAGTCTGCTTACAGATCTGGAACGGCTCATTAACCAGCATGGTTTGTCGGAGGTTTTGGTGGGGTTGGCCATGTATTGCAATGTGCAGTTCAAGGCCAAGCTCAACAAGCCCAACCGCACTGAGAGGGATGAGGAGTTGGGGTTTTATTTCCGCGACGCTGCCAAGGCTCTAGAGGTAGCAGCCAGCCTCACCTACCGCACCATTGACCGCTCCCGGCCCAGCCAGCCCAACGCTTAGCCACCCTCACCTCCAGCCCCTCTCCCTGAGGGAGAGGGGAGGTGCCAGTGCTCTGGGGTTTGGGGTGGCAAGGGATCCCCCTGGGTTCTTATGCTGGTGGGCAACAGTTGCAGTGAGGCCGAGCGTGAGAGTTGTCTGGGAACGCAGCATTTACGCGGGCAATGGCCGCGTGCCCTGCATTATCTGCGGCGGATGGGCCACCCCGATCCAGAAAAAGGGGCAGCAGGTGTTGCTGGCGGTGGTCTACAACGACCGCGGCCAAATCTATGGCGAGATCTGCCGCAGTTGCCTTAGCCTGGGGGCTAAGGGCATCAAAGAGTATCTACGGGAGCGGATTGCCCGCTTGCGCAGACAACTGCAAGACCTGGAGGAGCTGGAGCGGGGAGAGGTGGAGTTGCCCACCTTGGAACAGGAGCTGAGCGCTTACCTAGATTGAGAACTGCCCTTCCCGCCGCTCAATCGGGATCTTCAGCCAATGGCTCAGCTCCGAGGCCAGCCATTCCAGCTCTGGCTCTAGCAGATCCGTTAGCTCGTACTTGCGGATGCCCGCCCAGATGTTCAACCGTGGGCTCACCTCCACGCGAGCCCCATCGGAATCCCGTTTGGTATGGCGCGGGATCAAACGGTCAGGATAGGCTGGCGAGGGATCCCTGGCTCCTCTGCCTGTTTCCCCACCTACAGGGCTTTCTCCCCAAGCCAGCCTAGAGGAGATCAAAGCCGCTTGCCGCCGGCGGGTGCCGTCTGCCTGCCGACTTCCCCGAAGGGTTGCGGCAATTGGCCCAGCGAGATACCACGTCCCTCAGCAACAGCCAGATCCCAGCCCTCCCCCTTGCCGCAGCCGGCTGTGACCTCTACTGCTTGGCTTGCTCTCTTGAGTGCCGGCTGGAGGGGGGCTGCTCTCTGTTTGGCAAGTTTGGCTCCTCAGCCCGGCCTTTGGATGTGGCCAGCAAAACGAGTTTCTCGGCCACCCCAACTCGCCTGCCACCGGCCAACGGCAGCAAAGAACGCCGGCGTCTAGCCAGGCAGGACTTTGGCCCCTAGGCGGGAGGAAAAGACCTCGTAAATAACCGTCAAAGGCTGGCCCCGGTGTAACAGGAGATAGTGCCTAGCCCAAAAAGGTCCGGGGCAGTTGAGAAGCCGGGCAATTGGCTCGGCTTCGCCACAGTAGAGGCGACGCACTTCGCGAAAGGTCTCCAGCTTTTCTTGGATCAGGTTTTGGCCGATTGGCAGATCGGGATGGGGCAAATATCGGGCCAGATGTTCCGGGTTCCACCAAGAGGTGGCGTAGAGCAAAGGCTGTTGCGAGGCCGCCCCACACAGACAAACCCGCCGCCGCATCAAGGGGGATCCCAGCCGCGCCAGATCCTTAGCCAGTTGAGGCATGGACTTGGGGACGGCGCTTTGCTCGGCCAGCAGCTCGACCTGGGCTGTATCCAACAGCCGGGCCTGAATGGGTTCCAGGGTTAGAGTGGCCAGATTGCGAGTGGTCAAGCCATCCCCCAGCAGCAACAGCCGCAACACGGGATCCACCTGCATCAGCTCAGGGTGAAGGGGGTCGGCTTCCCCCTGCCACTGCAACTGCAGCGGCCACCACTCGGCTTGACCCGAGGGAACATTCCCTAGGAAACGCTCCTCCGCAGAGCCAGCTGAGCTCTTGGGAGGTGCCGCCCCAAGGGCATGGCCGAGGGATAGAGAGGGGAAAAGTTCCAAGATGGCAGTGCAGTTGTTAAGTTCTGTATCGACACCTAGTCTAACCCACTCCCCCTCGCGGCAAACTTCTCTAGCTCGTGCCCGGCTGGATCAGCAGCCGCACCACCCAGGGGACGACCACAATGACGCTGATTAGGCGGGCCAGATGCATAACCACCACTGTGCTAGTTTGGGCTCCCATGTCCAGGGCGATCAAGCTCATATCGGAGATGCCCCCTGGGGCCGTACCCAAGATGGCAGTCAGGCGCTCGATCCCCAACCAGCGAGAGATCAAAAACCCTGAGAGAACGCCAGTACTCACCGCAATCACCGTACACAGCAGGGCTGGCCGCCACAGATCCTTGAGGGCCAGGAATGTCTCAGCGGTGAGCTTGCTGCCTAGGAGAATACCCAGTACCACCTGCATGACAAAGCGGATCCCAGAGGGGGGAGTGGGAATTGGGATTGCCCCCCAAACATTGACCAAGCCTACTGCCACCATCGAGCCTACTAAAGCCCCGGCTGGCAGCCTTAGCTTGACGGCAATCAAGGCGCCTGCCAACCCAATCAACACTGTCCAGAGATAGTTCATCATTGTGGCTTGGCCTCAAGGCAATAGGATGACTGGCAATTAGGGTTGGGCCTGCTTCCTCCACGGCATTCGGCGCAGACGCCGTAGAAGTCAAGCACATGGTACTCGATTACAAATTGGTAGCGGCTGGCCAGCTGCTCCTCCAGATCCCCCACCGGACAATCTGGCAAAGGCACCACCCGCCGACATTCGGTGCAGATCAGGTGATGGCGACTGTGGCCGTTGCTGGGCAGCACCTGGTAGTAGGTTTGCTGATCCCCCAGGTGGACGGCCTGGAGCCTGCCCTCGTTGCGGAGGGCCTCCAAAACCCGGTAGACAGTGGCTAAGCCTACCGTGTGGTTGGCGTTGCGCAGCTTCAGGAAAATCTCCTGAGCCGCTAGGGGCCGTTCGCTCTGCTCCAGCACTTCCAGGATCAATTTTTGGTTGCGAGTCTGGCGGGAGGAGGACATGAGCCTTTTCCCTTGGGGGTTACTGTGAGAGTTAGTGCTCAGCGTCAGCCTCAGCTTTCATGCGCTCTAGGGTCTGCTGCATTTGGTCAAACATTTGGCTCAGAGAAAGCCCAAACATCCCCAGTTGAGTTTGCAATTGCTTAATAGTCAGTTGGGCCATAAAATCGTCAGAGAGCTCCAGCCGCTTCATGAAAATGCGCTGACGCTCCAGCAATTCTTCCATGTGCTGGATAAAGATTTTTTTGCCTTCCCGGTCAAATTGACCGTAGCGCTCACCCAGTCGCATCAGGTTTTGGAAATCCTGAAACAGTTGCCTTGCCTCTTCCTGGACAATCTCCGAGTCGAAAAAGCTCATGGCTTTCCCCTTGCCCCCAACAAACGACATTCGATATACCTATCCTATCCGATGGCGTTGGAGAATGCAGGCGGTGCTGACGGGATCCCGTCCTGAGGGGATTAATTGACTTAGATGAAGACCCGAGATCTTAGCCTGTCAGCTATGCTCCTGCCTCCCTGCACTCAGGCTTACACTCAGCCCGCTTTGGCCCAACAGTGGTGCCAACGGGTCCAGGGATCCCGACCTCTGTTTCTGGCCTGCCTAGGGTTTACCGAAACAGCTCTCATTCCAGGTATTTCCGCTGCTGGCGCCACGCCCTCCCTACGGCGCTACACAGCCTTGGCGGACGGGGAGGTGCTGCTAACCGGCCGTTCTCAGCGCTTGCCTACCTCGCCCGAGGGCTATCCCTCGCCGGTGGTCATCAGCCGGGCTGTCTTAAGCGAGCTGGGGATCCCCTGCCGCGTGTTCGACTGTGGCCTTCTGGAGCCTTTGCCAGGAGCAGAAAAAGTGCCTTCTGGCGGGCCAGCCCGCTGCCTGAGCACCGGCCAGGCGTTGTCCCTAGAACAGGTGAGAGCCTTGTGGCGGGAGGGGTATGAGCGGGGATCCCAACTGGAAGCCAGCTACTGCGTCGTCGGAGAATGCGTGGCGGGTGGTACCACGACGGCACTGGCGGTGTTGCTGGGGCTAGGCTGGCAGGCAGACGGCATGGTCAACAGCAGCCATCCAGTCTGTAACCACACCCAGAAGCTAGCCTTGGCCCAGCGAGGTTTGAAGAATCTCCCCTCCACCGCAACCGCGCCAGAGGTAGTGGCTGCCGTAGGGGATCCCGTGCAACCCTTTGTAGCTGGGCTGGCCATGGCAGCAGCCCAGCGGGGGCCGGTGCTGCTGGCGGGAGGAACGCAAATGCTAGCGGTGCTGGCCCTCATGCGGCGCTGGGGAGAAGAGCAAGGGATCCTCTGGCCGCCAGAGAACGTGGTGGTGGGCACCACCCGCTGGGTAGCAGAGGATCCCTCAGGCAACACGGTAGGCCTGGCGGAGATGTTGGGCAATGTTTGTCTCTTGGCCACCCAACTGAGCTTGGCCCAGAGCCGCTACCCCTCCCTGCAAGCCTATGAGCAAGGCTATGTCAAAGAGGGAGTAGGAGCCGGCGGGCTAGCCATTGCCAGTAGCCTGTATGCTGGCTGGGGTCAGGCAGAGCTATTGGCCGCTGTTGAGCGCAGCTACGAGCAGCTCGTACTTCAGGCTGGTTCCAGCGGGGCCATCGTCAGGCCTTCCCGCAGCAACTGCTGATGGTAGAGCTCTGCTTGCTCTTGCGGACCGACCCAGACAACTGCCTGGCCCTCCCTGTCCACCTGCATTGTCAGTTGTCGCGCCAAGGGCAAAGTCATGCCGGGGATGTACTTGAGCAAGCATTCAGTAACGTGCTGGAAGGTGTTGAAGTCGTCGTCCAGGACAATCACCTTATAGTTGGGGTAGGGTTTGCGAACCCGCGTTGTAACTGAGGCCAACTGCTGCAGAGTCCGGGTTGGAGTTTCCGTGATCGCGGTCATAGCAGCTTAGGAGCGAAACAACCTCTAAGACCCAACTTCCGGCAGCGGCCTTTCCACAACTTAAGCCAAGCTGTGAAGGCCGTCCGTTTGTGACCACTACTAGCTATTTTTAGCCAGTTTTGTGGCTAGGGTCAGCCTGGGCCTGCCTGCGGATTCCCGTACCAGTTCCTAGCTTGGGCGATTGCGGAAGCATGCCAAGGTTTAGCGCTGCTAGAAGCTACGAAAAGTCCCTAGGAGGGTCGTCGTTCTTGGCTTTGGGCAAACTGCTGCAGTTGCCGCAGCATCAGCAATTGGCCCAAGCCCAAGGGCAGGAGCGAGATGGCCTCTACCCGCAACTGTACCCACCCATTCCCCCATAGCCAGTCACAGTAGCCATCGGCACCACCCCACATCAGTAGCCGCAGCCGCCGGGGCAACAGGGTTTCCACCTGGTGCAGGATGGAGATAGGGCCCCACTGGACGGCAAAGGTGCTGCCCTGTTGTAGCTGGGCAGGTAGGGATCCCTGCAGTTGTTGTGGCCAGATCCACTGCCGCAACAGCTCCACTTCCGTGAGGCAGCGCTGCAGAGTCGAGGAACGGGCCTCAACCTCGATGCGGATGGTGGAGGACTGGAGGGTTCCTAGCATCCCTTCAAACGACGCTGGAGCTGGGGCACTGGCTATCCCTAAGTCTATCCTGGTCGGTTGCAAGAGAGTTGCCTTTGAAAGCGCCTCGTCCCCACTTGGTGGCCATCTTGGCCCAGAGTCTCGATGGCAAGCTTGCTGCCCACCGCGGGCAAAGGCCCCACTTCCTTAGCTCTGAAGACCAGCGGCATCTGGAAACCCAAGCTGCTCGGCAACAGGCTTTAATCATGGGGGCGGCCACGCTGCGGGCTTACGGCACCAGTCTCCGCCTGCGGGATCCGGAGCTTATCCAAAGCCGAATGGCGCGGGGTCTCCCCCCCCAGCCCCTGACAATTATTTGTTCCGGCAGCGGCGAGATTCCGGAAGAGCTGCCCTTTTTTCGCCAGCCCCTTACCCGCTGGCTATGGACAACGCCGGCGGGATCCCGCCGGTGGCAGGGACGGCCCGGTTTTGCCGAGATCTGGGTGGCCTCGGATTGGGATTTGACTGCTCGCCTAGCTCGCCTGCGGCAGCGGGGGATCGACCAGGTAGGCCTATTGGGCGGGGGGCGGCTTTTGGGGGCGTTTTTGCAGGCGCAAGCTTTGGATGAGCTGTGGGTGACGCTGGCGCCGGTGCTACTGAGTGGCTACCCCGCTGCCCCAGCTAGCATCGAGGGCTGGCAACTGCAGGGATCCCCGCCGCGCCTGGAGCTGCTCGAGTGCCGCCGCGGTTCCCAAGAGCTGTTTTTGCACTATCGAGTTGAGTGGCCCTAGGAGAGGACTCGAGGAAAATTTTTTAGAAAACTGAGATTTCCCAAAAATCCACAGGTTTTCCCCAGTCTTTCCACAGGTAGGCGGGCTGTTTTCCACAGGGTCTTTCCCTCTGGAGGCCGCCTCGAAGGGTTCTGTGGAAAAGTGGCCACCAGTAAGGTTCAGGTGACTACACCCTGAGAAACGTAACGGGATCGCGTCGCTTTTTCCGATGCCATCAAGGCCAAGGGAGGGCTTAAGTTCCCCTGGATACTCTTGCCCAGGATTGACATTCCCCCCAGGACAGAGGGCAAAATAACCCCACCTGAGGTGAGGGGGAGATTTCCCCAGCCCTTCTCCTCAGAGACAATTGCGTCCCCCTTGTCCTCCTCCTGCTTGAGAGAGACCAGGGAGTGGCTAGCTGCTTGCAGGCAGCTGACCGGCCAGCCCTTTTACACCCTTTCCTGTGAGGCCAAAGCGATCCCTGATGGGCCCCCAGTTAGAGGACTGGGTCAGCGGGTGTGCTTTCTTCCTGGGCCAGCTGGGCTTTGGCCGAGGGCCTAGAATCTTTCTGTTTCGACTGTTTGAGTATTAATCCCAGGTAGGTGGTTGGGCTATGGATTCTCCCACCGTCAGCATTTTGAGCGAAATCCCCAAGGAGCTCCATGACACCCTCAAAAACTACCTCTCTCGTCATCCCGACTGGGACCAAGACCGGGTTATAACGGCAGCCCTCTCGTTGTTCTTGCTCCAAAGCGGAGATGGGGATCGACGTGCTGCGCGCATTTACCTAGACAGCCTCTTTCGCCGCAACTAGGCCCTTCAAAAGCAAGCCCCAAAGCTAGCCGAGGGCCAGCTTAGGGCTTTGGGAGCGTCCTGTTAACCTACAAGTAGGAAGGTGCCCTGCTGCTGCTCCAAAGCCGCAGGCAGGGCAAAAAGGACCCACAAGGGAAAAACCGTGCCCCAGGGTTTTGGTCAAGGGAAAGGCAATCGGCAGGCGGCTAGGCCCCGGACCGCAGGGCAGGGAGCCACTCGGTCCTCCTTCCCCTCGCCGGAGGCGGCGCTGGCTGTAGCCGAGCGCTACCGACAAGCAGGGGATCTGGGGGCGGCACTGCGCCTTTGTCAACAGCTCACCCGCACCCATCCGCACCTGGCTGCCGCCCAAGCGCTGCTAGGGTCTCTCTACCTCCAGATGGGGGATCCCTGTCAAGCCTTGACCCCCTTGCAACTGGCTGTGCACCTGCGGAAGGACTGGGTGCCTGCCTGGCAGGAGTTGGGTGATGCGTGGATGCTGCTGGGCTACCTGGAGGAGGCAGTGCACGCCTACCAAGAGGGGTTGGCCTTTGCCCCTGGCAATGGGCAACTGCTGTTCCGGCTGGGCAGTTGTTGGCTGGCGCTGGGGCAACGGCAGCGGGCCATTGCGGTGCTGCGCCAAGCTGCAGCAGCCCAACCTCCCCAGCCCTACGCTCTGGCCGCCCTGGGCAATGCTCTGATGTTCGATAGCCAGCTGGAGGAAGCGGAAGGCTGGTTTCGCCAAGCCCTTGCCTTCCTACCCCAGGAGGGGCGGATCCTTGTCAACCTCGCCCACTGCCTCCACCTGCAAGACCGCCTGGAGGAGGCCGCCGACTGCCTCCGACAGGCCATCCCCCTGCTGCCAAAGGATGCTCAGCCCCACAACAACTTGGGCACGGTCCTGCAGGAACAGAACTGCCTCGAGGCCGCCCTTGAGTCCTACCGGCGGGGCTTGCAACTGGCCCCTGACTGGCCAGAGATCCACTACAACCTGGGCACGGCCCTGCTTACCCTGGGCCGCTATGAGGAGGGATGGCGGGAGTACGAATGGCGGCTGCAGCGCCAGGGGGCAGCCTATCCGCGCTTCCCTTCGCCCTTGTGGACGGGATCCCCCTTGGGCCAGCAGACTCTGCTCATTTACGCCGAACAAGGGTTGGGGGACACCATTCAGTTTGTGCGCTACCTGCCCCTTCTGGCCGCGGCCCATCCGCAGGCCTCCCTCTACTTCCGCTGCCCCCCCTCCCTAGTCGAGTTGCTGCGGGCCTCCTTTCCTCAGGTACAGGTTATCTCGGATACGGATCCCCTACCTCCCTTTGACTGGCACCTGCCGTTGCTCAGCCTGCCCCACCGCCTGGGCACCACGCTAGAAACAATCCCTGCCCGTCTCCCCTACCTGGTCTGTCCCCAAGAGGGCTCTGCCTGGCCAGAAGCCTGGCCCAAAGTTCCTCAAAAGGAGATGAAGGTGGGTTTGGTGTGGGCCAGTGGCCGCCGCAGCGACCCTGCCCTCAACCGGGTGTGGAGGTTAAAAAGCTGTCCTCTCCACCTCTTCCTTGAGCACCTTGATCTGCCGCAGGTGCAGTGGGTTAGCCTACAGGTGGGGGAAGAGCTAAGCCAGGTGGAACCCCTGCTAAAGCAGCACCAGGTGGTGGAGCTGGGATCCCGTTTCCGCAACTTTGTCGATACTGCTAGGGCAGTTGCCCAGTTGGATCTAGTAATTAGCGTCGATACCGCCGTTGCTCACTTAGCTGGAGCCCTCGGCAAGCCGGTGTGGGTGCTACTGCCCTTTGCGGCCGATTGGCGCTGGTTGCTGCACCGCCAGGATAGCCCCTGGTACCCTGGTGTGATGCGCCTATTCCGCCAAGAAGCCCCTGGCGACTGGGTTGGCCCCCTGCAGCAGATGCGAAGGGCGCTGGAGGAGAAATTAGCAGGGATCCCTTCCTAACCCTCTCCTTTTTCGCCTTTTGGCACAATGCGCTGAAACAGGTAGCCAGTGCCGCGGGCTGTTAGGATAAGCTCAGGATTGCTCGGGTCATCCTCCAACTTGGCCCGTAGCCGCGAAATGTGAACGTCCACCACCCGTGTATCCACATGGCGCTCTGGTGTATAGCCCCATACCTCTTGCAGGATCTCGGCGCGGGAAAACGGCTCCCCAGAGCGGCTAACCAATAGCTCCAGTAAACTAAACTCCATTCCCGTCAGGCGGATGCGCTCGCCCCGCTTGTAGACTTGGCGCTTGTTGGTGTCAATGCAGAGATCCCCCACCTGGATAATCCCGGAGCTGGGGATCCCCTCATGGCTAGAGCGTGCCACCCGCCGCAGCACCGAGCGAATGCGGGCCTCCAGCTCCTTGGGGGAAAAGGGCTTGACCACGTAGTCATCCGCCCCCAGCTCCAACCCAGTAATGCGGTCGGCCACATCCCCCAAGGCTGTAAGCATGATGATTGGGATGTCGGATTCTTTGCGCAACTCCTGGCAGACCCCGTAGCCATCCAGCTTTGGCATCATGACATCCAGCACCACCAGGTCAGGGTTCTGCTTGCGGAAGACCTGCAGCGCCTCCTCGCCGTCGGCTGCGGTAACCACCTCGTACCCAATCATCGAGAGGCGAGTTTCCAAGATGCGGCGGATGCTAGCTTCATCATCAACCACGAGAATCCGTTCTTTACGCTGGGCTTCCACGGTGCTGCAACTCCTGTACTCACTATGCTTGGAGAAGTTAAGAAGAGCTCCTCCTGCCGCTAAAGGGCAGGTGGCCAAGACACATTTTGCTTCCTGGTAACCGACTCGGCCTTCCTACGGAAACGCCGCCAAACTCGTGCTTAGAAAACTGTGGCCCAAGAACCCACCTCCAGCCAAGGAACGCAGAAGGCCTACTTGGCAACAGCTCTTAAAAGCACTGGCTTCCCTTGCCTTTAGCTGCCGTCTTCTCTGCAAACCCTCGCGGTTGACCGCGGCCAAAGCTGAGAAGCCCTTACAAGGAATTTACTTTCTAGCACTTAATGTATCATCTAGAAGCGGCTGCCTAGCCACCTTGAAGCTCTATTTTGCAGCCATTTGCCCAACTTGACACATACCTTCACAACTTTTTCAAGAGGCCGCCAATTGTTTGGGATTGGCCTCAGAAAAAGCTGGAGCAACTGGGGATCCCTGCTCGTCCGCAGAGGAGCAGCCAGCCAGCAGGCGGGCAGACCGGATTTCTCGCTCCGCATGCTGCTCCAAAATTCGGCGCAACAGGCGCTCTGCCCCCCGCCAAGCCGTCAAAGGCAGCGTTTTGTTAGCCAAGGGGGGCAAGGTGGGGCCAGGCAGGAATCCCAGGACCTGCAGGACAGAACTGGAGACGGCGGCAAGGGGGTTGGGCCGCTGTGCCATCCGGCAGGGATCGCAGAGCAGACCGCCCCCCTGGGGACAGAAGAAAACCTCGCCCACTAACTCTCTCCCACAGGAGTAGCAGGCCTGTAGCGAGGGGGCAACCCCCCCCACAACCAAAAGGTGATAGAGGCCATGGACAAGGAGCGGCAAAACCGCCTCTGCTGCAGGAGCCTGCTCAATGCGCTGCAAGTGTTCTACTAAGAGCACAAACAGCTCTTCCTGGGCCTGATCTGGCAGGGCCAGGAGCAAAGCCACCTCTGCCAGGTACTGGGCTGCCGTGAGGTGGGCCAAGCTGCGGCCTAGACGGGGAAAACTCTGCAGGGTTTCTGCCTGAACAATACGCTGCAGGCGCTGGGAGGGATCCGTTGGGGCCGACCACCGTCCTCGGGCAAGCAGCAGGTCGTTAACTACAAAGGGCTCCAGTCGCCCTCCCCACTTGGAAGACGGCTTGCGGGATCCCTTGGCTACTGCCCGCAGCAATCCCTGCTCGCGAGTGAGGATGGTCACCACCCGATCCGACTCCCCCAGGGGGAGGCCTTTGAGATTGATGCCGGTAACCCGGTAGGTTCGCCCGCTCATGCTCTGCCAGCTTCCCTCGCCCGCAGCTCTTGCATCAGCTCTAACCCCCAAGAGGTGCCAATCCGAGTAGCCCCTGCTGCAATCATTGCTTCCGCCTGGGCCAGCGTGCGAATGCCGCCCGAAGCTTTTACCCCCACCCGACCCCGGCTAAGCTGGGCCAGCAGTTGCACATCTGCCAAGGTTGCCCCTCCCATCCAGCCGGTGGAGGTCATCAAAAAGGCGGCTCCCGCATCCATGCAGATCTCGGCAGCCAGCTTTTTTTCCTCGTCAGTAAGCTGGGCTGTCTCCAAAATGGCTTTGACGCAAACCCCTGTCTCCTCCACAATCTCAGCAATCTCGGCGTGGAGGCGATCCAGATCCCCTGCCTTGAGCCAGGCAAGGTTAATGCGAACATCCAGCTCCTGGCAGCCCTGCTCCACAGCCAGTTGAGCTTCGTAGAGTTTGACCTCCGCTGTGTTGGTCCCCAAGGGAAACCCCACCACGGTGCTCACCCGTACTGGCGACCCGTGCAGCCGCTCAACCACCCGCCGCACGTAGCAGGGAGGCACACAAAAGGTGGGGAAGCCATAGCGCAGGGCAATTTCGCACCCCTCCTCAATTTCCTCCGGGGTAACCATGGGCAGCAGCAGCGTGTGGTCAATGTACTCTGCCAGGTTAATCGGCCTTTCTGCTAGACCTTGGGGCTCCAAAGAGACCATGGGTTAGGTAGACAGCACCATTTCTACTCTAGCCCCCCAGCCCAGCCAGGACTCGGCCAATTCAGGACCAGGTGGTCCTTTTTGGGGGCCGAGCAGGGCAACCTCTTGATACCCTGGTTGGGGGGCCATTTTCAACGGTGGGAAGGCATGGGGAGAAACCGGACTGGCGCGTTTATTGGTGGGCTGCTGCTGGGAACGGCAGTGGGCACAGTCATTGGCTTGCTCCTGGCCCCCCGCAGCGGACGGGAGACGCGGCGACTGTTGAAAAAATCGGCAGAGGCCCTGCCAGAAGTGGCAGAAGATGTAGCTAGCAGTCTGCAGTATCAATCCGAAAAGTTGTTCGACGCCGCTCAACGCAGTTTGGATGAGGCCCTGCTGCGGCTACAGCAGGCGGTGGCAGTGGGGAAAGAGGCGATGTTGCAGAAGCGGAAGGAGCTGCTCCAAGCCCAAAACTCGCGTCCCGTCGGGGGGGAGGAAAATGATCTGGAAGCCCAAAATGGGGAGGAGACAGCAGGATGAGCGATCCAGTCTTTTGGCTTGGCCTCTCGGTTGGTTTGGTGGCAGTGGCCATTTTGGCGGTAATCCTGACCCTGCTGCCTGCCGTTATTCAACTGGGTCGAGCGGCCCAGAGTGTGGAGCGCTTTTTCGACACGCTGCTGCGGGAGCTGCCGCCCACCCTGGAGGCTCTGCGCCTGACTAGCCTGGAAGTTAGTGAGATTGCCGACAGCCTTGACGAAGGGGTGAAAGGGGCGGGTCAAGTGGTAAAACAGGTTAGCCGCTCCTTGGAAGGAGCCCGTACCCAAGCCCAGGGTGCCCAAGTCAATGTTCGCAGTTTTTGGGCGGGAGTACGGGCGGCCTGGCAGACCCTTGCCAGTGGAGCTCCCCCCGCCGGTGTGGGCAACTCTCGCTTGCACTCGGCTCGGGTGCCTGCCTTCCCCGTGGGGAGTGACCGTCCTTTTGCCGACAAGGCAACTCCTGCCCAACCTTCCCAGGCAAAGGCTACCAATAGCTGATGGGGGTGCGGGGGTGGCCCTGCCCTGTATTAGACACCGCCGCGAAGATGGGATAGGTAGGCCTTGGCTGCGGAGGGGGGCATCCCCTCTTTACTCGTGGAGGGATCACCTCCGTGGCAGCGAGAAGCCTGCACTCTAGGCGTTAGCGGAAGTATGTCACGCACTCCTGAGGAGTTTCTGAAAAACAGGCGTGGGGGGTTGGGGTTCTTGACCGGGGGGAAGCTGGCCCCAGCTGGCATCGGGATCCCAGCGCAGTTGGGTGATGTCGGTGAGGGAGAACCCTAGTTGCTGTAGAATCTTGAGGCTAAGGTTAGGAATGATGGGCGAAAGGGCTACTGCCACCCAGCGCACGCTTTCTAAGACGGCATAGAGAATCTCCGCTACCTGCTGGCTTTGCCCCTGTTTGTGCAGTGTCCAGGGAGCCTGCTCGTCGAGGTATTTGTTGCTGGCCTGGGCCAAGCTGAGGGCTTTGCGGGCAGCGGAGCTGGGATCCAGCCGCTCGTAGGCGTCAGCCACCGCCGGGGCTAGGCGCTCGACCAGGGTTTTGAGGGGGTGATCCGCTGCGATCTGCACCTGGGGAATGCGGTAGTCGGGCTGGTATTTTTTGAGCATACTGAGGGTGCGGTTGAGCAGGTTCCCCAGGTCGTTGGCGAGGTCAGCGTTGAGAACCTCAATGAAGCGGCCCTCACTAAAGTCGCCATCCTTGCCCAGCTCAATTTCAGTCAAGAAATAGTAGCGCACGGCATCGGCGCCGTATCGCTGCACCAGCTCAAAGGGATCCAGCGTGTTGCCGAGGCTTTTGCCCATCTTGAGGCCATCTTTGGTGAGAAAGCCGTGGCCAAAGATTTGCTTAGGCAGCGGCAGCCCTGCCGACATGAGCATGGCCGGCCAGTAGATGGCATGAAAACGGACGATGTCCTTACCTACTAGATGCACATCGGCAGGCCAGTAGCGGCGCAGGGCGTTCTCCAGGGTGGGCTCGTCGTTAGGATCCAAGGCGGCGCTGATGTAGTTAATGAGGGCATCAAACCAAACGTAAAGGGTTTGGCTGGGATCCGCCGGGAAGGGGATCCCCCAGGAGACGCTGGGGCGAGAGATGGAAAAGTCCCGCAGGCCCTGCTTAACAAAGTTCATGACCTCATTGCGGCGGCTTTCCGGTTGAATGAACTCCGGGTGCTCCGCATAGAGGGCTTCCAGTTTTTCCTGGTAGCGAGAGAGGCGAAAAAAGTAGTTTTCTTCGTCTTTCCACTCCACTTTCTTGTTGGGGTGAAGGGGGCAAAACCCGCCTTCTAGGAGCTCTGACTCGTCCTTGAATTCCTCGCAGGCAACGCAGTACCAGCCCTGCTGGCGGCCAACGAAAATATCTCCCCGATCCCAAACCCGCTGAAAAAACTCCCGCACAATGGCTTTGTGGCGAGGGTCAGTGGTGCGAATAAAGCGGTCGTAGCGGATATCCAGCAACCGCCAAAGCTCCACAAACTGGGCGGCAATCTCGTCACAGTGCTGCTGCGGCGGAAGGCCGCGCTCTTCGGCGGTGCGCTGGATCTTCTGGCCGTGCTCGTCAGTTCCCGTTACCATCAGCACATCCTTGCCCCGCAGGCGGTGGTAACGGGCGATGGCATCCGCCGCCATGGTGGTGTAGGCGCTGCCGATGTGGGGGGCAGCGTTGACGTAGTAGATGGGTGTGGTGATGACGAAGGTGGAATCCGGCATGAGCAGTTGCAGCGCTTTCCCCCATGATAAAAGTTGCCGGAAAGTCCGGCAGGCCGAGTTACGGGGCAGGAATGAAACTGGCGTTCAACCTCAAGGGATGGGGCTGCGGTGTCCTGGGGGCCGGGATCTTGGGCGCCGGGGCGGCTCTGGCCCAGCCTCTGCCCGAGACCCGCATCCCTTGCGAGATCCTCATCGCTGGGGGCGGGCTGGGGGGGGTGGCGGCGGCCTACGATGCCCTGCGCTTGGGGCGACAGGTGTGCATGACCGAGATCACCGACTGGATCGGCGGCCAGGTGAGCGCCCAGGGGGTCTCGGCTTTGGACGAGCGGCCCCTGCAGCGGGAAAACGAGATCTTTCCCCAGGGCTACAAAGAGTTTCGCCGCCGGGTGCGGGAAAAGTACGGCGGCGATCCCAACCCCGGCAAGTGCTGGGTAAGCGTGCTCTGCTTCTCGCCCCAGGTGGGCCACCAGGTGATCCGGGAGATGTTGGATCCCTATGTGCAGTCGGGGCAGTTGCGGCTGTTTACCGAGACGGTGGTCAAGGACTTGGAGATCGACGACTACCAGATCCGCAGCGTGCAGGCCATCCGCAACATCCCCAAGCACGCCGGCGTCGAGCCGGAAAATCGAGGGGATCTCTCCACCTACTTGCTGGATTTTTACCGCCTAGAGCCCACCGCAGACTGGGACAAAGAGATCCTGCGCTTTGAGCCGCCGCCGCAGCGGCAGGGCAAAACCCTACCTTGGGTAGTAATCGATGCTACCGAAACCGGGGAGCTGCTGCCGCTGGCGCGGGTGCCCTACCGCCTCGGCCCGGATGGGGAAAGCCGCTGGGAGCCCAGCTCCAAGCCCTACAGGGATCCCTACTGCACCCAGGGGTTTACCTACACCTTTGTTATCGAGCGCTCCCCTGTGCCGCAGGTGCCCATCAAGCCGGAGTTCTACAACGACCCGCTGCACGGCCCCTACTACAGCTTTGAACACCCACGCTTTAACTTTGGGATGGTCTTCACCTACCGCCGCATCCGCGGCCAGGTGTTTGGCTTTGGGGAAGAGGCCATCCGGGTGGGGGATCAATCCCTGCAGAACTGGACCTGGGGCAACGACTGGCGCATCACCGGGCCGGAGATCAACCTCATCCTCACCCACGAGCAACTGCAAGCCTCAGGGCAACTGGATCCCGGCGGCTGGATGGGGGGCTTGCGGGTAGAGGCGCTGCGGCGGGCTGAGCAACATGCTAAAGGCTTCTTCTACTGGTTGGTGGCGGGGCGGACAGATTTTCTCCTGCAGCAGGCGGATCCTGACTTTCAAAAAGACTTTTACCTGCGCTACCGCTACCTCAAAGGGCCCCATAGCCCGATGGGAACTGCCAGTGGTCTCTCCAAGTACCCCTACATCCGCGAGTCGCGGCGCATCCTCGGTCGGCCCAGCCTTGCCTACCCGGAGGGGTTCACCATCTACGAGTCGGATATCACCACGCGGGAATCGCAGCTCAATCGCGGGCGTCCCTTCATCTTCTACGATTCGGTGGGGGTGGGGCAGTACCCTATTGATTTTCATGAGTGCCTGCTGCCCGATTTTTCGCTGCCCCCCAGCCACAACCAAGATGCCCAGGCCCCTACCTACCCCTACCAGATCCCGCTGCGGGCCCTGATCCCCCAGCGCATTGACAATCTTCTAGCTGGCAGCAAGAACATCGCCACCAGCCGCATTGCCAGCGCCTCCTATCGGGTGCATCCTGTGGAATGGGCCATTGGCACGGCAGCGGGTCATACGGCCCACTTTGCCCTGGAGCGGGATCTGATCCCGGCGGAGATCCTGGGGGAGCCGCTGCTGGACTTGCAGCTATTGCCCGCTCTCCAAGCCCAGCTCCAGAGCTTGGGCAATCCCATTCAATTTCCTGGCACCACCATTACTGCCACCGACTGGGCCCAATCCCGCTAGCCTAGAAAGGCAGGGTTGGGAGCTGGCCATGGAGGCTATGGGGGTTGAATTTGGGGGACTGGAGGCGATCCGCCCTTCGTTGTGGGCGGCCACAGCCCTCTGGAGCCTGGGGTTGATGTGGGGGTTGTCGCCATTGCACCGCCACCTGCAGGAGGGTTGGGAAAAGCAGTTGTCCTGGGATCCCAGTGGGGCTCTGGCCTCTTTGCTCAGCGTCATCCCTTTCCTGTTGGCAGCAGCGGTGGTGGTGGCTTTCACCGAGATCTCGTTGGGCAAAAGCTGGGCCGTCTCTTGGGGTTTGATTGCCTGCGTTGGCGGTGGTCTGTACGAGCTGGGGCGGCGGGACAATGCTCGCTAACCCAACGCCGGCCCTCACCCCCAGCCCCTCTCCCTCTGGGAGAGTGGACAATGCTAAGAGCCGTACCTAGAGCGATGACTCCCTTAGAAGAAGCGGCGGAAGCGGCGGCTAAGCTGCTGGTGTTTCGGGAAATCTGCGCCCATCCCCTGGCCCTGGCCTGGCAGGAGCTCATCCAGCAGTTAATGAGCGGGGATCCCCTGCCCTGCTGGAGGGCCTACGGGCGCTGGTTTGAGCTTTTGGCCCGGCAGGGCTTGAGCTGGCGGGAGTGGCTAATCCAGGAAATCCGCTGGGCCGATAACCCCTTCTCGCGGGCGGCGCTGCAACCGCAAGGGATCCCGGCCCCCCTTTTGCAAGCGGCCCGCCACGATCTCCGCTGCCTGCAGATCCTGGCCGATAGCCAGGAGACCATTGCTGAGCAGATGCAGGCGCTGGGCTTGGGGATCCCCTGGCCGGATGAAAACCCCAGCAGCTCTGGCTGGGATCCCCGCCCTTTTGCCGATTGGGGCCAGAGCCTGGAGGCCTTAATTGCCCACTACCGCCAAGGGGGAGTGGGACTCTGTGGTCGCTATTGGGCGTTTCGCTGGGGGCCGGCAGGGCTAGAAGGGATCCCCACTCCCGATCTGCCCGACTGGGAGGAGATCTACGGCTACGAACGGCAGAAACGGCAGTTGGCCGCTAACACCGAAGCCCTCCTGCGGGGGGAGCCGGCGCTGCATGTGCTGCTTTACGGGGCGCGAGGCACCGGCAAGTCTTCCCTCGTGAAGGCGTTGTTGCGGCGCTACGGCCCCCAGGGGCTGCGCCTTTTGGAGCTGCGACGAGCGGATTTGGCCCAACTGCCGCAGATCTTGGCAGAGCTGGGACAGCAGACGCTGCCCTTTGTTCTCTTTGTGGACGATCTCTCCTTTGAGGCCGACGAGACCGAGTTTAAGCAGCTCAAAGTGCTGCTGGAAGGGGATCTCCTCCCACCGCCGCCCAACGTGCGTCTCTATGCCACCAGCAACCGCCGCCATCTTATCCGCGAGTTTTTTGGCGATCGCCCCCCTCCCCAAGAGCAAGAGGTGCACGCCTGGGATACGGTGCAGGAGAAGCTGTCGCTGCGGGATCGCTTTGGCCTTACCCTTACCTTTACCCCTTTTAGCCAAGCTGACTACCTGGCTACAGTAGAACACTTGGCGCAGCGGCTGGGTCTCCCTCAACCTTTAGAGACCTTGCGCCGCCAAGCCCTCCTCTGGGCGCAACAGCAAAATGGCTTTTCCGGTCGCACCGCCCGCCAGTTTTTGCAGGCCCTGCAGGCCGGCCTGGTGGAAGGTGGATAGCCAGCGGATTTGGCTAGGGGCAAGGAGGACTACAGTAGCCACTCGGAGGCGCGCTCTCCCACCCCTTGCAAATTCAAAGGAATGACCACCGCTTTGCCTACGCGGGGTTTCTGTCGGGTAGCTTCAATTTCTCGCTGCACCGTCTCCCATACCCCCCACGCCTGCAGATGGGCCATGACCGACTCCAGGCGAGCCAGATACTCGGCTTCACTCAAAGGGAAAGAGGGCTGCTCCAGGTAGCGCCACATCACCAACAGAACCACCCTGTCCCCCCTGCGGCGCAGTTGCACATCGTAGGAGCAGCCCCACTTCTCCCGCAGCAAAGCTTGCAAGTCAGCTCCCGTCATAGTCAGCCTGGAGGCGTTTGACGATCCCAAGCAAACCTCTTGCCTTGGGTTGCTCCTAGCTTTGCATTTCTTAATGAAATTGGCTAGGGGACTCAGCTAGGATAGTGTCGCTTGTCAACGAAGATTAAAACTTCTCAGGCTTTCCTGACCATTATGACCGAGGCAATTAGCAACTTTGAAGCGCCGCCCATGAGCCGGCGGGTTTTTCTCAACGCCCTCCTCAGCGGCTCAGTGGGGGTGGTGGTGGTGGGCACCCTCTACCCGGTGGTGAAGTACTTTATTCCTCCCTCTGCTGGTGGAGCAAGCGGGGGGGTAATAGCCCAGGATGCTCTTGGCAAGCCAATTAGCGTGAGCGAGCTGCTGGCTACCCACGCGGCTACGGATCGGGTGCTGGCCCAAGGCTTAAAGGGGGATCCCACCTACATCGTGATTGACAATGGGGCGGTGGCCAACTACGGCCTCAATGCCGTCTGCACCCACCTTGGCTGCGTGGTGCCCTGGAGTGCAGGAGAAAACCTCTTCAAGTGCCCCTGTCACGGATCCCAGTACGCCGCCAATGGCAAGGTCATTCGCGGGCCGGCTCCCCGCTCCCTGGAGCTAGTTAGCGCCACGGTGGAGGGCGACAACATTCGCTTCAGCCCCTGGCAGGGCCCCGATTTCCGTGAGACCTAAGGCGGGAGGACAGCCCTTCCAAGGGGCGCCACTGCTGAGGGGGGAGAGGGGGAAAGCCTGAAGAGGTTGTGGCGCTGGTCTTGGCCAGGGCGCCCCTAGGCTTTTAAGGGTAGGGTCCAAGGAGCTTTTGCAGATTGGAATTGCACTTTTGAGCTGAACTTATGAGGAGAATTTTTTATTTGGCCTTGTGTGCGCTGCTGCTGCTGGGAATGGGAGCCCGTCCGGCCGCAGCCTATCCGTACTATGCCCAGATGGCCTACGACAACCCCCGCGAGGCAACGGGGAAAATTGTCTGCGCCAACTGCCATCTGAACACCATGCCTATCCGGGCCGAAGTGCCGCAGGCGGTTACCCCCGGCCAAGTGTTTACCATCAAGGTCGGGATCCCCTATGACTTGAGCAAGCAGCAGGTACTCGCCGATGGCAGCAAAGGCGGTCTGAACGTCGGCGCGGTGGTGGTGCTGCCGGAGGGCTTCCGACTGGCTAGGGAGGAGGAAATGACAGAGGAGCAGCGGCAGGAAACTGCTGAGACCTACATCACCCCTTACAGCGACGCCAAGCCCAACATCCTCCTGGTGGGCCCCTTGCCCGGTGAGCAGCACCAGGAAATTGTCTTCCCGGTGGTAGCCCCTGATCCGAAGGAGGATCCCTCGGTGGCCTTTATGAAATATCGGGTTTACATTGGCGCCAACCGCGGTCGTGGCCAGATCAACCCCGATGGCAGCCTCAGCAACAACAATGTCTTCCGCGCTCCTGCCACTGGTCGCCTGACTAGCATTGCCACCCTCGAATCCGACCTTAGCGACCTGCCAGCTGAGCTGGCTGCCCTAGTGCCCCCCGAATACGAGTTGCCAGGCACGCGGGTGCTCAGCTTCGAGACCGAAAACGGGATCCAGCACCTCGTGGTGCCGCCGGGGCCGGAGTTGGTGGTCAACATTGGCGATACGGTCAAAGAAGGGGATCCGGTTACCAACAACCCCAACGTAGGTGGCTTTGGCCAAGCAGAGCGGGATCTGGTGCTGCAGAACCCAGAACGGGTGAAGTGGTTGGTGGCCTTCCTGGCGGCGGTAGCTATTACCCAACTTCTGCTGGTGCTCAAGAAAAAGCAAGTGGAGCTCATTCAGGCGGCAGAACTTTTGGGCTAGCCCAACTGCTGCTATCACGCTCCCGCACCCCGGAGCCAGCCGGGGTGTTTTTTCTAGGGGATCCGCAACTCTCCCACGATGACCAGCACTGCCTGCCCTGCAATCTCCACCCGAGAGCCGCGATGGCAGCACCAGAGCTCGCCTCCTCGCGCCGAGAGCTGCCGCACCCTGAGCTCCCTTTGGCCTAGGCGCTCCGACCAATAGGGCGCCAGCAGACACTGGGCAGACCCGGTTACTGGATCCTCCGGGATCCCCAACTGGGGGGCAAAGACGCGACAGACGAAACCCTCCCCCCTCTCTTCAGCGGCGGTGACGATCAACCCGGAAACAGGCAGCGCCTGAACCTGGTTCAAGTCCGGCTGCACCTGTTGGACTTGTTGTGCCGAAGCCAGCACCGCTACCCCCATGCTGCCGCGGTACAGCTCCAAGGGGGGGATCCCCAAAGCCGCCGCCACCTGGTCTTGCGCTTCCAGCCAAGGCTGGGGAGTTTGGGCGGGGAAGTCCATCGCCAAACGATCCCGTTGCCGCCGCACCGACACCTGGCCACTGGGGGTGGAGAAGGCCACCTCCTGCGCTTCTGGGTGAACCTCGCTCAGCAGTACATGAGCAGCGGCTAGGGTGGCATGCCCGCAGAGAGCCACTTCCGTGGTTGGTGTAAACCAGCGCAGCCTGTAGTGAGGGAGGCCCTCCTGGGATCCCTGAGGCAGCAAAAAAGCGGTTTCCGAGAGATTGTTCTCTGCTGCAATTGCCTGCAAAAGTTCCTGCGGCAGCTCCTGGGACAGCAAGCAAACCGCCGCTGGATTGCCCCTGAAAGGCACCGCCGTAAAGGCATCCACCTGAAACAACGGGATCCGCACCTAGCTTGTTCAGCCCACCTCAAGCCATGATCCCACAACAGGCCCAGAAGTAGAGAGATCCGCACCTAACCGTACCTGCCAAAACTAGGGATCCCGCCAAAAGGGGCTATTGCCAGGCTGGAAAGCCGACTGATAAACTAGCACTCGTGAGCCGAGAGTGCTAAAACCACAGCGAACGCAAGTTTCCCTCTATCACTCTTTGGCTTCCTGCTATAGGCATCAGGGAGGACACTTAGTATGGCTGCAGTAACGCTAAACGTCTCTACGCTGAAACCCCTAGGCGACCGGGTGCTGGTGAAAATTGCCCAGCAGGACGAGAAAACTGCAGGCGGGATCTTTTTGCCTGACACTGCCAAAGAGAAACCGCAGGTGGGGGAAGTGGTTGCTGTTGGCCCCGGCAAACGCAATGATGAGGGCAAGCTCATCCCAATGGAGCTGAAGGTAGGGGACAGGGTACTCTACTCCAAGTACGCTGGCACGGAGGTGAAGCTAGGCAGCGAGGAGTATGTGCTGCTAGCTGAGCGGGATATCCTCGCCATTGTCCAGTAGTTTTCTGTTCTTGAGCAAGAGGCAGCAAATACAGGAAGTAGGCTAATAGGTGCCGCTAGCTAACTCTCGCTTGCTTCCCTACTTTACCCTTCGTTTACTGACAGGGAGAGGTTGACTATGGCTAAGACGATTATTTTCAGCGAAGAAGCTCGTCGTGCTCTTGAACACGGCATGGACATTTTGGCGGAAGCCGTAGCTGTTACCCTTGGCCCCAAAGGGCGCAACGTGGTGCTGGAGAAAAAATTTGGCGCACCCCAGATTGTTAACGATGGGGTAACCATTGCCAAAGAGATTGAGCTGGAAGACCACATTGAAAACACTGGCGTTTCTCTAATCCGTCAGGCCGCCTCTAAGACCAATGACATTGCTGGCGACGGCACCACTACAGCTACGGTCTTGGCCCACGCCATGGTGAAAGAAGGGCTCAAGAACGTGGCCGCCGGCGCCAACCCCATTGCCCTCAAGCGGGGCATTGACAAGGCGGTGAAGTTCCTGGTGGACAAAATTGCTGAACATGCCCGCCCAGTAGAAGACTCCAAAGCCATTGCCCAGGTGGCGGCCATTTCCGCTGGCAACGATGAGGAAGTGGGCCGCATGATTGCTGAGGCCATGGAAAAAGTGGGCCGCGAAGGGGTGATCTCCCTGGAAGAAGGCAAGTCCATGACCACGGAGCTGGAAGTGACGGAGGGGATGCGCTTTGACAAAGGCTATATTTCCCCTTACTTCGTCACCGACACCGAGCGGATGGAGGCGGTCCTGGAGAACCCCTACGTTCTCATCACGGACAAGAAGATTACCCTGGTGCAAGACCTGGTGCCAGTTCTGGAGCAAGTAGCTCGCGCTGGCCGTCCATTGCTAATCATCGCTGAAGACATCGAGAAGGAAGCGCTGGCCACCCTGGTGGTGAACAAGCTGCGGGGCGTGCTGAGCGTGGTGGCGGTGAAAGCCCCTGGCTTCGGGGATCGCCGTAAGGCCATGCTGGAAGACATCGCCATCCTCACCGGCGGCGAGGTCATTAGCGAGGAGCGCGGCCTGAAGCTGGAGAATGCCCGGCTTGAGTCCTTTGGCTCGGCGCGGCGCGTCACGGTAACTAAGGATCACACCACCATCGTGGCGGAGGGCAACGAAGCGGCTGTGAAAGCTCGCTGCGAGCAAATCCGTCGCCAAATTGAAGAGACCGACTCCACCTACGACAAAGAAAAACTGCAAGAGCGCTTGGCCAAGCTGGCTGGCGGCGTGGCAGTAATCAAAGTGGGCGCCGCCACCGAAACCGAAATGAAGGATCGCAAGCTGCGCCTGGAGGACGCCATCAACGCCACCAAGGCGGCGGTGGAAGAAGGGATCGTCCCTGGCGGTGGCACCACCCTGGCGCACCTCATCCCAGTGGTTACGGAGTGGGCGCAGGCCAACTTGTCCGGCGATGAGCTGGTGGGGGCTATGCTGGTGGCCCGCGCGCTGGGTGCTCCGCTGCGCCGCATTGCCGAGAACGCTGGCCAGAACGGCTCGATTGTGCTGGAGCGGGTGAAAGAGAAACCCTTCACGGTGGGTTACGACGCCCAGAACGACGCCTACGTGGACATGTTTGAGGCGGGCATCGTTGACCCGGCCAAAGTTACCCGCTCTGCCCTGCAAAACGCTGCCTCGATTGCCGGCATGGTGCTCACCACCGAAGCCATCGTGGTCGACAAGCCCGAGCCTAAGAACAACAAGCCAGCGGGCGGCGGTGGCGCAGATGACTACGACTACTAATCCTCGGGCACTAAATCGGCTGCCTCGTCAGCCCGTAGTCACCTGCTCTGAATAGAGCTTCCGGGATCCCCTGCAGCGGGATCCCGTTTTTTAGCTGTTGAGGCGGATGTCAGGGCAATTTGACGCCATTGGCAGTCCTCCCTTCCTCTCTTGCTAGGAGGGGGGTGAGGGAATCCTCGGTCGAGTGGGTGGAAAAGGGGTAAGGTAGCGTGGCTCAGTTAATCTGCATTGGCCTAGACCTGGCCTGGTCCAGCCGCAACCCCTCGGGGGTGGCAACGTTGCAGGTCGAGGTCAGGGATCCCGACGCTCAAGCCTTGGCGGGACGCCTGCTGGACAGCCGCATCCTGCAAACCGACCAGGAAATCGTGGACTATATCCAAGCTCAAGCCGGCGGGGATCCCTGCCTGGTGGCGGTGGATGCTCCCTTGCGGGTCCCCAACCTTACTGGCCAGCGGCGGGCGGAAGCTGAACTAAACCGAGTGTTTCGCCCCTACGCGGCTGGTGCCCACCCGGCCAACCGCCGGCTTCTGGAAAAAGACGGCCAGGTGCGAGGAGAGGCCCTGGTGCAAGCCCTGTCTGGCTATGGCTTTCAGGAGCAGGCCAGCATCGAGCAGGGACGCCTAGCCCGCCAGATTACCGAAGTCTTCCCCCACAGTGCTATGGTGAGCCTGTTTGGCCTCAGCCGCAGCCTTCCCTACAAAGCGCGTCCCCGCCGCCGCTGGCAAGCGCGAGAACAGGCCTGGCGTCTGTACCAGCAACATTTGCGCGCCTTGGCCAGTGCTGATCCATCTCTGCAAGGCCACGAGCCCCTGCTCCAAGTGGAAGTGGGATCCCTTAGAGGCCGTCGGCTCAAAAACTACGAAGACCAAGTCGATGCCCTGCTGTGCGCCTACATCGCCCTCTACGGCTTCCGCTGGGGATCCCAGCGCTGCCATAGCTTCGGAAGTCTGCAGGAAGGGCACATCTTCACGCCCCTGCCCAGGAAAGATTACTCCAGTAACCTCCAAGGTCAAGGGGGGTTAGCCTTGGAGCCCTCCTGGGCGACGTGATTAAGACACGACTAATACATAATACGTGTAATGCAACATGGTTAATACATTAAGGGGAGCCAAAGCAAGGAAATGAACGTACAACTGGGCCGCAATCGACAGGCAAGACGGGCGTACGGGCTGGATGAGATTGCGCTGGTACCGGGCAGGCGAACTCTGGATCCTAGCCTGGTGGATACTCACTTCACCCTAGGAGGGATCCAACGGCCCATCCCCATCATCGCTAGCGCCATGGACGGTGTGGTGGATGTCAGGATGGCCATCCTCCTTTCCAAGCTGGGGGCGATGGGTGTGTTGAACCTAGATGGGATCCAAACCCGCTACGCGGATCCCGACGAGGTGCTAGACCAAATTGCGGCGGTCGGCAAAGACGAGTTTGTCCCCCTGATGCAGCGCCTCTACAGTGAACCCGTCAAGCCGGAGCTCATCCAAGAGCGCATCCGCCAGATCAAGGCTGCCGGTGCCATTGCTGCCGCTAGCTGCGTGCCCGCCCATGCGGCTGAATATGGCCCCCTGGTGGCAGAAGCAGGCGGGGATCTGTTTTTCGTCCAGGCCACCGTGGTTTCCGTCCATCACAAGGTGCCTGAGGGCATGCAAAAGCTGGATCTGGCCGCGTTCTGCCGCTCCATGCCCATTCCCGTGGTGCTGGGCAACTGCGTCACCTATGACGTCGCCCTGGAGCTGATGCAAGCGGGAGCAGCAGGAGTCCTAGTGGGCATTGGCCCGGGGGCTGCCTGCACCTCCCGCGGTGTGCTAGGAGTAGGGGTGCCCCAGGCTACGGCCATTGCCGACTGCGCAGCTGCCCGCGACCAGTTCTTGGCCGAAACCGGCACCTACGTTCCCATCATCGCCGACGGCGGCCTGGTGACTGGCGGGGATATCTGCAAGGCCATTGCCTGTGGGGCCGATGCGGTGATGATTGGATCCCCCTTAGCCCGCGCCCAAGAGGCGCCCGGTCGCGGCTTTCACTGGGGCATGGCCACCCCCAGCCCGGTCTTGCCCCGCGGCACTCGCATCCGCGTGGGATCCACCGGCACCCTGGAAGAGATCTTGTGCGGTCCCGCCCGCCTGGATGATGGCACCCAAAACCTCTGGGGCGCCCTGCGCACCAGCATGGCCACCCTGGGTGCCGCCAACCTCAAAGAAATGCACCAGGTGGAGATCTGCATCGCCCCTTCCCTTCTAACCGAGGGCAAAGTGTACCAAAAGGCGCAGAGCCTGGGCATGGGGAAATAGTCTCTCAGAAATGCTAGACTCAGGGAGCCGAGGGGGCGGTTAGCTCAGCGGTAGAGCGCCTGCCTTACAAGCAGGATGTCACTGGTTCGAGTCCGGTACCGCCCATCCCCATTCAGGTTTGCAGCTTGGGATACACTCGCTAGCCAGGGCTGGATCCCTGAGGTAGAGTAATGAATGTGAAGCCTGGATCATCTACCACCGTTGGGTCTCGCATTGAGTCTGGCTCAAAAAGTGTGTAAAGTGGTAGACGACATCGACTGGGGCTGTACTATGTTCTTCTAAAGTCCGGAATTGTCAGGCTCGCTCTCGAGTTAGACAGCTTGTTACTTTTAGAAGACACTGCTACAGCCAAGACAGGTGTGAGGACAAAGAAGAAGGAGAGAAACATGCCCGCGAAACACGCGAATCCCTGGAAAACGCTGCTGGCTGGCACCTTGGGTGCAGCGGCAGTCTTGACCCCTGGAGTGGCCTATGCCCAAGCTACAGGGCCTGTCACTTCCATCTCTGAGCTTTCCGATGTTCAGCCTACTGACTGGGCATTCCAGGCGCTGCAGTCGCTGGTCGAGCGCTACGGCTGTATTGCTGGCTACCCTGACCGCACCTTCCGCGGCAACCGGGCCATGACCCGCTATGAGTTTGCCGCCGGGATGAATGCCTGCTTGGATCGCATTAACGAGCTGATTGCCGCTGGCCTGGCCGACAAGGTTTCTAAGGAGGACTTGGCTACGCTGCAGCGCTTGCAAGAGGAGTTTGCCGCCGAGCTAGCAGCCCTGCGGGGACGGGTCGAGGCAGCGGAGGCTGATATCAATGACCTGAAGGGCAAGGTCTTCAACCCGGTCACCAAGCTGAATGCCCAGGTGATCACCGCTGTCCTGGGCAGCGCCCTCACCGACGACCGGGTGGTCAACAACAGGGTGGTGGCCGAGAAGGATCAGGCGAACATGACCCTGCCCTATCGGGTGCGGCTGAACTTCGACGCTTCCTTTGCTGGGCGTGACCGTCTGCGCATTCGTCTGCAGGCTCGCGATGCGGTAACCACCTTCTTCGCAGGGGATCCGGGCGTTGGCTTCCAAGGGGGTGGTGGTGGCACCTTCACACTGGCCCAGTTGGTCTACCAGTTCCCTGCTTTCGACCGCGCTGCCACCATCTACGCCGGCATCACGGGCACGGGGGTGTCCAGCGTCCTGCAATACAGCGTTCCCTTTGATGCGCTCTCCGACTTTGCCGACCTCCCCAACTCCACGGGAGATGTGCCCAGTGGAACGCTGTTTGGCTTCCGCTTTCGCCTCAGCGACCAGCTTCGCCTGGCCTACGCCTACAGCACCCGCGGCGGCCAGACCTTGGGCAGAGGCTTTGGTGACAGCGGTTTGACTGGTAACGACAGCGCTCACACGGTGGAGCTGGGCTTTCTGCCGACGGAAAATCTGGAGCTGTATTTGCAATTTGCTTCCACCTATCTGCAGGACGCTAGCCGCGGCCCCGGTTTCCTGGCTACCGGCAGCAGCCTTTTCCGCGGTCCGCTGCGCCAGAATGACGTCACCCCCTCGGCTCGGGTCAATGCCTTTACGGTGGCCGCCACCTGGGAGATTAGCCCGCGGATTACTGCGTCTGGCTGGTTCACGGCAGGCAACGTTGACTATAACCTGCCCAACGTAGTACCTGCGGGCACCATCGATCCGGGCGACGAAGACTTCAACGGCTGGTTGTTTGGCTTTGCCTTCCCGGATCTGTTCGTGGAGGGTGCCAAGGGTGGCGTGGTCTTCGGCCAGCCCATCGTGACCACCGACAACGAGGGGGTTTGGGATACTCGACCCTTCATTGTGGATGTCTACTACAGCTTCCCAGTGAACGAGTACATTACCCTGACGCCCGCTGCTTACTTCGTGAGCAACCCCAATGGGGGCAGACCGGGAGACAACGACCCAACCATTGGTGTGGGCGCTCTGCGGGCAGTGTTCACCTTCTAACCCACTGCTCTCCTGCCAACAACTGGGGGATCCGCCGCGGCGGATCCCTTTTTTTTATGGAAAGTCTCCCAAGCCTTGCCCTGGAAGACATCGAGCAAGCTGGAGCGGGCGCCGGGAAGCTAGGGGTTACAAAAGGCGCACTGAGCCGGATCTGCCCAGGTCTCTGCCACAGGCTCGGTGTGGGTGTGGGAACAGCGGGCACAGCCATACACCCACGCCTTGGTTACGGGGGTGGGGGCACCACACTGGCCGCAGGGTAGCCCCGAGATGGAACGAATGGGCCAGTAGCCGGGAGTGCCGCAGGCGGGGCAGAGGCTTTGGGCTTTGGCGATGAGGTTTTGGGTGGCTGCCGCAATCACCTGCAGGCGGGTTGGGTTGTACAGGGCCCGCATATCGGTTTCCAGGTGCAGCCCTCCCTGGCGGGCCAGCAGCTCCTCCACCACCTGCTTTAGGGTTGCTTCGTCCTGGATCCCTTTGTGGATAAGTTGGGGGTTTTCCGGCCGGTCGAGGGCAATTAGGGCGTGTTCGGGGAAACCTACTTTTTGGGCAAAGTCCAGGGCTTCTGTAAAGCTCTGCACCCAGCGATGGCTGAAGTTGGTTTGGGTGCTTTCTGCGTAGCCCACTAGCTCCAAGGGATCCGCGTCAGGTTCAAAAACCTTGAGCATGACCCATTCCTGGTTCCAAGGGATCCAGGGAAGCTGGGGGTGGGGGCCGAAGGATCCCTCGCTGGCCAAGACCAAAGAGGCGGGATGAGCTTGGCGGGCCCTCTCGATCTTCAGACGTAGAGTTTGCAGGGGATCCCCCGGTCGGGGCCGCTCCCGCGAGAAGGTGCCCAGTTGGTCGGTGTCCAGAGGTATCACCTGCACCCGGATCCCCAAGTGTTGGGACAAGAGGGGGCCAATCACTTGCTCCTTGCGATGCAGGGTTGCCAAGTAGGCAACCCGACCTTTCCAGTGCATAGATCCAGAACTGACCCCGATCCGGCAAACGAAGTCTACAGCTTTATTGTTGGGCTCATCGGATGGCTCAAACCAGGGGACTGGGTTCTGCCGCCAAGCCCAACTGGGCGACGGCCTCGGCCAAAGCGGCCTCCCGGCTCTCCACAAACCGCTCCGCCGGCAAGGGCAAACGTAGGCTTTCCAAGCGCTGCCGGATCCGGCTCCTGGCCCCGACAATCCACACCTGCTTGCCGCGATCTAGGGCCTCACGAATGGCATTTTCCAGAGAGAGCGTCGCCGAAACCCCCAGCATCGGCACATCCGACAGATCCACCACCAAAGCTTGGCAAGAAGCCACCGCCTGGTGTTGGCGGGAAATGGCCTGGGAAACCCCGAAGATCATCGGGCCGCTCAGGTAAAACAGCAGCACCTGGCCGCGGCCCTGGCGCAGCAATTCCTTTTCCCGCGGCGTGAGCTCCACTGCATCGTCTGCATCGGTAATGGCTTTCACCTCTTCCGATTGGAGCTCGCTCAGGCGCTGAATGGTGAGCAAATTGGCCACAAACACCCCTACCCCCACGGCGGCGATGAGATCCACGAACACCGTCATGAACATCACCCCGTACATGATGGCCGCCCCTTTGAGGGAGAGGCGGTGGGCCCGCTTCAGGAAGCTCCAGTCGAGGATATCCACCCCCACCTTAAAGGCGATCCCCGCCAGCACCGCCATCGGGATCCCTTGGGTGAGGGGAGCGGCAAACAGCACCACCATCAAGAGGATGAGGGCGCGGGTGATGCCCGCCAAGGGCGTACGTCCCCCCGACTGAATGTTCACCACCGTGCCCATGGTCGCCCCTGCTCCCGGCAACCCCCCCAGGAAGCCGGAGACCAGGTTGGCGATCCCCTGCCCGATCAGCTCTTGGTCAGAGTCGTGGCGGGTGCGGGTGAGGTTGTCGGCAATCACCGCCGTCAAGAGGGTGTCGATGCAGCCCAGCATGCCCAGCACCACCCCGTCCAACACCAAGCTGGCCAAAGATGAAAAGGGCAACTGCGGCCATTGCACCTGGGGCAAGCCGGTGGGGATGGGCCCGATGCGCCGCAGCTCCACATCGGCCATAAACCAACTGGCCACCAGCGTTCCCAGCACCAGAGCCACCAACTGGGGCGGCACTGCCCGTCGCCAAGGCTTGGGATAGCCAAAAAGGATCGCCAGGGTTAGCAGCCCCAACCCCAGTTCCGGCACCTTGAGGTTGAGCAGGTAGGTCGGCAGGTTCTGCACAGACCCGATCACTCCCCCCTGGCTAGCATGGCCCAACAGTGGCGGGATCTGCAGCAAAATCATGATCCAGCCGATCCCCGACATAAAGCCGGAGATGACGCTGTAGGGCATGAGGGTGATGTACTTGCCCAGCTTCAGGGATCCAAACAGAATTTGAAACAGACCCCCCAGCATGACCACCGTGAAGGCCGGCCCCAGCCCCTGGTTCGGATAGTTGGCGGTAACCTTGGCAATGACTGCCGTCATCATCACCGTCATCGGCCCGGTGGGCTCGGAGATGAGGGTGGGGGTACCACCGAACAGGGCAGCAAAAAAGCCCACACACACCGCCCCGTACAAACCTGCCACCGGCCCCGCCCCGGAAGCCACCCCAAAGGCCAGAGCCATCGGCAGCGAGACAATCGCCGTCGTCAGCCCGCCGAAGAGATCCCCACGCCAGTTTTCTAGGCTTAGCCGCCGCTGCCAATCCAGAAATCTCCTACCGCCGGACTGCATGCTCCACCGCTCTCGACACTATGTAGGTAGGCTACCATTGAGCGTTACCATAAAGACTAGACTAGAGAATAGATTTCTATCTATAAGTTTCTTCAGGGATCCCCCTTTGGCTCCGAGTTGCAGAGCTGCCTGCCGACAGCCGCTCTACCCCAGCAAAAGGCAATGGTAGACTGGAAACACCTGGATTGTTGGTTACTCCCCTAGGTTGCCGACGGTTGGCGGGCGACAACCGTGGGATTTTTTGCCCTGCCCACACCCAAGTCCAGCGGGATCCCTCACCTCTACCTCCACCCCATGAGCGACAACAAATTGACCGCGCGCATCATCCCCACCGACTTGCAGCGGGAGATGACGCAGTCCTACCTGGAATACGCCATGAGCGTCATCGTCGGGAGGGCTCTGCCAGACGCGCGGGATGGCTTGAAGCCAGTGCATCGCCGCATTCTCTATGCCATGCACGAGCTGGGCCTGACGGCGGATCGCCCTTTTCGCAAGTGCGCCCGGGTGGTGGGGGATGTAATCGGGAAATACCATCCCCATGGAGATCAGGCGGTTTACGAGGCCCTGGTGCGCATGGCCCAGGACTTCTCCATGCGGGAGCGCCTGGTAGACGGGCACGGCAACTTTGGCTCCATCGACAATGACCCACCGGCGGCCATGCGCTACACCGAGTGCCGCCTCACCGCCTTTGCCCAGGAAGCCCTGCTGCAGGATATCGACGCCAACACCGTTGACTTCATCGACAACTACGACGGATCCCAGCAAGAGCCACTGGTGCTGCCGGCGCGGATCCCGCAGTTGCTGTTGAACGGCTCTTCCGGGATTGCTGTGGGCATGGCCACCAACATCCCGCCCCACAACCTAGGAGAGCTGGTGGATGGCCTCATTGCCCTAATCGAAAACCCTAACCTGACCAGCCTGGAGTTGATGCACTGGATCCCAGGGCCAGACTTCCCCACAGGGGGGTTGATCCTGGGCCAGGAGGGCATCCGCGAAGCCTACACCACCGGGCGCGGCTCCATTACCCTGCGGGGAGTGGCCACCATCGAGACCATTGAGCAGCGGGGCCGACCGGCGCGGGAGGCCATCGTGATCACCGAGCTGCCCTACCAGACCAACAAGGCAGCCATGATTGAAAAAATTGCCGAGTTGGTCAATGAGAAAAAACTGGAGGGCATTGCCGACATCCGCGACGAGAGCGACCGCAGCGGCATGCGGGTAGTCATTGAGCTGAAGCGGGATGCCCAGCCCCAGGTAGTGCTCAACAACCTCTACAAACAGACCCCCCTGCAGACCAGTTTTGGGGTCAACCTGCTGGCCATCCTCAACGGCAAGCCCTGCACCTTGACGTTGCGGGACGCGCTACAGGTTTTTCTGGATTTTCGGGCAGAGGTCATCGAGCGGCGCACCCGCTACGAGCTGCAAAAAGCTGAGGAGCGAGCTCACCTTTTGCAGGGGTACCTGCTGGCTTTGGGGCAATTGGAGCGGGTGATTGCCCTTATCCGGGGAGCTGCTGATCCTGCCACAGCCCGCGCTGAGCTGCAGAGCCAACTGGGACTAAGCGAAGCGCAGGCCGACGGCCTCTTACAAATGCAACTCCGCCGCCTCACTGCCCTAGAAGCCGAGAAAATCCAGGCCGAACACGAGGACCTGGTGCGGCAAATTGCCGATTTGCGGGACATTCTGACTCGGCGGGAACGGGTGATGCAAATTATCTGCGAAGAGCTGCAGCAGCTTAAAGCCCGCTTTGGGAGCCCGCGCCGCTCCCGCTTGTGCCTGGAGGACGGTGAGCTGGAGGTGGCCGATCTTATCGAAAACCGCGAGACGGTCATCTTCCTCACGGAACAGGGCTACATCAAGCGCATGGACATCGAAGAATTTCGGGTGCAGGGACGAGCCACCCGCGGCAAGGCCGGCGCCCGCATCAAAGACGACGATGCCATTGCCCAATTTTTTACCTGTCGCAGTCACGACACCCTTCTCTTTTTTACCAACCGGGGGGTGGCCTATACTCTGCCCGCCTATCAGATCCCCCAAGGGAGCCGTACCGCCCGCGGCAGCGCCATTGTCCAGTGGCTGCCGCTAAGCCGGGAAGAGCGGGTTACCTCCATGGTGCCCGTGAGCGAGTTTAGCGACGATGAATACCTGGTGATGCTCACTCGGGGGGGGTACATCAAAAAAACGGCCCTCAGTGCCTTTGCCAACGTTCGCTCCAATGGCCTGATTGCCATTTCTCTTGAAGAAAACGACGAGTTGTGCTGGGTGCGCCGTGCCCGCTCTGGCGACGATGTGGTCATGGCAACTCGCCAGGGCATGGGCATTCGCTTCCGCGCTGACGACGAGCAGCTGCGTCCCCTAGGGCGGCCTGCTCGCGGCGTGCGAGCCATTACCCTCAACCCCGGCGACGCCATCGTCAGCATGGACATTCTCTCTGCCGAGTTGGTGAGGGCTGCCGAGCAGGAGGGAGAGCGGCTAGCCAATCCCTGGGTGCTGGTCATCACTAAGGAAGGCCGGGGCAAGCGCCTGGCCATTGACCATTTCCGCCAGCAAAACCGTGGCGGCAAGGGGGTGATCGCCACCAAGTTCCGCCAGGCGTCGGATGAGTTGGCGGCCCTGCGCATCGTCAATGCCGAGGACGAAATCCTCTTGGTAACTGCCAGAGGCATTGTCATGCGCCAGTTGGCCAAGGCCATCCCCACCCAGTCCCGCGAGGCCACTGGAGTGCTGGTGCAGCGCCTGGATCCCGAAGACAGTATCGTCGGGGTGACGGTGGTGCCTGCCTCATTTGTAGGGGAGGAGATCCCGGAAGGTGGGGCCTGAGGTACGGCATTTGCCGCCTCAAAAGGGTGGGATCCCGTACCGAGGGCAGCAAGGCGCAGGTGCTAAGTTGGGCATAGCCCAAATTGCGGGAGCGGTGAGAGCCTGAGGGATCAGGCAGGCCGTCCAGTTGGGCTTTACCTGCTGTGTTTGGGGAGCTTGGTAACTCCATGTCCAGCCCAATCAACTTCATTCCTGGCTTTGAGGCTGTGCCAACGCCTAGCCCCAACAACCGGCTCTGGCAATACCTGCAGTCGCAGGATCCCAGCATTTTTCAGGATATTGCCCGCAATTCTTCCCCAGAGGTGCTGGAGATCCTGGGCTATAACATCCGCAGCCTGCTGGGCAGTTTGCCGTCCGACCAATTTGGCGTTCAAATCGTCACCAACCGCGAGAGCTTGGCAAAGATGCTCTCGGGTGCCATGATGGGGGGCTATTTTCTGCGGGTGATGGAGCAGCGCCTGGCCCTGGAGCAATCTTTGGGCAACTCACCCCCTGCCATCGACGCCTCCCAACCTTCCAACAACGCAGAGCAACCCTCGCCAAGAGAAGGCGAGAGTGCTCAGTAGCAGCGGGCTAGGACGGGTTGGCCTGCAACCCTGTCCAATCCACCCTCGGGGGTCAGGGGGGCTTCAATGGGGGAAAAGGGATCCCAGTTCAGCTGCCCGCCGCGGCGGATTTTGGTCTGCCCGGATAGCTTCAAAGGATCCCTGACGGCCAAGGCAGCAGCAGAGAGCATTGCCCGCGGGATCCAACAGGTGTTGCCCCAGGCGGAGATAGAGCTGCTCCCTCTAGCCGATGGGGGCGAGGGTACCCTGGAGACCTGGATGCTGGCGCTGGGGGGAGAAAAACGGGGGCTGTGGGTCACCGGCCCGCTGGGGGATCCCGTCTGGGCCGAGTACGGCGTAGTAGGCGAGCGGGCGCTGCTGGAAGTAGCCCAGGTGGTCGGCCTAACCTTGGTGCCTCCCCAGCGGCGGGATCCCACCCGCACCACCACCTATGGCCTAGGGGAGCTCTTGCGGGCCCTCTGCCGGGATCCCATTGCTGAGATTTGGATAGGGCTGGGTGGATCCGCCACCGTGGATGCCGGAGCAGGCATGGCCCAAGCCTTAGGCTATCGCCTCCTGGATGGGGCTGGGGATCCCATTGGCTGGGGGGGAGGGGAGCTGGCCCGGCTGGCGCGCATCGAGCCGCCCAAGCAGCCTGTCTGGCAGGGCAAGTGCATCCGCGGCCTTTGCGACGTACAGAACCCCCTCACCGGCCCGTTGGGGGCGGCTGCCGTTTTTGCCCCCCAGAAAGGGGCTACCCCTTCCCAGGTGCAGCAGTTGGAGCAGGCCCTGCAGCACTGGGCCAGAGTGGTGGAGCGCGACCTGGGCCGGACGGTGGACGGGATCCCTGGCGCCGGCGCTGCCGGTGGGCTGGGGGCAGGGCTAGTGGCCTTTTTGGGAGCCACCCTGGAGTCCGGGATCCAGCTCTTGGCCCAGCACTTGGCCCTGGCGGAGCGTATCCGTCACTGCGACCTGGTGATTACGGGCGAGGGCTGTCTCGATGAACAGAGCAGCATGGGCAAAGTGGTGGGGGCAGTGCTGGAGCAAGCGATTGCGGCGCAGAAGCCCTTGCTCCTCCTCTGTGGTCAGGCCACCCCGGCAGCTCGGGCCGACTTGACCGCCCGGTCGCTTCCCGTGAGGGTTGGCGCTCTCTGTGACCGGATCCCGGACGTGGCCGAAGCCCAGCGCCAGGCCGGCTATTACCTAGCCCAGCTGGCTGCTCAGGAGTTGCGAGCCCTCTGCCAGCTATAATGGCTGGAATCGTGACTTTAGGAAGCCATGGCTAGGATTGAGTTTTCTCCCGGCATTGAGGAAGTACCCACCCAGGTACGGCTGCTGAAATCCAAAACCGGCAGCCGGGGATCGGCGATTTTTCGCTTCGAGGAGTTAAAGACCGATACCCAAAACATCCTCGGTATGCGGATGATTGACGAGGAGGGGGAGCTGACCACCCGCAACATCAAGGCCAAGTTCCTCAACGGGGAATTCAAGGCCCTGGAAGTAATCTACGACATGGAAACCGAAGCCGAGTGGGAGCGCTTCCTGCGCTTTATGGAGCGCTTCTCGGCGGCCAACCAGATGGGCAGGGCCTAATCCCCTCCTCAGCCTTTGGACTTTTTGCTGCCGGAGCCCGACTTGCGCTTGCTTTGGGGTTGTCCGGAAGCTGCTTCCTTGGGTTCTACCAGCGGCGGACGCCGTTTGTGCCAGTCGGTGCTCTGCTCGTAGGCATAGGCCACCCGCAGCACCTTGCTCTCCTGCAAGACGTTGCCGATGATCTGCAGGCCAATGGGCAGGCCGTTGGCAAAGCCACAGGGCAGGCTTAGGGCTGGCAAGCCCGCCAGATTAACCGGGATCGTCATTAGGTCGCACAGGTACATGCTCAAGGGATCCTCCCGCTCCCCTGCTTTAAAGGCCGGCGTGGGGGTGGTGGGGCTGACCAGTACATCCACCTTCTCGAAGGCCCGCAGAAAATCTTGCTTGATCAAGGTGCGCACCTTCTGGGCCTTGAGGTAGTAGGCATCGTAGTAGCCGGCAGAGAGGGCATAAGTGCCGATCATGATGCGCCGCT
>Ga0197142_1000439_pt1 | contig 38188 bp, 40 predicted proteins | sample GBS60_MetaG_FD_148614 | JGI IMG/M metagenome (GOLD analysis project Ga0197142, IMG submission 148614) | Sediment microbial communities from Great Boiling Springs, Gerlach, Nevada, United States - GBS 60_MetaG | ecosystem: Environmental > Aquatic > Thermal springs > Hot (42-90C) > Sediment...
GGGCGACGGGGCAAGAACCTTCTGATCGAGCTCGACGGCGACTGCATTCTCCGGGTGCATCTGGGAATGACCGGGAACCTCTACCCCATCCGGGACGCTCGCCTGCGTCCGGTCGCGACCCGAGCCTGGTTCGAGCTCGACGACGGCCGGGCGCTGGTGTTCGACGATCCGCGAGCTCTCGGCCGCCTCGAGCTGCTGACGGCGGCCGAAGCGGAACGGCTCGCCTCCGGGCTGGGCATCGAGCCGACTGCGCCGGAGTTCACCGCCGAACGCTTCCTCGAGCTGGCTCGCCGCTCGCGCGCGCCGGTGAAGCTCTTCCTGATGGACCAGACGCGAATCTCCGGCCTGGGGAACATCTACGCCGCCGAGGCGCTGTTTCGGGCCGGGATCCACCCGGCAAGGCCGACGAACCGTTTGAGCCGGCGCCGTCTGGAGCGCCTCTACGCGGCGATTGTTGAAGCTCTCCACGTTGCGATACAATCGGCTTGTAACGCGTATTCTGGACCGGGGCGATTCGACGCAAGCGAGACCTTCCCGCTAGCCGTCTACGGACGCGAGGGGTCGGCCTGCCCCCGATGCAGGCGGCGAATTCGGCGAATCCGGCAAGCAGGACGTTCCACCTACTTCTGTCCCGGTTGCCAGCGTTGACGGGTTAAGACGACATGGCCGAAAAGCTCCCGCCCAGCCGCGCGGCGGAGTTCCGGCGGTCGCTCGAGCGGCGCGCGCTTGTGGCCGACGGCGCCATGGGCACGATGCTTTACAGCCGCGGTGTTTTCATCAACCGCTGCTACGACGAGCTGAACCTGTCGCAGCCCTCGCTGGTCCGCGACATCCACGCGGAATATGTTCGCGCCGGCGCCGAGATCCTGGAAACGAACACCTTCGGCGCCAACCGCATGCGGCTGGCCGGCTACGGCCTGGCCGACAAGCTGGAGGCCATCAACGAAGCCGGCGTCCGCCTGGCGCGCGAGGCGTCGCAAGGCGCGGCTTTCGTGGCGGGCGCGATCGGGCCGCTCGGCGTATTGATCGAGCCGCTCGGACCCACCTCCTACGAAGAGGCGCGCCAGATCTTCCGCGAGCAGGCCGAAGCTCTGGTGCGCGCCGGCGTGGACCTGCTGATTCTGGAGACCTTCTCCGACATCAACGAACTGCGCCAGGCGATCCTGGCGGCGCGCGAGGCCGCAGGCAGCGAGCTGGTGATCATCGCCCAGGTCACCATCGACGATTTCGGCAACCTGCGCGACGGGACCGGCCCGGAGACCTACACGCGGATCCTCGAAGAGTCCCCTGCGGATGTGATCGGCTGCAACTGCTCGGTGGGGCCGAAGGCGACGCTCGAGACGATCGAGAAGATGCTGCGGCACTCGCGCAAGCCGCTCAGCGCGATGCCGAACGCCGGCTTGCCGGCTCGCGTCGAGGGCCGCAACATCTACCTCTGCTCGCCCGAATATATGGCGCAATATGCGCGGCGATTCCTCTGGGCGGGCGTCAAAGTGATCGGCGGCTGCTGCGGCACCACGCCGGAACACATCCGGCAGATCCGCGCCGAGGTGCGCTCGCTCGCCCCCGTGCATCGTCGTCTCGAGGTGACCGCGGCGGAGCCGGAGCTCAAGAGTCGCGCCCGCGAAAAGGTTCCGCTAGAGAAAAAATCCGGGCTTGGCGCCAAGCTGGCCGCGGGTCGCTTCGTCGTCTTCGTCGAGATCCTGCCGCCGCGCGGCGTCGATGCGAGCAAAGAGATTGCCGGGGCGCTCCTGTGCGCCCGCCACGGCATCGACTGCATCAACGTTCCCGACGGGCCGCGGGCGAGCGCGCGCATGAGCGCCCAGGTAACCTGCCATCTTATCCAGCAGCAGGCCGGCATCGAGGCGGTGCTCCACTTCTGCTGCCGGGACCGCAACATCCTCGGCATCCAGTCCGAGCTGCTCGGCGCTTACAGCCTGGGCATCCGCAACCTGCTGTGCATCACCGGAGATCCGCCGCGCATGGGCTCCTATCCGGAGGCCACGGCGGTCTTTGACGTCGATTCCATCGGACTGACCAATATCGTCAACAACCTGAATCAGGGCCTCGACATCGGCGGCAACCCGATGGGCTCGCAGACGGCGCTGGTCATCGGCGTGGGCGCCAACCCGGGCGCGCTGAATCTGGAGGAGGAGCTCCGGCGGTTTGAGTGGAAGGTTCAGGCCGGCGCCGAGTTTGTGGTGACGCAGCCGGTCTTCGACGTGCGCCTGTTGGAGGGCTTTTTGCGGCGCATCGAAAGCTGCAAGATTCCGGTGATCGCCGGCATCTGGCCGCTCACCAGCTACCGCAACGCCGAGTTCATGGTGAACGAGCTGCGAGTGCCCGTTCCCGAGGAGTTTCTTGAGCGCATGCGCCGCGCCGACAGCGCCGAAGCGGCGCGGCGGGAAGGCGTGGCGATCGCGCAGGAGATGGTTCGCCTGGTGCGGCCTATGGTCCAGGGCATCCAGCTCAGCGCTCCGTTCGGCCGCTATGAGATGGCCGTCGAGGTCGCCGAGGCCGTCGGAGCCCGGTAGAATAGCCGGAGTTGTCTTCAAGATCCCGTGGCGACTGATCTGATCGAGGTGAATGTGGAGAGCCCCGCGCCCGAGGCGATCGAGCGGGCGGCGGCGGCCGTCCGCCGGGGGCGGGTGGTCGCCGTCCCCACCGACGCGCTCTATGCCCTGGTGGCCGATCCGATGAACTTGCAGGCCGTGGCGCGAGTGTTCGCCGCCAAAGGGCGCGAGCTGAATCGGTCTCTCCCTCTGCTCGTGAGCGACGTGATGATGGTGGAAGAGCTGGCCGCCGAGCTGCCGGCCCGCTTTTATCTTCTCGCCCGGCGCTTCTGGCCCGGAGCGCTCACCATCATCGTTCCGGCCTCGGCCAAAGTGCCGCTCAAGGTCACGGGCAACACCGGCCGGCTGGCGGTGCGTCAGTCGAAATCGCCTCTGCTTGCGGCGCTTCTTGAAGTCCTCAACCAGCCTCTGATCTGCACCAGCGCCAACATCTCCGGCCAGCCGACCTGCCGCAGCGGCATCGAGACCTTTGCCGTCATGGACGGTCGTGTGGACCTTGTGCTTGACGGCGGCCTGTGCACCGGCCAGGGCGCCACCACGGTGGACGTCACCGGGCCGGACTGGCGGCTGATCCGGGAGGGGGCGGTCTCCGAACGCGAAATCGCCGAGGTGCTGGGCGACAGGCAGGCCGGCTGAGGCCGGCGCACCCGCTCAGGAGCCGAAAACCTCCCGGAAGTATCGCAGCCAATTCAAGCCCAGAATCTTTTCGATCTCCGCAGCCTTGTAGCCGCGGCGGGCGAGCGCGTGCGCCACCGTCCGGAAACGCTCGGGCCGGTCGAGCTCCGCAATCCAAGGCGGCCAGCGCACCCGATAGGACGGCTTGAAGACCCGCAGGCGCGGCAGATACCAGGTCTCGCGCGTCGCCGTGGCTTGGATCCCGCGGATGGAGAAGTCGGAGGCCAGGCCGACGTGATCGATGCCGCAAACCTTCACCGCGTGATCGATGTGGCGGAGAAAATCCTCAAGCGACGTCTGGGGACCAGGCCCGAGCAAGTAGCCGAGAGCCAGGATGCCGGTCACGCCGCCCTTGTCGGCGAGCGCGCGCAGCAGGCGGTCCGATTTGGCGCGAACATGATCGTAAATCGCTTTGCACATGGTGTGCGTGAAGGCGGGCGGCTTCTTCGAGAAGGCGATTCCGTCGGCCGTGGTGGCCTCGCCGCAGTGCGACAGATCCACGGCAATGCCGAGCTCGTTCATCCGCTCCAGGCAGGCGATGCCGAAGTCCGACAGACCCGCGTTGGTGCGCTCCGTGCAACCGTCGCCGAGCAGATTGCGCTCGTTGTAGGTCAGTTGGATGACGCGGGCGCCCAGGGCGTGCAGCCGGTCGAGGTTTCCCACATCGTCCTCGATGACGGTAGCGTTCTGGAAGCCCAGAATCACGGCGAGCTTGCCTTCCTGTTTGGCTCGCTCGATGTCGGCGGCGCGGCGGCACTCCACGAGCCGCGCCGAGTGGCGGGCAAAAAGCTCGCGCCAGCGCTTGAGCTCCCGCACGCCCACGGCGAAGTTGCGGTTGGCCAGACTCGTATGAATGGCCGTGTAGCCGGAGCGCTCCAGATCCGCAAACGCAGCCTCGTCCCAGTCGGTGACGCTCAGGGCATCGACGACGATCGCCTTCTCATAGAGTGCGTCGATGTCGGCGCCCTGCCCGGCCGCCAGCGCCGCGCTCAAGAATTCGCGCCGCCTCATACGGCATCTTGATCCTTGAGCCGGCCGCCGAACCACAAGCGGTTGGCGGTCTGGCCGAGAATCTGCCGCCGGTCGGCGTCGCCGAGCGGAAGCAGCGTGCGAAAGATCTCCAAGTGCTCCGCGTAGCTGACCTTCGGGGTCCAGAGGCGATTCGGAAAGTTGCTGCCCCAAACGCAACGTTCCGCTCCGAAGGCCTTGATCACCTTCAGGCACGCCTCGTGCATGTCCGCGCAGGGGTAGCCGGTGGCGCTGCCGGTGGGAACGAAGGTGAGCTTGACGTAGAGGTTTTCGAACCGCGCCAGGGAGAGAACCTTGGCCAGCGTCGCCTCGAGCTCCGGTCCCGCCTTCGGGTTCATCGCGTGATCGAGCACCACGCGCAGCTCAGGAAACTTGCGCAGCATCGCCTCCACCTCGCCGGCCTTGTCAGCTCCGACCAGCACATTGATGACGATGCCCAGATCGAGCGCCGTGCGCCAGAGCGCCTCGACGCCGGGATGCGCCAGGCGGCCGTCGCGCGCCGGGATGCTGCGCATGCCGCGCACGTTGGACTCGAGCACATACTGGCGCAGCAGGCCCGGGCTGTGCGGATCGTCCGGATCGAGCGTGCAGACGCCCACGGCCCAGTCCGCATTCGCCCGGGCGGCGTCTGCGGTGTAGCGATTGTCGAAACGGTAGAAGGTGCTCGTCTGGATGAGGCAGGCGCCATCGACGCCGTGGGCCCGCGCCACCGCGCGCAGGTCCTCCACCGAAGCCTTGCCCCCGGGCGGTCGCAGCGGGTTGTCGATCGGCGGGTAGCGGACCTCGTCGGGCGAGTAGATGTGGGCGTGGGTGTCGATGATCAGCATTCCTTGCCAGTGTATCGCCGCGCTAGAATCGGCAAGCGGAGACCATGTCGCTCACCTTCCGGCCGGCGCGCGCCGAAGACTACCCCGTGCTTGAAGAGCTTTGCATCTCCAGCTTCGAGCCGATTACCTGGATGAAAAAGGCCGACGAACGTTTCGGCCCGCTCAACGGCCGGGACTGGCGCGCCCGCTGGCAGTCGCGCTTCCGCCATGCCTTCGCCACCCAGAAGGTTCTCGTCGGCGAGGCCGACGGCCGCATCGTCGCCTTCGCCAGCGGCACGCTCGACGAGGAGACCCGCCTGGGCTACATCGACCTGCTCGCCGTCGATCCGTCCGTTCAGGGACGCGGCTATGGCCGCCAGATGCTGCGCGGCATGCTCTCCTGGTTGAAGCGGCAAGGAGCCGAGCACGCACACCTGGAATGTCTGGTGGACAACGAGGCGGGCAACAACCTTTACCGCAGCGAGGGATTTACCGAGGTGGCGCGCTCGATCCGCTGGTTCATCAAGATCCCGGACGAGCTGTAGGGCCGATGCGGAAGCTCCAGCGCAAAGGGATGGTCTGGGGCCGGTAACACATCTTGTCGTCGCAGGCCTGGTAGCGGAAGCTTCCTTCGACCATCACCTCGCCCGAGGCCGCGGGAGAAAACTCCAGCCGGCGCTCCAGTCGGAAGCTGCCTTCGTAGACCGGAACCGTCTCCTCGATGGCGGCCAGATAAAGCTTCCGCGAGGGCGGCCAGGCCACTTCGCCGGCCCGCCACAGCGGCGATTCGTTCATCTTCCAGGAGACCGGAATGTAGCTGCCCTCCACCTCCGGCGCATAGACGTGCATGCGCGGCTTGAGTTCGACAACGAGCGCCAGCCGGACGGCGGCGCCTGCCTGCACCTCGGCGGCCTCTGCGGCATAGCGGAGCGTCAGGTGGCGCGTCTCGACCGTCTCCTCGGCCGCGGCAACGGCGGCCAGCGCCGCCCAGAGCGCCCAAACCAGCTTCATGCTTTCAGTTTAGGCGAGCCGCACCTCAAGCGCCGCGACGGCATGTTTCGGGATGCGCAGCCGGATGCGGCCTCCTTGAACAGCGGCATCGAGCGGCGCCGGCCTGATTCGCTCTCCGGCATCGAAACTGTTGGCCGCGTGCGGATCGGCATGCGTGAGCACCTGAGCGCGCGCCTCGGCGGGCCGGGCTCCCTCGAGCTCGACCGCCGCCGCCACGTCCGCCTCGAGCGAGGGATTCACCAGCGTCACGGTGAGTTGCCGCTCCTTGAGCGAAGCCGAGCCGGCCAGCCCGAACAGCACGTCCTCGCCGTCGCCGACCGGGACCTTCAAGTCGGCGGCACGGACATCGATCGGCAGTCGGCGCCCGCCCATATGCGGCCGGTAGAGCTCAAAGACGTAATAGGTCGGCGTGCGCACGAAGCGCGAGCCCGAGGCCAGAAACAGCGAGTGGATGCAGTTGATCGTTTGCGCGATCTGAGCCATGGCCACCTTGTCGGCGTGCCGGTTGAAGACGTCCAGCGTGAGGGCCGCATGGAGCGCGTCGCAGAGGTTGGCCTCCTGGCTGAACAGATAGCGCGGGCCGATCTCGGTGCCGGGCGGCTGCCAGACGCCCCACTCGTCGACCACAAACCGCGTGCGCCGCTCGGGATCGAACTCGCCCATGATCTTCCAGTGCGCCTCGAGCAGCCACTCGATGCGGGCGCCCGTGGCGAGCGTATCGTACCAGCGTTCGCGCGAGCGGCGATCCGCCTTCGCCGAGCGCCGGGCCCGCGTGTAGTAGTGCAGGCCCCAGCCGTGGGGCCAGATCGAGGGGCTGTGGCCGGCCATCGCCTCAAAAAAGCCGCGCGTCCACTCCAGATGGCCGTCGGGGCGGCCCCCGCTCGGCCCGACCGCGATGAAGAACGGCTCCTGATAGGCCCGCGGAAATTGAGTCGCGAACTTGCGGTATTCGGTGGCGTACTCCTGCGGCTTCATATTGCCGCCGCAACCCCAGCTTTCGTTGCCCACGCCCCAGTAGCGGACGCGGAAGGGCTCCGCGTCGCCGTTGGCCGCCCGCTCGCGGGCGAGGCTGACGGTGCCGACCGGCGCGTTGCAGTAAAGCACCCAGTCGGCGAACTCCGCCGGGGTGCCTGAGCCGACGTTGGCCGCAATGTAGGGCTCGGCGCCGGTAAGGCGGCACAGGCGGATGAACTCGTGCGTGCCGAACTGATTCGTTTCCGTGACGTCCACTCCGGCAGGCACCACGGGCTGCCAGAAGTTGTAGGTCCTTGGGCGGCGCTCACGCGGCCCGATGCCGTCCCGCCAGTGGTAGGCGTCGGCGAAACAGCCGCCGGGCCAGCGGAAATTCGGCGTCGCGATGCGCTTCATGTCCTCGACAAACTGCCGCCGCAAGCCGCCCACGTTGGGAATCTTCGAACCGGGTCCGACCCAGATGCCGTCCTCGATGACTCCGCCCAAATGTTCGATGAACTGCCCGTAGATGTGCGGGCTGATTTCCGGACCGGGTTCGCCGGGCCGGACGCGTACAACCGCCTCGGCGGCGGACCCTTGCGCCGAAAGCGGCACGGGCAGAGCCGCCGCCGTCGATTTCAGAAACGTCCTTCGCTTCATGGTGCGCCGCGTTTGAATATATCAGGCCCTGAGGCCCCCGTCGGAGGCGCGGCGCGCGGGCAGGCGGCCGCTCAGACTCCGGACGCCCGGACTGGCGTAAGATCGAGATATGCGCAACTCACCCCTGGCGAAGGCCCTCTTCGGAATCGCAACGGTCCTCATTGCCGCGTCCCTGCTCGCCTCTTGTCAGCGCCAGGCAGAGCGGCAGGCCGAGGCGCCCCCGGCCGAACCCGCGCCCCAGACGGCGTTGAGCCCCACTCCGGCGCAGGCGCCGATCCAGGCCGCGCCGCCGGCAGCTCGGCCTCAGGCGGCTCCGCGGCGCACCGCGAGCGAACCTGCGCCGAGCGCCCCAATCGCCGACACGCCCCGTGCGGCGACCCCGCCGCCCGCTCCCCCTCCTCCGAAGCAGGCCCGGTTTGAGGCGGGCACGATGATCGCGGTGCGCACGACCAACACGCTGTCGACCAAACTCGTCAAGACGGGTGAACGCTTCCTGGCCACCCTGGAGGAGCCCCTGGCGAGCGGCGACTGGGTCATTGCTCCGAAAGGGGCGACGGTGGAGGGCCGGATCGTGGAGTCCGATCCCGGCGGCCGGGTCAAGGGGGTGGCCTCGCTGGCGGTGACGCTGGAGAGCGTGACGACGGCCGACGGCCAGCGCCTGGAGATCGAGACCAGCCGCGTCACCGTCGAGGCCAAAAGCTCGGTCAAGAAAGACGCGGTCAAGACGGGCATCGCCAGCGGCATCGGCGCCGCCATCGGCGGCATCGCCGGGGGCGGAAAGGGAGCGGCCATCGGCGCGGGCGTGGGCGCAGGCGCGGGCGTGGCCGGAACGCTCGCCACGCGCGGCGACCCGGCGGAAATTCCCGCCGAGACGGTTCTCCGTTTCCAGTTAGCGGCCCCGGTCACGGTCACCGAACGGCGCTAAAGCGGCCCTCGCGCCGCTCAGTTGAGCACGAGGATGGCGTCCGGAAAGCTCTTGGGCGCGGTCTGGATTTCGCGGACGACGCGGCGCTCCCTCACCGAGACCACATAGACGGTATCGATATCCTGCGCGGCCGCGAAGGCGAGGGAGCCGTCGGGCGAGAGCGCCATCGAGACCGGTTCGCCGCCAATCGGCACCGTGGCCACTTGGCGCCGTGCCGCAGGATCGGCAAAGCCGACGGCTTTCTCGTGCATCAGGGCGTAGACGATGGTCCCGTCCGGGGCCACCTGCACACGAACGGGGCCTTTGCCCGTCGGGATCACGCCGGCGGCCGATTGCGTCGCCGTATCGATGACGGTAATCTGCGCCGCCTCGCGATTGACCACGTAGAGGAAGCGCCCGTCGACCGACAAGGCACTGCCCTCGGGTCGTGCGCCCGTGGCGATGAGCTTCACCTTGCCGGTGGCGAGCTCGATCGCGGCGACGTTCGAGGAGTGGCTGTGGCTGACATAGGCCCATCGGCCACCCGGGCCGAGCTTCACCATGTGAGCCGTCTTGCCCTTGGTGTCGTATGTCCGGATCACTTTGCGGGCTTTCGGGTCGACCACGAGCAACTGGTCGGGCAGCTCCGTGCTGACGTAGAGCAAGCCGGTTTTCGGGTCCAGATCGATGCCGTGCGGGCGCCGGTAATGCTCCAGAGAGATCTCGCCGATCTTGTGTCTTGCCTCCAGATCGACGATCGAGACCGTATTGCCGCCTGCGCCGGCCTGCTCGATGCGCATGGTGCCGTTGTCGGTGGTGTAGAGATAGCGGCCGTCGGGCGAGCGCACCATCTCGTGGGGATGCAAGCCCACGGGCACTGACGCCAGGTGAGCTCCTTCGTGCGTGTAGAAACCCAGCGAACTGGCGCCCTTGTGCAGGATCAGCAGCGAGGCCTGCTGCCCGGCCGCCATGCCCGAGAAAATCGACACCGCAACGAGCGACCTCAACATGGCCTTATTATAGGTGGCCGTCGTCTCCACGCGGGCCGAACCCCGGCCCCGAGGCCAGCGTATCCTCTTAGGTGATGGCGCCGCTCATCGAGCTGGAAGGCCTCGAGGTCCGCTTCGGACGGCGGAGGATTCTCCACGGCCTCAGCGGGTCCTTCTCCGGCCAGGCGATCGGCTTGCTGGGGCCGAACGGGGCCGGCAAGACGACGCTCATCCACACGCTGCTCGGGCTGGTGGCGCCCTCGGCGGGCACGGCTCGCCTCGGCGGCTTCGACATCCGGCGCGAAACTCGCCGGCTCAAAGCCGCCACCGGCTACATGCCGGAAAACGACGCCTTTATCGCCTCGATGACCGGAGTCGGATTCGTCCGGCTGATGGCGGAGTTGGCGGGACTGCCGCCCAAAGAGGCGATGGAGCGAGCGCACGAGGCGCTGTTTTTCGTCGGGCTGGGCGAAGCGCGCTACCGCCGGCTCGGCACCTACTCGACGGGCATGAAACAGATGGTCAAGCTCGCGCAGGCGATCGCGCACGGGCCGAGCCTGTTGGTGCTCGACGAGCCGACCAACGGGCTGGATCCGCCCGCGCGGGAGCGCATGATCGAGCTGATCCGCCAGATCCGGGCGAGCGGACAGGCGCGGCTGCTCATCTCCTCACACCTGCTCCGGGACGTCGAAGAGACCTGCGATCAGGTCTTGATCCTCAAAGACGGGCGCATCGCCGCCTTCTGCGACCTGGACGAGGAGCGGCGCACCCACCGGCGCTGGATCGAGCTGGAGACGCGCGGCGCAGGCCCGGCCTTCCTCGAGGAGATCCGGCGCTGCGGCTGCGAGGTTTCGTGGATGCCGAACGGCCGGGGCCGGCTCACGCTGCCCGACGGGCTGACGACACGGCCTCTGTTTGAGATCGCCGCGCGGCACAACGTGCAACTGGTGCGCTTGAGCTACAAACGCGATTCGCTGGAGGAACTGTTCTTCCGAGCCATGGAGGCGCCCGGTGCCGATCTATAAGAGGAATTACGAGCGCTATCACGGCCCGCTGACGCCCCAGTGGCGCCGTTTTCTCGTTCCGGCGCGCTATGCCTGGGAGGAGTTGCGCGAGCGGCGCTTCTTCGGGCTGTTCCTCCTCGGAACGTTTCTGTGCCCCGTCATCTGCGCGCTGGTGATTTACCTGCGGCACAACCTCGGCGCGCTGGAGGCGCTCCGGCTCGATGCCCGAAGACTGGTGCCGATCGATGAGGGCTTCTTTCTGTTCTTTCTCGGCTTTCAGAGCATGCTCAGCTTTTTCGTGGCCTCGATCATCGGCCCGGGCCTGGTGGCCGCGGATCTGGCGCACGGTGCTCTGCCGCTGTATCTGACTCGGCCGCTCACCCGCCGGGGCTACGTACTCGGCAAGATGGCGGTTCTGTTGATCCTGATGTCTCTCATCACCTGGGTGCCGGGCCTGTTGCTCGTCGGCCTCCAATGGAGCCTGGAAGGCGACGCCTGGATCGAGGCTCACGGGCGCATTGCAGTGGCGCTGCTGGCCGGCGCCGGGATCTGGATCCTGGTGCTCTCGCTCTTGGTGCTTGCCATCTCGGCCTGGGTTCGCTGGAAACCGCTGGCCGGCGCCGCGCTCTTTTTGATCTTCTTCCTCGGAGGCGCTCTCGGCAACGCCTCCAACGACCTGTTGGGCACGCACTGGGGACAGTTGCTCAACCTCAGCCATCTGGTCGGCACCGTCTGGGTGCGGCTGTTCGGCCGGGAGGCCCAGACCGGCGCGGGCGCCGTCTTCTTCCGCGTCCAGGCCCGGGGCGGCCAGACGCCGGAGTGGGCCGCATGGGCGATGCTGTTTGCCGTGGGCTTGCTGTCGCTGGCGCTGCTCAATCGCAAGCTCCGCGCCGTCGAGACGGTTCGATGAGCGGCGGCATCCTTTTCGAGGACGTATCGAAGTTCTACGGCGAGGTCTTGGGCGTCAACCATGTCACGCTCGCCATCGGCCCGGGCCTCACCAGCCTGGTCGGCCCGAACGGCTCCGGCAAGACCACGTTGATGAACTTGCTGACCGGGCTGGTGCAGCCCAGCCGGGGCCGGGTGAGCGTCTTGGGGATCTCGCCGCAGCATCCCCAGCAACTGTTCCGCCGGACCGGCTACGCCACCCAGTACGATGCCTTTCCCCGAGGACTGACCGGATATGGCTTTCTCTCTTTGTTCCTGCGACTGCACGGGATGGTGCCTGCTGAGGCCGAGAGGCGCATTTGGGAGGCGCTGCGTCGGGTAGGACTCGAGCAGGCGGCCCACCGCAAAGTGGCTGCCTACAGCAAGGGCATGCGGCAGCGCTTGAAGCTGGCGCATGCGCTCGCCCACGACCCGGAGGTGCTCGTGCTGGATGAACCGCTGAACGGTCTGGATCCGATCGCGCGCGCCGAAACGCTGGCCCTGCTGCGGCAACTGGCTTCCGAGGGCCGCTACGTGCTCGTCTCCAGTCACATCCTCCACGAACTCGATCGCATCTCCGACTCGATCGTGCTGCTTGACGGCGGCTATGTCGTCGCCCACGGGCGCCTCGAGCAGATGCGCCGCGAAGTCAAAGAGCATCCGGCCCGCATCCTGATCCGCACGCCCCAGGTGCGCCGGCTGGCGGCGCGGCTGCTCGAGACCGGCGCGGCCGTCGAGGTTCGACTGGACCGCCGGGGCGACGGCGCGGTGGTAGGCACGCATGACGCCGAGCAACTGCTTCTCGCACTGAACCGTCTCGTCGTCGAGCTGGGAGCCGAGATCGAGACCGTCGCGCCCCTGGATGCCGACGTCGAATCCGTTTACCAGTATCTGGTCCGCACCCCGGGAGGCCCCTCGTGAACGAGTTTTTCGGGAGTTTGTGGCGCAGACAGCTCGGCGCCCTCATTCGGCTGGAGTGGAGAAAAGGCTTCGCCGGGAAGCGGTCCGGGTGGGTCCTGCTGCTGGCTGCGCTGCCCGTGCTGCTCGGCGCCGGCCACTCGCTGGCAATGTGGCGCCGCGGCGACTGGACGCATACCCTGGCCACCGACAGCCGCATCTTCGCCGGACTGTTCCAGCTCGCTTACCTGCGGTTCGGAATCTACTTGGGCTGCGCCGTCGTCTTTGCCAATCTTTTCCGCGGCGACATGCTGGATCGGACTCTGCACTACTGCCTGCTTGCTCCGGTGCGGCGCGAGGTGCTGGCCTTCGGCAAGTATCTTGCCGGACTGAGCGCCCTCGTCCCGCTGTTCATGCTGAGCGTGGCCGCCTGCTACCTCAGCCTGATGGCCCACTTCGGCCCGCGCCTGTCGCAGTTTCTCTTCGAGGGGGAAGGCCTGGCCCAACTCGGCCGATACTTGGCGATAACCGCGCTCGCCTCCGTCGGCTACGGCGCTCTGTTCCTGGTGGTGGGTCAACTCTTCGCCAATCCGATGCTGCCGGCGGCGGTGCTGCTCGTCTGGGAGGCGATCAACGCCTTTCTGCCGCCGACGCTCAAAAAGCTGAGCGTGGTCTTCTATCTGAAATCGCTCGCGCCGGTCAAGCTGCCGGAGACGGGACCGCTGGCGATCCTGGCTGTCGAAAGCGACCCGCTGCCCGCCTGGCAGGCCGTGGTCGGGCTGCTCGTTTTCTCGGCCGGTCTGCTGGCCTACGCTTTCGTTCGCGCCCGCAGACTTGAGATCCGCTACGAAGAGTAAATGCCCCCCTTTCGCTTTTATTCGAGTCCCGCAATCCGGCGCCTGCTTTCGCCGCGCCCTCGAGGACTCGAGTCCGCGCGTGGGCCACTTACAGGGCTCCGGTCGTCGCGCGCACGTCGTACTCTAACGCCGTGCCGGGTGTCGGCGCACCCGCCGCGAGGTCCCGCTCTGGCCGTCCCGTGCGATCAGGCCGTCGCCGTCAAGCCCGCCGCTCCGGCAGATGCCGGGCGGGCGACCGGACGGCGCCGCGCACGGTCCAGCTCCTCTTTCCAATGCAGCCAAGCTAAGCTGATAATCCGGGTGACCTCGGCACGATCCAGGGGTTTCGACAAGACGTCGTAAGCGCCGAGGTTGAGCACCTCCGCCCAGAGGGAATCGTCGGCATCTTTTGCGGCAACCACCAACAGCGGAGGTGCAGGCAACGTCGTAAGCAGCTCGAGGAGCCGTTTCCAGTTGCCATCGGGAAGGTCCCGTTCGGAAATGACGACCGCGACGCGATTCTCGGAGGCAAACTGAATCGCCTCGCGGCAGTCCCGAGCCCGGAAAATCCTCCAATTCGAATGGCTGAAGATCATGCGCAGGCAGGCATGATCTTCCTCGTAAGGGCTGACGGCCAATACACAGACGGTTCTGTCTGCCGGGGGGACCTCGGGCAGGTTTCCGTACGGTCCTGCCTGCATCTGCACCTCCCCACTTCCGAACGTCTTGAATTGGCTGGCTGGACAGCCTGCATTTATCATGCGCCCGCCGGAGGCCGATGTCAAGAACAATTTTGCGACGTTTTCTTCTTTAAATTCTAAGGAAATCGAACCGAAATCGAGCGCGGTTACGGAGGGATCGCCTCGCATCCGCCCGAGTCGAGCCGCCACTGCCCAAACCGCTTAGAATCATCGGTTTCGAGACCCGCCGGGGCGCAGACGACGCTCAGGCGGCCTCCTCGATCATCGCTTTGATCACCGCTTCCACTTCGCGCGCCACCGGCTCGAGCTCGGGCTTGCCGAACATCTTCATGAGCGCCGTGGGAAGCAGCGTGGCGATACGATACTGCTCGCCGGCCCGATAGACGGAGATTCGGCATGGCAACGCCGTCGAGATCGATCCGTCGGCCTCGAGCACCTTCTTGGCCTGATGCGGGTTACAGACCTCATAAATCCGGCACTCGCCTGCAAACTCGACGCCCTTGTTCCGCATCGTTTCTTTCAAGTCGTGCGTGGCGATAATGCCGAATTTATGGCGTGCGGCGGCCTCCTCCAGGCCACGGCCGATCTCGTCGAGCGATTTTGTCGATGTAACCTCGAACAGCATAACTAGATCCGTAGATGCGCCGCAGGCCGCGGAGGTAACAGGGATCCGGGAACGGCAGCTTCGCCGATGCGTATACTGGAGTAGCAACACGCCGGGAGGCGCCGATGGAATCGCATGTGCGGATCTTGGCGATCCTGCGGATCGTCGCGGGCTGCTTGGGCATCCTGCTCGCCACCGTGGCCTTATTGGCTTTCGGAGGCCTCGCCGGTCTCTTGGCTGCCCGAGAGGCGGCCCGGGACGCCGAGGCGTGGATTGCCGTACCCGTGCTGGCTGCCGTCGGCGGAGCGCTGTTTTTCCTCATCCTCTTGGTGTCCTTGCCTTCGATCCTTGCCGGGGCGGGACTTTTAAAGCACCGTCCCTGGGCGCGGACCCTGACCATCGTGCTCAGCGCCATCGACCTGCTGAACGTCCCGCTGGGCACCGCCTTGGGCCTCTACGGGCTTTGGGTCCTGCTGGCGCGCGACTCCCGGCTGCTTTTCGAGCGGCCCTTCCGGCCCCTGGCCTGAGCGGCCCGCCTTGCCCGCCGCCCGCACATGCGTCAAACTGAATCTGTGCCGGAATATTGCACCTGCGGGGCAAAGCTCATCCCGGAAGCCCGTTTCTGCCACAAGTGCGGCAGGCCCCTGTTTGAGTGGACGCCGCCCGAGGAGCCGTCCCGAGAAGACACGGTGCCGCCCGCGCCGATCTCCGCGCCAACCGGCGCGCCGGTGGCCGATATCGGCTTCCATGACCGCACGGCCGTGCGCACCGGGCTGGTGATGGCCCTCGTCTCTTCGGTCCTCATCTCCCTGCCGATGCCGATGTACGTCAACCTCGTCTGGATGGTGGGCTGGTTGACGGCCTCCGGCTTCCTGGCGGTCTACTTCTATCAGCGCCGCACCGGCCGCCAGTTGACGGTGCGCCAGGGAGCGCGCCTGGGTTGGATGGTCGGCGTCTTCTGCTTCGCCGTGGCCACCATCCTGTTCACGGTGACGGTGCTGGCAATTTCAAGCCGCGGCAGTCTGGCGGAATTCTACCGCGACCGCCTCACCGCTCAGGGAGCGCCAAGCAACCTTGACGTCGAGCGGATGCTCGACATGCTGGAACGGCCCGCCGGACTGGCCTCGCTGATCTTCGTGTCCCTGCTGATGCTGTTCGTGCTGCTCACTCTTCTTCCGGCGTTGGGCGGCGCCATGGGCGCCAAGGTTCTGGAGAGAGACTAGCGGGCGGCTCCAAACGGGTGGCGGCCAGCGCGACAGCGGCATCCGTTTCGGGAGAGCTTTCCCGGGGCACGGAGCCCCGCGAGACGAGGAAGACTCCGAAGAAGATTACCGCCATGGCGGCGACTTCGCGCCCGCCGAACGGCTCGCGGTAGATCAGCCAACCGAGCGCGGCGGCCACCACCGGGTTGACATAGTTGTGGATGGCCACCAGAGCGACCGGCAGGTGCTTGAGCGAATAGATGTAGGAAGTGTAGCCGACGATCGAGCCGAATAGCACCAGATAAAGCACCGCTCCTACGCCGCGGCCGCTCCAAGCCACGGGCCGGCTGTCGGTCAGGACCGCTACGAGCAAGAAACTCAAGCCCGCGGCGAGCTGCTGGACGGCGCCATTAAGCACGGCGTTCATGTGGGGAATCCGGCGTCGCTGAAGCACGGAGCCGAGCGACCAGGAAAAACAGCCGAGCTGGAGAATCAGAAAGCCCTTGACCGTGTCGGCCGAAAGTCCCGCCCCCCAGGCGGGCCCGACCAAGGCCGCCGCGCCCGCCAGCCCGATCAGCATTCCGACGAGCGCGAGCCTGCCGAGACGCTCGCCCCCGGGCAGGGCCGCCTCCAGGCCGGTCAGCCAGAACGGCGAGGTGGTCACCAGCAACGCCGCCAGGCTGCTTGGAATCCATGTCTCGGCCACGGTCAGGCAGGTGTTGCCTATCCCCAGGATCATCAGGCCGAAAAACGCGGCGCGGGCCAGATCCCGGCGCGCCGGCAGTTTCATGCCTGCCAGCAGCGACCCGCCAAGCAGCAAGGAACCGGAAATCGTGAAACGCGTGCCCACCAGGAGAAAGGGCGGCAGGGACTCGAGCGCCATGCGGATCGCGGTGTACGTCGTTCCCCAGAAGAAACATACCGACGCCAAGGCGAGATATGGGAGGAGCAACGGATGGCGGCGCAACCTTTCAGCGTAGCATCGCTCCCTCGGCTAAAATAGCCGTTTGATCCTGACGCTCACGGCCAACCCGGCGATCGATCTCAACTTTGCCGCCGACCATCTGGCGTTCGACTCGCGCGCGTATCTGCTGGCGCGCTCGACGGCGCCGGGCGGCCGCGGCATCAAGACCTCGAGCGTGCTTCGAAGCTTCGGCGTACCCACCTTCGCCGTCGCCATTTCGGGCGGCGAGGCGGGCGCGCGCTTCGAAGAGATGCTCGCCCGCGAGGGCTTCCCTTTCGAGCTCGTGCCGATTCGGGGCCAGATCCGCACCAATTACTCGATCACCGACCGGCAAGGGCTCACTGTCAAACTCGACGAGCGCGGCCCGCAGCTTGAGCCGGACGAGGTGGCGGCGCTTGAGGAGGCGGTCGATCGCCGCTTGAGCGGCGCCGAATGGCTCCTGCTGTGCGGGAGCCTTCCGCCGGGTGTGCCGGCGGGCTTCTACCGTTGCCTGATCCGCAAGGCGCGCGAGCGGGGCGTCAAGACGCTGCTCGATACCGACGGGGCGCCGCTCGAAGAGGGCCTCGAGGCACATCCGACAGTCGTGGCGCCGAATCAGCAGGAGGCCGAGTGGCTGCTGAACCGGGCCCTGGTGACCCGGAGCCACCTGAGAGAAGCGCTCGAGCGGATCCGAGAAATGGGCGCCGAATCCGTGATTCTTTCTCTCGGCAGCCGCGGCGCCATGCTGGCCCACGGCGCCACCGTCGCCGAGGTGCTCCCTCCGCGCGTGGAGGCGGTCTGCCCGATCGGGGCGGGCGATGCGCTCAACGCGGCCTTCATCTGGGCCATGCGCCGGTCGGGCGACTTCGTGGATGCGGTGCGTTGGGGCGTGGCCGCCGGAACGGCCTCGGCGGCGCTGCCCGGGCTGAATCTGGCTAGCCTGGAGGAGGCGGGCCGAATCTATCCCCAGGTCGAGGTCCGCCGGCTCGATTGAGGCCGGCGGGTCACCTCCGCCTCCGGCGCCAGAACAGCTCGCCGCGGCCGGCGCGCCAGGCCAGCCAGCCGGCGAACAGCACGGCGAGCGCCGCCAGCGTGGCGAGCGTGCCGATCACCAGGTAGTCCGTCCGGCTGTGAGGCTCGGGCAGCGTGTCGAGAAGCACCAACACGGCGGCGGCAAACACGGCGACGGCGCTTGCGAGGATCAGGACCGGGGCGGCGCGGCGCATCGCTCCCTTCCCTCAAGCATCCTCACCGCGCCAGAGGGTGGCGCCGCTCAGCCAGCGGGAACCGAACCGGCCGGCCGGTTCTCTGTGAGTGATAGACGCCCAGGATCATCTCGATGGTCCAGCGGCCATCTTCCTCGCTGCACACCGGCTTGCGATCCCGCTCGACGGCGTCCACCAGGTCGCGGACCATCAAGGCGTTGGCGAGCAGCGCCGGATCCTCTCGAATGCCGCTCAGGTCGACCTTCGGCTCGATCTTCTCCCAGCGGTGCGCCTCGTCGGGAAACCAGGCGGCGGAGCGCAGCAGGTAGGGTTGCCCCTCCGGATAGATGGCATTCGGGAGGAAGATCACGCCGCGGCTGCCGAAAATGTAGGTGCCGAAGCGCAGCGGATGCGTCTGCTCGCACGCCTTCGACGCCAGATAGCCGTGGCGGCCGCCGGCGAAAGCGAACATGGCGGCGATCTGATTGCCCGCCACCGGACCGATCGGCTCCGTAGGTCGGCGCGTGTGCGAGCTCGAAAGCTCTTCGCCGTCGTGCGTGACGTGGGCGAAGACCCAGTTCGGATCCCCGAGGAAAACGCGCAGGATGTCGACCAGATGGGAGCCGAGCACCATCAGGTCCTCGCCTCCGGCCCTGTGGTCCTCCTTGCCGCGCGCCCGCAACTCCTGGACGCTGCCGATGGCGCCCCCGTCGACGAGCTCCCGTACCGCCGCCAGGAACGGCGAGGCGCGCATCTGATGGGCGATCTGCAGCTTGACGCCGGCGCGCCGCACCGCCGCCACCATTCGGTCGGCCTCCTCCAGGTCGCGCGCGAAGGGCTTTTCCAAATAGATATGGGCGCCGGCCTCGCAGGCGGCCTCAACCATCGGGACTCGCTGGTCGAGCCACCGCGGGCCGATGCTCACCAGATCCGGCTTCTCCCGGTCCAGCATCTCGCGGTAATCGCGATAGGCGCGGGACGCGCCGGTACGTTGTCTGGCTCGGTGGAGGCCCTCCGGATCGGGGTCGGCCACCGCGACCACCTCGATCCAGTCGAAGGCCCGCCAGACGACGTCCAGGCCGTGCCCATAGTTGCCGTGGCCGGTGTGGCCGATGACCGCGGCCCGGTACCGCCGGCGCGGCGGCGTCGAGTAGCCCAGCTGGCTTAAAGCCGCGGCAAGAAACGCTCGTCGGTTCATATGCGCCTCGAACTTGGGCCGCTCATGCGTGCGGCTCGTGCTGATCCTCTTGGGGCCGCCCTGGCCCTCGAACGCTCAAACCTCCGGCAGCGTCCAGGGCGCACGGTAGTCGCGCCCCAGCAGGCGATTCGCCGCCGGATCGGAAAACTCCTCTCGCGCGCCGTCCCAGACGAGCCTCCGCCCGGTGCGCCAGGAGATGTTACCCATGTGGACCAGGGCGCTGGCGACGTGACCGACGGCGATGTCGCAAGAGGGGAGGCCGCCGTCCCGAATGGCGCGCAGGAAGTCGCGCTTGTGCCGAACGTCGTCCTCGCGCCCGTCGCCGGATCCCGACGTCACGAGCTTGCCCTTGGCGTCGTAGGCGCGCCAGGCGTCGTTGCCAAGGATGACATACCCGTTTTCACCGAACACCGCGGCGCCCTCCGGCTCGTCGTGGAGCGGCGGCCGCGACCAGATTCGCATCTCGTAGACGAGCAGCGCCCCGGGATATTCCCAACTCACCAGCAGCGTGTCCGGCCACTGCTGGGCGTCGTCGAAGTAAAACTTGCCGCCGGAGGCGGCCACCGCCGATGGCCAGTCGGGCAGCTTCCGTCCCTGCGCCGAAAAGGCCGCCTCCAGGCCCCGCCGCGCGTAGTCCAGCCGGTGCACGCCGTCATTGCCGAGGTCGCCCGAGCCGTAATCGAAGAACCAGCGCCAGGAGCCGTGAAAACGGTTCCGGTTGAAAGGCCGTTTGGGCGCAGGACCGAGCCACATGTCGTAGTCGACACCGGCCGGCGGCCTCTCATCCGGAGGTCTGCCGATGTTGGGCTGGTTTGTGGTCTCCCATCCCTTGGCGAAGTGGACTTTGCCCAAGGCTCCCGTGCGGATGTATTCGCAGGCGGCTTCATAGGAGGTTCCGCTGCGCGACTGAATGCCCACCTGCATTACGCGCTTGTAGCGACGGGCGGCGGCGAGCATGCGCTGCCCCTCGCGAATGTTGTGCCCGGCGGGCTTCTCCACGTAGACATGCTTGCCCGCCTGGCAGGCCAGGATCGCGGGGATGGCGTGCCAGTGATCGGGGGTGCCGATCACCAGAATATCGACGTCACGGTCCTCGATCAGGCGGCGAAAATCCCCGGTTGTTTTCGGTTCCCTGCCCTGGCGCTCGGCGATGCCTCTCACCGCATCGGCAAACTGGCGGCTGTCGACGTCGGCGACAGCGACGATCTCAACCTCAGGCAGCGCGGCAAAGCCGTAGAGCAGTCCGCGAGCCCGGCCCCGGCAACCCATGCCGGCCACCAAAAACTTTTCGTTCGGGCTCTGTGCGGTGAGGCGCAGGGCCGGCGCAACGCCGAAAAAAGAGCGGCGGCTGAATCGCATGGCAAGCACTATTATCTTGCTTTCTTCTTCTGGCGCAAGGCCGGCGCCCCGCGTTTCTGGTCAACCGGCCGCCCGAGCACGAGGAAGGCCAGCAGTAAGAACAAAGGCCACAGGTGGGCGTAGAGGCGCCCGAGCGCGGTGCCGACCAGCCAGGCCAGATCCTCCGGTCTTGCCAGAAAGACCGCCGCGTACACCGCGAGCAGGCCGGCCAGGGTGGCGCCGGCGGCTCCGATCACCGCGCCGAGCCGCTCGTCCCACTCCAGGCGGAGAACAGCCGCCAGCAGGCCGAGCAGGATCAGCGGGTGGCTCCAGCCGTCGCCCAGCGCAACCGTCTCCGCAATCAACGCCTGGGCCAGCTCCGACAACCTTGCGGTATTGATGAGCCTCCCGAGGATTTGAGCGAGGCTCTGGTCGCGCAGCAGGTTCACCGGCGGCGCCAAAACCAGGCGAAAGTCGACGAGCAGAGCGAGCCCCGGCAGAGCCCCGGCGAGCCACCAACGCAGCCGCCGCCAGGCCTCGGGCGCGCCTACGGCCCGCACGAGAAACGCCGCCAGGGCCAGACAACCGAGAGCCAGAAATGCCGTTCCCTCGTTTTTGGTCTGGGCGGCGAAGCCGGCGAAAAGGCCGGACATCGCGCAGGCGAGGAACGACTGGCGACCGGTGTGAAAGACGCCGAGAACGAGCGAACCGAATGTGGCCAGGATGTAAAAGCTGAGCGGAATGTCGGCGTACTGCCAGGAGATCTGTTCAAGATAGGAGGTCGAGGCGAAAAAGACCAGGATGGCGAGCAGGCCCGCGGCGGTTCCCCGAGCGATGGCGGGCAGGGCCGCCAGGAGGGCCGCCACGGCGGCCGTGAACAGATACGCCGTCGCCAGAGGCGCCGCCGGCGAGACCGTGCCGCTCAGTCGCCACGTGCGTGCCACGAAGGCGGAAACCAGGAGTGGATACTCCGGATGCGTGCGCTCGAGCAGGGGCGAGGCGGCCCTCTTCCACAGCTCGCCCGGGGCAAGCAGGAACTTGGCGCGCAGGTTCCAGATGGCGAAGGCGTCCCAATTGCCGTGCGGCGCCGCACGCACCATGCTGACCTGGGTGGCGACCAGCAAAGCCAGGGCCGCGGCGGCGCCGGCGACCAAGACCCCGTTGAACCGGAAACCGGGCATCTCCTCTTGCCGGGTATCCGCGCCGCGGAGCCGATATCGTTGCGCCAGACCCAATGCGGCAACGAGCAGCAGCTCGGCCGCGAGCACGCCCCCGCGTGATGCCAAGCCCGCACGCAGCAGCAGATAGAACAGCGAGGAGGTGACGGCAATGCCTGCCCCGGCGCCGAGCGCCAGCTCGCACAACGCGGCCGCCCACCGGGGCCGCAGCCCTTGGGTGAGCCCGGTAAGGCGGACCAGCAGGAAACCGGTCAAAACCGCAGGCGCGATGGCGAGTAAAGCGGTCATGGCCGATTCAAATTCTCGAAGACCACCACGCCGTTGTCGAAAACTCGTACCACGCGCAGGTTGTGCTCGCGGGCCAGCCGCGAGGTGGCGTCCGAGAGCTCGACCTCGGCTGAAAAGTTGCCCACGACAAACCGCCCGGCGCGGGCGTCCGGGAAGGGGATCAGGATGCGCGGCGCCAGAGCGTACTGCGCGCCGAAAAAGGCCGCCGCCCCCCGCAGCTCGTTGAGCTCGAGGTTGGAGACGTAACCCACCGGCTCCTCGAGCGGCAACAGGGCCGCCGCCTCGCGAAACCGCGGCTCCTGGTAGCTGATGCGATAAGGATCGGGATTGTCCCGATTGAAGCGGATGGTGGCCTCATAAAGCGCCAATTGGGCGGAAAAAGCCAGCCAGATGACGGCCGCCAGAACGGCCAGGGTCAACGCAGGGGAACGGCCGGGCATTTCCCTCCCTCAGGATAGACTAACGCGCCCGGGGTGGGCGCCAGGCTAGCGGGAGTCGCAGGTTCCGGCGGTTCTCCGCCCGGGTCACAATCCGCCGCCGGCTTCCGGCATGGGAGAGATCGACGGCCCGGTGACGAACACCTCGAGGGGCACCGGCGGTCCGTTGGCGGCAGAGGCCGAGATGGGGGCTTCGGGCAGGCCGCGGCCGGCCAGATAACGGCGCACCGATTCCGCCGACGCGGCCGAGCCGGGGATCGAGAAGGACAGGCCCGGATGGGCCAGCAGGATGCCGGTGACCAGCGCCAGGCGCTCGCGCCCCGCAGGCGCCAGCTCCTCGCCGTCGGCCTCAAACAGGTCGGCGCCGATCTGGAACGCCAGGCCGCCCGGAGTCTCGCGCGCCGGCAAATGTTTGCTGATCTGATCGACCAGGCGAAGACGCAGCTCGGCGCGTTCGAGCTCCGCCAGGCGACGCCGGCGTTCGGCTTCGTCGACTTCGCGGCGCTTGAGCTCCTCCTCCCACCGAGCCCGCTCCGCCGAGAGCTGCTCGGCTTGCTCCTGAAGCTTGAGCTTGGCCAACCGCGCCTCTTCCTGCGCCTGACGGACCGCCTCGCGCGCGGCGGCGAGCTCGCGCTGAAGCCGGGCGGCTTCCGAGGCCCGTCCTTCGGCCAGAGCCTCCGCCTTGGCCCGCCGCTCCGCTTCGGCTTTGCGAGCCGCCTCGGCCTCCGCGCGCCGCCTGGCCTCCTCCTCGGCGGCGGCCTTGGCGAGCGCCTCCCGCCGGGCGGCCTCTTCACGCTCCCGGGCAAGTTTCTCCTGCTCTTGCCGGCGCACGGCGATCTCGCGAGCGTCCTCGGCGGTCTGGACCGCCTCGCGCGCCAGCATGGCGACGGGCCGCGGCCCGGCGTTACGAGCCTGGTAGGCTTCGGCCTGGCGAAGGCTGCGCTCGGCTTTTAAAAAGGTCTCCTTGGCGTAGCGGTCTGCTCCTGAGGCACGGGCGATTTGGACCGCATTGCGCGCCTGGTAGAGCTCGACCGGCACCTTCGGGTCGAGCGTCAGCATCAGCGGGTTGGCCAGCGGCTGGTACTGCCCGCGGCGGAGCAGCTCGTACTTGGCGTCGATGACGTCGACGATGCCTTTGGTGTCCTTGCGGACTTCGTTTTCGAGCACCACCAGGTCGCTTGGATGGCGCACGGCGAAGTACGGCTCGGCGGTCACCACCAGGCCGAAAGCCTGAAGCTCCGTGGTCACCTTGAGCCGGCTCTTGCCGTTGCGGACCACCACTTCGCCCAGGTTGCTCGTCCGCCCCTCGGGCGTGATCGCCCACAGCACGAAGGTGAGATACTCGGCGCCGAAGATCATCGGCGAGCTCATGTTTTTGAACTCGGCGTCGATTTCGATATAGCCGCGCTTGCTTTCCACCTGCGCCTCGCCCGAGGCCCGCGGCATGAGCAGGGTCCCTTTGAAGTCGATTCGCGTCGGCCCGCTGCGGTGGCGATAGTTGATCGCGACGGTGATCTTCTCGACGACGTCGACGCGGAAAACAGGCCGGTTTTCGAGCTCGATGGGACGCGTCTGGGCAGGCGACAGCGCCGCAGCCGCCACGGCCGCCAGCATCACTCCGAGCGGCGCGCTCCTCCTCATCCGACGCGATCCCAGTGTCAATTATAGCCCTCGACCTTTCTGGCGGCCCTCGCGCCCTGCGCCATAATGGACCCATGAATCGCAGAGCCTATCTGAAGACGGTTGCCGCAGCCGGCCTGGCGGGCGCCCTGCCGGCGCCCGCGGCAGGCAAGCCCATCCAGCTCCAGTGCGATCTCGAAGTGGCGCCAGGAAAGGAGCAGGCGCTCGAGGCCGCTTTTCATAAGACGTTTTCGCCCGTGATTCGGAAACAGCCGGGCTTCGTCGACGTCAAGCTTCTCAAGCTCCGTCACGCCGTGGTGGGCGAGGTGCCGACGAAAGCCACCTACAAGCTGCTCATCAGCTTCGAAACCGAGGAGCAGCGCCTGGCCTGGGTGGCCACGGACGACCACCAGCGGGTCTGGCCGGCGATGGAGAAGAACCTCACGAAGTTCAATGCGATTCTCTACGATCAGGTGTGAGGCTACTCTTGCGGCGGCTGCTCGGTCGTCACCTCCTCGCCGAGCGGCTCCGGCGTTTCGAAGGTAATGACCGCCTCGGCGCCGAATTTGCGATACATCCGAAACTCGACGTCGTTTTTCACCAGCAGCCGCCCCTGGCGCATGCGCATGGAGAACTTGAGCGGCAGGAGATACTCGCGCCCGGCGATGTCGACGTAGTCGTAATCGAGCACCGTGCCCGCCTCCTGGATGGGGAAATCCGGCGGGATGTCCTCGGCCTGAAGCGTCACGCGAAGCACTTGCAAGGTGTCGCGGTCGACATAGATGAGGCCCTGGTAGGCCGGCACCGTGCTCAAGCGCCGCTCCCAGGTGATCGTCCATTTGGACTTGTCTTTCCGGACGCGATACTCATAGACGTGAGTGAGGCGGCCGCGCAGCCGCCCCCAGCGGAGCCAGCGGAACGTCGCCTCGGTCTCCGGCTCGAAGATCTCTTTGAGCAGGGTGCCGAACTCGCCGGTCGAGGTCGAGCCGCCGACGTCGTCCATGGTGAGGTCGACGGGACGGTCATTCAACAGGATGACCTTGTAGTCTTCCTTCTGCTCGAAGTAGCTGACGCGAGCGGTGACGGTATCGAGCCTGCGCCAGAACTCCAGACCGCTCGGGTCGGCGTAGCGGCGCGTCACCTGGACGCAGATGAAGTCCGGCAGCCTCCGCGTGTAGTTGAGCGCGTACTCGCGGACCTCCTCGATGATTCGCCGCTGCTCCTCCACGGGAGGCGGGGGCCGCACGGGCGCTTTCTGTTCCGGCTTGACCGGCTCGGGCGGCGGCAGGCTCTGACTGGCCTCCCGCAGACGGCGCAGCGCTTCGACGGTGCGCGGCCCGGCGCCGCGCCCTTGAAGCGACTCGATGGTGCGGTCGTCCAGGCGCTCGGTGAGAATGACGTTTTTGAGGAACCCCGCCACCTGCCGGTCCGGGTGCTCCAACTCGATCGAGGAGAGGATGAACTCGACCAGTTGCTTTACGCTGAGACGTTGCTGGGCCGGCGCAGCCGCCAACACGGCCAGGCCCAGAACGGCCAGACGCAGACCCATACCTTCATTTTGACGCAGTCCGGCGCCGGCACCGTTCCGCCCGGCTTCAGGCCAGACCCAGATGAGCGCGCGCGTACTCGATGCAGCGCTCGACGTTCTCGCGCTCGTATCGCTTGCGGGCTTCCGTATCCAGCCCCTCGACGCGCGGCAGCGGCCGGCTGGGGCGGTTGGCCCGCACCAGGCGCAAGGTGCGCGCCAGGTAAACGCCGGCCCGGTCCGGCAACGTCGCCCAGTACTTTTCCGTCAGACAGGGCACCTTGAGGGGATCGCGCGTGATCATCTCGAGCGAGAAGTTCACGTTCGGCCGGGCCTGGCGAATCAGGGCAAAGACGCGCCGGAGGTCGAGCAGCCCGTCGCCGAACGGCACTTCCGAAAGCAGGAATCCGTCCCCGTACTCTTCGACCGCCATGTCCTTGACGTGGGTGTTCACGGTGAACGGCGCCAGCTTCTCGACCACCTCCATGGGATCATCGAGCAGCGAAATGTTGTTGCCCGTATCGAGACAGACGCCGAGGTATTCGCTGGAATACTCCTTGAGCAGGGCGAGGTGCTCCTCGAGCGTCCAGTCTTTGTGATTTTCCAAACCGAGCGGCATCCGGTGCTTTTCGACGATGGGCACGGTGCGCGCGATCCGCTTGCGGAACTCGGCGACGGCGGCCTTCCATTCCTCGAGCGAGGAGAAGGTTTCGTAACGGCGGCCGGCCAGGCAGACGGCGCGGAGGCTGGTGGCGCCCGCCTCCCGGGCCATGCGAACCGTCTGCTCGAACTCCGCCGGATCGTCTCCGGCCAGCCGGGTTTGGACTTCCAGATACAGGCCGAGCTCCTCCTTGCGCCGCCGAAGCTTGCGGGCGTAGTCGGGCTCGAGCGAGGCGAGCGAGGCCTGGCAGCCGCCCAGGCCGACCTCGGCACACAGCTCGAGCAGTTCGTGGGCGGCGCGCATGCGATGGGCCGGGAAGGAGTCCGGACTGGTGCCCATCGCCGTGCGCCGGCGGACCGGGGCGGCCGGGGAGGCTCCCGCCAGGCCGGCCGCGGCGAGGAAGCTCCGCCGGGTCATAGATTCAGGCTCCGCAGCACTTCATCCCAAGGCTTGCGATAGGGCCGCTCGAGCAGCGCCGAGGCCTCGCGGTCGCCCAGAATCTCCTCCTTTTCCGCGTCCCAGCGGATCAGGCGGCCCACCTTCAGGGCGATGTTCGCCAGATGGCAGGCCGTCGTCGTGTAGTGGCCGTCCTCAACGTCGGCAATGGGCCGCTGACGGCTCTTCATGCAGTCGAGAAAGTTTCTCACATGCAGCTCCATCTGCTCTTCGGTCGAACCCTGCCCCTTGCGCGGCTCGGTCCAGGGAACCGGCTCGGCCTTCGAGCGCGGCGGATGGCCCGGCGGATTGGACCAATTCGGGATCAGGTTCGGCGGATGGACCTTCATGTCGGGGCGAACTTCGAAGCCGTTCCGCGACAGCCCCAGAGCGCCCTTGGTGCCGCAAAAGGCGAAGGCTTCCCGAAAGCCGGCGCAGGCCTCGCGGATCGAGACGGCGACGGTGAAGCCCGGGTACTCGAAGATCGCATCCTGCGTGTCCGGGGTATCACCGTTGTCGTCGGTGAGGGCCAGCCGCCCGCCGAGCGAAGCCACCTTGAGCGGCCCCTTGACGTCCATCACCCAGTGCACGATGTCCAGATCATGCGAGCCCAGATTAGTCATCTGGCCGCCGGAGTAGTCCTGAAACCAGCGGAAATGGTACAAGGCGCGATGCGGGTTATAGGGACGCTTGGGCGCCGGGCCCAGCCACAGCTCATAGTCGAGCTCGGGCGGCGGCGGAGAGTCGGGCGGCGAGCCGAAGCCGGGCATGATGTTGCGATAGGCCGAGATCCGGATGCTGTGAACCTTGCCGATGTAACCTTCGCGGATCAGCTTGCGCGCCTCTTGAAAGTGCCGTCCGCTGCGCTGCTGGGTTCCCACCTGCACCACGCGCCGCCAGCGGCGCGCCGCCGTCACCGTCCAGCGGCCCTCGCGCACGAATAGCGTCAGCGGCTTTTCGACGTAGACGTCCTTGCCCGCGGCGCAGGCCAGGATGGTCATCAAAGCGTGCCAGTGGTCGGGCGTGGCGACGATGACGCCCTGGATGTCCTTGTTGTCCAGCATGTGGCGGAAGTCCTTGTAGCCCTTGGCGCGCGGGCCGCAGGCGGCGAGGCCCGCCTCCAGGCGGGGCTGGTAGACGTCGGAGACCGCCGCCATCTCGACATCCTTCTGGCGCTTGAAGGTCTCCACGTGATAGGCGCCGATCAGGCCGTAGCCGATGATGCCGATCTGCAAGCGGTCATTGGCGCCCAGGATGCGCTGGTAGGATGCGGCGCTGACGGCCCCCAGGAATGTGCGTCGACTGGAACGTGTTCCTTGCATGGTCGTCTTCAGAAAGCTGGCTGCCGGCGCTCAAGTCGCTGCGCACCGGTGACACTATTATCTACCAAGGAGGCCACGATGAAGCGACGCAACTTCTTCCACGCGCTTTGGGCCATGCCGGCGCTCTCGGCGGCGGCCGCTCAGCAGGTGAGCCGGCGGACCGCGGGTCTGCCGCCCCTCACCATCAAGGAGGTCAAAGTCATCGCCACGAGCGGCGGCGCGCGCTACCGCTGGGTCTTCGTCAAGGTCTTGACGAGCGAGCCGGGGCTGTACGGAATCGGTTCGGCGAGCAACCACTTCCAGACGCACGCCGTCATGGCGGCGCTCGAGCGGCATGCGGCGCCGTTTCTCATCGGCAAGAACCCGGACCGCATCGAGGACCTCTGGCAGGCTATGCACTTGAGGACCTACTGGCGCAACGGACCGGTGAACAACAACGTCGTGAGCGCCGTGGACATGGCCCTCTGGGACATCAAGGGCAAGCGGGCCGGCATGCCGGTCTACGAGCTGTTGGGCGGCAAGGTGCGCGACGCAGTGCCTTGTTACGACCATGCCGGAGGCGAAGACCGGGAATCGGCCGTCGAATCGGTCCAGCGGTCGATCGCCAACGGCTACCGCTACATTCGCGTGCAACTGGGACCTTACGGCGGCGGGGGCTTCATCCCTGCCGGGCAAGGTAACCGACCCGAGGGCGGCCACAGCGGCCCGGCCTTCGATGAGGAGCTCTACGTCGAGACGATCCCCAAGCTGTTTGAATATGTGCGGGCCAAGGTCGGCTTTGAGCCCAAACTCTGCCACGACGTGCACTCGCACCTGACCGGGATGAACGCGGTCGAGTTCTCGCGGCGCATGCAGCCGTTCCAGATGTTTTTCGTCGAGGACGTGCTGCCGCCGGAGCAGATCGCCTGGTACAAGCACATCCGGCAAGTCACCACGACGCCGCAGGCGGTCGGCGAGCTGTTCACGCATCCGTTTGAATATCTGCCGCTCATCACCGACCGACTGATCGACTTCGTGCGCTGCCGGGTCTCGGCCGTCGGGGGCATCACCCAGGCGAAAAAGATCGCCACGCTGTGCGAGGTCTTCGGCGTCAAGACGGCGTTTCAGGAGGGCGGCGATAACGACCCGGTCAACCAGCTCGCCGCCTACCACGTCGACATCTCCAGCCCGGCTTTCGGCATTCAGGAAGAGAACCATTTCCCCGATTCGGTGCGCGAGATGATGCCGGGCATGGGCGAGATCCGCAAAGGTTATCTTTACGGCAGCGACCGGCCGGGCCTCGGCATCGACATCGACGAGAAGCTGGCGGCGAAGTATCCGCTTCAACCGATCACCGACGGCAGCCCCTATCCGCTTGACCGCACGCTCGACGGGGCGCTCGTCAAACCCTGACGAGCCGCGGTATGATGACGGCGACCGGGAGCGAAAACGTGGGAGAGCAGAAAACGCCACGCCGCCAATTCCTGGCCGCCTCGGGCGGCTGGCTCATCCTGAAACCCGAGACGGCCTTCGGCACGCAGGCCAACTCCGCCGTCGAGGTCGGAATCGTCGGCTGCGGAGGCCGCGGCAACTGGATCGGACCCTTTTTCCCCGAGTACGCCGGGGCGCGGATCGTGGCGCTGGCCGACGTCGTGCGCCGGCACCTGGAGGAGACGCGCCTCAAGTTCAATGTGGACGCCTCGCGGGCCTACTACGGGCCGGATGCCTACCGCGAGCTGGCGAATTCCAGGCTCGACGCCGTCGTCATCCAAACCCCGACCTATTTCCATCCGGAGCAGGTGCGGGCGGCGATCGAGGCGGGCAAGCACGTCTTCGTGGCCAAGCCGGTGGCGGTGGACGTACCCGGCTGCAAGAGCATCCTCGAGAGCGCCCGCCTGGCCCGCGAGAAAGGCCTGACGCTGCTGGTGGATTTCCAGACGCGCGCCCAGCCCGTCTTTCAGGAGTCGGTCGAGCGCTTTCGCCGCGGCGACATCGGCAAGGCCGAGTTGGGCCAGGTGTTCTACTTCGCAGGTCGGCCGGCAAAAGACCGCTCGAAACCGGGCATGGATCCCGGCCTGGCGCGCGTGCTGAACTTCTACATGGACCGCGAGCTCGGCGGGGACATCATCGTCGAGCAGAACATCCACGTCATCGATCTGGCCAACTGGTATCTCGACGCTCACCCCTTGCGCGCGATCGGCACCGGAGGCCGCACCGACTGGCGCGGCACCGATTATGACGCCGGCAACGCCTGGGACCATTTCATCGTCACCTTCTGGTATCCCAACGACGTCGAGGTGGCCTTCAGCTCCCACCAGCTCACCAGGAGCTTCTCGGACCTGTGCGTGCGCCTGTTCGGCATCAAGGGGGCGGTCGATTCCCATTACGGCGGCCTGGTCCGCATTACCGGGGACAACGCCTGGCTCGGCACGGAGAAGGACGACACCTTCCGCCAAGGCGCCATCAATAACGTCAAGCTGTTCGTCGAAAGCATTCGGTCGGGGAAGCCCTTCAATAACGCCGAGGAATCGGTGCGCAGCAACCTCACCTGTATCCTCGGGCGGATGGCCGCCTACCAGGAGCGCATGGTCACCTGGGAAGAGATGATGAAATCCGAGGAGCGCTACGAAGTGGAGCTGGCGCTGCGCTGGTGAGGCGCGGCTCGAGGTTCACCGCCCCAGCTCATCATACAGGCCCGGGAGGCTCTTGGCGAACAGGCCGGTCATCGACCAGCCGGCCAGATCGTCGAGTTTGAGCCGGCTCCCGAGTTCCTCACGGCTGACGCCGGCCCGCTTCAGTTCGCCGACCCGGCGGCGCACCGTCTCAAAATCGGCCTTCCAGCGGAGAAGATCCTCCCGCCGGGAAACCTGCCCGTGGCCCGGAATCACGCGATCGAAATCGAGCTCGAGGATTCTCTCGAGCGTCTTCATCCAGGCTTCGGAGGAGCCGCCGTTGGCGTAGTCGATGAAGGGGGCGCCACGCACGAACAGATCGCCGGTGTGGACGACGCGATGCTGCGGGAACAGGATGACCACGTCGCCGTTGGTGTGGCCGAAGCCGAGGTGACGCGCCAGGAGATGCTTGCCGCCCAGGTGCAGCTCAAAGGCGTCATGGAAGGCCATGCGCGTGGCGCCGGGCATGGCGTTGCGCACCAGATTGGCCCGCGCGTTGGTGTGGGCGATGACCTCGGCCGATGCCATCAGGCGGGCATTGCCGCCGGTATGATCGCCATGGTGGTGGGTGTTGATCACATAGCGGACCGGGCGCGGCGTAATGGCTCTCACCTTCTCGAGAATCTCGGGCACGTTCCGGTCGAACTTGTCATCGACCAAGATGACGCCCTCCTCGGTGGTGAGCACGGCGACATTTCCGCCTGAGCCGAAAATGACGTGCAGGTCCGGCGCCAGCTCCTCCACCGTAAGGCCCGCCGGAGACTGCTGGCTCAGCGCGAACCAGAGCCCGGAGGCGGCGGCGAGAGCGACGGCCAGGCGAATGGCTGAACTGCGCGACATGGTCTTCCCTCCTCGGGTGGTTTTTCCTCAAATTCTATGCCCGCCGGACAGCGGGCGTCGCGCCCTGCACTCAGGCCGCAGGCGCCAGATCGAGCAGGCTCACCTCGGGGCGGCAGTTCAGCCGCACGCCAAGTAGATTGCCCACGCCGCGCGTGATATGAACCAAACGCCCCTCCCAGGGCTGCAAGCCCTCCAGAAATCGCCGGTCCCGCACCGCCTGAAACGGCGCATATCCGACGAGCGGGATGACGATCTGGCCGCCATGCGTATGGCCGCTGAGCATCAGGTCCCACGCGTAGGGCGCTAGCGGAAAGCGCGTGTCGGGGTTATGAGCAAGCACGAGGGTGGGCTGCCCTGAGGGCGCCCCTCGAAAGGCGGCCTCCGGATCGACTTCACGCGCCCAGAGGTCGCCCACACCCAAAACCAACAGCTCCTGCCCGGGCAGTTTGACCAGCCGGCCGGCGTTGTGCAGGCATTCGATTCCGGCGTCCTCGAGCACGCCGCGCAGAACGGCATGATCCCGGTAGCCGCCGTGCCGGGCCGACCAGCGCCCGCCGTCGTGATTGCCGAAGCAGGCGAACGTGGGCACGGCGTCGCCCAGCCGGCGCAGCGCGCGGGCATAAGCGGCCGGATCCGGAACCGTTCGCGTCGTGTAGTCCCCGGTCAGGCAGGCAATCTCGGGGCGCCGAGCGAGGCCGAGCTCGATCGCCCGCTCGATCTGCTCGAGCGGCACGCTCTCGGAGAAGTGCAGGTCCGACAGATGCAAAAGACGGACGGGCCGCGCCAGTTTCGCGCGCGGCACGGGGACCCGCTTCTCGGTCACCTCCAGCCAGCCCGGCTCGAGAAAGCGCGAATAGCCGGGGATGGAAGCCAACCCGGTGAGCGAGGAGATCAGGAACGTCCTTCGGCTAACCCGCATCGGCGTCTTCGGCGTCGAGGCGTCTTCCCTTCATTATCCCTGCTTTGCCGCGAGCCCTTCGAGCAGCCACCCGGTGAGTTTCGAGATAAAACGGTTGCCGATGTTGTCGGGCGAGTAGTCGACTTCGGGCAGATCCTCGCAGGTGACGGCGAGGGCCAGGCGGCCCCCGGGTGCATAGACAATGCCGACGTCGCTGCGAAGCCGGTCGAGTGCGCCGGACTTGCTCGCTACCGGCAGAGCGGCCAGCCGGCGCCCGATGCCGTCCCGAAACTGCTGGCGCTTGAGGATCTCGATCATCTGGCGCGAAGCGTCCGCGCTGACCGCCTCCCCGCGCTCGATCTTCTCCAGAAGCGAAACCATTTCGCGCGGCGTGCTGACGCCGATGCCAAAGCGCTGATTCTCCGGTTTGCGGCCGGCCTCGGTCCAGCCGCTCGGAACCGGCTTGACGTCCTTGCCCCCTCCCAAAATCTTGCGGAGCACGCGCGTCTCGGAGAGACCCAACCTGTCCATCTCGCGGTTGACGGCGTCGCCCGTGATCCGATCGAGCAGCAGGTTGGTCGCCGTGTTGTCGCTGATGACGATCATCAGATGCACCAGGTCGCGCAACGGAAGCCGGACGCCGTCCGACAGTTCGCGGACGACGCCTGAGCCGCCGACCTTGTCCGACTCGCTCAGGATGAGCTCCTCGTCCCAGCGGGCTCGCCCTTCGGCCACGGCGGCGAAGACGCCCACCATGATCGCCACTTTGATGGTGGAGGCGGTCCGAACGCGCTCGTTCTCTCCGAGGCCGAAGGCGGCGCCGGTGTCCAGGTTCTTGGCGAAGAGGTACACCGTGGCAGGAAACACGGCGACGGCCTGGCGGAGACGCCGTTCCCACGGAGGCGGCGGACTCTGCCGGCCGCCGGCAGCGAACGGGCCGGAGAGCACGGCGGAGGCGAGAAGCCGGCGGCGGCTGGGGCGCATCACCGAGGATTGTATCTCTCCGCCCGATGCGACCCGCAGGGCCGCGCCCTATTTGATCTCCAGGATCTCCTTTTCCTTGACCTTGGAGGCCTGCTCGACCTTCTGGATGTACTCGTCGGTGAGTTTCTGGATCGCCTCATGCGCCCGCCGCTCGTCGTCTTCGCTGATCAGTTTGTCCTTGAGCAGTTTTTTGATGCTCTCGTTGGCGTCCCGGCGGATGTTGCGCACCGCCACGCGGTGCTCCTCGGTGACGGCGTGCAGGTGCTTGACGAGCTGCTTGCGGCGCTCTTCGGTCAGCGGCGGAATGGGGACGCGGATGATCTTGCCGTCATTGCTCGGGTTCAGCCCGAGGTCCGAGGCCCGGATCGCTTTCTCAATCGCTCCGATCTGCGAGACGTCCCAGGGCTGCACGGTGATGAGGGAGGGCTCCGGTACATGCAACGTGGCCACCTGGTTGATCGGAGTGGGCACACCGTAATAGTCCACCCGAATCCCGTCCAGGAGGCTGACGGAGGCGCGGCCGGTGCGAATGCCTGCCATCTCGTGCTGAAGGTCGCTTAACACCTTCTCCATGCGCGCCTTGGCCTTCGCCTCGACGTCCTTCACCGATGTAGGGGCTTCGCCGGGTTTCATGAGAGTCGCTCAGTGAATCAGGGTCCCGATGGGCTCTCCCATCGCCATACGCATTATATTGCCAGAGACCGTGAAGTTGAAAACCAGAACGGGCAGCCGGTTGTCCCGGCACATGGCGATGGCCGATGCGTCCATGATCTCCAGCGACTTCGAAAGCACCTCGTGATAGGAGATCTCCGGGTAGAGCACGGCGTCGGGATGCTTCTCCGGGTCTCGGTCATAGACCCCGTCGACGCGCGTGCCTTTGGCCACGATCTGGGCGTGGATCTCCAGGGCGCGCAGCGCCGCCGCCGTGTCGGTCGAAAAATACGGGTTCGAAGTGCCCGCCCCGAAGATTACCGTCCGGCCCTTCTCCAGATGGCGGATGGCCCGACGGCGAATGTAAGGTTCGGCGACCTCGTGCATCTCGATGGCCGTCATCACGCGCACGGCAACTTCGTGGCGCTCGAGCGCATCCTGCAAGGCCAGGGCGTTGATGACCGTGGCCAGCATGCCCATGTGATCGGCCGTGACGCGGTCCATGTTTTGCGCCGCCGCATGGAGGCCGCGAAAGAAATTCCCGCCGCCCACCACCAGGCCCAACTGCACGCCCGCCCGAGCCACTTCGGCCAACTCCGCCGCCAGTTCGTTCAGCCGGGCCGCATCGATGCCGAAACCGGATTCACCGGCAAAGGCTGCACCGGAGAGCTTCAACAGGATCCGCTGGTATTTGGGCATTGAGGCAGGCGCCTCAGCTTTTGCCGGCCGGCGCCGGCGGCCCGCTGCTGTCGCCGACCTTGAACCGGGCAAAGCGGGCCACGGTGATGTTCTCGCCCAGCTTGGCGATCTTGGACTTGATCAGTTGATCGACCGTCATGGAGTTGTCCTTGATGAAGGGCTGCTCGAGCAGGCACACCTCTTCGAAGAACTTCTCCAGCCGGCCTTCGACGATCCGGTCAATGATCTTCTCCGGCTTTCCCTCGGCCCGCGCGCGCTCCCGAGCAATTTCGCGCTCGCGTTCGAGAACCTCCGGGGTGACGTCCTCGCGGCGGATGAACTGCGGATCGGCCGCCGCTACCTGCATGCACAGATCGTGCACCAGCTCCTGAAAGTCCGGCGTGCGGGCGACGAAATCCGACTCGCAGTTAACTTCGATCAGCACGCCGAGCTGCGCGCCGGCATGAATATATGAGCCGATGATGCCCTGCCGGGTCTCGCGAGTCGCCTTCTTGGCCGCCGCCGCCAGGCCCCACTTGCGCAGCAGGATCTCCGCCTGCGCCACGTCGCCCTGGGTCTCGCTCAAGGCCTTCTTGCAATCCATCATCCCGGCTCCGGTGCGATCCCGGAGCGCCTTGACCATCTGCGCGGTAATCTCCGCCATATGAATGCTTTCCCTGCCTTCCTTCGTTGGGTGTCCGCCGAGGGCGCCCCCAGGCTCGCCGGCTGGCGGCCCCTTAGGTGTCCAGGGCCGATTCGCCGGCCGACTCCTCCGGAATGGCACCGGGCGGATTGGCCGAGCCGCCCAGCCCCGCCTGACTCAGGCTCTCCGACATGAGCTGCTCGGAGTAGCGCGGGTCCAGGTATTTGCTGTACTCGACGGCCGCCTCTTCGGCGGGCGCCTCCTCGGCCTCGACGGCGGCGGCCGGCGCGGCAAAGTCTTGCTCGGTCGCCAGCGCCCGCCCCTCGAGCACCGCGTCGGCGATCTTGGAGGCAAACAGCCGAATCGCCCGAAGCGCGTCGTCGTTGCCGGGGATCACATAGTCGACCATGTCCGGGTCGCAGTTGGTGTCCACCACCGCCACCACCGGAATCCGAAGCCTGCGGGCCTCGCGGACCGCGATGGCCTCCTTGTTGGAGTCCACGGCGAAGAGAATGTCCGGCAGACCCGGCATGTCCTTGATGCCGGACAGGTTCTGTTCCAAGGCTTTGCGTTCGCGCTCCAGCCGCAGGATCTCCTTCTTCGAGCGGCCCTCATAGGCGCCATCCTGCGCCATCGCCTCCAGTTCGCGCAGTCGCTGGATCGATCTCTGCACCGTCGACCAGTTCGTGAGCAGCCCGCCCAGCCAGCGATGGTTGACGTAGTACATCCCGCAGCGCTTGGCCTCCTCGGCGATGGCCTCCTGCGCCTGGCGCTTCGTGCCGACAAACAGCACCGTCTTGCCCTGGGCCGCCATCTCGCTGACGAACCGCATGGCGTCCTTGAACAGCTTGAGCGTCTTTTGCAGATCGATGATGTAAATGCCGTTGCGTTCGCCGAAGATGTAGTCCTTCATCTTCGGATTCCAGCGTCTGGTCTGGTGCCCGAAGTGAACGCCCGCTTCGAGCAATTCCTTCATTGTGACTTGCGGCAAACTACCTCCTTCGATGAAGGCCGTGCGGAGCGGGAGCCTGCGGTCCAAACGAGATTTGCAGGCCCCACCACACTGCTCGGACCGGCAGACCTAATACAGGGCCGCCGGCTGCGGCGCCCTGTCTGCACTGCCGGGGAAACACCATTAGCGCTTGGAGAATTGGAACCGCTTCCGCGCACCCGGCCGGCCGTACTTCTTGCGCTCGTGCTGCCGCGGATCGCGGGTGAGGAAGCCCTGCTCTTTGAGTTTGGGACGCAATTCGGAGTTGAACTCGCACAGGGCGCGCGCGATGCCCAGCCGGACGGCGCCGGCCTGCCCGCTGAGACCGCCCCCGTGGGCGTTGACGAGCACATCGAACTTGTCAGCCACCTCGGCGGCCAGCAGCGGCTGACGCGCGACGTGACGGGCCGTCGGCGTAGGGAAATACTCCTCGAGCGGACGCCCGTTGATGATGAACTGACCTTTGCCGGGCCGCAGAAAGACGCGCGCCACGGCTCGCTTTCTTCGACCGGTGCCTTGATATTGAACGAATCCTGTCGCCACTCGAATCCTTCCGCTCGCCTTACCGGCTCACCGGGACGGGTTGTTGCGCCTGGTGCGGGTGCTTGTCGCCGGCGTAAACTTTCAGCTTGCGGAACATGCGCTTGCCGAGCTTCGTCTTCGGCAGCATGCCCGCCACGGCCAGCTCGACCATGCGCGTCGGACGCGTGGCGCGCATCTTCCGCGCGCTTGTCTCCACCAGCCCCCCGGGGTAGCCGGTATGATGCCGGTACAGCTTCTGCTCTTCTTTCGCACCCGTCAGACGGACCTTGTCGGCGTTGATGATCACCACATGGTCGCCGGTGTCCAGAAACGGGGTGTAGATCGGCTTGTGCTTTCCCATCAACAGCGTGGCGGCTTGGGTGGCCACACGCCCGAGGATGGCATCCCGTGCGTCGATCAGATACCAGCGGCGCTCAATCCTCTTCGCCGACGGGAAAGACGTGCTCATGAACAGATTTTCTCCTAACGAGACCTGCCGTTACTTCAGGTTAGCGAAACGCGTGCGGTGGTGTCAAACCGGGGCGGGTCTGTCGAGCTTCAGGCTCCGTTCGCTTGCCCGCGTGCCGCGGCCGCCTCCAGGCTTTTCCATTTGGCGGCGAACGTGGTGCGCTTCAGGCCCAGCATCTCGGCCGCCTGCTTCTTGTTGCCGCCGCTTTTGCGCAGGGCCTGCTCAAGCAAGGCCCGTTCGATGCCGCTGATGGTCGCCTCAAAATCCAGGCCGTCGTCCGGGACGGCGATCACGGGGCCGGCTGCGATTGCCGGCGGCCGCGGCCGGCAAGCGGGGAGCCGGAAGTCGCTCGGATACAGAAGGCGTCGCTCGCCGCTCAGCACCACGGCCGTTTCGACGGCGTTTTCCAGTTGGCGCACGTTGCCCGGCCAGTCATAGCGCATCAGCCGCTCGAGCGCCTCCGGAGTGATCTCGCGGCGCGGCAAGCCCTCCTGACGGCAGATCTTCTCCAGGAAATGGTGGACCAGCAGAGGGATGTCGCGACGCCGCTCGCGAAGCGGCGGAATGTTCAAAGGCACGACATTCAGGCGATAGAACAGATCCTCGCGGAAGCGCCCCTGCCGGACTCGCTCGGCCAGATCGACATTGGTGGCGGCAATGACGCGCACATCCACTTTCACCGTCTCCGAGCTGCCCAGCCGCTGAAATTCCCGCTCCTGGAGCACCCGCAGCAGTTTGGCTTGCAGCTCGAGCGGCATGTCGGAGATCTCGTCCAGGAAGATCGTGCCGCGGTGGGCTTGCTCGAAACGGCCGATACGGTTGGCCACCGCCCCCGTGAAGGCGCCTTTGACGTGGCCGAACAGCTCCGCCTCGAGCAGATTCTCCGGCAGGGCGCTCGAATTGACGGCGACGAAGGGAAACGGCGAGCGGGGACCGGCGCTG